>Ga0187857_10002819_pt1 | contig 14952 bp, 26 predicted proteins | sample June2016WEW_8_10_FD_132984 | JGI IMG/M metagenome (GOLD analysis project Ga0187857, IMG submission 132984) | Peatland microbial communities from SPRUCE experiment site at the Marcell Experimental Forest, Minnesota, USA - June2016WEW_8_100 | ecosystem: Environmental > Terrestrial > Soil >...
ACCATACACCAAAACAACGAAGATCGCGGTTCCGAAAGGATACGCGATGAATGGTGCAGAATTGATTGCACAAGAACGTAAACGGCAAGTTGATGCTGAAGGATGGACTCCTGAGCACGACGATGGGCACGTATGCGCTCAACTGACAAATGCCGCTTGCGCGTATGCGGAGACGGCAGCGTTGCAAATATACGGGGAAGAGAGTCAAGAAGCCACCGTAATCGACCCAGACTGCTGGCCTTGGTACCTAAAATATTGGAAACCATGTCAAGATCCAATCCGCAACTTGGTTAAGGCTGGAGCACTCATCGCAGCCGAGATTGATATCTTACAACGGAAGGATACGCAATGAGCAGACTACGCAATTTAGCAATCATGGTAGCTGTAGCGCTTGGCCTTGTCTTGTGGGTGGCGTGGGAAGTTGCTATAGGAGCAGTTCGGCAATTGCGAGGCATAGAGGGAGATTAACATGGGTGGGATCGTTGAAAAGTGGTATCCTCGGTATCTTAACGTGAAATGAGGGGGAAACAATGGGTTCACGGAACATATGGTCATTATATAACCAAGAAACAAAGAGAGTAATCTTGGAGCAACTTCAATTAGCGTTTTATAGCACTATGCAAGCAGATTATCAGTCCATAGGAGAAAATGCTAGACTTGATATTCTGGAAATGAAAGACGTTCACGATAAAATACTTGTTTACGTCCGCAGTTGGATTCTTGACGGGCATAAAATAGACAGATTAGAATCGGAATCGATAGATTTTCCCGCAACTCCGTGGGACTTCGTGAAGCTGAAATATGCACCAAAATGGTTTTTGGAACGGTGGCCAGTCAAGTACAAGACAACGATGGTGACTAAGAATATCCACCAACACTATGTATGCCCGCACATTAACATGAGGGACGATAGGAATCCTCATATCGCTTGGATGTACGAACAAAGCGGACAGAAGGAAACTAATGAACATGGAAGAGGAAGAAATTAACACGTCTAGCTGGTCGCGCACCCATGTATGCTCCTGTCGCAATAAAGGGGAACCGTGGGAGAAAGACGGCCTAACGTATACTTCAAGAGATCCATCCTGTCGTGTTCATCGAACAGTGTTAAGCAGCGGAACAATACCACTGAGCGCGGAAACGATTGTTGGAAACTGGAAGGATTTGGAGAAAAATAAATGACGCCACGTCAACTTGAATTGAAAGCATGGTTAAAAAAGTTCTTACTCCTTTTCTGTCCGTGGTCGAAGATAGACGAACTTGAGAGAGCACTGACAGCACAAAATACAGCGATGATTGCTGCGAACGATAGGTATAATAATGCTTATAGCAATGGATTTACACATCACTTACAGATATGGATGGCAACAGCGAATCGTTACTACGGTTCTAAGATGTTCAGGGACGGGCAAAAGACTCTGATGATTGATCTGTATAACAAAGGCATGACGTGGCGAGAGGCTTTAGAGTATCTTCGCATCGCAGAGGGAAGATTGCAAGGTTGGGAGAGGTAAAATGAATTCAGTATCCCCAGTTTTGACGGGAACAGAAGTTGATGCAGAGCGAGTAATCGCGCTCGATCAACCGGAATACTATCCTGTAATTTCGTTACAAATTAATTATGGTGGACCAGATGGAGATAAATTATCTCTAGCAACTTTGACCCGCTTCCGATTTTCCGATAAGGAACGCGAGGCAATAGCGGCAGGAGCAGACCTAATCCTTTCTCAACCGCATCACGGACCCATGATGCCCATAGGAATACAACTTGCATTCCCTAACGAATACCCAATCGATAAAGGAGATTTGGAATGAGCATCAGTTTGGAAATTGAAGCAGAAGTCGAACGCGCCAAGAAGCATGGTGAGCAATTCGCCAGCCTCCATGAGGCATATGCTGTCATTCTCGAAGAGTTGGATGAAGTGTGGGATATAACGCGATTGAAGCGCAAGGACCGCAATGCTTCAGACTTGCGTAAGGAATTCATTCAGGTTGCGGCAATGGCAGTAAAAGCTATAGAGTCAATAGATAATTTTGTAGGCGGTAAGGTATGAAAGAACTGTTACTCAAGTTAAATTTGATTTTCAGCCTAGCGCGTAGAGGGGCGTGGTATGGCGTATACAGATTTTCTGGGTCGCTGTTCTATGCTTTGACGCACAGGAAGTGCAGGCAATGTGGAGAAGTCAAGGGATACAGTGCCCATAGTTGTTGCGTCGGTTGCCGGTACAAGAATCTCATGAACGTATTGTACTCGAATGAATATGATGATAACTAAAGTCTACAATATCGACGAATACCGCATAGAAATCAATGCGGACAATCTCGGTATTAGATTTTCTACAGACAAGGAGTGCCCTCATCTACATTTGTTTTTCGATGAGAATGGGCAAACCGTAGAATGTAAGGACTGCAATAAGCAGGTCACGGCGTGGTGGGCATTGATGGCTATGGCGCGAGGTTTAGAGAGGCAACGAGAACGCATAGAAGTCGAGCGTAAGCAACTTAAAGCGGAACAGGACAGAGCCATTACGCATAAGGCTGCTATCTCTATAGAAGACGCATGGCGTCGTAGACTATACCTACCAACTTGTCCACACTGCAATAAGCCAATACTCCCACAAGACAGGTTTGGTCAGAGCATATGCAGCAAAGAGCATTACGGAAAATCGGCATTGCCATTGGTGATGAAGCCAGTTCTTAAGATAGTGGAAAGTGGCAAAGAATCATCTTGACAAGTTAAGATAAGGCGCAGAATATGTTTCCAGGGAGAGAATAAAATGAAAACTGATGATATATTTTCCACAAACAACCCTGATGCTTACCTAAGTTCCGTAATGAGCGTAGGAAAAGTAGCAGCCTACATCTGTAGTATCTGCGGGTCATTTGTTTCAAGAGATTACCTTGTTCTGCATACGGATTTTCATAACAAGATTGAAACGATGGAAAATGATATTTGCACGTTAAATAATCATTTTGATACTTGGGATGGAGATTGAACATGAGCTACAACGACTTAAGTGAAATTACCTTGACCGAGGATGAACGGATTGCAGAAGCAACGCGAATCCTCAAAATACTTGACGGCGAACAGGCGAAACATTTCACTCAGAAGGAACTGAATTTCATCGACAAGATGAATGACTCAGCTTATGTAACAGTTAAGCAATTGCTTTGGCTTCGTGATATTCTTGCGAAAGTTCAGTAAAGGAGATTGAGATGACAGACCAAAAGATCGTGATGTACGATAGTCCTGAAGCAGCTACTCGCGTAGACATGCCAGGATGGAAGTCAAGAGGCGGATTGTTCTATCCAGGGGATAATGAAAGTAGTGAGCATGGCGCACGATGGAGTGGATGCACGCATCAGACGTGCGAGTGCGGAAAGCCATATGTAAAAGGTCGTGTCCGTTGCGACTCGTGCCAAGCAAAGGTAGATACCGACAAGTATTACGCTCTCCCTGTAATCGAATGGGATGAGGTAACTCCAGTATGCGACTACGGAAGCGACAATTATTATTTTGATATGGACACAGTTCTTGATGTTCTTCATGATGCTCAGGAAGATGCAAAGAAGAGAGGGGAAGATCCGGAAGTACGACTTGTAATTTGCGAACCGCACTACCTTCACATGATCGAGGGCAGCGATTGGTATGATGATCTTGCAGACGATGGCGATGGCGAATTGCCTGACGAAGTATGTAAGGCTATTGATGCCTTTAACGAGGTCATCAAGGCGCAAGGACCGTCATGCTGGGAGGCTGGGAAGAAACGGATCAATCTGGAACCGCTATGGGCCGAATTGAAGGTAGATTTGGCTAAAGAAAAGGACACAATTGACAAAGCTTCTGCTGGTGTTCAATGAAGCCAAAGAAGCTAAAGATTTGGACAAATGCCGACTTGATGGATGAGTTTTTGGAACTCAACAACCGATATTTTGACGGGAAACTTCCTGTCCCATTAGTCCTCGCATTTAGAAACATGGAAGAGTTAGGTCACACATTCCGATTCAGAACACTTGGCAAGCGTAGGACTAAAGATGATGACTTTGGAATTCATATAAGCAGAAAACTGAGATTTTCGCAGCGTCTTTTTGTTTGCACCTTGATTCATGAGATGGTTCACTTGCAGTTGCGAAACAGGTATTCCTGTGGACCAAGAGGTAAGCGGTTCAATGGTAGAATGCGTCAATTGGCTTTTCTGGGGGCGTTCGATGGTCTATGGTAGCGCATAGGAACGTTCTTGACAAAAGAAGAGAATGCGCATAAAAACAACATGAAGGGATGTTTGCTAGATGGGAAGACGGAAAAAACCCTCAAAGCCCACGGCGGAAATGAAGGCGAGAGCAAAGGAATGGCTACGCTTTCGATCTGATAACATGTTGAGCCAAATAGCTTTAAGTGAGATTACTGGGATTTTCAGACGGACAATTCAGAACATTGAAGCAGGAATAGAATGCGATCCTCACAAAAGGATATTAGACGCTTTTTCGGCTTTGCAAGCAACGTATGCCGCCGAGGGACGATCTACAGGTAAACCAAGCAAGCATGGTACAATTCAAAAACAAGGAGAATTCTAATGGCGGACGTTTTGATTGAAGGTCTTTCAGGGGTAGAAATTATCGAAGACGTGTTGGCTCAGATTAAACGTAAACTGATGTATTCATGCGACTTGAGGAATACTGACTCCTACGGTCAAGGGTATTCTGGGACCATCGAAATTCATTTGAAGTTGCACTCGATGGACAACACTCCAGTTGATATCGTTGTCAACATCCCACCCAAAGCAGAACCTCCAGTTTCGACCGATGAAGTCACGGTCACTCCATTAGAAGTTGTAGAAAAGATTGAAATTTCTCAAGAGCTTGACCTTGAATCGGTTCGTGAGAGAATCAAGGAACCTGAGCCTTTGCCGCCATCTGAAGAGGAAGAGGAAAGCCGTATGCCTTCTCGGTTGAAGCGGAAGTACACGCGCAGGAATGCTCTTGAAGTTCCAGAGATGGGCGGCGGAGCGGTTGATCTAGATGAAAAATTCTGACGCATCCGACCATCAGAATCCTGCGGCTCCCCTTACACGGGCTTAGAAACTGCCGTATGTACTGTCACGCAAGGCATAGCCACGCAAACAAAACAGACAAGTCGCAGGAATAAAGTACGTCATTGAGGTAAATAATGTCAGAAGCTAAAAAGCGGCGAGGGGCGGGGGGAGGTAACGCTCGTGCGGAAAGGCTGAGTCCAGAGCAGAGGAGTGCCATCGCGAAGCAAGCAGCTGCGAAAAGATGGGGAAATAAAAACCTAGCACCAGAAGAAGTAAACGATCTTCCTGACCTAATTCCCGTTTCATCCCCAACCGCTCCACCACCCATTCCACCCCCTCCGCCTCCAACTTACGCTCCTCCTGCTCCAGACACTGCTCCCCGGCCAAAGAAACGCCAATCCAAGCCAATGCCGAAAGCCTTTAAGGGGGCAAGTTCCTACGCGGAAAAGAGGCTTGCTGAAGCGTTGAAGGAACGAGCGGAGTACATGGGCAGAGTAGCGGCTCTAAACGCTGAAATACCATCACTTGTAAGCGTTATTAGGGCGCTAGGGGGAAATCCAAACATCGGGAGTGGTACTATGATAGCCTACCCTCCGATGGAAATGACATATCCAGTACAGCCAATGTACCAACATCCTATAAATCCTTCCGTTATTTCCCCTCAAGTTGACCAGATGGCAAACGTACCAAACATTGATCCAGCTTTATTTAAGACTAATACGGGTCCAGTTCCAGGAATAACGGCTCCACAAGGACCAATGGTGCCAGGAATGTCTGGTGGAGGGGCAGCAGACCTAGATTATGTGCCTCGCGACAACGAGGAGGGTCCAGGATTGCCTAAGATGGGTGGGGGGTGGATGTGATGGATGAGAATAGGGAAGAACGTCTTGTGCTATCATTTGAATCAATTGCAAAATCTTTAGAGGGGATACATGAAGAAGCAAGGCGAGCAGGGAACCGATACTGGCCAAAGCCAAGAGAGCAAAAACAGGCAGTCTGGAGCCGTGTCGAGAACGAGGAAGACAGAGCAAGAAAGTCCCTTGGAGTCAGCGACGAAGCACCACTCTCAATCAAAGAATGGATCACCGACATCGGAGACCCCGAAGGAGAAGCTTATATTGGAGAACGGGAACGAGAGTGGAGAAGAACTCATCCCCCAGAAGGCGAAAAGGACAAAAAGCACGATGCCAGTGCCGAAATTCCCCTCTTTGGAGAAAAAGACAATCCTAGCGTTGAAGAGGTTGAAAGTAAAACCAGAAGCGTTGAAGACGACACCCCAAATAACTCCACTGCTAAAATCAAGCGTCAAGGGCGGTCTAAAGGCGGCTCTTGACGCTATGCGTTTTGCGACGGAAGACACAGAAATTAGCGCATTTTTGAAAGTGTACGATAAGACTTCTGAAGATGATAGAGATAGGGTATCTTGGGAAGCGATTTCAATAGCTGCCAAGGTAAATCCAAAACATCTTTTGGGGGCTATTCAACTAGCTGTACAGAATCACTGTTGGAACAGGAGCAGGTTTATTGCTATATCTAACCATCCAGACGTGATGGATAAACGAGTAAAATATGCAAAAATGGCAGGTGGGGAGCGAGATAGGACACAACTAGATATTTCTCTAGGGTTCTTGCAATCACCGAAAGGACCCACATTTATAGGGAAGCAAGTTGCAGTATTTGGAGGAAAGTCTCAAGGAAGCAAGGACAGCGGAGATAGCAAGACCGTAGATGCCGAAGTTGAGAGCGGAGATGGTTTCGATGACCTATTCCCCAGTCCTAACGAGATTCAGGAAAAGTTGGTTCCGATTAGGCAGAGACTTTTGAAGGGATGATGCCAATTCATAAATGCAGATATAAGTTTGATGAGCACGATGAAAGCTATCACCCAATGGTATGCGAGAAGTGTGCGCGTGAACTGTCTGCAAAACGAGGATTCGGATATATATTTGGCAGGACGACGTGGAAGTATGAAGATTATACAACATGCGCGGCTTGGAAGAATCTGCATCGTCATTTCTGCAAGAACACTGGAGTAAAATACGAAAAAGATGTTCCACTTAGCCACTAACTGGAGGGTTGAATGGAAGAACACTATGCCGACGAAGACGAAGTAGTTCATATGCTTACATTTCCTAAACCGTGCCCGATAAGGATAGATATAGAAGATGAGTCCATACGTTTGTTTGTAGGGCAGAGGGATTGGGAATGGCGTAGAGGATGCCCAGACGTTCTTGCCTGTGGAACCATACTACCTCCAAATATGGACGGCGAGGAGCAAGGATGATACGTTTCATCGACCTAGGAAAGCAGATAGCGTTGGACGAAAACGATCCAGAATGGCCACGCGAGTTTTGTTTTTATGATTCACTTGAAGCGCGATTTTTATCTTTCTGTGGACAAGAGGTATTTGATAGCGTGGCGGACGTAGTACAACAATTGGACGACAACGACCCATCCTACGTGAAACGCATTACTAGTCTCATCCCGAGTTGGGTCCCTAAAGGAAAGAAGATAGGGATGGATTAGACTATGTATTCATCTAAAATCATCACATCCAATTTAGACACATTTGAATCAGAGAATGCGTGGAGACCTGTCTATCACACATTGGCCGAAGTGAATGAGTTCAAAGAATATATTAAAAAAATAGTTAAAATAGGGAGTAACTCTAAAGGTTCATGGATAGAGAGCGTTGCTCCCATGACCGAAAAGCGCAAAGCGGAAATACGCCGTTGGATCGAGAACGAGCAGGTACTTTGCGGGTTCGATAGTCTTTATTTCGAGTCTAGGTATGCTTTTGTATGCGACGAGAAGGGACAGATTTTTAAGTTTCAGCCAAGATTGTCACAGAAGATATATGATTCTGTGCTTGCAGACTTTGACGAGAAACAAGTGTCTATTGAATTACTCATACTTAAAGGTCGCCAACTTGGAATTACCACTCAAACCGCTTTAAAGTTCCTGCACAGGATGTTATTTCTTCCACACACGCAGGCTATTATGGCTTCTGTTAAAGCGGAGGCATCGCAATTAATTAAGAGGATCATTGACACTGCATTTGACCGCTGCCCGTTCTGGCTGATACCTTATAGGACCCCTAGGGGAGGATATTCTAATGGTTCGATTCTTTCGATTCAGTCAGGTATGCAGGCGACTGGATTAGCGCAAGGATGGACACCTAGTTTAGTTCACCTGAGTGAAATTGCCGACGTACCTGATCCAATTAAGACAATCGAAGAAGGTCTATTTCGCTCGGCCCACTCGTCAAAAAATCTATATATGGTTTTAGAGGGCACAGGTGGAGGTAATACTGGATGGCTTGCTGATACATGGAGAGCAGCCAAAGAAGACTGGCCAAGAAGGCAATCGAGACTATTCCCAATGTTCATCTCATGGCCGATGTGCCCGGAGATTTATCCTCAACCAGATTGGATAAGGAAGTTCCCGATTGAGAATAGTTGGATGCCAAGCGAAGTAACACGCAGGCATATATCGCGTTGCGAGTCATATATTCGCAACACCCCGTATTTGTCCAGGGTGGCTGGTATCAATTACAGGATGCCAATTGATCAACAATGGTTCTGGGAATTTAACTACAATCAAGCGTGCAAGAATCACACCCAAAGAACTTGGGCATCACAGATGCCAGCAGATGATTTTGAATCACTCACAGGTAAACATGATCCAATTTTTGAGCCAGAAGTTATAGATGAGGTAGAAAGTAACATATACGAGGTGGTAGGAGATAAAAGGAAGAGGAAAAATGAAGTTCAGGAATATGCGATTATCGGGCACGACATCGACGAATCATTTTATCCTGATCCTTCGATAATAGATATCCATAAGCAAACTATTACAGTAAAATGGACATCAAATCGAGGACAGCGATATGAATGGGAAATGATTCCACTCATATCGCTAGATGAAGATGTTGAGAGAAATACCATGGACCGCGTTTTGATTTACGACGATCCAGAAAAAGGACAATACTATTCGTGCGGAGTCGATACGGCAGATGGCCTTGGAAAAGAGGATGAAGATAGAACTGTATTATCTGTGACTAACAATAGATTTCAAGGTGAAGCAGATATTCAGGTATGTGAGTTTACATCCAATAAAGTGAATGCGGCTCAAGTGGTGGCTTTTGCGGCGTGCCTAGGAGCATATTATGGCCCATGCTGTCCTGATGCAAGAGGCATGAAATATGTGATTGAACAAATTGGAAGACCTGGAGAAACATGTCAGCATCAATTAAAAATGATGGGTTTTAGCAATCATCACAAACCAAAAAGGTACGACTCAAAGAAGATCAAGTCAGAGCAGGGAACGCACGAGGGTTGGTGGTCTAGTTCGTGGAGTGTACCAATTCTCATGACTAGATTTGTGGAGGCAGTCAATGGAGGATGGTATATCCCTGCTTCAAAATGGCTTATAGAAGAATTGAAAACATTGGAGCGCCATGCAACAAGTGGGAAGTCCAAGATGGAACACAGATCCGGACAACACGATGACCGAGTTAGGGCAGCGGCACAATCATATTTTACCGCTCACGATATGGATATTCTCACGGAACGTTCGCAAAAGCGCTATAATGTACCCAAGAAGAAGTCAAACGACCCTAACAAGGGCAGGTGCATGTCGAATGCGTTTTCTGTAGGAGAATGGTAGCAAGGAGGGAATATGGGAATAATTAAGTGGGGATGGTGGAAGAAAAAAGAAGAGGACCAGATAAGCCTTGCGGAGAAATTGCCTCCAGACATCCCAATTCCAGAGGGAGCAAAACCGCCAAGAGTAGAAGAACAAAGCGACATAGACCGTGTGGCGAACTACCTTGCCAACGGCGGAGAAATAGTAGATTTGTCGAATAAGCCGCGCAAAGATAATGACGGTTTACCACTGGACCATGAACTTCTAACGCCGTTTAACCGCGCACATACAGGAATGAAGGCTGGAATTTACGATATGGTTGGGAGGAAATAGTGAGCGACAGAGCGAAAGCATTCGTAGTGGTTCTCGAAGAAGACCTTAGCGAATAGGAATCTGAGGCAACATGTCAAGCGTTAAGGCATTTTCGTGGGGTAATCGGCGTTGAACCTCATATCCACGATATAGGAGATGTAGTTGCTGAGATGAGGGCAAGACAAAAACTGGCTACCGCGATGTATGGTTTTCTAAAGGATTGGAAATGAAATTTATAAAACTCATCAAGCGCCAAAACGAGTATGAACGCTGCCTAATCCTATGGACTCCGTGGATGACGGTCGTGTGGGATTTTGGATCAATTGTATGCAAAGGGACCGACGAATTTGAATTGGTCATCAAGTATTGCGCTTGGGGACCAATCTTATACTGGGGAAACAGCTATATAGAGAAATTAGGAGAAAGAGATAAATTCGACAGGTTTCAGTTTACTAAAATACAGCCAAGATACGCCGAACTTAGAAAGTGTAGGATAGACGAACGGGACTATTACGAGCGCAAAGTAGAGCAGGTAAGGTTAGGGAAGCGGAAGAATCCTGCGTACATGACGTACGATGAGCGTCATGCGGCCACCATGGAGGCCGTTAAGAAAATGAAATTTAGCGCAAATTTTGTTCATTTGATGAGTACACCATGTGCTAAACTCGCGTTGGAGCGCGGGGAAATATGTATAGATAATGAGACAGGTGAACAACTTACTGAGGATATGTTTCAAAAGCATAAGGAAAAGAATCTCAGGTTGTCTCCACCTAACGGCGGTCTGATAGGATTTAAGAAGTCCGAAGATAACGAAGGATACGAGTGCATTCGTCGTGTTTCAGAAGCAGAAAAGTTAGGAATAACGAGCGGTCAAGATCAGGTTCTTACGGCAAGATTAAATCCTCCTAAAAAGTAGAAGACATCAAATCACTCCGAAAGGCGACAGGAAATGTCTAAATGGATCAATGTTAACAAGAGACTTCCAAACGATGACCGACAAGTGTTTGCACTTTCAGGCGCATCAGCTTATCTTTCCAACTTCCGAGATGGTCAGTGGTGGTTAACCCGCACTATAGGACTAGGAAACGTGATCAGATGGATGGAAGTTCCAGGTGAACCGAAAGACTTTAAGCATTGGTTGAATCGGTTACGCGAATGGATAAATCGAAGGAAAGACAACGCACAAGAGGCTAGCGAATGGTTGACAGGGTGGACAAGCAAGAACGCCCAACTTGACAAAAAGATAACATTCTACAAGGATTCTTCGGGAAAACTGATGGCTGGACTACCTGAGCATATACCTGCGCCAAAAGGATACCAAAAGATTATTTGTAACACTGCTGCCGAGGCCGAGCGTTTTTCCTCTCTTCAGAGGCAACAGGAGGGGTACGATCACCGCAGACAGCAAGAAGAACGCGGAGCAATTGAAGGCCAATTCGCGGATTCGATACGTTCGGAAATGCGAACAAAAGCGGCGAATGCAAGGAATAACCTAAACAAAGATTTTATGCGCCGTGCAATTGAGAGAATGGATGGAAAAGGAGACCCGACAGCATATCAGCGGGAATCTTACCTACACGCAGAAGCCTACGAAAAGAATCACTAGACACTTGACGTGATTTGCTTTAAAATGCACTTTAGTTGCATCTGAGGATGTGACGCGTACCGGGAGGAAACGTGAGCATGTGTGGCGGCTGAATTAGAACGGGTCACATGGCAAGTTCCCAAATGGGAATCACCCCAGAGCGAGAAGATTGCTTGGGTTGAAACTCAAATCGCCGAGGCCGAGGGTTGGCTTGAGGGCCAGCCTTCCTATAAAAACCTAAACCAAAATTTGAGAGTTTTTGAAGGTATTTTCCGCGATAAAAGCAAGTCTATTCTGGTCACGAATGAGCTTAGATACTCTGTCAACAAATTCTGCACAACGATGGCGGAAGTTCGTGAAATAGCAGGGTTTAGTAGCGATGTTCCCGTATATAAAAAGATGGCTGAGATGCTTACAAAGGTCTCAAAGTGTGCCTATTTAGAGTCGGATTTCCCACTTCAAATCTTGAAGGTTTTGCAATATGCGACGGTCATGGGCGTAGGCTACTTGTGGCCTAAAGTTCGCGCGTCCCAATATGGATATGGTCCTAGAGAGATGGTGTTTGACGCGCTAGGACTACTTGATGTGATGCCTTCGCAGGTTCCCCAAAGGACAAATGACATTCAGGATGCCTATGCGGTAACAATTTACGACTACATGCCGATTGCAGAGGCGAGCGCAAGGTTTCCTTTATTCCAAGGACAACTTCAGACAGTAGGAAGGAATAATTACAAATCACTTATTCAGGCGCAGCGACAGGATTTTGCTGCTACGTGGCGGTACGGTAAGGTTGGGGAGACTCAGAGCAGGAGTTTCGGGAATCTCTACGCTGAGATACGATACACGTTTATCAGGGACCTAAGAATCAACACAACTGGCATGGAAATGAAGATGGGAGATGAGGGTACCACATGGTTTTACAAGGTCCCATATTTAGGTCAGGAAATATTTGGAGGGATGAAGAATGGTCAGGCTTACATGCGCCCTGCAATGGTGGAGGATTGCAGAATTTACCCTAACCTTCGGCTCATCATTACGTCGTCAGGATTGGACAAGGTTATGTACGACGGAACATCCTTTGATTGGGACCCGGAAATGCCAGTGATTCAGTACACGGTGGACGATGTGGCGTGGGAGCCAAGCGGAAGGTCTTTGGTTGGGGAAGTAGCATCAATCGAGCAGACGATTAGGAAGCACGAAAGGAAAATAGATCAGGTTCTTACGGCAAGATTAAATCCTCCTATGGGTTATGATTTGGACACAAATGGGGGACCAAAGATTGAGCAATTCGACATATTTGAAGAGGATGTACGTCTTGGGTTGGCGGGTGGAGAGCCTAAAAAGAGTTTCCAGTCTCTTCTTCCTGAAGAAGTTACGGTAACGAACGAAAACTGGACATTCCTAAAACACCTTAAGGAATGTTTGCTAGCTCAATTAGGATTGAACGACGTTGGGAACATGGCCAACCTTAAGATGAATGTAGCCAACGACACGGCAGATAAATTACTTGAGGCCATCGGTCCTATCGCTAAAGGCATAGCGATGAGGATAGAAAAGGCGAACAAGCGAATTGGGGAGAGGATGAAGTATCTTATCCCTCAATGGTTTGACGCCGCTAGGCTGATAGAGTATGTTGGCCCAGAAAATATCGCAACCGAGATGTTTGATTATAATCCTGACGACATGGTTCCAAGTCACTTGCCAGATGAACTAGGACCAAACGGGATGCTCCCAACGACTCCATCAATGTACGAGCGCCTAATTCGTGCAAAACATTTTGTCAGCAAATTACGGCTTGTATCGGTACCCAGCACCCTCATCAAAATCACCCAAATGCAAAGACAAATGCTCTTATTGCAATTAAAGCGCGGAGGAGCGCCACTTCCGTGGGGGTTCGTCATGGCGAACCTCGAAATAGAGAACTGGGGTCCAGCGCAGGGTGACACATTGCGGGAGCAATATTTCAATGAGGAAACGGATTTGCAAGTATTGGCGATAGTTGCTAAGGCAAAGGCAATGTTGAAGTTGAAGGAGATGGGGATTGATCCTTCAATTCTTTCGGAGGGTGGTCAGCCGGGTGGAAAAGGTGGACCGGGAGGCGGTGGTGGTAAAGGGGCAGGTGGGCAACATGCTGGAGGAAGGCCCCCAACGGGGCAAAAATCGCCAAAGTTGGCGTCCAAAGGGGGGGCAGGCGGTCAACCTCGCGGGGTCGTGAAAGAAAGTTGATGAATTCTGTAATATAAACGATACAAGGAGGCTGTATGGCGATTAGCGCAAAGGTTCAGCGGGACTACTTACTCACAGAGGCGAGCATTTCTTTACCGGCAAGCGTATCAGAAGTTGATGAGATTATGATAGCGTCGAAGACAAACGGTAAGTTAACAGTCATTTACAACGACGGACACATCCAAGGTATCAATATCGAGCAGCGCACTAGAATATCGGATTCTCTGTCGGTGGAGGTAAGGGCAATTGTGGCAGTGGGAGACGCTAATCTTTGACGGTGAATAGGGAAATTTGAAGAATCTTTCATTTTTCACTTGACAAACTCGCCAATTATTCGTATGGTTATAGAGAAATAGAGAACGTGCCATCACCTTTTGCGGTGATACAAGCGGCGACTCCTAGTCGGAAACGGCTCAGGATGTCGCCGTTTTCTGTTTTTGAACAAAATTCACCGCAAAAAGGAGAACACTATGAAGCACAAGGTTGCAGGAAAAGTTCATGTGAAGAAGGCGAAGGGTGGCCGTAAGCGTAATCGCAAGTCCGCTAGCAAGAAATCGCTTATCAAGGCGTAACAGATTGTTTTCAAAGGTATAAGGGGAACTATCGTGGCAACAATGCCTACGCCAAGTCCGGATCAACAAGGGGGATCGCCTCAAGGCGGTCCTCCTCCGTCTCCTCAGAGCGGACCTCAAGGTGGGCCACCGCAAGGGGGACCGCCCTCGCAACAACCAGCCAATCAAATACAAACTCTTCTTGGGCAGTGGAGCCAAGTAGCTCAGCAAGTATCTTCCGCCTATCCGCAGATCGCAGCACAGATGAACAAGATCGTACAGGCGATAGGTGAGGCACAGACGGCAATGGTTACGCCTTCTCAGCCCACACCGATATCACAGCAACCAATGGTTAGCTAACTAGAAGTACAAAATCCGGGAGAAAAGAAAATCATGCCAGCACCAATTTTAGCAGACGTACTCAAACAAAGCGGGTGGACACAAGAGCAAATTGACGCTCTTGACGCTCAGGCCAAGACGGGTCTTACGAATTACGTATCTAATATATACCAGACAGCAGAGCAAAAGGAGACGACGGCAAGGGAAGCGTCAGCAAAGGCAGAAGCAGATCGCAAAGCATCGGAAGAGGCGGTAGTCG
>Ga0187857_10002824_pt1 | contig 14923 bp, 14 predicted proteins | sample June2016WEW_8_10_FD_132984 | JGI IMG/M metagenome (GOLD analysis project Ga0187857, IMG submission 132984) | Peatland microbial communities from SPRUCE experiment site at the Marcell Experimental Forest, Minnesota, USA - June2016WEW_8_100 | ecosystem: Environmental > Terrestrial > Soil >...
AGGATCGTTTCAACTCGCCACGTATGGTGATATCGAGATCCATTCAGAGGAGATAGTAGCGTTCCAGCGCGATGTTGGGTCGGACATCGGGACACCAATTGATATCCCGACACCCCCAGACGTTGCACATCACCGTGCGCTCAGGGAGCTTGACGTGACGCTCGAACGCATTCAAGAGGCGACAAGGTGCTGCGGCACCGACATGCTCTTAGCAGCACCCATCCAGGGCTCGACCCACCTCGATTTGCGCGAACGGTATGCGGGGCTGCTCAGCAAGCTCAGCGCCGACGTCTACCCTATCGGTGCCGTCGTTCCGCTTATGGAATCCTATCGATATGCTGATCTCAGCAACGTCATTATGGCGTGCAAGACTGGACTAGCGTTGAATAAGCCTGTTCACCTGTTTGGAGCAGGGCATCCCATGATGTTCGCCCTCGCCGTTGCGTTAGGCTGTGACTTGTTCGACTCGGCCGCTTATGCGCTTTACGCGAGAGATGGGCGCTATATGACGCCGAGTGGCACTCACAAGCTCAAAGACTTGACTTACCTGCCGTGTGCGTGTCCGGTCTGCTCCTCTGGCGATCGGAAGCTGACGGAACGGGAACTTGCCGAGCACAATCTTTGGGTTTCATTCAGTGAGCTCAGCACCATCAAACAAGCGATACTCGACGGACAACTCTGGGAGCTCGTGGAGAGGCGATGCCGACATCCAGCGCTACTACAAGCCCTGCGAACGATCCAAGAGGGCTTTGCCTCCTTCGAAGCTATCGAACCGTTGAAACACTCTTTCATTTATACTAGCACAGAATCTGCCGCGCGGCCAGAAGTTGCGCGCTGCGTGAAAAAGCTCAACAGACTTGACCTGACCGGCCGAGTGCTCATCACGACCAACAGGCAGAAGACACGGACCATGGAACACGAGTTCGATACGACCCTACTCGTGAAAGCGCCTTTTGGTCCTTATCCACCAGAACTAGCCGAAACGTATCCTATTGGGCAATCTGAAGTTCCAGATCCAGACTATGCCTCAATCAAATCCGCTATGAAAAACCTGATCGAGTTCATTAAATCCAAAAATGTCGAAGCGACCTTCGCCTACGATGAGGAATGGGATCACGACGCGCTCGCCGAATTAAGCTCCTTTGCAACGCTCTTACGCTTATGAGGAGACATGCCACGACATTTTGAAGTAACACGGCGGGACGGAGCTGCCCGCCTCGGAACGCTCAGGTGGCGAGGTGAAGAGCTTACCACCCCTTCTAGCTTTGACTCCAAAGAGGAACTTGAGTTCCTCAACGCATTGACGATTCACAAAGCTGAGCTCGACGTAGCGGTCATCACAAGTCAGGAAGACCTTAGAGCAGAGCGAATTGATGCCGACGTTGTTATTCTTGGAGGTGCGCCGAGATTTGGCGATGATCCGCGCGGCCTCACCAAAGCGCTCGTAAGAGCTAGAGAATTAACAAATCCTGATTCAGCGCTTTATGTCCCGGCGTTGGCGACCCCGAACAACGTGAGCTTGCTCGTCTATGCGGGGGTGGATCTCGTCGACCCAATCATGGCAGAGGTCAAGGCGCGCGACGGGTATCTCCTCTCTGCTGAAGGCGAACGCCAGTTTGACGCGACTTCTCGTTCTTATTGTATGTGCGACGCCTGCAGAGGCGTCAACGTAGCCGACCTCCCGCCAGAGCAGCGGGTGACAGTACTATCTGCGCACAACAGACACGCCCTCAAAGCTGAACTCTGTATTGCGCGCGAAAACATCGAGCGCGGAACGCTGCGAGAGCTCGTCGAGGGACGATGCAGAACGGCGCCGATGCTGACAGCGCTGCTGCGGTTGCTGGACGAGGAGCATAGTTACTTTGAACGCCGATCGCCTATCGTACGTACGGCCACGCTACTCGCGTGTTCACAAGAATCGCTGAATCGGCCAGAAATACTCCGATTCGGCGAACGCGTCATCGAACGGCTTAATAAGAGGGGGGGAATCCTCCTGCTCCTTCCTTGCTCGGCGCGCAAACCATACTCGCGGTCCCGGTCTCACAGGACTATTCTTAAACGTTTGGACAAACTGCGCCAGTTTCTGCACGAGGCGATAGTAACGTCGCCTATCGGCATCGTTCCCCGCGGCCTCGAGATCATGTACCCTGCCAGCAACTACGACATACCGGTTACCGGCAAATGGACGTGTGATGAGAGTGAGTGGGTGATCGGACGTCTCACGAAGTATCTCGAGGCCAACGCCTTCGACACGGTGGTAGCACACGTGAGTGGCCCCTATCGAAAGGTATGCGACGAAGCGGCTGCTGCACTCGGAGTTGATCTAATCCATACTGTCAAGGACGAGAATACTCTTAGTTCCGATTCGCTCCAACGCTTGTGCGCGGTCGTGCAGGAGCTTATAGTCGAATATTCACCTAAGCAGCGCGATTTGCGGTTTGATTACATACAGGATCTCGCTGATTATCAATTTGGCCCGAACGCTTCGACGGCTATTTTTGCAGAGAGTCCGAAGGTCCGCGGTCTTTTCCCGACGTACTACGCCTCAGACGGCAGAACGCGCATAGCGACCATCGTAGGTAAGTACTGCACTCTTGCCCTGACGATCGAAGGCGCGCGACGGTATCTCCGCGCAGTCGAAAATCGATATTGCGTGCGCATCGATGACTTTGTACCGAAAGGAACGGTTTTTGCGATTGGCGTGCTCAACGCCGATCCGGAAATACGGCCTTTCGACGAGGTGATCGTGCTCAACGAGCGCGTCATTGCAGTCGGGAGAGCCCTTATGAGCGGTTGGGAGATGCAAGCGTCAAAAAGAGGTGCCGCTGTCGCTGTGCGGCACGTGGAGGCGCGATGAAAACAGCTCGAGCGTCGCGCAGGCGCTATCCGCGTCAGGCTGCATCAGGAACAACCCGCCACCGCACACGAGCCAATGACCGATTGGCGTGGACCGGCTTGGATCTGCTCAACGGCGAGATCGTGCCCTCCCTGACCGTCCTTCTCACGACCAAAGGCTGCTACTGGGCGCGTCGTGATGGCTGTACAATGTGCGGCTACATCGCCGACGCGAATCCTGACGCCCAAAGCGCGGATATTCAAAAACAACTGTTCGAGGTGCTTGCACAGTACGGTACGGCGTTTAAAATTGTAAAGCTCTTCACCTCTGGCAGCTTTCTCGATCAAGAAGAGTTGCCGATTGACGCGCGGGACGCTATCTTGTCCGCTTTGGCGGATACGCCGAAGGTTATTGTTGAGAGCCGACCGGAATTCGTGACGTCTGAGATTTGCGGTGATGTCGTCAGATCCAACCGACACGTTGAAATTGCGATCGGTCTTGAAACGTCGAACGACGATATCCGGGATAGCTGCATCAACAAGGGATTTACGTTTCGTGACTTCGTCAGAGCGTCCAAAGTCGCGCACTCTGACGGTCTGACCGTTAAGGCTTATCTGCTCCTGAAGCCACCTTTCCTGACAGAAGTGGAAGCCTTGGAAAACGCCATCCAATCCACGCACGACGCTGCCCCGTACGCAGATACAATCTCGCTAAACTTGTGCAACGTGCAAAAAGGCACCTTGGTTGAGGCGCTTTGGAAAAAAAGGTTGTATAGGCCTCCTTGGCTGTGGACCGCAGTGGAAGTTCTCAAGCGCGTGAAACCGATAGCTACTATCATTTGTGATCCTGTCGGAGCAGGCACAGCTCGCGGGCCACATAACTGCGGCAAGTGCGATCGCCAAGTCATTTTAGAAATCAAAGAGTTTTCGCTCTCTCAGGACAGTGCGTCGTTCACTGCGACGTGCGCCGACCAACTGTTATGGAAATACGTCCTGGAATTTGAGAAGTTTAGCTACGGCGCACCCCTTGTGCCGTAACCTATCGCGACAAATCCTTGCTTCTAGGTGCGCTCTTACACAGAAGAGTGATAAGGCAACGCTTATATATGGTTTCGCAAATCTAATAATCAAGGTGGTATTATGGCCTGGCGTGGCTCCCTGATTTATTGGGCAATCATTTTTCTGATAATAGCAGTTATTGCGGGCTTGCTCGGACTGTCTGGGCTAGCTGGAATAGCATTCGCAGCTGTTGAACTTGTAGTGGTAATATTTATCATATTGTTCGTGATATCTTTCGTCGCTGCGTGGTTGCGACGTCACTAGGGGTCGAGCAGCGAACAGTTTAGCTAGGTCTTCTATCGCTCTGGCTCACAGATAGCGCGCTGCATCACTCAATTCGACAACAATGGCTTTTAGGTTGACGCCTAGCGTCCTTGTAAGCGTTATCCGAAAACGCGTTTAAACTCGCGTATCTGTTCCCTTGTACCGATGACGGTAAGAAAAGAGTCTTCAGGGATAACGTGATGGGGATCCGGGTTCGGTATGGTCGCCCCATTGGTAGTGATGGCAACGACGGTGCATCCGGTGCGCGATCGTATCTTCAGATTCTCGAGACTTCTGCCCACAAGGGATGGACCGGGGGGATATTCAAGAACTTTCATGTCCTCTGAGAGTAGGACCTCCCGCAACTGTGTGCCAAGCGGCCTTGGTGCGAGAAATTTTACCAGGACTTGGCCAGCCACGACTGACTGCGACAGCACATAGTCAGCCCCCGCTTGATACAACTTCTCAACTGCTTGCGGCCGTATAGCACGACAGACAATATCCATCTGAGGGTTAAGTTTTCGTGCGACGAGAGTCGTATAGATAGCATCCAAGTCACTATTGACCGTGATGAGAAGCGTAGAAGCATCAGCAATCCCCGCTTGTTTTAGGATTGCCATATCCGTCGAGCTACCAACCACATCGCCTTGATGCTTATCGATGATGATGTGTTCAATCCCGTTCGACCGCAATACTTTGGACACTCGTTTTCCGACGTCGCCGTATCCTGCAACGATATAGTGTCCCCTGATCGCGCAGTATGTGCCATCAGGCCGACAAATTGAGAGTTCCTTAGCTGCATCTAGTTGCTTTTTTGTGCCGATGAGCAAAAGGACTGTGGTGTCTGTGATGATTTCAGAAGCGGATGGATTGAAGCTGAGTTTGGCGCCCTTCCAAATGGCGATTACTGTCGCCCCGGTTCGCTCGCGTATCTTGGCATCTTCAATAGACGACCCGTTGAGGCCGCTTTCCCCAAGAATCGGGAGCTCAAAAATCCGCAAAGACCCAATCAAAGGAGTGGTGCCTATGAGCTGGTGCGTGATAGGCATTGCGGCCTTGTGGCCAATATCGATGCCAAGGAGTTGTTTAGGTGATACGACTTTGTCAGCACCCGCATAGAGCAAGTACACTGCGTTCGCCATGTCGTCGACAATCCCAATGATATCCGCTGCCGTAAGCTTTTTTGCAACAAGCGCAATAATTGCATTCTTCTCGTCACTCTGATTCAGCACGATCTTTTTTGCGCGGCTTATCTGAGCGTTTTGAAGCGTGACCTCATCGCTCGGATCACCGTAGATGCAAGGTATTTTCCGCTCAACTAGCTCCTGCACGACGCCTTTGTCGTCGTGAATGATGAGATAGGGTAAACTACGCTCGTCAAGCTCTTCGATAATCGTCTCTACCATAGAATTATAACCCGCAATCAAAACGTGCTCCTTGGCCTTTGACTTCGTCGGCACTGATCCTTGAACGCTTTGGAGCACAGGCGCAACCACGATGGGGATCAAGATCGCAAAGAACAGTACGATTCCGCTAAGCTCCACGAGCACGGCAAATATCCTGCCGATACTGCTCACAAAGACGATGTCTCCTACGCCTTGCGTCGTCATCGTCGTGATCACCCAATATACCGCGTCAACCGCGGTATAAGATCGACCTTCAGCAGAGACCATCAAGAAGAGGAAGACTAAGCTGTATACGACAACGAGCAGCACGGTGGCCGCAACATAAATGAGTAGAGATTTGCGCAGAGGTCTAATCGCGAACACCTTGGAGCACTAGGAAGCCAGCGTATTGCACGTACATGTCAAATGCCGAATATAAATAGTACGTTTTTCAAGTGTTAAAACTCGATTTTCAAGTCTTAAAATTCGAATTCGATCTTGCTATGGGTTGCGCAGTATGAGAAAAGTTTATCATAGGCACGCATAATCTGTAGGTGCTATGCGCGTGGAGGACGTGACGCGATCGGTGAGAGAGCATCACAAATGGTTCAGCGAATCCCTCCCTTTGATCGCCAGTGAGAATATCACCAGTCCCGCCGTGCGCCAACTTCTGGCCTCCGACTTTGGCCACAGATATGCCGAAGGTAAGGTCGGCCAGCGGTATTATCAAGGCGTCAAGTACATCGACCAAGTGGAACAGGACGCCATAGATTTGGCTCTTAAACTGTTCAAGGCTGAGCACGTCAACGTGCAGCCTGTCTCTGGCGTAAACGCAAATATTGCCGCATTTTTTGCCCTTTCAAACCGAAATGATGCACTCATGGCGCTTGATACTTCGCACGGTGGACACATCAGCCACGGAACGAAGTCGGTTGCGGGTATCCGTCATCTCAGGATTGTAAAACATCCATTCGATTCCGAAGAGATGAATATCGACACCGATGCGATGATCGCTACGATTTATGAAAAAAAGCCCAAAATCATACTGTTTGGGGCGAGTGTATTTCTCTTCCCACACCCCATCCGAGACGCGCGCGATGCCGCGCGCGAAGTTGGCGCGGCAATTGTGTACGATTCTGCTCACGTTCTTGGTCTCATTGCGGGCGAGCAGTTTCAGGACCCGCTTAGAGAAGGTGTTGACGTAATGACTGGTTCTACACACAAGACGTTCCCAGGGCCTCAACACGGCATCATCTTTTCGACAAAAGCGCTAGCCGACGCGATCGATGAGGCAGTGTTTCCGGGTACCGTAAGTAACCACCACCTGCATCACGTCGCTGGGTTAGCGGTCACGCTCGTGGAGATGCTTGAATTCGGGAAAGCGTACGCACAGCAGACGATCAAGAACGCAAAGACGCTCGGGGCGGCGCTGTACAACAGCGGATTCAATGTACTATGTCCTAAAAAAGACTTCACAGAGTCCCATCAGATCGTAATGGACGTAGGGCGCGCGAGTGCGATGGCGCGTGCTCTGGAAAAGGCAAACATCATTACCAACAAGAATCTGTTACCCTGGGATGACCATAATGCTCCAGAGAATCCCTCCGGACTACGATTTGGAACGCAAGAGCTCACGCGACTCGGAATGAAAGAAGCGCAGATGAGGGTCGTGGCAAAGCTTATCACGCGCGTGCTGAACGGCGAGGCACCCGAAAAGGTTAAAAAAGATGTGGTAGAGTTTAAAAAGGACTACCAGGAGGTCGAATACTGCTTCAGCCATGAGCTCGGAGCTTATCAATTCCCCGCGTGGTAGATTATTTTGCAACGGAAGTGCAATACTGATCGTTTTTGATATGGATGGCACGCTCATCGATGCTGAGGCAATCGATGAAATAGCCAAAGCGGCCAATGTCGGAGACCTCGTGGTGGCGCTCACGAAGCGCGCCATGATGGGAGAGATGGATTTTGAAGAGGCTTTAAGAGAACGCGTAAAGCTCTTGAAGGGTCTCAGGGTGGAGGAGGTTAATAAGGTAGCCTTAAACATCCCGCTTATGAAAGGGGCTAAAAAGCTTATACGCGAGTTGAAAAAAGAGCATAAGGTTGCAATGGTTTCCGGGGGCTTTACGATAGTTGCCGAGAGGGTAGCTCAAGAACTCGAAATCGACTGTCTAGTGGCAAACAAACTCGTCATAGAAGACGGCGTTTTGACCGGCGAGGTTGTTGGACCGCTAGTGCGCCAAAATTCAAAAAAAGACGCTCTGGAGGCGATTGCTAAGAGGGAGGGAATACGACCCAAAGACTGCGTTGTTATAGGAGACGGCGCAAACGACATCTCAATGTTTGAAGCTTCGGGGTTTTCGATAGCATTCAACGCAAATCCAATTCTCTACGATATTGCAGACGTCATAATCACAAAGAAGGATCTCAGCTTGATATTACCTGTAGTCAGGGGAGGAGCGTATGCTGAAGGAGTTACAAGAAAAGAAAGCGCTGCTAAAAAAAGACGCGGACACCTCGAAGCTTGAGCGAAACCGGCTCAACACAGAAGCGAGTCAATTCGCTGCGAGACGTGACGAGTTGAATACGAAGACCCGCGCGCTGATAGACAGTGCACAACAGTCCAAGGACAAGCGCGATGAGTACAACAAGCTCGTTTCGGAGAACAAGGAGAAACGAGATAGCCTCAATGAGACGGCAAACAACCTGCTCGCGAAGGCGGACCAAATTAAAAGAAAATACAGAGTCGCTGGCGGCCTTTCGCTAGGCGAGCTCAAGCGCGAAATTGACCACCTTGAGTTTAGGCAGCAGACCGAGGTCATGAGCACGGAAAAGGAGCGCGAGCTTGTAGACCGTATTGCGCACCTCTGGGAGGAATATAGAAAGAAGCGAGTCGAGCTTGAGAATAACGCTGAGCTCAAGGAGGCGCTGGAAAAGGCACGGAAGCTCCGAGACGAAGCGAGTGAATTCCACAAGGCGCTAACGGATAACGCAGACCGTGCGCAGGAATGCCACGAAAAGATGCTCAAGTGCTTCAAGGAAGCAGACAAGGTACGCGCTGAGGCGGATGCCGCCCATAAGGAGTTCGTGCGCGCGCAAGAGAGCGCCGACGAACAGCATCAGAAGTATATCAAGATGGAAAAGGAATTAAGAGACTACGACAAGATCATATCGAGTCTCAAAAAACGGTCCAAAGAAGCCCGCGAATCCCGCGAAAAGGTCGACGTGCTTAAGCGGGCAGAAGAGGTCTACGCAATGTTTAAAGACGGGCAAAAACTCGAAACCGACGATCTCCTCCTGCTCCAACGCTCCGGGCTGCTGTAGACTTTAGCGACGACCATACAAGAATGAAACTAGTCCTGTGCATTGATCGTGACGACGATCTGGGGTCGAAAGCGCACCTTCCAGGTCCGATTATCGGCCGAGCTGACAACATGAACGCCGCATTACAGCTCGGAATGACCGACCCCGAAGATTCCGACATAAACGCCATTTTTGAAGGCATCCGTGTTTATGATGATTTGAAGTCACAAGGAATAGACGCTCAGATCGCGTCCATATCCGGCAACACCGACGTTGGCGTAAAATCAGATCAGATCCTGTCTCAACAGCTTGAACTGGTGCTCAAAGAGGTCAACGCGACCAGCGTTATCATCGTTTCAGACGGCGCCGAAGACGAGTTTATTCTCCCTATCGTTCAATCCCGGATAAAACTTGACGGCGTAAAACGCGTGGTCATACGCCAGTCTGAAAGCCTCGAGAGTACCTATTACACCATCAAGAAACTATTCGAAGATCCGAAGATCGCGAACGCCATTTTCATACCTGTCGGACTGATATTATTGTTATTTGCGATATTCTCTCTTGCTCAACACCCCGAATATGCTGTGATTGTGATAAGCGCATTCATTGGCGTGTATCTTCTCTTTCGAGGGCTTGGCCTCGACGACGTTCTCGTAGGCGTTGTTCAAAGCGTCAAGTCTTCGCTTTACGGAGGCAGTATCTCGTTCGTGACTTATATAGTCGCCATCGCCTTAGCGATCATTGCGATTGCACAAGGCATCATCACGACCTTAGGCTTGGGTGTCGCTACTTACGGCGGCGTACTCGCCGCAGCTGTCTTTATTAACACCACTGCATGGTGGTTCGTGGCCGCAGCGGTCATCGCGAGCATAGGCCGGGTGATCGACGCTTACCTGAACGACGCGAAAAACGTGTGGCGATACCTAGAGATTCCTTTCTTCATCTTTTCAACCGGTCTGATCCTGTGGAGCGCCAGCATACTCATCCTGGCGCTAGGGGGTAAGCCAGTCCCTGTCCTCAATCCCACTGACATTCTCATTATACAGACTTCACGGAGCATTCAGATCGTCACTGCCTTCCAGCTGCTCATGTTTTCTATTGCAGGCGCTATCGTTGTAGCCTTAACTGGCATCGGTATATCTTCGCTCGTAAAAAGGGGGCAACAGCCGTCACTCGAGCAGCACAGCGTGCCCAGTCTGAGCGACAAGTGATTTTGGCGAGCAATCCGCACCCTGTCGGCGACACACTAACTGCGGTCTCGCATAAGACTCAGAATGTCACTCAGTATGGCGCTTGCCGTCTCGATCGAGCCCGCGCCTTTTCCGGCGACAGTAATTTCGCCGGCGGTATCGGTTAGGATTGATGCCGCGTTCAACGTCCCGCTGACGTTGAGCGGGTGGCCTATCGGTATCAGCTTAGGAGAGACCGCAAGCTCTTGCACGTCACCTACAAGTTTGACGGCAAAGCCCCTCTGCCGCGCTAGTTGCAGCGCGTCCTGCGTGATGCGATCGATGCCGGTTACGTCAACGTCTGCGAAAGTGGCGTTGCGACCAAAAAACGCGTTGGCCAGGATGATAACCTTACAGGCGGTGTCGATGCCAGCCACATCATACGTGGGATCCGCTTCCGCTATGCCCATATCCTGGGCTTCGCTCAAGACCTGATCGTAATCGAGCGCCTCTTCGGCCATTCGAGTGAGTATATAATTGCACGTGCCATTCAGTACCCCCCGTATATCTAGCACTCGAGCGCCTGCGAGGGTGTCGCGTATGAGGTTTACAATTGGCATTGCGCCGCCGACGGTCGCCTCGTACCGCAGCGCGACCCCGTTCGTATGAGCAAGTTGCGTGAGCTCATCAAAGGCGGCCACCAGAGGCCCTTTGTTCGAAGTAACAACGCATCGCTTGTTTTTAAGCGCTTCACGCACGTGTGTCAACCCCGGTTCACCGCCATGGATATTCGTAGGTGTCACCTCCACGACGACGTCGTGGTCAACAGTGCGTATCACGTCGAGCGCCGTCAGATTAGAGTTCGCAATGGGCTGACCGCCTCGTTTACGCGCAAGAACGTCCTTTAAGTCAGGCATGAGGGCAACCCCTTTTGAATCGGCGATTGCCACGACTTTTATGCGAGGCACGTTTTGCACGATGGTGGCGACTCCTTGCCCTACTGCCCCGAATCCAATGATGGAAAGTGTCAAGAGAGATTGACTATTCCTCATTGCTCACACCTCCCGGTGATCCGCGCTCATCTAGTGGTTCGATAATGAGCAGATCCTTGCGCTCAGCGATCTGTCTGAGAATCCCGATCGACTTCTTCAGTTCCTCGTCCCCAGTCGCCATTATTGTGATAATCGCGGACGATGGACCGTCGATGGCAGGCATTGACAGACTGAGATCTTGAACTTCTGCAAAACCAGTACCATCAATTTCATCGATCGTATCCCTTAAATCGGTATGAATTATGTGGCCGATAAGCAAAATGTGCGTCCTGGCCCGAAGCCTCATTTTGCCAATCCGAACGACTGTAACGCCGTTCTGTTCAAGCCCGTCCTGAAGTTCTTCAAGCGTCTGCTCTTCAATATCAAAAATCACAGAAACAGGGACGGTATTGCGAAACGTTTTTTTGTCGTGATGGTGAACGATGCTCGCTATATTCCCGCCGAGGTCGGAAATAGGGGTTAACACGTGCTTCAGTTGGCCTGGCGTGTCTTGAAGCTCCAAGTCCATCGAAATTCTCATGTTCTGACTCCAAACTTGGTTATATTAATATGCAGTGATCTAATAACCCTTTTCCATGGTCGCCCCAGACTACGACACCATAATGGGCGTCATGCAAAGACGGCGCTCTGTGAGACGGTATGGACGAGAGACTATCAGCGACGCGCTGTTGGACAAACTTCTCAGGGCAGCCGAGCTCGCGCCGTCCGCAGGCAACTTACAAGCGCGGGACTTCATCGTTGTCCGTGATCCTAACGCGAAACACGAACTCGCTGAGGCGGCGTACGGCCAGTTTTTTATCGCGATGGCCCCGGTCGTGCTCGTTGGCTGCGCGAATATTGCGCGCTCGCGCATCGCGTATGGACAACGTGCTGAGCTTTATGCAGTCCAAGACGCCACCATTGCCGCCTGCTACGTACAGCTTGCAGCTGAAGCTTTGAGCATTGCGACGTGCTGGATCGGTGCGTTCGATGAAAGACGTGTTTCACTGGCGTTGAAAATACCGCTCGACATTCGTCCCGTGCTGATGCTACCGATCGGATACCCAGACGAGTCGCCTAAGGCTACGGTGCGAATGGAGCCGAGTCGTTTCACTCACCACGAGCGCTGGAGCTCGCTCGGCGTATAAATATCTCCAACTCTTTTTGCAACGGCGCTTAAGCTGAAGGCAGCGGACAACCGAGAGTTTTATTAACCGGCCGTATTACCTGTCAGTGGTTGTCTATGGTGCAGCAACTTACTGACGCCTGTGCAGAGATCATCGACGGCATTCTGACTGGCGAGGTCACGCGCGCGAATTTGCAGGCAGCAAAAATCGCGGTGGCAAGACGCTATCATCTGTCCTCGTTGCTGACTAACTCGCAAATCTACGGAACTGTACAGGCCCCAATTCAGCGCGAAGTGGTCGACGTTCTGCAGCGGAAGCCCATGAGAACGGCCTCCGGCGTTGCTGTTATTGCAGTGATGACTTCCCCTTATCCATGTCCGCACGGCAAATGCGTGCCATGTCCAGGTGGCCCCGAATTCAGCGTGCCTCAAAGCTACACCGGTCTTGAGCCCGCTGCAATGCGTGCTATCCAACACGGATTCGATCCATACAGGCAAGTCAAGGCCCGTCTCAACCAGTTGCGTCAGACTGGACATCCGACTGACAAGGCAGAACTGATCGTTATGGGGGGTACCTTTACCGCGCGTCCCCGCGATTATCAAGAGTGGTTTGTGCGACGCTGCATTCAAGCGATGAACGATTTTCCTCGCGCAATCGGCGAGTCTCATGAACTGGACCAGGTGTTCACGGCAAATGCGCGTGCATCGACGAGAAACGTCGGTGTCACCTTTGAAACCCGGCCAGATTTTGCACAGCGGCATCACGTCGACAGAATGTTGTCCCTTGGAGCAACCAAAGTCGAGCTCGGCCTCCAGAGTACCTCCGACCGAATTCTCGCTACCATGGATCGAGGACATAGCGTTGCCGACGCTGTTGAAGCAAACAGGGCGTGCCGCGATAGCGGATTGAAGGTCGGGTTCCACGTTATGCCCGGACTTCCGGGCTCAGATTTTGATTCTGATCGTAAGATGCTTGGAGACTTGTTCACCGACGAACGATTCTGCCCAGACTACCTCAAGATATACCCAACGCTTGTGACGGAGGGTACCCCATTACACGGTTTGTGGAAAAGGGGTGAGTATGATGCCTTTGATCTACACGATGCCGTTGAACTGATCGCGCAAGTCAAGGCGGAGCTCCCCAAATGGGTGAGACTCCAAAGAGTGCAGAGAGATATCCCAGCTCACCGAATCGTCGCCGGCGTCAAAAAGGGCAACTTGCGACAACTAGCCAAAAAGCGCTTGCGCGAACTAGGGCGCGAATGTAACTGCATACGATGTAGAGAGGTGGGGCTCCAAGGCATCACCAACGTTGAAGAGGTCGAACGACGGGTTGAAGAGTACAGGGCTTGTAATGGCGTTGAGTACTTTATCTCAACCGTCGGCTTGCGTGGCGATTTGGAGTTCCTTATCGGCTTCGCGCGGCTGCGCATTCCGCACACGTCTGATAGGCCCGAGATTACAAATGAAACGGCGCTGATCAGAGAGCTGCACGTTTACGGGAACTCGGCTACGATTGGAGAGCGGCACGAAAAAAAGTGGCAACACCGTGGATTTGGGGCAGAACTGCTTCGAACTGCTGAACGCATCGCAGCCAATTCCGGGATGCGTAAGATCGCGACAAACAGCGCGGTCGGAGTGCGCGAGTACTATCGCACCAAAGGCTACGCCCGTGAAGGCCCATATATGACCAAAGCACTCTGATAGCGCGGGACTACTCGCCGCGATCGATATATTTCAAAACTACGGAGACGAGGGAACGACTGATTACGTTTCTAAAATTCCTTTAAAGAGATTAAGCCGCGGCCTCCGAATGGTTTTCTGCTTATACTTCCCCTTGATGTGTTCGCTAAAGTATCTCAAATCAGTTTTTTCGAGGTTGGACCCGAGCGAATTCATAAGGCCGTTGTAAATTTCTTCCGAGACAGGAGCATACTGATAGATGCTTGAATCGCAAAACTCAATCTCAAGCGTCGATGTTTCATGATCATAACCAACAGCTCGCACGCTTACAGAGACGACAACCTCTCGGTCCATAAGTATTGGTTATGTTCTTACGAATTAAAGGTATCGAAAAACGGCGGCGACGTCGCCATGTCACACGGGGCGCTTTAATGCGCTCTGATGAACGCGCGTCAGCGGTGTTACCTTTCAGCTTGAGGGTTAACCTGAATTTAAGCGCCGAATTAGTCCGCTCACAGCAGCGATCGAACGCTTTCCGAGCAAGATTTAGGAGTTCTCAAACTGTTTAGTCCGTACGCTTAACAACACTGAAGTGATGGGCATGGCGATAAAATTCACTGCCGGCGAAGCAATGGCGACACTGACCACGGAGCCCGGGTTCGTGTTTGATTGCTACTATTCACACGTAACTGAAGACACATTCGACAAGCACTCGAAATTCGTATACCTGGTCGTGAAGCGCATGAAACGTGATGCTCTGTCCAGCCCCAGAGTATGCCCTGGCAGACAACTTATTTATATCCTAGCTGGGAATCAATAGTTGTCGTTACAAGCAGGAGGATCCAGAATTCCCATCTCACGCGTTGTACTGCTGTCTTTCGTAATTGTCATAGCAGCAGCTTCATCAGCGCTTTGTTTGCAGGCTGCTGGAGCGACGGCTACGGCCCAGGTGAGTGTGACGCCTTCGCCGACGGCTACGGCCCGGGTGAGTGTGACGCCTTCGCCGACGGCTACGGCCCGGGTGAGTGTGACGCCTTCGCCGACGGCTACGGCCCGGGTGAGTGTGACGCC
>Ga0187857_10002840_pt1 | contig 14858 bp, 10 predicted proteins | sample June2016WEW_8_10_FD_132984 | JGI IMG/M metagenome (GOLD analysis project Ga0187857, IMG submission 132984) | Peatland microbial communities from SPRUCE experiment site at the Marcell Experimental Forest, Minnesota, USA - June2016WEW_8_100 | ecosystem: Environmental > Terrestrial > Soil >...
CGACCGTGGGCAGTGCGCCACCGACGAGCCGGCCCCAGCGAGGCGAGCTATCCCCCACCTGTCTAAATGCACGCAGTGGGCCGCAAGGAACCGGGGGCCAATGATCCCCGTTCTGGTCAGCAGCGTGACTGGCGTAACGCCGTAGGAATCCTTGATGGCGGCGACCTCGGTGGACGCCTCAAGGAGGTGACCAGTCACCATAAGGTCGTAGGTGGAGGCCGCTTCGGCCACTCCGCGGAGCATCTCCTCCGAACATGCGTAGGACGAATGAATCGCTAGAGCCAGAGACCTGAGCCCCGCAGGTTCCTCAACCTCCCGGGCATACTGACCAACCTGGCCGAGCCTCTTCCAACTCTCCTCCTTCATGGCCGGCACATGGTCAATGAAGGCCAGCGAAAGCGTGCATCTCATCTTAATCTTCGAGAGGGCCTTCAGAAGGGGTCTGACGTTATAGAAATCGATGAAGGAGGTGACTCCGCTCCTGGCGTACTCAATCATTGAGAGGAGGTTGCCGAAGACCATGGCGTCCTCACCTATGTGCTCTTCGAGAGGCCAGATCTTCTTCCTTAACCAGTCGTCCAGGCTGAGGCCGTTTCCTACGCCACGAAGGATGCTCATGGCGGAATGGCAGTGAGCGTTCACGAACCCAGGGAGAATGATGGCCTCGCCCAGGTCCACGGTGTCTTCGAAGGGGCCGAACTCCTTGGACCCGGCGAACGTGCCCACGTACGCCAGCCTGCCGCCGTCCACGACCACGCAGCCTTCCTCCACAATGCGTCCGTCGGAGGAGGCAAGGAGGTACCTTGACTTGTAGCGAAGGGACGCCACGATGATTCTATCGTAGGGGAGCCTGTTAAAAAGCTAGCTCGAAGGCTCCCCTCGAGTCATGGATAAATAGCGCCTAAGGGCATTCAGCCTTTGATTCCGTTTGAAAGCAGAGATCGGCATCATCGGCGGCTCCGGCGTCTACGACATCTCAATGCTACGGGACTCCAGGGAGGTCAAGGTTTACACCCCCTTCGGGGACACCTCGGACAGGGTGACCCTGGGCGATTACGACGGAAGGAAGATCGCGTTCGTTCCGCGCCACGGCAAGGGACACAGGATACCTCCTCACATGGTCAACTACAGAGCGAACATCTGGGCGTTGAAGCAGCTGGGGGTCTCGAGGATCATAGCCCCCTCGGCGGTGGGCAGCCTACAGCCTGATGTCAAGCCTGGGGATCTAGTCTTCCCAGACCAGTTCATCGACATGACGAAAAGGAGGGAATACACCTTCTACGATGGGGGCCAGGTGGCCCACGTATCTCTTGCGGACCCTTTCTGCCCCGAGCTGAGGAAGGAAGCGGCCGCCCAGGCCCAGGGGATCTCCTTGGGTTTCAAAGGGAGCGGGACCTACGTCTGCATCGAAGGTCCCCGGTTCAGCACGAGGGCCGAGTCGGCGCTCTTCAAGAGCTGGGGCGCCCACGTGATAGGGATGACTTTAGTGCCCGAGGTGAACCTCGCGAGAGAGCAAGGGATCTGCTACTTGACGGTCGCCATGGTGACAGACTTCGATGTTTGGGCGGACAGGCCCGTAAGCGCCCATGAGGTAGTGAAGACCCTTCGGGACAACGTGGAGAAGGTGCAGCGCCTCATGGCCGCGCTCATTCCGAACCTGCCGCAGCATAGGGGCTGCTCCTGCCATGAAGCACTAAAGGACTCCACTATTTAGAAGGTTTCGGCTGCGATTTAGAAGGTTTCGGCTGCGCCTGCTTCTGCTCAGGCTTCTTCAACACGTCCAGAGGCTGGGCCGACGCCTCCAGCTTCTCTATCTTGGCCTCGAACTCTCCCTTCGGCAGCCTGTTGGCGATGCACTCCTCCAAGGCGGCCTTGCCTTCCCTGTAGATCGCCTCCAAGCGGGCGTCCTCGGCAGCAATCCTCTCGTACAGGGCCTTCTGTGACCTGTCTTTGAGGGACTTCGCCCTGAAGTCTTGAAGGCGGAGGGCCACCTTGCTCTTCTCCTCCTCTAGCGCCTTGCGCCTGGTGGAGTATTCTTCGAAGGAGGAGAAGCCCTCGCCCCTGAGCCTGCACTGCTCCAGTAGAGAGATGATCACGTCTGACTTCGCCTTGACAATAGAGATGCCCTCTTCCTCGATGGGCTGGATGTTCCTGCGCCTGTAGAGGAAGAACACGAATAATCCGGCTATGAGGATCCCAACTATGACCGGCGTGGCCAGGTACAGGTTCCATCCCAGAGGGACCTTGGCCGTGATCACCACGGAGGGCATCGTCGTCTGGTTGACGAAAGAGGTGGGGGTGGAGGCCTGCGCGACCGTCCCTGAGGGAAAGCCGAAGATCACCGAGTAGTCCTGCACGAGCTGGGAGTAGTTCAGTGCCCCAGCTCCCAAGTTTATCGTGAGAGTCCCCCCGTTGTCCGAAACGGCGCTTCTGGGAAGCTCGTAAGTGATCACGAAGTCCTGCATGCTGGTGGCAGCGATGGAGACCGGCAAAGTGATGGTTCCCGCGCTCAGGTCGACTATTCCGCCATTGACAAGGCCTTCCCGCATCTCGTACTGGCCGCTCGCGGGAAGGGTCAAGTTGATTTCAGACAGGGCCTGTGTGTCGTAGTTGGTGATGGAAAGGTGGTCGGTGACCAAGACAGAGCCGTCACCAGCCAAGCCGATTGTGCGCTCGAGGCTAGTAATCTGAAAGAGGTTGAAGTCGGGGGATGACGCCGTGAAATTGACGGGGATGACCATGGTTGAGGGAGCGATGTAGGTAGTATTCCAGATCTGCTCATAGACGGGGTTGGAGGGGGGCAGCTGCACGAAGTAGTATGGGGAAAGGTCCGAGCTTAGGGTGGCACCTGAAGGGAGCGATATCGTAGAGGTGGCGTTGTAGAGCAATGCTCCCTGGATATCTACGGTGGGGAAGGTCGTCAGGTTGTAAGTGTACGTGCCGGCCGTGTATTCGTTGACCGTGCCCCACGTCTTCATGTGAAACAGGAGCTGTCCGCTACCTCCCGCCACGATGCTGGGGAGGTTGAAGATATAGGACTCAATGCCGTTGCCCAGCTGGGTCGACGACACTGGAACGCTGGAGCTCTCGTTCCATAGGTATGGCTGGTACGACCCGTAGAAGGTCATGTTAAGGGGGAGAGTGCCCGTGCCAGATTGCCCCGTATTATTGATAGTGACGAGGGTGTCGATGTAAACCCAGCCAAAGTTGTCAACCGTCACAGTGTTGTTCACGAAATACAAAAGGTCAGATTCGGGGTAGCTCACCGGAACATACTCCACCTGAGGCACGGTGTTGTTGTAGAACTGCTCGTAGTAGTACTGCACCGGAAATTCAAGCTGCGTGTAGCCGTACTGGCTCATGTTGGTTGTGGGTGTCACGCCCCCTGGAAGGGTCAATATGGCCGTCGCGTTCGAATACACCCCTCCTGATACCTGCACGTCGGGAAAGTTGGTAAGGTTGTAAGTCCTGACGCCAGGGCTCGGCTCCTGCACCATCCCTGCTAGGGTCAGGGTGAACGTCAAGACAGTATCGTTTCCAGCCCCAGTGCTGTTCAGGTCGAATGAGTAGGTGGTCGTGCTCACGCCCATAGCCACGTTCGTCACGTTAAAATTGGAAGTCATGTTCGTCACGAATGGAGTCAGGGCCCCTCCGTAGGTCAGGCTGACGGGGAGTGTGCCCGTATCGGAGGTGCCGTTGTTATGGAAGTCAACAGCAGAGTTGATTGTCACGCCTCCGAAGTAGTCTATGTCGACTTGGTTCGTGACCGTGATGAGTATCGTTGGCGCCCCGTCCGCATGAGTGGTCACCGATACGACCGGGAGCACAAGGACTAGCACTACCAATAAGGCTGCGAGCCTGTAGTTCAAAGCAAACTCTCGACCACCGTCAACTATGGTCATTATTTATCCTTTTGGATGAGATGGGTTGATTGCTTTTGCTCTGGGGCGGGAGGGGAAGAGACGACCAGCTCTACAAGACCTGGCGACGCCCCCAAGATGCCTGGTCCTCCCCACTTCGGGCATCTCTCGGTCGTCGTTGGACGCGGTTCGACCGGACTTTCTCCTAGGGGCTGACCTCAGGAGGCATTAAGTTTAAAAAAAGCCAGAATCCATTTAGAGGGAATTGAAGCCCTATTCTCACCTCCTCCCTAATTCTGACGAGACCGACAGGGAGAAGATGCTGAAGGCCCTGGATGTAAAGGGCATCGACGACCTTTATTCGGATGTTCCTGCGGAGGCCTTCGCCAAGCGACCGATTGAGATGCCCGGACCCTACACCGAAATGGAGATCGAGCGTATCATCGACCAGAAGCTTTCCGGCGACAGAACGATGCCGGAGACACCCTGTTTCTTGGGAGGGGGGGCCTGGCCTCACTACGTGCCGCCGGCAGTCCAGCTCATCATGTCTCGCTCCGAGTTCTACACTTCGTACACGCCATACCAGCCTGAGGCCAGCCAGGGGATGCTCCAAGCGCTATTCGAATACCAGAGCCTAATCTGCGACCTCACCAAGATGGACGCCGCCAACGCGTCCATGTACGACTGGGCCACGGCGGCGGCCGAAGCAGCCCTGATGGCCATCCGCGTCACGGGCAGGAAGACCATCGTCGTTAGCAGGGCGTCCGGCTACGATCGGCGCAACGCCGTCAGGACATACGTCGAAGCTGCGGGCGGAAAAGTGTCAGAGGTCGATTTCAATTCAGGCACCGGGGTCACCGACATCGCCGCTCTAGGAGCCCAGGCCTCCGATGACGTCGCAGCCTTCTATGTAGAGCAGCCCAACTTCCTGGGCTGCATCGAGGAGTCCGTCTTCGAGATGGCGGAGCTTGCCCACAGGAAGAAGGCCCTCTTCATAGTGGGAGCCGAGCCGACCAGCCTCGGCCTGCTCAAGGCGCCTGGCGAGTATGGAGCCGACATCGTCGTCGGGGAAGGACAGCCGCTGGGCATCGCCCTGAGCTACGGAGGACCGCTGCTTGGCATCTTCGCGGCCAGGGGAGACTTGACCTTCATAAGGCAGATGCCCGGGCGCATCGTGGGGGAGACCACCGAGAAGGAAGGTGGCCGCCGTGGATATGTTCTTGTGCTTCAGTCAAGGGAGCAGCACATCCGCCGCGAAAGGGCCACCTCTAACATCTGCACGAACCAAGCCCTGATGGCAGTCGCGGCGGCCGCATACCTATCGCTCCTTGGCGGGGATGGCCTCAAGGCCCTTAGCCGCACAATCGCTTCCAACGCCCACTATGTCGCAAAGAGAATAGCCGAGCTGAAGGACTTCTCCGTGCCGGCCTTTGAGTCCAAGTTCTATAACGAGTTCGCCTTTACGCTTGATTCAGCCAAATTGACGGGCCCGGAGCTCTTCCAGAAGCTGAGCGCTCAGGGCGTCCTGGCGGCCCTTCCGCTTAAGTGGTTCTATCCAGAGCTGACGAGGCCTGCGCTCATTTCCACCACGGAAATCCACATGAAGCCCGACGTGGACCGGCTCGTCGAAGCACTGGAGAGGATGGTCTAGGACCATGGGCTACAGGCAGGCGCGATGGGATGAGAAGCTGCTGGTGGAGCTGGGGCGGAAGGGCCGGGTAGGCTTCGTTCCCCCGCCTCCAATCGATGGAACAGTCCAAGTCGACCTCCCTGAGAAGCTGCTCAGGGAGGACGTCGACCTCCCGGGACTGAGCGAGCTTCAGGTGGTCAGACATTTCGTGCGCCTTTCCCAGATGAACTTCTCCGTCGATACGGGGTTCTATCCGCTGGGCAGCTGCACCATGAAATATAACCCCAAGCTCAACGACAGGGTCGCCTCTCACCGCAAGGTGGTGAACGCTCACCCTTACCAGCCGCATTATACGCTCCAGGGACTCCTTGGCATCCTCTACGAGCTCTCCACTATGCTGGCCAACATAACGGGGACGGACGTCGTGACGACGCTTCCGGCGGCCGGAGCGCACGCGGAGTTCCTGGGCGCCCTGATGATCAGGAAGTACCACGCCGTGCACGGAGACGCCAAGAGGAACGAGATGATCGTCCCCGACTCCGCCCACGGAACCAACCCAGCCAGCGCCCAAATGGCCGGCTTCAAGGTCGTGAATGTACCGACGGATTCGAGGGGGCTGGTCGACCTTGAGGAGCTGAAGAAGCTTCTTGGTGAGAGGACGGCTGGCATCATGATGACCGTCCCCAACACCCTGGGGCTCTTTGAGAAGGATGTCATGACCATCTCCAGGCTCGTCCACGGGGCGGGCGGCCTGATGTACTACGACGGCGCGAACCTCAACGCCATCATCGGCAGGGTCAGGCCCGGCGACCTTGGCTTCGATATCGTCCACCTGAACATCCACAAGACGTTCTCGACTCCGCACGGCGGGGGTGGACCAGGGGCAGGCCCGCTGTGCGTCAAAGCCTTCCTTCACGACTACCTCCCTACGCCCCTGCTCTCCTATGACGGTCACCTCTACCAGTGGGAGCACGAGCTTCCCCGTTCCATCGGTAAGGTGAAGAGCTTCTGGGGCAACGTCGGTGTCCTGGTGAAAGCCTACGCCTACTTGCTTACGCTGGGGCCGGAGGGCCTGAAGGAGGTCTCCGGCCTTTCAGTCCTCTCATCCAACTACCTGCTTAAGAAGCTCGACCCGAAGTTCTTCTCGCTCCCGTATGCCGAAGGGATCCCAAGGAAGCACGAGTTCGTCGTCTCCGCCAAGCCCTTGGCCAAGACTGGAGTCAAAGCCCTGAACGTCGCGAAGGCCATCATCGACGAGGGCCAGCATGCCCCCACGGTCTACTTCCCTCTCATCGTCGACGAGGCCCTCATGGTGGAGCCCGCGGAAACCGAGCCCGTGGAGGAGATCGACCGCTTCGCCCAGAACCTGAACGAAATCGGGAGGAGGGCTGGCGAAGACCCGGAGGAGGTCATGAAGAGGCCCTTGTTCAACTCGTCGGGCCAGCTGGACGATTTGAAGGCATCACACCCTCTGAGCCTCAAACTGCACTGGGTCAGCCCCAAGCCTGAATGACCGCCGGCCGCCCCGCGGCGGGACGATCACGCCTCTAGGCGGCCGTCTCCACCTGTCGTCCGGTCCTGGAATCGATCCAGACCGTCCTGACCTTCGCGTCGAGCGACAGGCGCACCCTGTACAGAGGGTAGTAGAACAAGGAGACTCCTTCGAGCTCTCCACCTTCGAAGAGGCCCCTGACAACCTCGCGAAGCTGCCCTTCCGCTACGTTCTGCCCTTCAATCGTCCCCCCTTCGTCGATCCTGTCAAGATGGGTCTGTGTCGTTTCTAGTTTCAATCTTGGCAGGTCGACCGTCCTCTTGTATACCTTGACCCTCCCACGACGGTAGGACATGGCCAGCCTGCGCACCTCGAGGACCTTCAAAGACCTGCGGACCAGGTCCTCGGAGAGCCGCACCCTCTCTATCAAATCGAAGACGACGGACTCCCCATCGGCCTGTAAGGCCTGAAGGATCTCGACGTCACTTGCCTCGAGGCCTATGACATAGGAGACGCCCGGGCCGAAGGATATCCCTTCTCCCAGCTCCACGGACCTCCCGTTCCGGGCGTCGAGAAGAAGGTACTTGGTCTCATAATGCTTCCTCAGGATGCCTGCGCGCAACCTCAGCGTGAGCTCGGCGATGGGCACTAGGACCTTCTGCACGTCAACGACGGATTCCCTTCCCCCAAAGAGGACGTAGGTCCTCGCCCTCTTGATCGTGGAGGGCACGTCCTCCAACTTGATGAGGGAGGGCAGACCGAGGATCTTCTTGGGGTTCCCAATTCGCGGAGGGCCGGATTCCAAGCCAGGAGGCTCCTTCTCCTTCGCCAGCTGGGAACCGCCTAGTTGATGAGCGCCACCTCTTGCATACCGCAGGAGAGGTCCCGGCGGCCTAGACGAAAGCAGCGGAGTGGAACCGCCATGACTTGTCTCTCTCGGTTTCACCACAATCTCGGTCGGCTGGGGCGCCAGGTCTCCCATGGCGTAGAAGGCCCCCGGAGGAAGGGTGGTGAGCTGCTTTGGAAGCCTATCCCCCGGGAAGAAGTGCGAAACGGCTTGGAGGTCGTTCCTGATGACCAGCCTTCCTATCAGCTGGTTGCTGCACTGGCTCAAGACGTTCTTGTCGACGACGGACGGGCGCTGGGTGCATATCACCAGTCCGAGCCCTCGCTTCCTTCCGCGGCGGCCGATCTCGTCAAGGACCGCCAGCTTCTCACCGGCTTGGGGGATGAAGCGGTCAGCCTCCTCCAGGATGACGAGGTACGGCATCCTGCGTCGCGAGACATCCGCGTACACCGCGGTGAGGAATGTCGCCAAGATGGAAGGTTGTTTGTCCGCACCGGACAGGTCCAGGATGATGGGCTGGCTCATCGTCGCGTTCGAAGCGAGGTCTTCCAACCTGACTTCATTCCAATTCAGGTCGCACCTTTCGTCGTCTCCGACCCACAGCAGGTCGAACTTCTCTTTCAGGGTGTAGTATTCTCCCTCAGTATCGATGATGACAAATGGAACGCCAGCCTTGCATAGTTCTTCACAGAGTACGGCGACGAGGTAGCTCTTTCCGCTCCCGCTGGCACCGATGACGCAGGTCCTTCCGGTGACTATCCTGTCGGCGTCGGCGGAGAACGGTCGGTCGCCGTGCGAGCCCAGGTTGAGGAGCGGCAACGTCTCTGGTGAGCCCTCCCCCCTAATTATGATATACGGCGTGGACGACTTCATTTGGGATTCTGGTTGATGTTGGAATGAGCGGCCCCGGCGACGAGCGCCCTTGAAACCTCCCCGTGTGACCTTGACCGGTTTGGTGCAGCCTTCGTCGGGCCTCATACAAGATCGAGAATCTCAGCTTCTCCATGGACATTGAGTCGATGCAGCTAACCTAGCAACCTGTCGCAAGGACCTAGCTCTGGCACAAGGTTCCATGAAACCAGGCTAACCTGCGGTCGCCAAGGTAATAGTACCCCCGATCCAGCGGACCGCAGACCGTCAGATCGGTAGTCCCCCCAGAAGCAGGAAGGGCAGCTGCCCGCTACCGCCCGGACTGCTTGTCGTCATCTGATGCCTTCACGTCGTTGGTGCTTGCATTCAGGAACTTCTGTATGGGCGCCATGAGCTGTGTAAACTCCATCGGGAAGATGAACTTGGTCGCGGGGCTGGACCCTATGGCCTTGAGCGCGTCGAGGTACTGAAGCACCATGGTCTTGGAATCTATGGTTTTCGCGGCACCGAACACGGTCCCTAGGGCCTGGGCATACCCTTCGGCCACCAGGATAGCCGCCTGCCTTTCGCCTTCCGCCCTCAGGATCCGGGACTGCTTGTCGCCTTCGGCTACGGTGACGGTGGCCGTCTTCTTCCCATCAGCCTCGGTGACCACTGCCCTCCTGCTCCTTTCAGCGGACATCTGCAGGATCATGGCGTCGGAGACGTTCTTCGGCGGCAAGATCTCCCTGATCTCCACGTTCGCCACCTTGACGCCCCACCTCGAAGTGACCTCGTCCAGCTTGGTCCTGAGGATGGCGTTGACCGACTCACGCTTGGCCAGGACCTCGTCGAAGGCGATGTCGCCGATGACCGCCCTGAGGGTGGTGGTGGCGATGCCCATGGCCGCTCCTTCGAAGTTCTGAACCTGGATGACGGAGTCGGCGGCGTTGAACACCTTGTAGTACACTATGAAGTCGACGTCGACGGGGGCGTTGTCCTTCGTAATGCAAGTCTGGTGCGGCACCTGTATGAAGCGCTCCCTGAGGTCGACCTTCTTCGGCTGATCGATGAAGGGGATGATCAGCACGAGGCCTGGACCTTTTTCCGCCAAGACCCTGCCGAACCTGAACACCACTATCCTTTCATATTCCCTGACAATCTTGATGGCCATCGAGAGAAAGATGGCAATGATGGCGATGAAGATGAGAATCGCGACCAGGCTTGTTACCTGATCGGCGGCCTGCATCAGAGCGTAGAGCAAATCGACTATATCCCCTCAACATGAAGAAGGATGCCTTCTATTTTAACGATGTTGACCATTGACCCAGAGGGCAGGTCCGACGAGCTGGTAGCTGACCACAGCTCGTCTCTTACTAGGACCACACCCTTTCCGTGAGCAGGTATGGCACTCTTCACGACTCCCTGTTCGCCTACCATGGCCTGAAGGCGATGGTAGGTCTTCTTGACCCTCTCGGCCCTAGTTGTGGCCAGGCCGACGACCAACGCTATGTCGACCAAGAGAAGCAGGAGCCCGACGGTGACCAAGGTGCCGCCCCCCTCCTCGTTGTCGATCACCCTGATGTAGCCGATGATGAGTGAAACCATGCACACAAGGGCCAGGCCCGTGATGAACGTGAGCCCTATGACGCCGAAGCGCCCGACGTTTCTACTACCCGGCATCTACGTCGACCTTCTCCACGGTCACGACGCTTCCTTCGACCTTCAGCGCCCGGACCCTCTCGCCAGCCTTAATCGGCGTGTCGGACTTCACTGTCCAATCCTCCGAAGAAATGTTGGCCGAGCCAAAGCCGGGTGGTTTCAGGTCGTTGAGCATGTAGCCGACTCCGCCGATGATCTTCTGCGGGCTGACGGCCTTGGGACGGCTCATGGCCGCCTCCCTGAGCTTGATCAGGTAGAGGCTGCCGATGAGCGAAAGCGCGGCCACCACCCCCCAGCTCGCGTACTGAAGCAGGCCGAAGGGCGACGGCGAGTACCCCGTCGCGTTGCCCGCCAGGAGCCATATGCCGAAGACGGAAAGGACGACGCCTGCGAGCAAAGCGATGCCATGCGAAATCTTCACTTCGAGTATGATCAAGGCCCCGGCTACAGCGAAGACCACCAAGGCTAGGAGCGGCGCACCTATGAGCTGGGAGCCGAAGAGGCCCAAGGCTATGGAGATGGCACCGATGACGGTGAGGATGATGGAGCCGTGGAACAGGTCGAGCAGGATGGCTATGACGCCGAGGAGCAACAGGAAGCCGTCCACCGTGGGGTCGCTGAGAGCACTGATGAAGCTGTCATATGCGTTGGGTGATGTAGTGATCACCTGAGCGTTGGCCAGACCCACCTGAGCGAGGACCTCGGATATGCTGTTGGCGCTGCCGTCGGCGATGCCAATCTGAATGGCATCCGCCGCCGAATAGGCCTGGTCGTCTAGGACCATGGCCGCAGCTGCGGTAGTGTTCCTACCATGGCTCTCCGCCAGGGTCACCATGTAGGCGAGCATGAAGCTCTCCGTATGGTTCTCCTCAAGATCGGTCCCGCCAACCACAATCGGGGTGGACGATCCGATGGCAGAGCCGTCCCCCATGTAGATTCCATCGGTTGCCATAGCGATGTAACTGCCTGCGGAGGCGGCCCAGCCGCTCGGCACGACGTACGTGTATACCTTGATTCCGGCGTCCCTGGCGGTCGTGATGTCGTTGATGATGTCCTGCATGTTCGCGAGGAGGCCCCCTGGGGTGTTCATCTCTATCACTATGGCCTTCACGCCATCGTTCTGGGCTTGGGCCACGACCCCCTGGATGAACTGATCGCTGCCTGGGTCGACGGCCACGGAGAAGTTGGCCACCAAGACCGAAGGGGTAGAGGCAGCAAACACCTTGGAAAGGCCGCCCATGCATAGCACCAACACGACCAGCGTCAGGACGAGCTTCTTCGCCATCGACATTGCTTCAGCCTGTGGTGTCCTATAAGCCATTACCATTTTGACAGAGTGCAGTCGAAGCGGCGGCGAAGAACGGAATGATAACGTAACTACTTGTCCTTCTTCTTCGGAGGCTCCAAGATCCCCGAGCTCACATTTCGCCGTACGCTTCTTCGCCGTGCTGGCTTTCGTCCAATCCCAACTCTTCCTCTTCTGGGCTCACCCTTACAGGAATGAAGATGTTGATCAACCTCAGCAGCAGATAGGAGCCGACAAAGGCGAACGCCCCAACTGCGGCCACGGCGATGAGCTGGATGCCCAGCTGCGCTGGGTTGCCGTAGAATAATCCGTTGGCTCCGGCCGCGTTGATGGCGGTCGTCGCAAAGAGACCTGTGGCTATCGTCCCCCAGATGCCGCCTACGCCATGGCAGGCGAAGACGTCCAGTGAATCATCCAGCGTCGTCCTGGCCCTCCAACTTGCGACGTAGTTGCAGAGCAGACCTGCTACGAGCCCGATGAGGATGGAGGCCATGGGAGTGACGAAGCCGGAAGCAGGCGTGATGGCCACTAGTCCGCAGACCGCGCCTACAGAGATGCCCACGGCAGAAGGCTTGCCCTTCCTTGCCCAATCAGTGAGCATCCAGCTGACCGCGGCCGCCGACGCCGCAAGGTTCGTGTTCACCAAGGCGCTGACTGCAAGTCCGTCCGCTGCGAGGGCGCTGCCAGCGTTGAATCCGAACCATCCGAACCACAGAATCGACGCGCCGAGGATGACGTACGGGATGTTGCTGGGCCTCTTCTCCTTCTTCTGGTCCGTCCCCCTCCCCCTGCCGATCACCAGCGCCGCGGCCACGGCTGAAACGCCAGCGGCGGTGTGGACGACCAAGCCACCAGCGAAATCGAGGACGCCGAGCTGCTTCAGCCAGCCGCCTATGCCCCAGTTCCAGTGCGCTATGGGGACATAGATGAGGGTCGTCCACAACACTATGAAGATGAGCAGTGACTTGAACCTGATCCTTCCGGCAAATGCGCCGATGATTAAGGCCGGGGTGATGGCCGCGAACTTCAACTGGAAAGCCATATACAAGAGGGCAGGGATGGCGGCCGAATAGGCCGCGTTGGCGGCCGTGCCGACGTTGTTGAGGCCTAGATACGAAAGATTGCCGATGATTCCGTCGACCGAAGGGGCGAAGGCCAACGAATAGCCCCATAACGCCCAGATGAGACTGACCACAGCGAAGATGGTCAGGCACTGAACGATGGTCGAGACGAGATTCTTGCGGCCCACGAGGCCGCCATAGAAGAAACCAAGGGCAGGGGTCATGATCATCACCAGGCCGGTCGCGCAGAGCATCCAGGCGATATCTCCGGTGTCTAGCAAATGGGTCCCTTCAACTCAAAGCTTGTTATGAACTGGCTTCCTTGGTTGAATGAGAACATAACCCGTAGGGATGATACCGCATTATTAAATATTATTGAACGAAGTCCCGGTTTGTGTGCAAAGGGCCGCGATGATAAGTCTGTCCCTTGCCTCCGAACGGCTCGGACGGCTCAGCGAATGAGACGTTCACAGATCCTTTTTCTGAAAGACGAAGACGTATTCATGCTTAAAGATGTAGAAGCCACCGGCGAGGGCGCGGTATCTCCATAGCTGCTGCTGGCTTCTCTTCCCCCTGGTCTCGTCGAAGTTCTTCACTACGATGCCTTTGAGCATGAAGTCACCTCTTCGAAGAACCCTCTCCATTGCGAGGAAGCCAAGGGGGATCCATTCGCCTCTCGCGAACTTGTCTCCAATGACCAGAATGAAATAGCGGCCTTGTGCCAGGTAGGGGGCGGCATTGTCGACGGCGCTAGCGAACATACTCAGGAAATCTTCGGTGTCCCGTGCTGAGCTGAGATCGCGAGGGTCGTCGGAGAACTTGATGATGTCATGATAGGGGGGGTGCATAATGACCATCTGGACGCAGCTGATGCCAAATCTAGAGAGAAGGTGGCCAAGGTCTATGCTCGTGCTGTCGCCTTCCAGAATATCGGTCCTCACGCCCTTCGGGTTCGACTCCGTGTTCACGAGCTCCCTTGCAGCCTGGGCAACTCGATGGTTCAGTTCGATGCCTAAACCGTTCCTCCCGAGCTTGCGGCATTCGATCAATGTTGTGCCGCTGCCCGCGAACGCATCAAGCACCCAATCTCCGGACTTGGTGTATCTCAGCATCATCTGGCGGGGGATCTGTGGCACGAAATTCCCCCAGTACCAGCCCTTGTGGGCTCCCGAGCTATCCCTTCTTCCCATGACCCACAGGCTGTCAGTCCAGACATCGTCATACTCCTTCCAGCGACGCAAGTTGATGTCGTTGATGGCGCCGAACTTGGGCTCCTCCAAGCCCGCCTTGAGACGCCGCATGTAGTACTTGGCCCTGGACATCGTGCGCGCCTCATGGGCCTGCCGGAGCTCGCCGAGAAGCACGTCAGAACGAATTCCCAGACTTTCGGTCTCGACCTTGCGGACAGGCATAGCGAAACCGTCCTTTGCAAGCTTGGATATTGTCAACTCCAGCTCTGACAGGCCCTTCCTAAGGGCCTTCTGTTCCTTCTCTTGCAGCAGGACCTCGACACGGTGGCCGAGCTCAACGTCGTCCAGGAAGACCAGCGCCTTGTGGCTCGACTGGGTTCCGTTGGGTGAGAGAAGGCCCGGGCCCGTTTTCCCCCGAGCCGAAGGGCGCCTGCTTGGCAAGTCGCGTCCTATTGGATTCGGCGCGCATATAAGGGAAGAGGAGGGGCCAGGAGCGGCGGGAGGGCTGGTCGTCGGTCTAGACTAGCGTCTTCTTGCCCATCTTCCCGGGTTCCAGGTTGAAAACGATGGTTTTCAGGTTGGTCATTTCGTCTATGCTGTACCCGATCCCCTCCCTTCCGGTGCCCGATTCCTTGGCGCCGCCGAAGGGGAAGAAGCCAGTGCCATGGCGCGGCAGATCGTTCACTACTACCTCGCCCACCTGGATCCTCTTCGCCACCCTCCACATCCTGTAGAAGTCGTTCGAGAAGACGCAGGCGTCCAACCCATATCTGCTTCGAGAAGCGATGTCCAGGGCCTCCTCCTCCCCCTTCGCCCGTATTACGGTGACGACGGGGCCGAAGGTCTCCTCCCAGGCGATGCGTGAGTCCAACGGGACCCTGTCGAGGAAGGTGGGCTGATGGTACGCCTCCTTGAAGTCGCCACCCCTCAGCAGTTGGGCCCCTTTGTGCACGGCGTCGGA
>Ga0187857_10002865_pt1 | contig 14735 bp, 17 predicted proteins | sample June2016WEW_8_10_FD_132984 | JGI IMG/M metagenome (GOLD analysis project Ga0187857, IMG submission 132984) | Peatland microbial communities from SPRUCE experiment site at the Marcell Experimental Forest, Minnesota, USA - June2016WEW_8_100 | ecosystem: Environmental > Terrestrial > Soil >...
CGTCGGGCGGATCGCGCAACGGCGCACCTGCTCGGGGTGCGGGCGGGTGTACTCGCTTGGCGCACCGCCCCGGTCCGAGGGGATCTGTGACGACTGCGGGGGAGCTGTGGTCCAGCGCGAGGACGACACCGAAGAGGCCGTGGCACGGCGCCTCGCCCTCTACGACGTCCAGACGGCGCCGCTCATCGCTCGCTACCGGCAGGCCGGCAAACTTGTCTCCGTCGAGGCGACCGGGACGGTCGACGAGGTGGCGGACCGCCTCTTCGCGCTCATCGACACCCGCCTTTTTAGCGGGTGAGGTCGAGGTGTGATCCGCAGTCCCGAAGAGATCGACAAGATGCGCCGGGCCGGCCGCGTCGTCGCCGAGATCATCGCCGAGACGAGGGGGGCGATCCGTCCGGGCATCACGACCCGCGAGCTCGACGCCGTCGCCCGCGCCGTGATCGAGCGACGGGGGGCGCGCTCGAACTTCCTCAACTACCACGGCTTCCCCGCGGTCATCTGCACCTCGCCGAACAACATGATCGTCCACGGCATCCCCGGCGGATACGTGCTCAAAGAGGGCGACATCCTCTCCGTCGACTGCGGGGCGATCGTCGAGGGTTACCACGGCGACGCCGCCTACACCGCCCCGGTCGGGGGGGTTTCCCCCCTCGCCCTCCGGCTGATGGAGACGACCGAGCACTCACTGTGGGCGGGGATCGACGTGATGCGCCCCGGCAACCGGCTGCACGAGATCGGCCGGGCGGTGCAGGAAGTCGTCGAGGCGGCGGGGTTCTCGGTCGTGCGCAAGTACGTCGGCCACGCCATCGGGACCGAGATGCACGAGGAACCCCCGGTCCCGAACTATTGGCCCGGTGGCGCCGGGCCGAAGCTGAAGGTGGGCAACGTGCTCGCCATCGAGCCGATGGTGAACGTCGGCGGCCCCGACACCGTCGAGCTCGAGGACGGCTGGAGCGTCGTCACGGCCGACGGGACCCTCTCGGCGCATTTCGAGCACACGGTCGCGATCACCGACGACGGCCCAGAGGTGCTGACCCGACCGTGACCGAAACGGCCGTGAGGTGCTAAAATCCCCCCTGCTTCGGGTTGGCCAGCTCGCGGGAAGTTCGGCGCGGGCTGGAATGGACAGGCGAGAACGTACATCTTGTGGCCCCACGGCCGCAGGTCACGCGGGCGGTCGGGGCGATCCCACCGCTCATCGTGGTTCGTCAATTTCGTGACGGGGCGTGCGTTGCCTGCGGACCCGCAGGAGTCAGAGTTTCGTCGAGGAGGTTGACCTGCCGAAGCCGAAGGAGGACGCGATCGTGCTCGAGGGCACGGTCGTCGAGCCGTTGCCGAACGCGATGTTCCGTGTCGAGCTCGAGAACGGCCACAAGGTGCTCGCCCATAGTTCGGGCAAGATGCGCATGCACCGCATCCGCATCCTCCCGGGCGACCGAGTCCAGGTCGAGATCACGCCGTACGACCTGTCGAGGGGCCGGATCACCTATCGGTACAAGTAGGCACGAGTTCGGTTTCGCCAGATCCGGCGAAGCCACGACCAGATGAGCAGGGGATAGCGCAGTGAAGGTACGTCCGAGCGTCAAGGCGATGTGTGAGAAGTGCAAGGTCCTCCGCCGGCACGGCCGGGTGGTCGTGATCTGCGACAACCCCCGCCACAAGCAGCGTCAGGGCTGAAGATGGCCCGCATATCCGGCGTCGACATCCCGCGCGACAAGCGTCTCGAGATCGCGCTCACCTACGTCTACGGCATCGGCCGGACGACGTCCCAGCGCATCTGCGCCGCCACCAAACTCGACCTGGACACCCGTGTGCGCGACCTCACCGAGGAGGAGGTCGCCCGGATCCGCACCTTTGTCGACGCCAACCTGAACGTCGAAGGGGACCTGCGCCGCGACATCGCCCAGGACATCAAGCGCAAGATGGAGATCGGCTCCTACCAGGGTGTCCGCCACCGCCGGGGTCTGCCGGTCCGGGGCCAGCGCACGCACACGAACGCTCGTACCCGCAAGGGCCCGAAGAAGACCGTCGCCGGCAAGAAGAAGGTCCGCAAGCACTGATGGCAACCGCCCGAAACGCGAGATCCGAGATGGGCCGCGCCGGCGGTGGCGGGGTCACCCGCAAGGCCCCGGCCTGATGGCGAAGCCGACCAAGCCCGGAGGCCGCCGTCCCCGCAAGCGCGAGCGGAAGAACGTCGCGCACGGTGTCGCCCACATCAAGAGCTCGTTCAATAACACGATCGTCTCGATCGCCGATCACGAAGGCAACGTCATCGCCTGGGCCTCCGCCGGCAACGTCGGCTTCAAGGGCTCCCGCAAGTCGACGCCGTTCGCGGCCCAGATGGCCGCCGAGAGCTGCGCCCGCCGGGCGATGGAGCACGGGGTGCGCCGGGTCGACGTCCTCGTCCGGGGACCCGGTTCGGGGCGCGAGACGGCGATCCGGTCGCTGGCGGCGACCGGCATCGAGGTGACCGGTATCAAGGACGTGACGCCCATCCCGCACAACGGCTGCCGGCCCAAGAAACGGCGCCGGGTCTAGGCGACGGGGGACGACGATGGCCCGCTACCTGGGTCCGGTGTGCCGGTTGTGCCGCCGCGAGAAGGTCAAGCTGTTCTTGAAGGGTCCGAAGTGCGAGAGCGCCCAGTGCCCGATCGAACGCCGTCCGTACCCGCCGGGGGAGCACGGGCGTGACCGTTCGCGCCAGGGTTCGGAGTACCTCGCCCAGCTGCGCGAGAAGCAGAAGGCGCGCCGGATCTACGGCGTACTGGAAAAGCAGTTCCACAGCCTCTACGAGGAAGCGAGCCGCCAGCACGGCATCACCGGCGAGAACCTCCTCCGCATGCTCGAGACCCGGCTCGACAACGTCGTGTTCCGGGCGCGGTGGGCCACGAGCCGGCCGCAGGCCCGCCAGTTCGTCAGCCACGGCCTCGTGCGGGTGAACGGTAAGCGGGTCACGATCGCGAGTTTCCGTGTGCGCATCGGCGACGTCGTCTCGCTCTCCGAGTCGGCGGCGGACCTGATCACGGTGCGGCAGAACCTCGATCTCATCGACCGTCCCGTTCCGGGCTGGCTCGAGGTCGAGGAATCGAACGCCGTGCGCGTCCGCGCCCTGCCCGAGCGCGAGCAGATCGACACCCAGGTGCGCGAGCAGCTCATCGTCGAGCTGTACTCGAAGTAGACAAGCTGAAAGCACAGGAGTCAGCCCAGATGCTCATCATCCAGCGTCCCGCCGTCGAAGCGATCGGCGAGGAGGAGGAGAACCGTCAACGGTTCTCCATCGGTCCGCTCGACCCGGGTTTCGGTCACACGCTCGGGAACTCGCTGCGCCGGACGTTGCTCTCGTCGATCCCGGGCGCCGCGGTGACCCAGGTCCGCTTTGACGACGCCCTGCACGAGTTCACCTTCCTGCCCGGGGTGAAAGAGGACGTCAGCGAGATCATCTTGAACCTCAAGGATCTCGTCCTCGTCGTCGAGAGCGACGAACGGGTGACGCTGCGCGTCGACGTGCGCGGGCCGGCCGAGGTGACCGGCGCCGACCTGAAGCTGACCGCCGACGTCGAGGTCCTCAACCCGGAGCTGCACATCGCCACCGTGAACACCAAGGGACGGCTGGCGATGGACGTCACCGTCGAGCGCGGCAAGGGGTACGTCTCGGCCGAGAGGAGCAAGCGCTCCTCGACGATCGGCGTCATCCCGGTCGACGCGATCTTCTCGCCGGTGCGGCGGGTCGCGTTCAGCGTCGAGCCGACCCGCGTCGAGCAGTCGACGGACTTCGACCGGCTCGTCCTCGACATCGTGACCGACGGCTCGATCTCGCCCCGGTCGGCGTTGGCATCGGCGGGGCAGACGCTGCGCTCGCTCGTCAACCTCGTCGCAGAGCTCTCCGACGAGGCACGCGGCCTCGAGCTCGGCGATGCCGCCGCGGCGTCGAGCGGCTCGCCCGATCTCGATCAGCCGATCGAGGAGCTCGATCTGACCGAACGCCCCCGTAACTGCCTGAAGCGGGCCCAGATCAACACCATCGGTGAGCTCGTCGAGCGCACGGCCGCGGAGCTGCTCGGCATCACGAACTTCGGCCAGAAGTCCCTCGACGAGGTGCTGCAGCGGCTCGACGAGCGCGGCCTCGCCCTCGCCGGCGACCGGTACTGAGATGCCGGCGGCCCCGCGCAAGAGCGTCCGCTTCGGCGGTGACGCCGCCCACCAGAAGGCGATGCTCGGCAACCTCATCGCCTCGCTCATCGCCGCCGAGGCGATCGTCACGACCGAGGCCAAGGCGAAGGCGCTCCGACCGGTCGCCGAGAAGCTGATCACCCGGGCCCGCGCCGGCGGTGTGCACAACCAGCGTCAGGTCGTGGCCTTCTTGCGTGACAAGGACATGGCCCACAAGCTCTTCGCCGAAATTGGCCCGCGCTACGCCGACCGCAAAGGTGGTTACCTGCGGATCCTGAAGCTCGGCCCCCGCCCGGGGGACAACGCCCCGATGGCACGGGTCGAGTTCGTCGAGCCGACCTGACGGCTCCGCCGTGGGGGACCCAGCCGGCGCTGAGGGCACGGCGGTCGGTGACGCGTCCCCCGGTGGCGACAATGCCGCGCCGACCCGCCGGGTCGCGTTCGGCCTCGCCTACGACGGCTCGGGGTACCACGGATTCGCCGCCCAGCCCGGGCAGCGCACCATCGGCGGCGCGCTCTGCGACGCGCTCGGGCAGATGTCGGGGCGCGCCGTCACCTGCACGTGCGCCGGAAGGACCGACGCCGGAGTCCACGCCGCCGCCCAGGTCGTCCACGTCGACCTCGACGAGAACTTCCTCACCGGCCACTACGGCGAGGAAGCGGTCTCGGCGGGTCGCGAGCTGCCGCGGCTTGCCGAGGCGCTCTCGCGCCAGCTCGGCCCGGAGACCGTGGTCTGGCGGGCGCTCGTCGCCCCGGAAGGCTTCGACGCCCGCCGCTCGGCGATCGCCCGGCGCTACCACTACGACCTCGAGACCGCGGCGCGGCCGGATCCGCTGCGGCGCGGGAGCGTCTGGCACCTCGAAGCGCCGGTCGACCTCGCCGTGATGCGGCTCGCCGCCGACGCGCTGCTCGGCGAGCACGACTTCGCCGCTTTCTGCCGGCGGCCGCCAGACCAGCCCGACGGCCCGATCCGACGCCGGGTAGCCGAGGCGCGCTTCGTAACGCCGGGCGAGGGTCTCCTGCGCTTCGAGATCGAGTCCGACGCCTTCTGCCACCAGATGGTGCGCTCGCTCGTCGGCGCCCTCGTCGCCATCGGCACCGGCCGACTCCGGCCGAGCGACCTCGTCGCGCTCCTCGCGGCGGCGAACCGCCTCGGCGCGCCGTCGCCGGCCCCGCCGGGGGGACTCTGCCTTGTCGCGGTGCGCTATCCGGTCGCGCTCACGGGGACGTGGGCGTAGCGGCGCTCGCCGGCCCCGCAGGGCTTTCAAATGGCGGGATAATGGTTCGAAGAACGAACGGAGGGTGTGCCGTGGAAGACGAAGCGGGAGGAGAAGGCGAATCCGAGCGCAAGGAGCTCCTCGGTGTGCCGTACGACTTCCGACGCCCGACGGCCGAGCGGGCGAGATCGCGCCTTTGGAACCCGGACGACGGGCGCCTGTTCCCGCCGAAGAGTTTCGGGTGGGGCTGGACGATCAACTTCTACTGGTGCGTGCACCCGCTGCGCTGGCGCGCCCGACGGCGGCAGGAGCCGACGCCCTGAGTCGGGTCGCGTCGAGATCGAAAAGAACCGGCGGCGACGCGGACATGGCACGGTCGAGGCGCTTGGTCGGCGTCATCAGCCAGGAGGTCGTCGGTGATGGCCGAGACGGGCGCGTCTCGGCCAGCCGGTCGCCGACAGATACATCGCGCCGATGCGGCACGTTAGGCTTCGCTGGCGTCTAGTGAGCACCGGCGGCCGGAGCCATCTTGGGAGGAACAGCTGATGTCTCGTCCAGCACCCCGCCTGGAGAGGTACGGCTCGATGAGGGCGAACTCGGACTTCGGGCTGCCCGTTGAACGCGGCGTCCGCTGGCGCTTTTTCAAGCGCCTCGTCGCCCGGGTGTGCTGGCCGCTGCTCCGTGCCCAGGTTGATTTCAACCGGGAGCTGCTCGGCGAACTCGTGCGACACGACGACATCCTCGAGGACGTGCTCCACGACCGGATCCTTTTGCGCGAGGAGGTCGAACTCGCCCACGAGCAGTCCTTCGCGCGCCTGCACGACGCCGTCGGGGCGTTTCGCACGGAACTCGGTGAGGTCGTGCAGCAGATCCGCGGCGAGATGGCCGAAGTCACCAGGGCGAGCAGCGAACTCCACCCTCGCCTCGCCGAGCTCGGCGCTCGGATCGAGCAGACCCAGATCCGCCTTGCCCAGGTCGACCTGCTGCTCAACCGCGTCCGGCGCAGTCTGCCCGACCTGCCGCCGGCCGAGGAGCTCGCCAGCCTGCCGAGCGCGATCGACAACCTCTACGGCGCCTTCGTCGAGGCGTTTCGCGGGCCGCGCGAGGTGGTCAAGGAGCGGATGCGCGGCTACCTCGCCGACATCCTGGCGGTCGACTCGGCCCTTCCGGTGCTCGACATCGGTTCCGGTCGGGGCGAGCTGCTCGAACTCCTCATCGAGTCCGGTGCCGCCTGCTACGGCATTGAGACCAATCCGTACTACGTCGAGTCGGCGCAGCAAGCTGGCTTGGACGTCCGGCTCGGCGAGGCGACCGAGCATCTCGCCGCACTGAAGGAGCGGAGCCTGCGCGCCGTCTCGGCGATCCAGCTCGTGGAGCACCTCCCCGTGGAGGAGCTCGTCTTGCTGCTCGATCTCGCCGTGCGGGCGATCGAGCCCGGCGGTCGGCTGATCCTCGAGACGCCGAACCCCGGGAACCTCGTCGTCGGGGCATCGTCTTTCTACCTCGACCCGACGCGGCGCCAGCCGATACCTCAGGAACTGCTCGTGTTCTTGGTCGAGACGCGTGGCTTCACCGAGGTCGAGGTGCGGCCGCTCGAGCGCCCGGATCTTCCGGTTCCGGCTCCTCTTTCTGAGGGCGAGCCCTGGGCCGAGGACATCAACCGGGTCCTCGACCTCCTCAGGGCGCGGCTCTTTGGCGCACCGGACTACGCCATCGTCGCGCGTCGTCCGTGACGGTCACCGCTAGGAGCCGCTAGGTGAGGGTCGCGGTCTGGACGCCCGTGCCTCCGCAGCGGGGCGCGGTCGCCCATGATGCTTACCTTCTGCTCGCGGCGCTGGCGCGTCGTGCCGACGTCGTCGCGGTGGTACGTGACGACCTCGCCGCCGTGGCCGAGGTTCCCGAAGGCGTGGAGATCGTCGCCGCGTCGGACTACGAGCTCCTCGACGTGGACATCGACGTCTACCAGATGGCCGACGACGCGACCGCCCACGGTTACATGCACTCGGCGGCGCTCAGGCACCCCGGGCTGATGGTTCTCCACGATGCGGCGCTCGTCGCTTTCTATCGGCGGCTCGGCGGTGGGACCGAAGGGGCCGTATTCCGTGAGGAGGTGGCGTTCAACCGTGACGGGGCAGCCGGCCCGTCGCCGAGCGGTTCCCCGGCGGGGGGGCCCGTGCCCGGCGCGGTGCCGACCTTGCTCTCCCGGCGTCTCGTCGAGGCGAGCCTCGTGACCGTCGTGGGAAGCCCCTCGGTCGCCCAGGAGCTCTCCCGTCGATCGCCCGGCGCGGACATCGCCTGTGTCCCCCTGGTGGCCGGACCCGGCGGGAGGGGCGCCGACGAGCCCGAGGCCCTCGCCGCCGCCTTGCTGGAACTTCTCGCAAGCTGCGTCTCGCGGCGCCTCGACGTTGCCCGAGCTCGGGGCGCCGATTTCGGCGCGAGCGGCTCGATCGGCGTGAACGCCATCGGCAGCTGGGAGGCGACGACAGGGCTCGCCGAGTCGGCCCGCCGCTGCGTGTTCACCCTCGTCGACGCCGGGGTCGACGTGGCGATGGAGGACTACGACTACGGCGCACCCCGCGACCCGCACCGCTTCCCCGTGCGGTTGCGGACCCTGCCGACCGGCCGCCCCCACGACGTCGACCTGTGCTTTCTGAACGTGAACGAGCTCGCCCTCGTCCCCGAGGAGTACTTCTTACAAGCCGATCAGCACCGTGTTGTCGCCTTCTGGCACTGGGAACAGGTCAGCCTCCCAGACGAGCTTCTCGTCCAGCTGGACCGCGTCGACGAGATCTGGGTCTCGAGCGAATTCGCCGCCGAGACCTTCCGGGCCTTGACGTCGAAGCCGGTCGAGGTCGTGCCGTGCGTCGTGGAACCGGTCGCAGACACCTCGCTGGGGCGCGCCGACTTCGGCCTTCCCGAGGAGTCGTGCCTGTTCTTTTTCCACTTCGACGTCAACTCGACAGTCGCCCGCAAGAACCCGCTCGGGGTGATCGAGGCCTATCGCCGGGCGTTCACGCCGGCCGAGCGGGCGGGCAGCGTCCACCTCGTCATGAAGACGATCAATCTCGCCAACCACCCGGAAGCGCAGGCGCTGCTGGAAAACGCCGTCGATCTCGTCGGCGGGACGATCCTCGATGTCGACCTGCGACCCGAGGCGCTGGCCGCACTGATCGCCTCGTGCGACGTCTACGTCTCGCTCCACCGCGCCGAGGGGTTCGGGCTCGGGATGGCCGAGGCGATGTACTTCGCCAAGCCGGTGATCGCGACGGCCTATTCGGGGAACATGGAGTACATGACCGTGGCGAACAGCTGCCCGATCGGATATCGCATGACCCAGATCGACATCGGCGATCTCCGCTTCAACCGCCGGACCGAACAGGTCTACCGCCCCGGGGGTTGGTGGGCGGACCCCGATCTCGACGACGCGGCGCGTTGGATGCGCAAGCTCTACGCGGACGCGGGGCTGCGAGATCGCCTGGGCAGGTGCGCGGCGAGCTCGATCCGCGAGAAGTGCAACAGCCGCGTCGTGGGCGAGACGATGCGAAAACTCCTGGAACGGGGCGTCGCGGGCGGCGGCAACGGCCGGGTCCCGGCCGAAGCCGACGTGGCCTCGTCGGCATCTGCCCGAGCGAGCCGGCGGTGACGGCGGCAGGGGGGATCCGGTGACGACCGGACGTCCGGCCGCGACCGGCGGGGCTCCGCCCGGAGGGCGCCGATCCGTGGGAGTATCCGCCGCGGGAGCAGGAAAAGGGGCGAACGGGTGACGGAGTCGGGCGAGGAGTCGGGCCACTGGGTTGCGGCGAACGAGCACGCCGGGCTCGGGCTGCCGATCGCCCCCGGCGAGCACCATCGACTCGTCAGGCGCCTCGTCGCCCGGCTGGGCCGGCCTTTTTTCGCCCATCAGGTCGAATACAACCGGGCGCTCCTTGCCGAGCTCGTGACGATCCGGGACTCGCTTGTGGCGCAGACGATCGCCCTCGGCGGGAGCACGACTGAGCGCTTCGCCGGGCTCATCGAGCGGGTCGACGTGCTCGGGGCGCGCTGCGACGAGCTCGCGGTGGAGACGAGGTCGCTCGACTCCGACTCCGCCGAGCGAGTCGCCGGGCTCGCCGAGCAGGTCGGGGCGCACCTCGACGGGCTGGGGGCGCGCCTCGACGGGCTGGGGGCGCGTCTCGACGGGCTCGGGAAGCACCTCGAGGCGCTGTCCGCGCTGGTCGAGGAGACCTCGGTAGACCGTGACCTCGTCCATGCCGAGGTCGAACTCGGCCAACGGCACGCCATCGAGCACGTCCGTGAGGCTCGCGAGGGCGTCCGCGGCGAGCTGGGCGACCTCCGACGCCAGACCGAGAAGCGCCAGCGGGAGCTCGAAAGGGCGATCGGCCGGGCCCGATGAGCATGAAGCTCGCCGTCTGGACCCCTCTGCCGCCGCAGCGCAGCGGGATCGCCGACTACTCCTACGGCCTGCTCGCCGAGCTCGCCAAGCGGGCCGAGGTCGTCGCCGTCGTGCGCGACGGCGCGAGGTCGCCGGCGCTCGCCCCCAAGGGCGTCGAGGTGGTGATGAAGTCCGCCTACAACCCCCGTTCGACCCAGCTCGACATCTATCACTTCGGCAACCATTCCCGCTTCCACGGCTACATGTACGAGGCGATCTGCCGCCGTCCCGGCATCCTCGTGCTCCACGACCCAGCACTGCCCGATTTCCACTACGACCTGTGCGGCGGGTACGACTCGCTGCTGTTCCGCGACGAGGCCCACTTCGACGACCCGGGGAGCGACACCGCCTATCCCGTGCGCTACGTCGACGACCACGTCGAGGTCGACTGGCTCCGGCTGCCGCTCGCCCGCCGTCTCGTCGAGGCGAGCGCGCTGACGATCGTGCACAGCGCCTGGGCCCGCGACGCATTTGCTGCCCGTTATCCGCGGGCGACGATCGTCCACCGGCACCACGCGACCCCGGTCGGCGGCCGATCGACGAGAGCGCCGGACGATGGGGCGGTCACCTTCGGCACCTTTGGCGGCATCTCCCGGCCGAAGCGGACCGCGCAGGTGCTGCACGCCTTTGCCACCGTGCGGCGTGAGACCCCCCGGGCAAGGCTGATCATCTGCGGCCGGGCAGACGGCGGGGGGCTGCTCGCCGACGAGACCCGCGCCGCGATCGCGCGGGCACGGCTTGCGGGGTCGGTCACTTTGCGCATCGACGCGCCCGCCGACGAGATGACCCGGCTCATCGGGGCATGCGACGCGGTCGTCGCCCTGCGCTGGCCGACCGTCGGCGAGACGAGCGGGCCGATGATGCGCGCCTTCGGGATCGGCCGGGTGGTGATCACTTCGGACGTTCCGCAGAACCGGGAGATTGATCCGCGTTTTTGCTGGCGGGTGCCCGTCGACGCCGGGGAGGACGCCGCGCTCGCCCAGCGGATGCGGGACGTGGTCGCCGATCCGCGGTCCGTCCACGCCGCCGGGGCGATCGCCCGCGAGTTCATCCGTCGTGAGGCCTCGTTCGCCGTCGTCGCCGCCCAGCACCTCGAGCTCGCCGAGCAACTGATCGACGGGACCCGGCGCTAGCCGGCCGGCCGCGACCCGGCGCGAGCGGAGTGGCGAACGGGCGCGGCTACTTCACCCGTTGGAGAGCCGGGAGGACGTTTTCGAGGTAGCAGGCGTTGAAGCGCTCGGTCACCGTTGCTGCCTGCCGGACGGAAAGGCCCGGACTGTTGTCGACGCCGAGGTACTCGGCGAGCCAGCGGTCAGCGTGGGCGAGGTAGGCGGCGAGCGTCGTGGCCGGACGCGGGGACGGTCGACGGGTCGGGAAGGCGTGTTCGAGGTCGTCCACCACGTCGGTGACCACCGCCGGCGCACCGATCGCCTCGATGAACGTGCGCGCCGCCGGGAGGCGGTCACGGTCCGCCATCACGGCGAAGAGGTAAAAGAGCGAGCAGACCACGGCGACGAAGGAGAACTCCTCTTCGCTGAGCGGGGAGCCGCCGGCGCTCCGCTGGCGCAGCAGGCTGGCAAGCCCCGGTCCGGCGTCGTCGTCTTGCCAGACGTACTCCGTCGCCACATACCATTCTGCCGACTGGCAGCCGGCAGCCGAGACGGCCTTGTCGATGACCTTGGCGCGATCCGAAAGCGTCGGGCTCGCCTCGATCCTGTCGAGGATCCGACCGCCAGAGCGCCCGGCGAGATCGTGGACGAGGCGGCGATAGGCGTCGTCGACCGCGGGCTTGACCGGCGCGGGTCGGACATCGATCGGGGGCTTGACCGGCGCGGGGAGGACGACGTCAACGGGAGCCTCGACGGCGAGGCGTTTGCCTCTCCTCACGGCACCACGCTAGGCAAGCGGCGGGCGCGGTGCGGGGCTTGTCCGAACCCCGCCCGTCTGCGGGCGGTCCCAGCGGGCGAGCGCGTCGGCCAGGGCGGTTTGCGCCGTTCGAGCAGGTCATCTAGCCTAAAGAACCGGCCAAAAGCGCAGTTGCGTCTTCGATGCGCGGGTTCGGCCTCTGGTGACCTCGCGACTCTGGCCGTGGGCAAAGGATGGGCAGTGCGCACGTTCTCCCCGAAATCGAGCGACATCGTCCGCGAGTGGCACACCGTCGACGCCGACGGGCTCGTCCTCGGCAGGCTCGCGACCGAGGTGGCCACGTTGTTGCGTGGCAAGCACAAGCCGATCTTCGCTCCGCATGTCGACACGGGCGACCACGTCATCGTCGTCAATGCCGCGAAGGTGGTCCTTTCGGCGAACAAGTCCGAGGACAAGATCGTCTACCGCCACAGCGGCTACCCGGGCGGGCTCAGGGCGACGAGCCTCGCGAACCTGCTTGAGTCCAAGCCCGAGGAGGTCGTGCGCCGTGCCGTCGCAGGAATGCTGCCGAAGGGCGCGCTCGGTCGCCGGATGTTGACGAAACTCAAGGTCTACGCGGGTCCGGACCACCCCCACGCCGCCCAGACGCCGAAGCCGCGTCCCGTCGAGCGGGCACGCCCGGCGTCGTAGCGAGGAGAACCTGATGCCCGAACCGCTGTGCCAGACGACCGGGCGCCGTAAGGCCGCGGTCGCGCGGGTCCGCCTCCTGCCGGGCGACGGCAAGGTGACGGTCAACCGGCGTCCGCTCGAGGAGTACTTCGTCTCCGTCTCGAACCGGATGCACGCCACCGAGGCGTTGCGCCTCGCCGGACGCGCCGAGAGCTTCGACGTCGTGGCGACGATCGACGGCGGCGGCGTCGCCGGTCAGGCCGGGGCGCTGCGGCTGGGCATCGCCCGCGGCCTCGTCGAGGTCGAACCGGAGCTCCGCACCACCTTGAAGCGGGCCGGACTGCTCACCCGCGACAGCCGCGAGAAAGAGGCGAAGAAGTACGGCCTCAAGAAGGCTCGCAAGGCCCCGCAGTACTCGAAGCGCTGAACCGAGCCGGCCTCGCATGCAGCCGCGGTTCGGCACCGATGGCATACGAGGTGTCGCGGGAAGCGAGCTGACCCCCGGGATGGCGCGGGTGATCGGGCGCGCCGCCGCCCGCCATCTCGGCGGCGCGGGCTTCATCGTCGGCGCGGACACCCGGATATCGGGCCCGGTGCTGAAAGGGGCGCTGGCGGCGGGGCTTGCCGCCGAAGGCGAGACGGTCACCGACTTGGGCGTCGTACCGACGCCAGGCCTCGCCTGGCTCGCGGCCGAGCGCGCCCGACCGGGCGCCATGGTCTCGGCGTCGCACAACCCGTTCGCCGACAACGGCATCAAGCTGCTGTCGGCAGAAGGGACGAAGCTCCCCGACGCCGTCGAGCGGGCGATCGAGCTGGAGATCGACGAGCTCGTCGGAGCGGGCGACTCCGGTGTTGCCGCGGTCCCGGCCGATCCTTTCGTCGGGGAGATCGTCGACGGTCGCGACGCCGTCGACGACTACGTGGCGCACCTCGCCGCCGCCGTCACGCTGCCCGAGCACAACCATCTGCGGGTCGTGTGCGACTGCGCGCACGGTGCGGCGTCAAAGGTCGCGCCGGCGGTCCTCTACCGACTCGGTGTCGACGCCGAGATCGTCGGCAACGCGCCGGACGGGGTGAACATCAACGCCGGCTGTGGCGCGACGAAGCCGGACTTCGTCGCTCGGGAGGTGGTCCGTCGCAACGCCGACCTCGGCATCGCCTTGGACGGCGATGCCGACCGGATGATCGCCGTCGATCACCTCGGCGGGGTCGTCGATGGCGACGCGCTGCTCGCCCTGTTCGCTTTCGACCTCCACGAGAAAGGAGAGCTCGACAACGACGCCATCGTCGCCACGGTGATGAGCAACCTCGGACTCCGCCGTGCCCTCGCCGCCGCCGGCATCGGGCTCGTCGAGACGCCGGTCGGCGACCGTTTCGTTGCCGACGCGCTCGTCACACATGGCCTCGTCCTCGGCGGCGAGCAGTCGGGGCACATCGTCTTCCGCCGGGAGGCGACGACCGGCGACGGAATCCTCACGGGGCTGAAGCTCATCGAGCTCGTCGAGCGCCTCGGCCGCCCGCTCGCCGAGCTCGCCGGCGCGGCGATCACCCGGGTTCCCCAGGAGCTGCGCAACGTCGCGGTGGACAACCCGGGCCGACTCGGCGAGGCCCGCCTGGTGTGGCAGGAGGTCGAGGCGGTCGAGCGCCAGCTCGGGGAGTCGGGCCGGATCCTGTTGCGCTCGAGCGGGACGGAGTCCGCCGTGCGGGTGATGGTCGAGGCGGACAGCCGGGAAGCCGTCGACGCCGCGCTCGCCCGTATCGTCGCCGTCGTGGAGCGCGAGCTCGGGTCCTGATTCGGCGATCGGGGGCCCGTCCCCCGGCGTGCCCGGTGAACCCGTAGCCTGGGGGCCATGTGCGGCATCTTCGCAGTCACCGGCGCCACCGAACCGCTCGACGTCGTCCTCACCGGACTCGAATCGCTCGAGTACCGGGGATATGACTCAGCCGGGGTCGCGTTCGTCGATGAAGACTCGGGTGAGCTCCGCGTCGTACGCGCCGCCGAGCTGACGCGCTCGGTCGAGAAGCTGCGGGTGATGCTTGCCGACGCGCCGGCGGGCGCGGGCGCGGCGATCGGCCACACGCGTTGGGCGACCCACGGCGCGCCCACCGAACGGAACGCCCATCCGCACCTCGACTGCACCGGCAGGGTCGCGATCGTGCACAACGGGATCATCGAGAACCACCGCGAGCTCGCCGAGGCGCTCGTCGCGAACGGGCACACACTCGTGTCCGCCACGGACACCGAGGTCGTCGCCCACCTCGTCGAGGCCGAGCTCGCCGGCGGATCCGGCCTCAAAGAGGCGGTGCGCCGCTCGATGGCGATCCTGCGGGGCGACTTCGCCATCGCCGTCGTCGCGCTCGCCGAACCCGACACGATC
>Ga0187857_10002870_pt1 | contig 14724 bp, 11 predicted proteins | sample June2016WEW_8_10_FD_132984 | JGI IMG/M metagenome (GOLD analysis project Ga0187857, IMG submission 132984) | Peatland microbial communities from SPRUCE experiment site at the Marcell Experimental Forest, Minnesota, USA - June2016WEW_8_100 | ecosystem: Environmental > Terrestrial > Soil >...
CTGTGTTTATCCGTGTCCATCCGTGGTTGGAACTCCCGCCGTCACTGAGAAGGTGTGAAAAAATTGGAAAAGCGGAAAAAAACCATGCAGATTTCCTAGGAAAATGAAGGGTCATTCTTCGGAAAATCAATTTTTTCACACCTTCTGAGGCCTTACGGGAGCGTGGATGGTGAAGTTCAGTTGCATTCAGATGGGCGGGCGGGTCGGTTTTCAGAAAATTTTGCGACCGCTGCGCGAGGCCTTTTTCTTTCCACGCTCGCACGCACCCAACGGCGAAGGGAATAACCGCGAAGAGGCAAAAGAGGCCCGAACGATTAGGGTTTTTGCGCTGCGATAGCCCGACTTGCTCGCAGGCTGCGAACAACCTCTTCTGCGCGTTCTTCGCGTCTCTGCGTTTCTATGTGGCCATCCGAACCCGCCCGCCGGTCCCCATCAAGCCCACAGCACCCTTCATGCCAAGGGCCCGCGCTCCACACGCTCGACACGCTCCACGCTTCGGTTGCGGCTTTGCCGCGCCGGGCCGCTTGTGCCTCTTCGCGGCTATCGTCAGAATTCCTGGACCGTCCCTGGCCTCAGGATGCGTCACCTACCTGAAATCAGGTAGAAAAACGCCATTCCGGGCGAAGAATCTCAGCAAAATACCTGCTTTTGGGGATACCGCCGTGGCCCGGCCATAAAATAATCATAGCACCAGCATGAACAGAAATTCTCGCGGCTTTGACCTCGCTGAAATGGGATTTTTCAAGTTCCCAGTGTTGGCGCGGCATTCTGGCCTGCGCGGCAGGCGAACGCACCGCGGTGATTAAAAGCATGGCCCGAATTAGATTGTTTGAACATGAGTGCGAATCAGATTCGATGTGTTGGGGCGGTTTCGGCAATTCTCATGGCCTCCGCCCTCCCCGTCTTTGGGCAAGGCTTTGAAATCAATTCCTTTTCGGTCGGGAATGGCTTGGTGCAGGTCGGCTTCCCCGGGCGCTCATACTCCTACTACTTTCGGCACTCAACGCCATCCCTCTCGGTAAGCCCCACGCCGACGGCGGCACTCCTGGGAGCAGACGCAACCCTCATTTTTCAGGTGGCGACCGGCCAAACCAACGCCATGTTTTTCCAAATTGAGCAACTCCCCCTGACCAGCACGACCTCGACGGCCATCGGCCAAATTGCGCCGCAATCTGCCGGATACCCGAATGCGTCAAACGACCTCGCGGGTTTGGGCTATAGCGCCCGCATCGCCGGAAACGGTTACCGTTACACGTCCGTCGGCCCAAACCCTCTGGGCGTCCCGGCAGTCGCGTGGAACATTGTCTTTCCCGGAGGATTCGACCCGGCAAACGGTTCCAATTACCTCTCGAATGCGTCGAGCACATACATCGCCACCGATATAGCCCAAGAAGATTATGACCTTCGGGCGCGCCTCGAGGTTAACCCCGGCGACACCGACGCCCCCACCAATTTGGTCATAACGGTTTATGACCAAATGCTGCCGTTGGAATGGTCCGGGACCATGGCCATGGCCTCCTCCGCTTACGCGCGCTTGCTCGGATTGACCCAAAATGGAACTAATGTCGAAACCTTGGTCGTCGAGGAAGCCAGACATTATTTCCTCGGCGCTTGCAATGTCCTTCCCCAATTCCTTGCGAACCCCTTTAACGCCGTGCTTGTTGAAGGTCAGAATCCTCTGCTTTCGGACGCCGCCGCCTATACATACGACCCAACGGAACTCTACGAAGTACGACTAGAAACCACAGGTCACCTGGCCAACCAAACAAACAACCCCCGCCAGAAGGACGAAAGGCGGTGGATGATGAACTCTGTGCGGGTTACAGTGGCAGACAAGGAGATGGCAGAAAGAACAGCTCAAGCCTTCCGGCACGCGGTGCAATTAGCAAGGTCCAAGGAATCATTCTAGGTGCATCGAGTGAGCTGCCGCGTCGAGTGAAGACATGCGCACATTGCGGTCGCAAGAACTTCAATGGGGCCGCCTTTTGCGAGGCCTGCGGCAGGGTAGGTTCTCTGGGTGACGGTATATGCGCTTCTCCGGGGGGCCACACGGAAGACGGTGCTTTGGCTCGCCACTCTCCCACGGTGCCGAGCGACGTGGTTCTGCTGCCGAGCACATTTGAGCACCCGTGCGAGGACGAAGCGATTCGGCGTCTTATGCATGCAGCGACAGCGGAAGCGGTAATTGCTATTTCATACTTTATCATCTTCGCAGTGCTCACGACGCTAATCCTATCCAAGTGGCATCAGCCTGAGGACAGAAGAGAGTGGTGCGTGTTGATCGTTTCTTCTGCTTTCCTTGGTGCTGTTCTGTGCGTGTGGGTTGAGGCTATCGTCGGCGCCGTGAGCGGGAGGCGCAGCAAGTCCCTCTTCTGGGCGCGGCGGTCCGCAGGTTCGTCGTCGCGAATCCTTTCGTTCAACGTCTGGCTTTGCAACCTCATGGTGATTGCCGGCCGCGGCTCCGACGTGCTCCCGATGACGCTCGCGGACCGGGCGGTCCTGGCGCCGGATAAAGTCAAGAGGCTGCTCGTGAACTTCGTATCGTGTCTGCCATTTGTGTGCGGCATTCTTTCATTTCTCGTTCTGGTTCACGCGGACGTGGGCAAGGGATGGGCTTTGATTTGTCCGACCGCGGTCTGGGTTTTGCTCAGCCGATTGAGGACTGTTGCGGTTAGGCACGTTGTGCCCAGGGTGGTTCCGGCGGATGACATAAGTCGGAAGTTCGACGCGATGCTCCTGAGAGCGAAAAAGGCGCGTTTCCGGTTAGGCGACATGCTGGTGTTTCAATGTGGGGAAAGCCTTCGGTCGACGGCTGTCGAAATGTGTATCGACGCCAGTGAGCTCGTCATCGTTGACCTTTCGTTTCCTACGGGGCAATTATTGCAGGAGGCGGCGTGGGCGCTGCGCTCGGGGAGCCCAACGAAGGTGCTCCTCTTGAACGGGCTCAGCCGCCTAGCAGCGGTGGATGCGCGCCCGGTGTTGCTTCCCATGGAGTTTGTCGTTGAGAATGGTCTGAAAAGCTATCTGACAAACGAGGCTGACAACCATGACTTGTTGACAGATGGGCGCGGAAGGTGCTCGGTGCTGCTGTTCAACCTCGAGCGATGGAAGGCAGAGATCGAGAGGTGGTTCGAATCTCAATTGTGGCGCAACGAACCTCCCCGTTACATGGAGGAGAACATTGAGCATCTGGGTCCGCATTCGAGGGAACTCTTATGTTTGCTCGTGAGATGGATGAGAGATCCGATGTGTTGTCAGAAAAGCGCGCCTGGAGAACGGCGGTGAAAGCTAGAACATCGGCCTTGGCGAGTCTCCCAGCGGTTGCTGGGTTTGAAATTGGCGAGGCGTTACCGACGACGCGCATGGGCGAGGTCTTCCTGGGCCTCGGTCAACCCGTACTGTCGGGGAATGCCACGTTCGGCGAGGGCGACACCAAAGGCGTAGTGGTCCAGACCAGCCATGCGCGCGCCCTGCCCCAGCGAGAGCCAGCCCTTGGCATAGAAACGGCAGGCCAGCTCGATTTGCATGTGGCGTTCCCGTTCGCCTGGCCCGAGAGGCACACTCGCAAGCGTTTTTTCGTCAATTTCGAGCGTTATGCTCATGCGATTACTCTGGATTATTCGCACGGCAGCGTCAAGAACGGTGATCGGCCGAACCAAAGCGGAGGCGTCGTTTCTGGCACCCCGTTCTGGGGCGCGGGGCGCTCGCCACGACAGACCGGGGGTCGCGGCTGCGCTTTGACCCCCGGCCACCATCTGTCAACCCTCCGGGTTGCATCCCCTCGCCTCGAGGTGATGCGTTTGCCCTCCGCGCAATCGGTGTTTGCATGAACGCGGCGTTATGATATGGAGAAGCTCGCATGTTCCTCCACCGCTTCCAACGGGTGCTGCTGGCTTGGCTCGCCTTGGCCAGCCTTATGGGATTGGTTTTGGCCGCAGCGGCCAGTCCGGCCGGCGAGGCGGAACTTCAATACCGCGTCACGCGCTGGACGGTGGAGAACGGCCTGCCCCAAAGCAGCATCAAGGCGCTGGCGCAAACGCGCGACGGTTATCTCTGGGTGGGCACGCTCAAGGGCCTGGCCCGCTTCGATGGAGTGAGGTTCAAGGTGTTTGATCACAACAACACGCCCGAGATGACGCACGATTCGATCAACGACCTGGCCGTGGACGCAAAGGATGGCGGGTTGTGGATCGGCACCGGCGACGGCTTGCTGTGTTACCGCGACCACAAGTTCGATCGCTACGGTCGGCAGGAGGGTATCCCAGGGCCTGCCGGCAATTTCTGTGCATCGCCGGAGGGAGGTGTCTGGTTCCCGCCGCAAGCGGGCCAGGTGGCCCTGGCTCGTGGCGGGCGGGTGCAGACCTGGAAGTTCGGGTCAACCGGCCCCGATAACCCGGTGCATCAATTGGGCGAGCGGTCTCCTTGGGAATTGCTCGCCCTGATTGGGCGCCCTGGGAGCCGCCTTGCGGTTTATCGGCTCGATTTGAACACGAAGTCGCTCACGCCATTGAGCATGCCCGCCGCCGCATCCCGGGGACCGCCTTATTGTTTTTCATTTCTCCAGGACGCGGACGAGTCGCTCTGGCTCTGCACCTCCCACGGCATCTGGCGCGGCAGCGAGAAAACCTGGACCGAGATAACGACCACCGATCCGCGCGCCACGTTCTGGCCCCAGCCCATCTGGCCCCAGCGGATCTACCAGACGCGCGATGGCCAGGTCTGGGTCACGCAGTTCGAGGGCAGCCGCATCAGCTTGCAGCGGCTGCTGCAAGGCCGGCTGGAGCCTTTCACCGCACCGGAAATGCCTTCCGATCTGGTTGTCACCCATCTGCTCGAAGATCACGAGGGCGATCTTTGGGTTGGCACGATGACTGGCCTGCTCCGGTTGGAGCAGGAACGGATACGGGTTTATTCCCGGCGGGACGGTATGCGGAGCGATGACACCCTGGCGGTCGCCAAGGGCGCCGATGGCACAATTTGGGTGGGCACGCCCCAGGGCGTCAGCGGGGTGCGTAACGGACAGGTTACGGACCTTCCGCCCCCGGAAACGCCTGGAAGGTGGAGAGGGGTTCGGGTGTTCCTCGCGGATCGGGAGAGGGCGCTCTGGGTGGGCTGGTCTCCTCCCTGGCTGGCATGTTTTCAGCAGGGGAAATGGACGCTCGCTCCCGTACCCGCGGAACTGGGCAGTACTGAGGATCTCAAGGCAATGCAGGATGATCGGGAGGGCCGGATGTGGCTCGCCACCGGAGAGCGGTTATTCTGCAACGACGGCGGCCGATGGAGCAGTTTCTCGACGAATAACGGCCTTTCCAATCCTGACGTGCGGGTCGTTTTCCAGGACCGAAGGAGCGATTTGTGGTTCGGCACTTTTGGCGGCGGGCTGAATCGGCTTAAGGAGGCGCGATTCACGGTCTTCAAGACAGGCCGCGGCGAGCGGAACAATCGCGCGTGGTGGATTCATGAGGACGCGGATGGCGTATTCTGGGTCGGGTCCGAGGACGGCCTGAACCGGTTCCTCCCGCCAGGGGTTGATCAAATCCGAAATCCGAAATCCGAAATCCGAAATCAAGAGAGCCTCCTTGCGCCGGCAGCTACAGGGCGGAACGAAGGCCGCTTCTTTACATTCACGACCGAGCAGGGATTGGGCGAGAACGTGGTGAACAACATCCAGGAGGATGATTTCGGCTATCTCTGGCTGAGCGGGCTGCGCGGCATCTATCGCGTCTCGCGGCAGCGGTTGAACGAGGTGGCGGCCGGGCGGCGGGCTGCAGTCGAGTGCGCCGCTTACGGCGAAGCGGACGGGATGCTCAGCAGCGAGTGCAACGGCGGGGACAATCAACCCGCCGGCTGCAAAGATGATGAGGGGCGAATCTGGTTCCCGACCGCGCAAGGTGTCGCGGTGATTGACCCCAGGGAAATGCAGCGCGCGGAGCTGCCGCCGCCGGTCGTCATTGAGCAGGTCCGGGCGAACGAGCAGGTGGTTTTTGGCGATGGCGCGCGGGCTCGGCCACAGCCGACAGTCCACAGCCTGCCTGCCCTAGCGTTGACGAAGGCAGATCCACGGCCCACAGTCCAATCGAGCCTCTCGCTGGCCCCGGGCGGCGCCCGCGTTTTGGAAATCCATTACACTGCCAACAGCCTCTTGGCGCCGGAGAGAGTGCGCTTCAAGTACCGGCTGGAAGGCCACGACCGGGACTGGCTTTGGGACGACCAGAACCGCCGGGTGGCGTTCTATACCGACCTTCGCCCCGGCGACTACACCTTCCATGTCACGGCTTGCAACTCGCACGGCGCCTGGAACGAACAAGGCGACCGGTTCTCCTTCCAGCTCGCGCCGCACTTTTACGAAACAAAGGCCTTTTACGCCGCGTGCAGCGCATTCATCTTGTTCGCCGGCCCAGCGGCGCATTATCGGCGCATCCGCAGATTCCGCTCCGTTCAGCGTCTGGAGCAACAGCGCGCGCTGCAGGAGGAGCGGGCCCGGATTGCCAAGGACCTGCACGATGATTTGGGCGCCAACCTGACCGGGCTGGCGCTGCAACTGGACCTCGCCCGCACCCAGGGCCCGCCCGCGGAGGCGCTTGGGCGGCAACTGGCCCGCCTGGCCCAGAACACGCGCGGGTTGGTGGACAACATGCGCGAGGTCGTCTGGGCGATGAACCCGCAGCACGACAACGTCGACAGCCTGGCGAGCTTCCTCGGCCAGTACACGGAGAACTACCTCGCGGCGGCCGGTCTGCGTTGCCGCCTGGAGTTGCCCAACCCGGCCCCTGCCTATTCCGTCAGCTCGAACGTCCGCCACCAACTCTTCCTGGTTGTCAAGGAGGCCCTGCATAACGTCGTCCGCCACGCGCGGGCCGACGAAGCGCAGTTGTGCCTCGCGCAGGAGCGGGACGAACTGCGCTTGACCATCGGCGACAACGGCTGCGGATTGCCGCCGGAGGCCGCCCGGCTCGCGGGACACGGCCTGGACAATATGAAAAAGCGCGTGACCAGTCTTGGCGGAGAGTTTTCCGCAACCCGGGGAGCGGACGGCGGGACCCGCCTCACCATCTTTCTCCCGCTGCGGCGCGCCGAGGCGCCCCCGCCGCCATGAACATCCGCGTTGCCGTCGTCGAGGACAACGACACCATCCGCGAGAGCCTGGCGCTCATTCTGGATGGCTCGCCCGGATTTCGTTGCACCGGGGCCTGGCGCACCGCCGAAGAGGCGTTGCGTGGAATTCCGCAACGGTCGGCCGACGTCGTGCTCATGGACATCAACCTCCCGAAGCAGTCCGGAATCGAGTGTGTGCGGCAGCTCAAGGCCCTGCTGCCCCGGATCCAGATCATCATGCTGACGATCGAGCACGACAGCCAGACGGTGTTCGAATCCTTGATGGCTGGGGCGACCGGCTACCTCGTCAAAAACGTGCCTCCCGCGCAAATCCTGGCCGCCATCGAGGAAGTGCATCGCGGCGGCTCCCCGATGTCGAGCCAGATTGCCCGGATGCTCGTGGAGAAATTCCAGGAGCGAAGCCCTCAACCGGACACGGCGGCACAACTCACGCCGCGCGAGGGCGAAGTCCTCGGACTGGCCGCCAAAGGCTATCGCTCGAAGGAAATCGCCGAGGCCTTGTCCCTCAGCCCGCAAACCGTGGAAACGCATTTCCGGAACATCTGCGAAAAACTTCACGTGCGGTCCCGCACGGAGGCGGTGGTGAGATTTCTTGAGCGCTGAATCCCTTTGATTCTCCTTGACAATTGTACATTTTTGCTGTACATTAGCCCCATGATAAATCGTAAACCCGGCGGACCTTCCCGGCCCCACCGGCTCTCAAAAGACCGGCAGGCACAGGGGGGCCCCTGCGCTCCAAGCTCCATGCGGGCCTCCAGGCGCTGGCCCACGCCTTCCGAGGCGCAGGCCAGGGAACTCCTCGGCCACGACGGTCTCGAAGAGGGCCCTCCGCAGACCAAAAACACTCGGTAAAATGGGCCTGCGAGCGGAAAAAAGCGGAAGAGTGCGGAAAAGTGCGGAAAAAAATAAAAAAAGGTCCGGCCCAGCGACACAAAGCGCCAAACCAAAAGAACCCATCCTGCCAATTGAACCAATTTTAACCAATTATGACCTCTCGTCCCGCAGCCCGTGGACTGCGGACTGCGGCAAGGTCAACCAAGCCAAATCAAACCAAATCAAGGTGAAATCGATAAGAATAACCCGTGCCTGCCAAAGAGCCCTCACTTGGCCCGCGTGGGCCGCCACGCGGGCGACTACAAAGCGGGTGTCGGATTGTAGGTGCAATGGGGCCGCCGTTTTGGTAAGAATAGGGGTGAACCTATGAAACGTCGTTGCGCCCCGGGCAGAAGAGGGGTTCGTTTAGAGCTTGCAAGGCAGGCTGGTGCGCTGTTTAATTGCACCGATGAACCTGAACTGAGCGAGGCTTATTTATGGACGTCGTAATTTACTCAATCTGTTTTGGCGTCGGGCTGCTGTTCGCGGTTGCCAGCGCATTTCTCGGACATCTGTTTGGGGGACACGATATGGATGGGGGCCACGCTGACATTGGCACCGGGGGACATGCGGAGGTTGGATTTCAGGAGACGGGCATGCCTGGGCTCTCGCCGTTCAGTCCCACGACCATTACTTCGTTTATCACTGCTTTTGGCGGTTTCGGTTTGATTTTCACGCGCCTGCAGGCGACGCGCAGTCCGTGGGTGAGCGCGCCGCTGGCCACGCTGGGCGCCCTGATGGTCGCCGCCGGGGTGGTCGCGTTGTTTGGGTGGATATTTCACCATACTCAAAGTTCCAGTGAATCGCGCATCGGGACGCTGATGGGGATGACTGGCACGATTATCACGCCCATACCGGCCAGCGGGGTCGGTGAGATTGCCTACGTCCAGATGGGCACGCGCTACACGGCCCCGGCGCGCGATGAGCGGGGGGCGGCGGTTCCCAATGGCCAAACTGTCAAGATCGTCCGCATCGTCGGCTCGCAGTTTTACGTTGTGCCCATCTGACTCGGCAGCAAACCTGCAACCAAAACCTTAAGAGAGAGCATCTATGAACCTATCCCCCCTCCTCGCTGAAGTGTCGAACCCGGGCGCCATTGCCGTTGTGGTGGCCGGGGTGGTGGTCGTGATTTTCATCTTCCTGGCCATTTGGGCCGGTCGTTACACCAAGGTCGGGCCCAACCAGGTGCTGATCGTCTCCGGGCGCAAGCATCGCTACCTTGACCCTGATGGGAGCGTGCAGGCGCGGGGCTTTCGAGTGGTCAAAGGCGGCGGCACCTTCATCATGCCGGTGCTCGAGAAGATGGATGTGCTCTCCCTGGAGCTGCTGACCATCGATGTGCAGACGCCGGAGGTCTATACGAGCAAGGGGGTGCCGGTGATGGTCGACGGCGTGGCCCAGATCAAGGTCAAGGGCGATGACATCTCGATTTCCACCGCCTCCGAACAATTCCTCAGCAAGGGGACCGACGACATCAAGAGTATCGCGATGCAGACGCTCGAGGGCCACTTGCGCGCGATTCTGGGGACGATGACCGTTGAAGATATTTATCAAAACCGCGACCAGTTTGCCTCGAAGGTGCAGGAGGTCGCCGCCGGGGACATGGCCAACATGGGGTTGGGCATCGTCAGTTTTACGATTCGTGACATTCGGGACAAGCAGGGCTACCTGGACGCCTTGGGCAAGCCGCGCATTGCCCAGGTCAAACGCGACGCCCAGATCGCCCAGGCCGAAGCGGACCGGGATGCGATGATTCGTTCCTCCCAGGCCCAACAGGCGGGCCAGGAAGCCAAATTTGCCGCCGATTCGAAGATCGCCGAGGCGCAGCGGGATTACTCGATGAACGTGCAAAACTACACGGCCTCGGTCAACGAAAAGAAAGCCACAGCGGACCTGGCCTACGACCTGCAGAAGTACAAGACCGGCCAACTCGTCAAGGCCGAGGAGATCCAGGTCACGATCATCGAGAAGCAGAAACAGATCGAACTGCAACAGCAGGAAATCCTGCGCAAGCAGAAGGAACTCGAGGCGAACGTGCAGAAACCGGCCGACGCCGAGCGTTACCGGGTCGAGACACTGGCCAACGCCCGGAAGTTCCAGTTGGAAACCGAGGCGGTCGGCTCGGCAGCCGCCACCAAAGCCACTGGCTTTGCCAATGCGGATGTCGTCAAAGCCACCGGCCTCGCCGAAGCCGACGCGCAAAAGGCCAAGGGTCTGGCCCAGGCCGATATTATCGAAGCCCAAGGCAAAGCCACCGCCGAGGCCATGCGGGTGAAGGCGGAGTCGTTCAAGCAATACAATGAGGCGGCGGTGGTCGAGATGATTATCCGGGTGCTTCCCGAGGTGGCAGGCAAGATCAGCGAACCGCTCTCCAGGACCGAGAAGATGGTGATCATCAACTCGGGCAACGGCGCGGGGGGCGGCGCCAGCAAATTGACCGGGGACATCACGCAAATCGTGGCCCAACTGCCGCCAGTCATCGAGAGCCTCACCGGCATCAAGCTCGAGAAACTGATCGAGCGGGTGCCTGGTTTGATGAAGTCTCCGAGTGCTCCGGCGGTGGAAGAGCACAAGAAGTAGGCCGCGGCACCGGGGCGCGGACACCTTTGCCCGCGGTTCCTGTTTCGACCATGTCAAGTTCCCTCGGCAACGGTTGTGCCTGGTCCGACCGGGCGAAATGCGGCCGGGATCGATTGAACCGGAGGACGATCTATGCGGTTGTTCGAAGCGATTATTGACGCCAATCATCGGGCGCTGGGCGGGGATGCCTCGGCGGGGCTGCACCCGGCGGATTTCGGGGATGAGCTGCCGATGGTGGCGCTGACGTGCATTGACGTGCGGCTGAACCGGCTTCTACCGCAGGCGCTGGCCGTGGCCGAAGACCAATTCATCTGGCTGCGCAACGCCGGCAACATCATTACCGGTCCGCTGAGCAGCACGATGCGCTCGCTGGCCCTGGCGTGCGCGCTCAAAGGGGGGCGGAGCTTGGCCATTATCGGTCACACGGACTGCCAGATCGGCAAATTCACGACGATGCAGTTGATCGACCGTTTTCGCGCCCTGGGCATCCCCCGGGAGCGGTTGCCTGAAAACATCACCGAGTATTTCGGGACCTTTGCCAGCGAACGGGCCAATGTCATCAAGGCGGTCGATCTGGTCCGGCACAGCCCGGTGATTAGTCCCCGGATGGCGGTGCATGGTTTGCTGGTGGATACCCAGAGCGGCAGGCTGGACTGGGTGGTCAACGGCTACCAGGACCTCGAGACCCTGGGCGCGCAAATGCCGGACCTGGCCGCACAACCCGGCCCGATCAAGTCCATTGGCGCTTTCGATCTTAGCGCGCTGAGGTTTCCCGAGGTCAAGATTGGGCAGACGGTTTCGGGCTTATGCGATTGGGCGGGGCACAAGAGCGAGCCTGCGCAGACCACAACGCCGCCCAAGGCGCCGGAGCCTCAGGCCCAACTGCCCCCGAGGATACCCTTGCCTCCGCCCATCAAGCCCACGGTACATCTCCACAAAGGACCGAAGTATGTCCACCCGAAGGCCTGACCCTCACTTACGGCTTAGACGGCCAGGAGTTGCTGGACCGAAATACCCCGCAACTCGAAGAGGCGGCGGATGGCGTCTTCGATGAGGTTGTTCGGGCAGGAGGCGCCGGCGGTGATGCCGACGGTGACTTTTCCCGGAGGCAGCCAATGGCGCGTCTCGATTTCCGAGTGTTTGTGCTGGTCGTAATGGAGGATGAGATCGTCGGACTTCATCTTGGCGGCGTTTTTGATGAAATAGGTGGGCAGTTTTGCCTCTCCCATTTCAGCCAGGTGGGACGTATTGGAGGAATTATAGCCGCCGATGACCAGCAGCAGGTCCGGCGGCTCCCGCAAGAGTTTTTCCAGGGCGTCCTGCCGGTCCTGGGTCGCGCCGCAGATAGTGTCGAAGAAGCGAAAATGTTCGGCCAGGGCTGGTTCGCCGAATTTCCTGGCCATGGCCGCTTTCAAACGCCGCTGCACCTCCTCGGTTTCGCCGCGCAGCATCGTGGTTTGGTTTGCCACCCCGATGGCCTGAAGGTGAATGTCCGGATCGAAGCCTTCCGAATAGGCGCCCTTGAATTTCTCGAGGAATTCCTGTTTGTTGCTGCCGTTGACGATGTAGTTGCAGACGTAATCCGTTTCGGCCAGCGTGAAGACCACCAGGTAATGGCCGGCGCCGCTGGCGCGCGCCTGCGAGGTGGTCGCCATGGTTTCTTCGTGCCGCGCCTTGCCGTGGATGATGCTGGTGACGGAGTCTTTTGAGTACTGGCGCACCCGTTTCCACACGCTCATCACGTCCCCGCAGGTCGTATCGACGAACAGGCATCCTTTCTCCTCGAGTTTCCGGCGGGTGGACACCTCGGTGCCGAAGGCCGGGATAATCACGATGTCCACCGGCCGCAGCCGGTTGATCTCCTCATCCCGGGGATGGCCCGCGATGGTGACAATGCCCATGCGGCGAAGCTGATCGTTGACCTCCGGGTTATGAATGATCTCGCCCAGGAGGAAAATCCGCCGGTCGGGGTAGGCCCGGCGGGCGGCGTAGGCGAGGTCGATGGCGCGCTCGACGCCGTAACAGAAGCCGAATTCCTTCGCCAGCTTGATGGTCAAATCTCCGGCCGAGAGGATGTGGCCGCTGGCGCGAATCCGTTCCACCAGGTCGCTCCGGTAATGCGAGAGCACCTGGGCCTGCACCGCCGCCATGATGTCAGGCCGGCGCAGATTGACCTTCTGCGGCATTGGCGGGGCTTCCGTTGACATACTGGACAAATTCTAACACAGTCCCCCGGGGCGTCCAGCAGAAACCTGCATTTCGTTATTGCGGAACCCTGCGGTTGTGGGATATTCCAGGTTCCTGTGCCGGAGCGTAGCTCAGCCTGGCTAGAGCACTTGGTTTGGGACCAAGACGTCGCAGGTTCAAATCCTGTCGCTCCGACCACCTTGCCACCTCGGAAATACCGAGTGAAAATGAACATTCTGCCGAGGACCAAACCGCCTGCCCCGCCGGCTATGACACAGTTCTGACACAGGAAACGCCCGAATCCGGGGCGGAATCCGAGAAAGACGTGAAGTTCCCCAAACGCATCAAATACCGTGGCCGAGAGTTGGCCACCATCTACCGCCCCTCCAAGAGCTACCCCAATTACCGCGTAAGCTGGACGGCGGGCGGACGGCGCCTGATGAAGGGCTTTCACCGCTACGGGGATGCCAAGAGCCACGCCGATCAACTGGTCAAGGATCTGGCAAAGGGCTCGCCAGCGGCCAACTTGACGGCGGGGCAGGCTGCCGACGCCCTGATTGCCCTGGCGCGGCTTGACCGCTACTTCCAGGCCACCGGGAAGCGGATTTCACTGGCCGATGGCATAGACTCGTTTTGCACGGCTGCCACCAGGCTGCGGGATCGTCCCCTGGCCGAGGCGGTTGAAGGCTTCATGTCAACCGTGGCATCCGTCAAGCGGATGGACCTGGGGCAGGCCGTGGAGCAGTGGATTGAAAGCCGCAAGCCCAAGACCCAGGCCCGGGACGGCAAACGCCCGCAGCTTTCCCCCGGCTACGCTTACAACGTGGCAATGTGGGCGCGGGAATTTGCCAAGACCCTTCCAGGCTATGCGGTTTGCGACCTGACAAAGGAGTTGTTCAACGCCTACATGGCGAATCATGGCGCCGTCTCGCCCAAGACCCGGAATGAGCGGCGCAACGTGATCCGCATGTTCATCAAGTGGGCAGAGCGGCAAGACCTGCTGGCCCGAAACAACCGCCTCCTCGAGGCCGACAGCATGACCCGTGAAGTTGCGGAACCCGAGGAAATGCAACTCTACACGCCCAAGGAACTGGCCGCGATTCTCAGCGCGACCGCCGAAAAAGCCGAGTTCAAACCCCTGCTGCCCGTCGTTGCCTTGGTTGCCCTGGGCGGTGTCAGGTTGCAGGAGGCAACGAGGTTGCACTGGGAAGACGTTTGGCACGTGGACGGCCATGTCGAAATCTCAGTTGCCAAGTCGAAGACCCGCGCGCGCCGGCTGGTGACGATCAATCCCCCATTGGCCGCGTGGCTCGAACCTTATCGGTCCTGCTCCGGCCCGCTGTGGACGCAATGCCTTGACCATTTCCATCGCGCCTTTGGGGCCATGCTGGAAGACTTGAAAATCCCGGCCCGTCGGAACGGACTGCGGCATGGCTTCGTGTCCGCCCACTACGCGCTTTACTCGGATGAAGGATTGACCGCCAAGGAGAGCGGCAACTCGCCCGCAATGGTCCACAAGAATTACAAAGGGCTGCTCACCCGGAAACAGGCGGAAGCGTGGTTTGCTGTGTCTCCGCAGCAGCCCGCTAATGTCATCCCGCTGGCCACCGCCCCCGCGGCCCAGGAATCCCCGCGATGAATCCGAAACCGCCACCAAAGCTATGCCCAAACAAACGAAGCCTGTTCCATTCGCCGCCATCGAGAGCCGCATCCATCTCATTCGCAAAACAAAGGTCATGCTGGACGCCGACTTGTCGCAGCTTTATGGAGTCGCCACCAAGAGCCTGAACCTGGCCGTCACCCGGAACCGCGACCGGTTTCCAGATGACTTTATGTTTCGGCTTGATGCTCAGGAGTTTGCGAGTTTGAGGTTGCAAATTGAAACCTCAAAGAGTCGCGGCGGACGCAGGTATTTGCCCTACGCCTTCACCCAGGAGGGCATCGCCATGCTCTCCAGTGTTCTCCGCA
>Ga0187857_10002889_pt1 | contig 14651 bp, 9 predicted proteins | sample June2016WEW_8_10_FD_132984 | JGI IMG/M metagenome (GOLD analysis project Ga0187857, IMG submission 132984) | Peatland microbial communities from SPRUCE experiment site at the Marcell Experimental Forest, Minnesota, USA - June2016WEW_8_100 | ecosystem: Environmental > Terrestrial > Soil >...
ACTCGGTATGTGCCTGGCACAAGGACTGGGACGACGAGCCGCTGGAAAAACGTGCGCTGCTGAAGGCGCGGCAGGGCGTTCCTTACGTGGTTTTTGGAACTGATATGCGGGTGGTGGACGAAGACATGCGTGACGTCCCTGCTGATGCCGTCAGTGTGGGAGAAGTCGTGATGCGCGGTAACAATGTAATGCTGGGCTACTACCGCGATCCTGAGGCAACCGCGAACGCATTCCGCGGCGGCTGGTTTCATTCCGGAGATCTGGCAGTGATGCACCCCGATGGTTATATCGAGGTGCGCGACCGCGCCAAGGACATCATCATCTCCGGAGGAGAGAATATTTCCTCGCTTGAGGTTGAGCGCGTGTTGTACGAGCATCCCGCCGTGCTGGAGGCTGCGATTGTTGCCCGGCATGATGACAAATGGGGCGAGGTGCCGCACGCCTACGTGCTGCTCAGGGAAGATGCCGTGGTCAGCGAACAGGATCTGATCGACTTCTGCCGCCAACGCCTGGCGCATTTCAAATGCCCGAAGGCGGTACACTTTGGTGCATTGCCCAAAACGTCGACGGGCAAGATCCGCAAGAATGTACTGCGTCAACAATCGCGTGCCGCAGTCGAAGGAGCTTCGTGATGCCTGAGTTACAAACCGCCGCCACGAGTGCCAAGTATCAGAACATCTTGTTCGACGCCGAAGGGCCAATTGCGATTGTGACGTTGAACCGGCCGCAGCGGCGCAATGCGTTGTCGCTGGAGTTGATGACAGAGCTGATCGACTGCTTGAACGAAATTGGGCGCGATCGCGCGATGCGGGTGGTCGTGTTGCGGGCCGCGGGCAAAGTGTTTTCCTCCGGTCACGACTTGAGCGAGATGGTGGGGCGCGATATCAACGAGTACCGCCAGGTGTTCGATGTCTGCACCGAACTCATGACGCGCGTGCAATCGATTCCGCAGCCGGTGATCGCCGAGGTGCAAGGCATCGCAACCGCGGCCGGGTGTCAGTTGGTGGCGACATGCGATTTGGCCGTGGCCTCCGACCAGGCGGCGTTTGCCACCCCGGGCGTGAAGATTGGACTCTTCTGTACTACACCGATGGTGGCCCTCAGCCGGGCGGTCGGACGCAAGCGGGCGATGCAGATGCTGCTGACCGGCGAGATGGTTGACGCGGTGACGGCGGCGGAATGGGGACTCATCAACCTGGTCGTTCCTGCTGCCGAACTGGCGGAGCAGAGCCGCAAACTGGCCTCGCGCATTGCCGATGCCAGCTCTTTTACGGTCGCGTTGGGCAAGCAGGCGTTCTATACGCAGGTTGATCTCGACCAGCCGAAGGCCTACGCCTATGCCAAGGAAGTCATGAGCATGAACTCGCTCGCCGCCGACGCGCAAGAGGGAATCTCAGCATTTCTGGAGAAACGGCCTGCTTGTTGGACGGGAAAGTAATCCAGGTATAACGCACGTCTCCATGACAACCTCGCCCCGCACGAACTACTGAGCGGAGGTAGGCTTTTGCATCTTCACCGGATTCAGATCGAGACTGCTTTCCAGTATCATCTCCACGGAATCGCCGGTGGCTAGATGGATCTCGGGCCCGCGGGTGAGCAGAACGGTTGCCAATCCAATGACTCCTCCGGTGGCAGCGCCGATGCCCGCGCCTTCAGCACCGCCGGCGATCGCCCCGATGCCAGCTCCCGGAATTGTGGTAGTTGCGATGGTGCCAGCGTCTTTACCCTTGCTGCCAGGCCCCTGGATGGTCCCTTCTTTCCCCGCGACGGTGTTGTCCTTGGAGCCGGGAGTATTCTGCACCGCGCCAGGCAACATGATGGTGTAGCCGTTGGGGAAAATCATGGAGGTAAAGCTCATCTGCAGCTGGGCGCGGCCTTTGACGCGTCCCGGGCGCACCACGCTGCGAACTTCGCCTTGGACGAACGTGCCCGCGGGAATGACGATGTGGTCATTCTGGGTTATCGGAAAGGCGGTCTGAGCGTAAACCGGATCGCCCGGCCGCGCGCTCTTGCTGTTGATGCCCTGTTTGAGGGTGAGCGGAATCTTGGTGCCGGCGGGAACCGTGATGCCTGGCGCGGCTGTAGGATCGGGCTGAGGTTGGGCCGGTGTCTCGGGAACTGCGGTGCTGCGCGACGTGAGGTGCGGGGCATCCTGGCCGGTCTGGGCCGCGGCCGGCAGCATACCGAGCGCAGCGCTCAAGGCCACTGCGAGCAGAGCGGCGATGGCTCTCATTCATTCCTCCAACGGGGCTGGATTCTCTATTACATGAACGCCGAAGCGGCGGGAAAGTCGCGCGGGCTACCCTCTAGCACTCTTTGCCGCGAAGTCGGTAAACAGCTACTTCAGGTTATACAACGCGTTCACGTGCGCGGTCACGGTGATCTTCTCGGCGCTGAACTCGGCTGTCGTCGGCGGCGCGGCTCCGGCAGCCATCGCGGTAGCCTTCGCCATCATTGGACGCACGGGCTGTTGCTCGTAGGTATCGACCGAGGCGTACGACAGCTCGCCCAGCGCGCGTCCGCTGGATTGCGCGACGGCATTGGCTTCATTATGCGCGCGGTGCAAAGCATCTTCCACCGCCTTGATCTTGGCCGCATCCATGTCTTCCAGCAGGTAGCTGATGGAGGTGTCGGTGACGTCCAGGTTCGCCAGCCCTTGCGCGATGGGCCCGATCTTGGAGAAATCCTTCAGCTTGATGCTGATGTTGGCATCCACGCGATAGCCCACCAGCTTGCGCTTGGGATTTTTGTAGTCGTAAACCGGCTGCGTGGCGAAGCGGCTGATCTGCGCGTCCTTGGGATCGAGTCCATTGGCGCGCAGTAGCTGGCGGATCTGCTCAGCCGCCTGGGTGGCCTTCTGGTTTGCATCCTGCAGCTTCTCTTCCTGGGCGGAGACGCCGAACTGCACGAGAGCAGCGTCGGGATCGGATTCGAACTTGCCGTCGGCACCCACCCAAACGGCATTCGGAATTACCTTGCCGGATTGTTCCTGCGCCGTCGCAGCTGTGCCCGTGGTGAGCGACCAGGCAAGCGCCACCAACAGCGGCGCGCAAAAAAGAGCTTTCGGTTTTTGCATGGTAGTGTTTGGACTCCTCATAGGATAGAACGGCGAGCCGGGCCTTTCTTGCGTCCGGATCACGTCCGGCGTGAGCAGTTTGCACGAGTTCGTCAGCGAAGGCAACCGTCTCTCCACACTCCCAAGATTGCACTTTTCCACAGCCTGCTTTGCTGTATACTCCGCGGGTCATTTCGCGCGCGTCTCCGCGCATCCCATGGTTAAGCCGTACCGGCAGCGACTCCTGGCCCGATTACTCGTAAAATGAGGTAGCGCCGTGATTCGAAAGTTCGGCGTTCGCAGTATTGGTTTAGGACATTCTCCGATGGATAAGTTTGTGGTTCGCGGCGGAAATCCGCTGCTGGGCACCGTGCGCATCAGCGGCGCGAAGAACGCTGCACTGCCAGCCATGGCCGCGGCCCTGCTCACCGACGAGCCGGTCATCCTGGAAAACATTCCCCAGGTGCGCGACATCGAGACCGAACGCAAACTGCTCGCGGCAATGGGTGCGGAAGTTGAACTCGGCTATGGCCGCGCGCAGCATCGTACGACCATCTGCTGCCGCGATCTGGTGAATCCCGAAGCATCCTATGAGTTGGTCAAGACCATGCGCGCTTCCACGCTGGTCATGGGTCCGCTCCTCGCGCGCATGGGCGAGGCGCGCGTATCCCTGCCCGGTGGCTGCGCCATCGGTGCGCGTCCCATCAACTTGCACCTTAACGGGTTGGAAAAGCTGGGCGCGAAGATCACCCAGGAGCACGGTTACATTCAGGCACGCGCTACGCGCCTGAAGGGAGCGCGCATCGTCTTCGAGAAGATCACGGTCACTGGAACGGAAGATTTGCTGATGGCTGCCACGCTGGCTGAAGGCGAAACGGTGCTGGAGAACTGCGCACGCGAGCCGGAGGTGGTGGACCTGGCTGCGCTTCTCAGCAAGATGGGTGCGCAGATCGAGGGCGCCGGGACGCATACCATCCGCATTCGCGGCGTCGAGAAGTTACGCGGCGCGCGTCACCGCATCATTCCTGACCGCATTGAGGCTGGTACGTTCATCGTCGCCGGCGCGCTTACCGGCGGCGACCTGGTCGTCACCGCTTGCGATCCGCTTCACCTGGGCGCGCTGTTGCAGAAGCTGGAGGAGTGCGGCGTAAGCGTGACTGCCAATGGCGAATCGGTCCGCGTGGTGAGCAACGGGCCGCTGAAGAGCGCTGACATGGTCACCGAGGAATATCCCGGCTTCCCCACCGACATGCAGGCGCAGTACATGGCACTGGCAACGCAGGCCGATGGCAGCAGCGTAGTCACGGAAAACATCTTCGAGAACCGCTTTATGCACGCGCAGGAACTGGTGCGCATGGGAGCGAACGTCAGTATCGAAGGCTGCCGGGCCGTGGTTCGCGGGCGCACTCCCCTGAGCGGCGCCGCAGTACAAGCCAGCGATCTGCGGGCTTCCGCGTCTCTCGTGTTGGCCGCGCTCGTCGCCGATGGCGAGACCATCATCGACCGCGTCTACCACATCGACCGCGGTTACGAGCACATCGAAGAGAAACTGCGCGGCGTCGGCGCGCAGATCAGGCGCATCGGCGAGTTGCTGCCCCGGCGCATGACGGCGCCTGCGGTCGCGAGCTAGAATATCCCGCTCGAATTCAGCCACAGCAGCCCAACCCGCGCTGTCACCCCCATCTGTGATCCACCTCGCAGAGTTTCCAGCTCAATCAGGCGATTGTAGAAGCAAGGAGACATTCATGCGTGGTGATCAGAAAGTGATTGAGCAGTTGAACATCGCCCTCAGCGGCGAGCTGACGGCCATCGTGCAGTACATGGTGCAGGCAGAGATTTGCGAGAACTGGGGCTACGGCCGGCTGGCCGGCCTTACCAAGGCCCGGGCCATTCAGGAGATGACACACGCTGAGAAGCTAATCGAGCGCATCGTCTACTTCGACTCCGTGCCAGAGGTCAAAGTGTCGCTATCCCCGACGATTGGCCGTGACGTGCCGCAACAGCTCGCGGCCGGTCTCACGGATGAGACCAACGCCATCCGTGAGTACAACGAAGCGTCGGCTATCTGCCGCGAAGCGGGTGACGCGGGCAGCAAGGACTTATTCGACCGCTTGCTCCACGATGAAGAGCGCCATGCCGATTTTCTGGAAGCGCAACTGCACTCCATCAAGGAGATGGGCATCGGCCCGTACCTGGCGCAGCAGATTAGCAAGTGAGCCGGGGTCACTGGGTCGCCGGCTGAAGCCGGCTCGAAACGAAAATCAGGCGGCGGGACGCTGGCCTAAAGGCCAGCTCTACCACACGCTAGCGCTTCTTGACCGCGATCACGTTGTCATCCGGATTGCGGTCGATCAGCTTGTCCACCGGATCGATTCCCGCCGTCGCCGGAACTTTATCGACTGTCACCGTGATATCGGTCCTCTCCTGGTTGATCTTGTGCCTTTGCAGGTAGAGATACTTTCCGTCGGCATCCAGCACGCCAATATCGATCATGTCGTTCACGGGAACGGCGTGTTCCTGACCGCGTCCATCGGCGCGTAACTTCTTGGCCTCGACCGTGAGGTGCACGTCATATTTGCCATCGGGCCGCTGCACATAATCGGCTGAAACTGCGCGATCGTCATATAGCGTAATGTTCAGGAACATATCGTCGAACAGGTACTGATACTCCGGTGGCGTGACCTTGCGGAAGTAGCCTTCCAGATCGAGGGAGGTCGGATACGGCGGACCCTTGAAGGCAAATTCCTTCAGGAACCCGCGAATTGCCTCGTTGACCTTGTCCTCGCCAATGTAGTCCTGCAGCGCGTACATCACCATCGCTCCCTTGTTGTAGTGAATGTAGCCCTGGTTGGGATCGACGTTGTACAACGGATTCTCTTCGTTGCGCTCCTGTCCACGACCGCGCAGATATTGGTCGAGCTCAAAGCGCAGGAACTTTTGCATAGATTCCGGTCCGAAGTGGTGCTTCATCACCATCAGCGCGGTGTACTGCGCCATGGTTTCGTCGATGGAAGTCGCCCCCTGGACGTAAGCCGAGATCACCTGGTGAGCCCACCATTGATGTCCGGTCTCATGCGCGGTCACGTAGAAAGGCAAGTCGACGGCATCGGGTTTCTTGCTGATCTTGGTGATGAAGCCGATGGACTCGGAAAACGGGATGGTGTTGGCGAACGACTCGGCAAACGATCCGTAACCCGGAAACTCGATGATGCGAAGTTGATGGAACTGGAAGGGGCTGAAGTTCGCGGTGCAGTAGTCCAGAGTCTCCTTCATGCTCTGCATCATGTCGTCCAGGTTGAACTCGTGTCCCGGCTGGTAATAGATCTCCAGGTTGACACCGTTCCAGTGATCCCAACGCACGGCATAGCCCGCCGATTGTATCGAGTAGATATCCAGGATGGGCGCGTCCATCTTGTAATGGAAGTAGCGCCGGCCGTCTTCTAGCCACTCCTTCTGCAGATATCCGGGAGCAATCGCGATCTGATCTTCACTGGTGCTGAGCGTGACGTCCAGATTGATCCAGTCAGCATCGAAGCTGACGCCGTTGTATTGGCGCGCGGCCACGTCATCGAGCTTGGGCAGCCGGCGCACCTTCTCCAGACCATGCTTATGGCGCGTGCTGTCGTCTGTCAATTCGATCTCAGGCGCATAGCCGATGTAGGGGAGATAGCGATCGTTGACGAAGCTTCCGTTGCGCACAATGTCGGTGTTGGGTTGCGAATTCTCGAATCCCGGATTGTCGTACTGCAGAGCGAAATCAAGCTGAATGCGGCCTTGCGGCGGCAGTGGCGTGGGAAGCTTGTAAAGATAAAAGCCGAGCGACGGGTCTTCGATAATCGCAGTCTGTCCGCCGGCGAAACTGAGGCGGTCGATCCGAATGTGGGGCACAGGCCGCGGAATAAGGTCGACTGGCTGAACTGTCACAGCAACCCGGTCGATATCGACATTCGTCCTGTTTTCGAGCCACATCGTGCCGTGGGCGGAGACCGAGCGCTTTTCAGGATAGATATCGATCTGCGTCGTCACATCGGTAACGCGCGGTTGCGGGAGCGACCAGTATTGCCGGTACTTCTTCTCATACAGGGCGCGGTCCTCGTCGATGCTGGACGTGGTGCGATAGGGATTGAGGACGTGCGTGTTGTAGAAGATGTAGCCGCCGACGCCGAGCATCAGCACAACGCAGACCGTGGCGCCAGCCATCGTCGCCCGCGAAAATCTGGCGGCGGCCAGACTCATCCGCACGCGCCAGTTGCTTTCCGTCCCGCGCACCCACAGCAAATTGGTGAGGATCGCCAGCAGCACCGCGGCAATCGTCCAGTAGATCCGGAACCAGACCAGCGGCTGTAGGTAAGGGCCATAGCCATTGATGTCGGAATAGGTGACCTGCGGCGTTTGTCCGAAGCGGTAGAGAAAATCCTGGAATCCGGCCGGCGGCAGCGCCAACGTCGCGATGATGTACAACACCATCACAAAATGACCAAGGTACTTGTTGTTGACGATGGTCTGAATGAACATCGCCAGCACACAAAGAATCCAGAGCCCAATCAGCCGGTTGAGAAAGAGTTCGCGGAAGTACAGGCCGAGTTCGAAGTGGTAATAGCCTTGGGCAATCTGTACGACCATTCCGGCGGCAAGGATCAGCAGCACCACCACCACCTGCACCAGCATCAGAGCGAACAGCTTGGAGCAAAACAGCACCCATCGCTGCAAGGGCAGCGCATCCATCACCTGATTAAGCTGCGCGTCACGCTCTCGCCACACCAGTTCGCCGGAGCAGAAGATGATGATCGCAATGGCGATGATGATAAAGCCCGCGTTCGCCATCAGTACCATCTGGGCGGTCACGGGCCACGTTCTGGAGGCCTGCGGATTGCTTAGCCCGGCAGCCGTGAAGATCGAGAACAGAAAACCGGCCAGCATCAGCACCAGGAAGACAACGTTCTTGGTGGTTTCCTTGAATTGGATCCGGGTCAGCGACAGCACATGGCGCAGAGACGCAGCTGCGGAGAAGGTGGGGTGTGCGATAGGCAACACATCGGCAGGTCGAAGCGCTTCCTTCTCTTCGACCGTCTGCCGGCGCTTACTTGTTTCCGCAGGGTAAGCGAAGGCAAATTTCGCATACGTAAACGCCAGGAAGATTGCTCCCACGCCCAGCCACAAGGCGCGGTTTGCCAGCAGGATTCCCTGCAGCGGGATGAGCTGCGTGTTGCGCTGGAAGGGCGTCCAGTAGCGCGTGATGTGATCGATGGCCGCGCCGCCCAGCGGATCGGCTAATGCCGCGTGCACGCTCACCGTCAGTGCCGTGCCGGAGAGTTGACCGACGGCGAAATAGCCCATCAGCACCAGCACGCTGGCCACGTACACCGGCAACATTTTTCGTGACAATGCAGCCAGCGCGAAGAAGATTGCCGTCAGGAACAAAAGGTTCGGCCAAACGTTGATGATGTACGGCTGGAAATAAGCCGCGACCATCTGCGGACCGAGCCGAGTCTTATCGATCCATGGCATGAGTGTGGCGACCCACGCTCCCAGTCCTACGCTCGCAAAAATCGGGACTTGCACCGCGAACGCGGCGAGATAGCGCCCACCCAGGTAGTCGAGCTTGGTAATAGGCGCGGTGTAGAAGAACGGCGTGGAGTTGCTGTCGATGTCCTGATAGGTGGCTTGTCCCGCAATCGCCGCGGTGATGACAATGCCGAAGAAACAGATGGAGGTGATGATGGAGTTCAGCGCGTACGGCGAATCCACCAGAACCTTGCCACCGGTGCCAAACTCCACGCTGCCGCCGGCGAAAGCGCCGCCCGACAACAAGGTGAACAGGCAGCCCAGCACCGCGAATACAACGAAGTAAACGTAGGTCGAGATGCGCCGCAGCCGCTGTTGAAGCTCGAAGAAGAAAATGTTAATCAGCATGGGTTAGTTCGCCGAAAAGCCGCGGATGGTCGCGAAGTAAAGGTCCTCGAGGTCTGGAACCACCGGCTCGAAGCCCGGCTCGGGAAGATCATCCTGCAAAACGTGCAGCATTGTCCTGCCCGCGAACAGCCGCATGGAGATGACCCGGAAGCGTTGCTGATAGTCCGGTACCTCGGAGCGCGCGACCGCCTTCTTCCAGACGCGGCCGTTGAGTTCTCCGACCAGTGTCGTGGGATCGCCCGCGGCCTGCACACGTCCCTGATGGATGATCGCCATGTTGCGGCACAGGTCGCTCACGTCGGAGACAATGTGGGTCGAGAGAATGACCACGACATTCTCGCCGATAGCGCTGAGCAGGTTGTGGAAGCGGACGCGTTCCTCGGGATCGAGACCGGCGGTGGGCTCGTCGACGATGATGAGCCTAGGGTTGCCCAGCAGCGCCTGTGCAATGCCGAAGCGCTGCTTCATGCCGCCCGAGTAGCTGCCTAGGGGCTTGCTGCGATGGTCCCACAGGTTTGTCTGCCGCAGCAGAGCATGCACAACGTCGCGCCGCTCAGCGGAGTTCTCGATTCCCTTTAGCTCGGCAAAGTGGGTGAGCAGTTTTTCCGCTGTGACCTTGGGATACAGCCCGAACTCTTGCGGCAGGTAGCCGAGCAGCTTCCGGACTTCGTCCTTCTGCCGCAGCACGTCGATGCCGTCCAGCCGCGCGCTGCCGTTGTCGGCTTCCTGCAACGTGGCCAGCGTTCGCATCAGCGTGGACTTGCCGGCTCCGTTGGGGCCAAGCAGTCCAAACATGCCTTGTGGGATGGACAGCGAGACGTCCTGTAACGCCTGCGTTCCGTTGGGATAGCGCTTGGAGAGGTTTTCGATTTGTAGTTGCATCGGCCTGCCTGCAATCTCTGATACGAAAATGACGGGAAAGATGTTTCGTTATTCTACGGCGTTATTTGGCTGGCCGGAGCCTTCATCCGGGATCGCAGACCGCGATCCGAAACCAGAAATTGGCCAGGACACCGTGGATCATCTCACCCTGATGGCTTTCTTACATCTGGTTCTTCGGCGCCAAAAAAATCGCGGGGCGATCTCGAAAAGCCGCCCCGGCAATAGCTAATCGGTGAATAAGGCATCTACTGCGGAGTGAACTTGAAGATCATGCCGCAGCCACTTTGGATGCATCCCATAATGCCTCCCCCCACCGTGCTGTAAAAGTTCCCTTCGGGATCCTGGGTCAGCCCAGCGTAAGGCACCCCTCCGTTCAACCCGCCTTCGAAGTTGTACACGTCGGTGTAGGTCCCGTCGGTAGTAATCTTGAAAATCGTTCCTTGATCGTGGGTGCCTCCGCCGGCAGTGGTGCCCCACAGATTGCCGTCGGCGCCCCACATCAGCTCATTCGGAACCGCGCCCTCAGGGCCGCGGAACGTGTGCAGGATGGTCTCCTGCCCGCTGGGGGTCACTTTGAAGATGATGCCGCAGCCAAAACCGGGGCAGGCGGCGGCGTCGCCTCCCTCCTGCGTGCCGCCGTACATGTTGCCCTGCGCGTCCAGCACTACCGATCCTGGAAAGTAGCCGTCGGGCGCGCAGGCGAAGTTGTGGAGCACAGTGTAGCCCGTGCCGATGGTTCTCATCTTGAAGGCAACGCCGCAATTGTCTGTGCCGCCCTGGCCGGCGGTGCCGTAGAGGTTCCCCTGGCCGTCGGAGGCAACGCTTCCCTGCGGGAACGCCCCATCGCTAAAATCGAAGCTGTGCACCACAATGTCGGCGCCAATTCCGGCGTTCGACAAGACAAAAACGGCGCCGAAGTTGTGGGCGCCACCATTAAACGTCGTGCCGTAGATTAATCCCGTGGTCGCATCTCGCAGGAGGCTGAACTGCGGGCCCAGGCCGTCGTTATTGGAAGAAGGAAAGGTGTGCCGCACCGTAAACCCTCCTGACGGAGTTACCTGGAACACGGTGCCGTTATCACGGAGACCGCCGATCGATGCCACGCCGTACAAATTGCCGGCTGGGTCCGGGATCAGGGAGCCCCAGGTTGCGTTGGGCCACCCATCTGCGCCGCCGGTAAAGGTGTGCAAAACGGAGAGCTGGCCGCTCGGAGTCAGCTTGTAGACAGTTCCACAGCCATAGTCGTTACAATCGTTGCGGTTGCCCGCCGTGTTGGTTATGCCGTAGAGATTTCCGGAAGAATCACGGTAAACGCCGGCGTTTGGGAAGCCGCCGTCGGTTCCACCCTGGAAGGTATATAGGATGGTGTAGGTCTGCGCTACCGCTGTCTGCGCAGCAAATGTCAACAGCAATACGGCCGTAAGGGCTGCGATGGCGCCGCGGCCGAAACGCGACGCTTCGCTTCTAGACTGCTCTGGAGTAACCATTCTGATCTCCTCACCACAATTGCAGATTAGGTATGACCCTGGGATTGGGACCGAATGCCGTGCCAGTCCCGCCTGCACTTTATATGACCGAAGAAGAGAAGACAAAGGACAAGGAGGGCCGACACAAAACTTTTACAACTTGTTTGTCCAAAGTGGGACAATCGGCCACCAGAGCGCCGCATCGAAAATGCTACGCAAGCAACTGGCCAATCGGTACAGGTAGCGTTTACAAAACTTATGTTTTCTTAACACAGGCCCGTACTGCCATATGTTTAGGTAGTAGTAGGTGCAAATGCGTAGCTTAGTACGATCGAAGATCCTGGGTGCGACTGCCTTTGCGTTCGTTCTTGGCGCGTTGATTGCGGCCCCGCGTGTTTCCTTGGGGCAACAAGCTGACGCGGCTCAGCAGGCGGGCGCGCCGAAGAAGACTCGGGTGGTGGGAGTGGTGAAGTCGGTGAGCGGCATTACCGTGACGTTGACGACCGATGCCGGCACCGAGACCAGCCTCAACATCCAGCCGACGACCCGACTGGTGCGCATGGCGCCGGGACAAACGGATCTGAAGAGCGCAACAGCCATCCAGTTGGCCGATGTGCAGGTCGGCGATCGTATGTTGGCCGGTGGAACGGCTTCCGACGATGGCAAGTCGATCACCGCAACGTCCGCGGTCGTCATGAAAAAGTCCGACGTCGCCGAAAAGCAGGAGCATGATCGCGAGGAGTGGCAGAAGCACGGTACGGGCGGCGTTGTGAAGGCGGTCGATACCAGTACGGCGACCATCACTCTCTCCACCGGCACATTGGGAGCGCCGAGCACGTTAGCGGTGCACGTCTCGAAGGACACGATTATCCGCCGCTACGCGCCCGATTCGGTGAAGTTTGACGATGCCAAGCCGGGCACGCTTGACCAGATTAAGCCCGGCGATCAGCTTCGCGCTCGCGGCGGGAAGAGCGAAGATGGCAAGGAGATGGCGGCGGCGGAGATTGTCTCCGGAACGTTCCGCAGCATTGCCGCCGCGGTGATTTCCACGGATGCCGCGAACAACACCATCACCGTAACCGATCTGGCGAACAAGCGGCCAGTGACGCTGAAGATTGCGCCTGACTCGCAGATGCACCAGCTGCCGGCGATGTTCGCGCAACGCATCGCCATGCGGCTCAAGGGCGGGACGCCGTCTGGCGCGGGAGCAACCGCTGCGGGTGGACCCCCGACGCGAGCGCAAAGTGGGGAAGCGCGGCCTGGCGGCGATTCTGCGCCCGGTGGTGCGAGGCAGGGAGGGCCGCCGGACTTTCAGCAGATGCTGAATCGCATGCCGGCTGTGACTGTGAGCCAATTGCAAAAAGGCGATGCGCTGATGATCGTTGCCACTGAAGGCGCGGCAGATTCGCCGTCGCAAGTGATTATTCTGCTCAGCGGCGTTGAGCCGATCCTTACTGCCGCCTCGCCCGCCGCGGCCACCACCATTCTGTCCCCCTGGAATCTCTCCACCAGCGCAAATGCGGGAACGGGAGACACACCGTAAAGGAATACATTCAGCAACGATACCGTTCTGTCTTCAAAAAGGTCTAATACTGCAAATGCGTTCGTGTGCCATCTTCTTTTTGTTGTTTTCAATCGGCTTGGGCTTCGTCTCCGCGCAGACTTCATCGGGAATCTTGCGCGGCAAGATCACCGATCCTTCCGGCGCCGTCGTTCCGCAGGCAACGGTCACAGCCACCGGTGCAGATGGCAAGACCGCGACCGTTCAGAGCAATCACGACGGAGTTTACGAAATCAGGGGACTCGCACCGGGCTCCTACACGGTAACCGCCGTCGCCAAAGGCTTTGCTTTGGATACGGAAGCGGACGTACAGATTAATCCCGGACAGACCCAGGACTTCGACATCCAGTTGCAGATCGCGGTCGAGCAGCAACACGTTGAAGTGCAGGAGGAATCGCCTACGGTGGCCGTGAGTCCGGAAAACAGCGCGGGAACGATCGTCCTTAAAGGTAAAGATCTGGACGCACTCTCGGACGATCCCGATGAGCTGCAATCGGAGTTGGAAGCGCTGGCTGGACCTTCTGCGGGGCCTAATGGCGGCCAGATCTACGTCGACGGCTTCACCGCCGGGCAGCTTCCGCCGAAGTCGGCGATCCGCGAAATCCGCATCAACCAGAACCCCTTCTCCGCCGAGTTCGACAAGCTCGGCTATGGAAGAATCGAGATTCTCACCAAGCCGGGGACCGACAAGTTTCACGGCCAATTCATGGTGAACGGCAACTCCTCGGCGTTCAATTCGCTGAATCCGTTTATCACCTCGACGCCTGGTTACTACTCGGAAATCTTCAACGGCAACGTCAGCGGCCCCATCGACAAGAACGCGTCATTCTTCTTCACCGTGCAGCAGCGCGATATCGACAACGTGAGCGTCATCGTGGCGCAGGTGCTGGGTCCCGGTAATATCATTACTCCTTACAGTGCCGCAGTGCCCAGCCCGTCGAAGCGGCTCAACATCAGCCCGCGCGTCGATTTCCAACTAAGCCCGAAAAACACCTTGACGATCCGCTATCAGTACTCGCAAAACACGCAGGACAACGGAGGGATTGGGCAGTTCTCGCTGGCTTCGACAGGCTACAACTCCAATAGCACTGAAAATACGGTGCAGATCACCGACACCCAAATCATCAGCCCAACCATCGTGAACGAGACGCGCTTCCAGTTCATCCGCGACAGCGACAATCAGACGCCTCTGAGTTTGGACCCCTCGCTTGTGGTGCAAGGAGCCTTCACCAGCGGCGGGAGCTCGTCCGGCACCACGGTCAGCAATCAGGACCATTACGAATTACAGAATTTCACCTCCATCGCGCACGGTAAGCACTTCATCAAGTTTGGCGGAAGGCTGCGCGGGACGCTGTTCTCCAGCAACGAGGACTCGGGGTTCAACGGCGCGTATAACTTTTCATCAATCAACGCCTACCAGATCACGGTTAACGGATTGCAGCAGGGCTTGACCCCGGCAGAGATTCGCGCGATGGGCGGCGGCGCTAGTCAATTCACGCTGGTCGCGGGGCAACCGCTCTCCGACGTGTCGATGGTTGACGTGGGGCTCTATGCGCAGGACGAGTGGAAGATCCGTCCCAACGTCACGCTCAGCTACGGCCTGCGCTACGAGACGCAGACCGGTATTCCCTACGAAGGCAACTGGGCGCCACGGGTAAGCGTGGCGTGGGGTCTGGGACACAGCAAAACTGCGCCGAAGACGGTGCTGCGCGGTGGCTATGGAATCTTCTACGATCGCTTCTCCTACGATTACATTCTGCAGGCCGAGCGCTAC
>Ga0187857_10002897_pt1 | contig 14624 bp, 8 predicted proteins | sample June2016WEW_8_10_FD_132984 | JGI IMG/M metagenome (GOLD analysis project Ga0187857, IMG submission 132984) | Peatland microbial communities from SPRUCE experiment site at the Marcell Experimental Forest, Minnesota, USA - June2016WEW_8_100 | ecosystem: Environmental > Terrestrial > Soil >...
AAGCGTTCGCTTCGCATTGCCAGCCGGATGCGATGCAGCATGAACCAAGCGCTTTTCTGCGTGACGCCAAGCGCCCGATGCAACTCCCATGAGCTAATGCCATTCTTGCATGAAGCGACGAGCCACAGAGCAGGCAACCACTTTTCCAGCGGAAGCGCCGAATCCTCCATCACAGTGCCAACCTTGAGGCTGAACTTCGCCCGCTCATGCTTTTCATTGCACTTGTAGACGCGGGCCTTCGCCAGATAGGTGACGCGCTCAGAACCGCAACGCGGGCAGCGCACGACTCCATCAAGCCAGCGCACAGCAATCATGAACTGTCGGCAGTTATCGTAATCGGTGAAGTATTGAATGGCTTGCTGCAAGGTCTTTGGCGGGTTCATGCTCTTAGCTCCGATCTGTAGCTAAGGTAGCACGCTGACCTCGGTCAGTCAAGGATATTATTACCGGGGAGGGGGTACCGTCGCGGAAAATCCTGATCAAGTTGGGAGCGAGCTTCCTCAGCAGGTAAAGCTACCTTGATATTGGATGTATGGACGGCCTAAAGAAACTGTGTCGCGACGTAGCTTTTCGATCTGTCGGTTCCACCGCCAGATCTCAATGTCGCTTGCGACGCAGTCGCGAAAGGCCATCCCTCTTCGCTGAAACTCTCCGTCAACCCCCCAATAACGGATAGCTGACGGCTTCCTTCTACGTTGGCACCCGTAGCAGCAAGTAGCCTCCGGCAAATGCGAAGATGAAATCGGGCGCCCAGGCGGCCAGCATCGCGGGCAGTTGGTTGGCGTTGCCCATGGCTTCGAACAATCCTGATGTCACCCAATAGACCAGCGCTATTCCCAAGGCTACGGCTACACCCGCCAGCGCGCCGCCGCGACGGCCAGAGGCGGAGAAGGGAATCGCCAGGACCGCCATGACCAGCGTAATCAGCGGAAAGGCAATCTTCTTCTGCAATTGCACTTTCAGGCGCACGGTGTCGAAGCCGCTCTGCTGCAGGTCGTCGATATATCGGCGGAGCTCGTCATAGCTCATCTCTGACGATTGCTTCACTTCCTTCTTGAAGTAGCTTGGATTCTCATGCAGTTCGTTGAACGTAGCCACATCGAAGGTCCGGTAGTCCTGGATGGAAGCTCCGTGCAGCGTACGCACCCATCCTTGCTCGAAGACCCACTTCTGCAGACTGTCTTCCCAGTGCGCGTGTTCGGCGTAGATGCGGCGCGTCAGTTGGAACTTGTCGGGATCGAACTCGAAGATGGAGATGCCGCCGAAATGGTTTTGGTCGGGATCGAAGACGCGGTAGTAGTAGATTTCGTTGTTCTGCCCGAAAATCCATTTGCGATCGGCCTGAAGATAAGTCTGCGGCGGCTTGCCCTTGATCTCGTTGCGCAGGATCTCCTGCTGCCGGTTGGTACGCGGAATGTAGAGCTGATCGAAGACGAACAAAGCGCCGGCGAAGACCCCGCAGAGGACGATGACCGGGAGGGTGGCGCGATAGATACTGAAGCCGCTGGCTTTCATGGCGATCAATTCGCTGGACTTGTCCATCAAGCCGAACGTAATGAGGACGCCCAGCAGGACCGCCATAGGCGCCATGAGGTAGATCATCGATGGGCTGAGGTTCCAGAGGTACTCGGCGACGGTGACCAGCGGCACCTTGTTGCGCACGATGTCGGTGAGCAGCTCGAAGAAGGTAAATACCAGAGCCAGGACAAGAAACGTCGTTAGGATCATGGTGAGATATAAGGCGAAGTCGCGCAGGATCATGTCATCCAGAATCAGCGGAAAACGAGCGCTGAAACGATGCCGGTGAAGGGCGGACTCGGCCGTCGCTTTGCGGCCTTTGGCGAGCCTCCGGTCGGCTCCCAGAGACTGCAACTTTTGCAGCAGCAATTTCCAGCCCGCGGTCAGATTGGCGATCTCAATGGGCATGCGATCGACCCGCCATAGCAGAAACAGTCCGCAGAGGAAGAAGAAAATGTTGCCCCACCATGAACCCAGCCAGGGCGACATCCTTCCCTGGCGGGCCATCTGCACGCCGATCATGGAGAAGAAGTAATAGACCACGACCAGCAGAATGGTGAGCACAAAGCCAGTGCTCTTGCCGCCTTTGCGGGCCGACAGCCCAAGAGGAATTCCGACCATGGCCAGAACCAGGCAGGCTGCGGGCAAAGCGAACCGGCGTTGGAACTCGATCTCGTAGTAGCGGGCCTTGACCAGGCTGTAGTTGTAGAGGCCCGGATCCGAAATGCGGACGCTCTCCGCCGCCTTGCGCTCACGAGCGGCGTTGCGCAGCAGGCTCTGCAAGCCGAGTTCGGCTACAGGGAGCAGGTCATGCGGACGGTTTTCGTCGCTGGGGATCGCGATGGGAATCTCGGTGTTCTCGAAGGTGGTGATGGAATACTGGTCTTGGACCTTGGGAACCGCCTCCTGCTGGGTGCCGTCCTCCAGATGAAAACGCAGCTTGTTAGGAGCATCGCTCAACAGGGCACCACGCTTGGCCAGCGTGATCTTGGGTGACGATGGATCGCTGATGTCGGCCAGAAACACGCCTCGCCAGAGAGCTTGGCCCTTGGAGGGAATGGCGTCCTGCACGTACAGGACGATGTCCTTGAATTCCTCGTAGAACACGCGCGGCTCGATCTCAAACGAAGCCTGCGAAGACCGCAGGCGCTCCTGCAAATGGTCGAGGGCGATAGCCGACTGGGGAGCCAAATAGACGCTGTTGAGCATGCCCAGCAGCCATGCCCCGACAGCAAAGATGGAGACAGCCCGAATGAACATTCCCACGCCCATGCCGCTGGAACGAATGGCGGTGACTTCGCTGTCGGCCGCCATTCGGCTTAGTCCCACCAGGATGCCGACTAGTACGCCCATCGGGATGGTGATGGTGAAGGTTGCGGGAAGCGTGAACAGGAAGATCTCGGCCACACTGGGCAGCGGAGCGCTGTTGCGAACAATCAACTCCAACAGGCGCCCCATATCCCGCATGAAGATGATGAAGGTGAAGAGCGCGACGCCGATGATGGCGTGCGAGCCGATCTCCTTCAGGATGTAGCGGGTCAGAATGCGCACAACTGAGTAGTTTACCGGAAGGAGGGCCTTTGGCGGTTAGCAGTTAGCACCTAGCTTTTTAGTCGCGCCTTCCGTACGGAACGGCTGGGTGGCGACCTGTGGGCATTCCGCCAATTAAGGATAGTGAGTACAATTCCTATACGCAGGTTCAGGTTAACGAAAGAGCCTAGTGATTTGGTGGATCAGGGACGACAAGTTATGGCGCGATCATTGCTGTATGTCCTGACGTTGCAGTGCGCATTGGCGGTTGCGGCAATTGCGCAGGCGGATGCGCCCACAGCGGACAACCCTGAACTTTGTGGGAATCTGACTACTGCCTCTCAGTGTGTCGCTAAGAGCTTCGCTTGGCATCACATCCCGCTGACCAAGGATGGCCTGACGTTGGCATTACATAGCGAAGACATCTCGCTGCGAAACCTCGCCGTTTACGAACTTGCTGAGGAGGGCATAAAGGAGGCCATTCCTGACCTGCTTGCGGTCTTGGAGGCTGAAACCGATCCGAGTGACAGAATATGTGTGGCCGATGCGCTCGCGAAGCTGGGTGACCAAAGAGGCGTTCAAACGCTTGAGGCCTATTGCGACGACAAGACTGCACCCTTGGATGCCCGGCTGAACGCCGCCGCCCGTTTTTTGAATTATCAACCGAAATCGTGCCCAAAGACTCTCCTGGAAGGACTGCAGGACGACCGGTTTCGCTCCCAGGCAATATCCCTGATTTCGCATTTCAAAGAACTGTCGCCCAGCGAATCGGCCCAGGTTAGGGCGCTTCTGCTGAAATCCCTGTCGGACCAGGATTTTGTGACGAGGCTACAGGCGGCTCAAACGATAGAGGGGCTCGGCGATGTGTCCAATATCCCGGCACTAGAAGCGGCGCTCGCAAAAGAAGTCAAGCCTGAAGTCCGAGGCGCAATGGAACAGTCTCTCAAAGCCTTGCAAAGCAAGCAGCCATGAGGGCTGGCGTGCGCTGCTCGATCATCACTGCTCCGCAGGATCTGTCATCGATGAGTGGCTCCCAGATGTGGCTCCTAAATTCGCGTTCTGCCGGGCGTCTTCGAACATTTTGCTAATTTGCTCTTACTGCTTCAACACCACCATCGCCAACGGCGGCAGGTTCAGCAGCAGAGAGTTGTCGAAGCCGTGGCAGGCGACGGCTTCCGTCATGCGCCCTCCAAAGTTGCCTTCATCGGTACCTCCGTAAATGGCCGCGTTGCTGTTCAGCACCTCGCGCCAATGGCCTTCGTTGGGAGCTCCGACTCGATAGCCACGCCGCGGCACAGGAGTGAAGTTGCAGGCGATCACCACCGGTGCGGTGCCATCTTTACGCAGCCGCATGTAGGTCAGGACGCTGTTATCAGAATCGTCAGCGTCGATCCAGCGCCAGCCGGCAGGATTGAAATCGGTTTCGTAGAGCGCCGGTTCGTTCCGGTAGAACGTGTTCAGATCGCGCACCCAGCGCTGCACTCCGCGGTGATGTTCGAAGCCGAGCGCGTGCCAGTCAAGGCTGCCGTCGTGGTTCCACTCGCTCCATTGGGCAAACTCGCCGCCCATGAATAAGAGCTTCTTGCCCGGCTGAGTAAACATATAGCCGAAGAGGAGACGCAGATTGGCATACTTTTGCCACTCATCGCCCGCCATTTTGCCGTATAGCGAACCCTTGCCGTGGACCACTTCATCGTGCGAGAGCGGCAGTACGAAATTTTCCGTGAACGTGTACAGGCCGCGGAAGGTCAGCTTGTTGTGCTGATACTTGCGATGGATTGGGTCTTTCGCCATGTAGAGCAGCGTGTCATGCATCCATCCCATGTCCCACTTCATGCCGAAGCCGAGCCCGCCGATGTAAGGTGGTCGCGACACCATAGGCCAGTCCGTGGACTCCTCCGCGATGGTCTGAATGTCGGGGAAGTTCTCGTAGGCCTCGCGATTGACCGCTTTCAGGAACGACACCGCGCCCAGGTTTTCGCGTCCTCCATACTGATTGGGTATCCACTCGCCCGCTTTGCGCGAGTAGTCGAGATAGAGCATGGAAGCGATGCCGTCCATACGCAGACCGTCGGCGTGGTAGCGGTCGAGCCAGAAGATCGCGTTGCTGATGAGGAAAGCGCGGACCTCGTTGCGATCATAGTTGAAGATGTCTGACTTCCAATCGGGGTGAAAGCCCTTGCGTGGGTCGGCATGCTCGTAGAGATGCGTGCCGTCGAAAAATCCAAGCCCATGCTCGTCGGTAGGGAAGTGCGACGGCACCCAATCGAGAATGACGCCGATGCCTCGTTGATGGAGGTGGTCGACCAGATACATGAAGTCCTGCGGTGTGCCGAAGCGGGCGCTGGGAGCGTAGTAGCCGGTGACCTGATAGCCCCAAGAGCCGAAGAAAGGATGCTCCATGACTGGCATGAACTCGACATGAGTAAAGCCCATGTCGCAAACGTAATCGGCCAGCTTGGTCGCCAGCTCACGATAGCTGAGCGAGCGGTTGCCCTCTTCGGGAACGCGCATCCATGAGCCGAGGTGGACTTCGTAGGTCGAAATCGGAGCCTCGAATTTGTTGCGTTCGTGCCTGGTGCGCATCCATTCCTGATCGCCCCACTCGTAGGCGAGGTCCCAGACGATAGAGGCCGTGCGCGGCGGCACCTCATTGTGTAAAGCGAACGGGTCAGCCTTGGCAACCGTGTACATGTGATAGCGCGAGCGGATGTGGTACTTGTACACCGCGCCGTGGTCGAGGTCGCGAACGAAGGCTTCCCACACACCAGAGATGGCCCGCGGATTCATGGGAGTGGAATCGGGGTTCCAGCCGTTGAAGTCGCCGACAATCGAAATCCGCTCTGCATTGGGCGCCCAGACGGCAAAGTGCGTGCCGCGCCTGCCGTCGAGCTCCACGACGTGAGCACCGAACTTCTCGAAGAGCCGCGTGTGCTTGCCTTCGTTGAACAGATGCAGGTCGTAGGGAGTCAGCAGGGTGGAACCCTGATCCTGGGACGCTAAAGGTACCATGCGCTTGACCTCCTCAGAGGTTGCCGCGCCGCGTTAAGCAAAACGCCACGAAATGCCGCCGGCAGCCGTCCCAACAAGTGTAGAGGAACTTCAGAACATATGCGAAGCCTGCAGCGATCCTGGTGGCTCTGTTGCAGTCTATTGCACCACATTTGCAATCAATTCTTTCCCGACCGCTTGACCCGTTCTCTCTGGAAAGTGCCTAATGGAGAAGTACCATCTTATTGCAATTGTGTTGCAACTGTCATGTGAATGCCATCATCGTACTTCAAAATCCAAGAAGTGCTGTTCAACGAAAATCGGTTCACCAAGTACTTGGGGACCAGTTCCGACGTGTGTCAGGGCTCAGCGATGTCAGTAAGGCGGCTAGAGATGATGGGAAAAGCTCGGAACAGCACTGCCGGCGACCTGCAGCGAGGGATGTCCGAGCTTGTTTTGAGCTTAAGAACTCGTAGCCATCCTCTCCAGCTTTTGGGTTTCGTTCTAGTCTTGCTGTTTGCTATCGATCTGTGGGCCGGAGTTGATGGAACTATTGCGGGGACGGTAAAGGACCCCAGCGGCGCAGTGGTGCGGAATGCGGTAGTCAAGGCAATGAACATTCAGACTGGCGTGCAACAGCAGGTTTCAACCAACGAGGTAGGGTTCTACTCTTTTCCATCTCTCCCGGTCGGCCGCTATGACATTTCAATCAAGAAAGCCGGGTTCAGACTTTACCGGCGCACAGGCATAGCTATCGATGCCAACGGCTCTGAAGTGGTTGACGTCGTTCTCGAGGTTGGCGAATCCTCTGAGGCAATCACTGTCAATGAGACGTCGGTTCGCGCCGAAACATCGGACACCCAGTTGGGCGAGGTCATCTCCGGTACGAAGATGGTCGCAGTACCTTTGAATGGCCGCAGTTTTACGGACCTGCTTTCTCTACAACCGGGAGTTGCGCCGGCTACGTCGCTCACCTCGGACACTCAGCAAGATGTCGGGGTGAGTGCGCTGTCTCCCTCTGGAAACCTGAATCCAGGAACGATCTCGATCAATGGCCAGAGGGAGTTTTCGAACGCATTCATTGTCAACGGGAGCGATACCGAAGAGGACGTTAACGCAGGAACGGCCATTGTCCCGAACCTCGACTCTATCGCTGAATTCCGCATCCTGACCAGCAACTTCGACGCCGAATACGGAGGCTATACCGGCGGCCACATCAACGTCATTACAAAATCGGGGACAAACAACTTTCACGGTAATGTATTCGAGTTTCTACGTAACACCGACCTTGACGCCCGCAACTACTTCTCTTCGTCACGTGGAGTATTCGATCAAAACCAATTTGGAGGTACGCTAGGCGGGCCGATTCGTAAGAACAAAATATTTTTCTTCGCCGATTATCAAGGCACTCGTCTCACCGAAGGAATCGATACCGGCCTCATTCCCGTTCCTTCTACGCAGGATCGCTTCGGCAATTTGTCTGACATTACCAGTTCGCTGACGGGGTCTGTCACCGGGCAATCTTGGGCGAACACACTGTCGAAGGAGTTGGGCTATGCCGTCCTTCCAGGCGAGCGCTACTATACACCCGGGTGTTCGAATTCCTGGCAGTGCGTTTTCCCCAATGCTGTAATCCCCATGTCGGCATGGTCGGCGCCGGCCAGGAACTTGCTGCAATACATTCCTCAACCAAACGCAGGCAGCAATATATTCTCAACCTCGGCTTACAATGAAACCCTGCGCGACGACAAAGGAGCCTATCGCCTCGATTACAACAGTCACTGGGGTTTGCTTTCCGCTTACTATTTCATAGACGACTACACTCTCAATAATCCATATCCCGTGGGACAAAGCGGGGCCAGCGTGCCCGGATTCAATGCGCTTTATCTGGGACGGGCGCAGTTGCTGGCCCTCAGCGGCAGCAAGACCATAGGGACGACCGCCGTCAACGAATTTCACTTCAGTTACATGCGCGACAACAATAACCTGGGTGTGCCGCTGGGCGGCCTGGGAGTCAGCCTGGCGTCGCAAGGATTCGTAACCGGCGCTGGCACGCCTGGTATCGTCGCTCTGAATCCAAAAGGCGAAGGGGTGGAGAATGTCATCTTCAATGCTTTTTCTATCGGAACCAACGCCAACGAACTCAAACAAGTCAACAATACATTTCAGTGGCTCGATACTTTTGCCAAGGTAGTGGGACGTCACACCATGAAGTTCGGCGCTGAATTTCATTACGATCAAGTCAACACTGACCCAATCGCCCAATTCAACGGCAGCTTTTTATTTACCGGAAGCCAGACGGGATCAGACTTTGCCGATTTTCTGCTTGGCGTTCCCAGCCAGTACAACCAGAGCCAGCTGCAACCCTTCTATGGACGCAACCAATACTGGGGCCTGTTCGCGCAGGACAGCTGGCGCGCGCGTTCTAATCTGACTCTGAACTATGGTCTCCGCTGGGACCGCATTGAGCCCTGGTATGAAAAGAACAATGAGATTTCGGCGTTCGTAGCAGGACAGGCCTCCACAGTCTTTCCCGGAGCGCCTGCGGGTATAGTTTTCCCCACCGATCCCGGGGTGTCGAGAACGCTCGCGCCTCCTGGTAATCTAAACTTCGCTCCCCGCATTGGATTGGCCTACTCACCGAATGCCGGCACGGATACCTTTCTCGGCAAGCTGTTGGGAGGGTCGGATGAAACCAGCATCCGGGCCGGCTTTGGCATGTATTACGAAGCGATCGAGGCTCTCTCGCTGGGAATTCTGGCCGGCAACGCGCCCTTCGGGATTACCTATACCAGCCCTGCGCCACCGCTGTTCGCCACGCCCTTCATCACCTCATCCACAGGGCAATTTCTGGGCCAGCCTTTTCCCGTGGCGCTCGCGACGGGGAGTGCCTCCAGCAGCAATCCCAATGGGAACATCAACTGGTCGCAGTTCGAGCCGATCGCCGGCATTCCAGGATACGCAACAGCCAACCGCATTCCCTATGTTGAGGAGTACATGTTGTCGATCGAGCGACAGCTCGGCCCTAACACGGTGCTAAGCGCCGCCTATGTAGGTAACCAGGGGCACCATCTTCTCGTGATGATTGAGGCGAACCCCGGCAATCCCGCGCTTTGCCTCAGCCTGAGTCAAGCCAGCCTGGTAGCGCCCGGCTCTCCGACGTGTGGACCCTTCGGTGAAAACAATGTTTACACTACGGCTTCGGGCCAGGTGATCAACGGAACTCGGGCACCTCTGGGTCCCAGCTTCGCCAGCGATACCTCGCAGGCGACCATCGGCAAATCGAATTACAATTCCTTCCAAATTAGCGTACGGCACACCAGTGGAAGGTTGGAATTTGCCGCCGGATATACCTATGGCAAGTCGATGGACGATTCTTCTAACTTAGGTGAGGAGGTCAATCCGATCAATCCTTCCCTCAGCTATGCCCCGTCGTCCTTTGATATAAGGCACAATTTCGTGATTAGCTATATTTATCAACTGCCCCTTGAAAGGCTCTTCCGGGCGTCGAATCGCTGGACGCAGGGCTGGCAATTGTCGGGGATCACTCATTTCAGCACCGGTTTTCCCGTGACCCTTGTCAGCTACGGTGACAACTCTCTGCTGGGAACTGAACCCAATGGCATTAACAACTACAGCATTGATCTGCCGGACTACACTGGCGGACCGCTCTATATTAATCACAATCCCCGCAACGGACAGCCCTATTTCAACACCTCATTGTTCAGTGCGAACGCTCTCGGCACGCCGGGTAATGTCCCGAGGCGGTTCTTCTATGGTCCGGGGCTGGACAACTACGATATGGCCATTACAAAGATTATCCAGGTGAGTGAGTCCAAGTCTTTGCAACTCCGCCTGGAGGCCTTCAACGTCTTCAACCACGCTCAGTTTTTTGGCTCGCAAACCGTGGACGGCAACATAAACACCGCAACTTTCGGCCAGGTCGTCAGCGCCGACCCACCTCGCCTAATTCAATTGGCTGCAAAGTTTTTCTTCTGAAGAAAAAGGGCTACTCGCCTTCACCGCTGTTGTTTTGCATTGTAGATGCAACCATGTTGCTTCTAACAGACGCGGCGTTGGGCTTGCAGTACATCAACATCCGAGCGCCGTTGGTCTACCCAAGAGCAGCACCGTCGGTTGGCCAGCAGTCGCCGCAAAACGATCGTGTCCTGGGTACGCGCGGGCCCAAGGTCGGGATACAGCAGTTGATCCGGCATTGCTTGCCGGACGGGTTGCGAGGTTCAGTCTTGGTCGACCCACCGTCGACCCTGAAGGAAAATGGCCTATAGGGGGCGAGTCTGAGACATTTTCTCGGACAAAATACAAAATGCCCGCATGGGGCATCTTGTAAGCCATTGATTTTAATGGCGGGGTCGACGGGACTCGAACCCGCGGCCTCTGCCGTGACAGGGCAGCGTTCTAACCAACTGAACTACGACCCCGCTTTTGTTTACCCTGGGTTAGCGGAAACCAGCATTAATATTGGCGATTCTGCACACTCAACTCCAAACGGCATGCCGGATCGCTCATCGCTTGTTCTGCATCCAAATCTCATTGATTGTAACAGATCAGCTCTGACTATGGCAGTTCCACTGCTTCGCCGCCTGGGCCGTCGGATGGGCGACGTACCGACCCCAAGCCGAACTGGCGGCGGCGCCCAACCGGATAAAGCAGGTGCTGATAGATCAGAACCTCGCGTGGGCCTCGGCAATCGGCATGAACTCGATCACCGTCACCATGTATGCGCCCTGAATGTTGTTGTCGGTGAGGAGTTGGAACGGGAGAACGTCGCACAGGCCCAGCGGCTCGAAGACGATGCGGCCTTCACCGGTTCCATAGTTCGCCCGTTTATACTTTGGCCAGATATAGCCGCAAGCCTGTGCCGACCTGTACTGCAGTGCCTGACGAAGTTGTGGAGAGAACTTCCGCTACCGTGAAGGGGTCGTCGCAGTCTCCGGTGAGGCGCTGTCCACAAGCGCTGCGTTCTGCTTCAGCAAAAACATCTCCAGCCGCGACAAGCGTTGCTGCATCTCGCTGTTCTGTTTCTGTAGCTCCTCAATCTGCTGCTGCTGCCGCTCGAGCTTTTCATCCTGCTGATTGATCGTGTCGCGTTGGCCGTTCTCTTGGTGATATTGCTTCTGCAGCTCATTCAGGATCATGCTGATCAGAAGGTTGTAGCGGACCGTATAGGGTTCGCCATTGTCCGAGAATTCCACCAGCTCGGGGTAGACTTTCGCTACCTCTTCCGCAATCAGTCCATACTGCAAGGTCTGCGGACCGTTTGCATACTCCTGCTTGTAGAAGAAGCTGACTGGCCTCAGCCGCATCAGGTTATCGCTGCTGTCTCCTATGTTGCGGATATCTTGCTTGAAGCGGCGGGAGGAGGATAATACGCCTAGTTGTCCATTCGAAGTAACATACACAGGGACTCCGGATACAGTCGATGTATATACTCCTGCCATGTAAGCTGCATTTTGTTGTCCGCTGCCAGTACCCTGAGTACCGATTCGAATGACATTATTGTCACTACTAACTCCTTGGCTCCCCACGTAGATATTATTACTTCCGGTGCTATTAACGGCTCCGGCCAGATATCCAAGATAAGTATTATTGCCGCCTGTTGTGTTGGAGTATCCGGCTTCATAACCAACATAGGTGTTATTGTTGCCTGTATCTCCTCCCGGAGGGGAGTTCGCCGTTATGCCAAAGCCCAGGTAGGTATTGTTATTACCTCCACTGAGAAGGCCGGACTGAATCCCGAGGTATGAATTATTGGTTCCCGTGATATTGCTGTAACCAGATTCCACGCCTACAAAAGCATTTGCCGTGCCACTGGTGTTACTAAATCCAGAGTCTTCACCGACAAAAAGGTTCAAGTCCCCGCTATTGGTAGGGCCTGCGTGACGGCCCAGAAACAGGTTTTTCTGTGATCCAACTGGCACCCCTATGCTCAAAACGGGTATTCCCTGGATCTGATAAGTCGCTCCAGCATTGAAATAGCCCATGCCCGTCACGTCGCCGCCGCCATCAACGACAAATTCCGTCACTTGTGTATTGCCGCCGCCGCTCGCGGCAGCGATGAGCGCGCCATTAGCGGTATTCTGAAACCATCCAGCAACACCACCCAGACTGGCAATTAAGGCTTTGACCCCAAAGGTGAACCCCGTTGTGGAAGATTCCGATGCGGTGAGTGCGGAGCCCGAACTGCTAGCCGCCGTGGCAAGGACTCCCGTCCCTGCTCCGGTAGTCGCACTCGATTGTCCCCATACCCCAGTGCCCCCGCTAGTCGCTTGCGCCTGACCCCAGACTCCAGTGCCGCTCGGACTGGCAACTGCTCCAGTCACGCCATAGGTAGACCCGCTGACGGCGTTCGCAAGCCCACCCACGCCAGTTCCACTCGTGCTGGCTGCATATCCCCTCACTCCGTAGGTGTTTCCGCTAGTCGCGCTGGCAAGGGCAACTACGCCAATACCCGTCGTACTGCTGGTGTTGCCTTGTACTCCGTTGGCCCACCCGGAAGGCGAAGTTGCGTTACCGAAGACACCCGTCCCGAGACCCTGCACCGTGCCGAATATGCCGTCTGAATCTGGAGAAGTTGAGGCAGTAACTTGAGCGTCGATCGCGATACCATTGGGGACAGTTCCGATGAGGGCAAAGCCTGTTCCCGCTTGCGAAATGCCAACGATCTGATTGGTCGTGGAACCGCTGAAGTTAGTCGGACCTTGACTGGCTGCTCCGGTATGACCGCTGCGGCCTTGGATCGTTGAGGCCTCGCTGGTTGAGGCGGTCGTCTGTTCAAAAGTCGTGGCATTCGTCGTCGTGGCCGACGAACCGACATCCTTGGCCAAAACAAAATCGGAGATGCTCCTGCCGGCAAGCGTCTCGGCGTCATGTGCTCGCAATGCATAAGGAACACTGACGAGCAGTACACGTGGCTGTTCCGCTTGTCCCTGAACGGTCACGCCCAACCAACGTTGTTCCTCCTGCGAGAATAAGTCGGTGGGTAGACCAGAGGGACTATTGCCCCCAAGTAACACACTGTACTGCCCGCTGGCGTCGGACGCGACATTTTGGGTTTCGATCCAGATCGGTGCTCCACCCTCCTGCTGCCGGTAGATGGCGAATGTGACCCCGTCAGTGGCGGAATACAATAATGCCCCTTGGGCATCCTTCAAGATCCCGCCATAGCGGACGACATTTGGAACTGTCGCGCCAACGGGTTGCTGCGCCCAGCTAATGGAGCACAGCAATGCAAGAATAATCATCTCCCCCACGATTTTCGACCCACGCATTAGCACAGTCCTCTCAAAAGAATTGAACATTCGTCAAAAGGCGTTCTTGAAGTAATAGCCCAACACCAACTGACGGACGGTATTGCTGACATTTTCGCGTAAATATTCTGGAGGAGTAGCAAAACATCCAGTTTTTGCCAAGACAACCTTCACGCTCCGCAGCACACTATCCGTTTCCGTCCCACTTAGAATGTTGCTACCGTACTCCAAGGTCTCCGGTCTCTCCGTCGTGTCTCTGATCGTGACACTCGGCACACCAAAAATAGAACACTCCTCTTGCACCGTACCGCTATCGCTCAAGACGCAATACGCATTCTGTTCCAATTTGACGAAATCGAAAAATCCGAAGGGTTCCAGGTATCGAATCCCATCTTCTTGCATAGAGATCCCGCTCGCCTGCAACCGTTGGCGAGTGTGGGGGTGAGTGCTCACGATTACGGGAATCCCGTATTCGACATGTAGCGCGGAGAATGCTCGGGTCAGCGATTGAAGTCGACTTCCAACATCGACATTCTCGGCGCGATGCATCGTTACCAGGAAATATTTCCTCGTTGCGAGGCCCAGCTCTCCGTGAATTTTTGATTGTTCAATCTGCTCGCGGTAGGCGTTAAGCACTTCGTATATAGGATTGCCCGTGACAAATATCCTACGGCCGTCAATCCCTTCCCGAAGAAGATTGCTCCGGCTTCGCTCGGTGTAGGGCATCAGGACGTCGCTACTGTGATCGATCAAACGGCGATTGGTTTCTTCCGGGACTCGGTCGTCGTAGCACCGATTGCCCGCTTCCATGTGGAATACAGGTATTCCGATGCGTTTCACCATAATGGCAGCTAAGCTGCTGTTCGTGTCGCCAAGAACGAGGAAGCGGTCTGGTCTTTCCTGCTTTAATAATTTCTCGATGCCAGGCAGTATCGTTGCCATTTGCTCCCCAAAGCTGCCTCTGGCATTCAGATACTGATCGGGGGTTCTGACCCGAAGCTCCTTGAAGAAGACGTCGTTCAAGTTGTAGTCGAAGTTTTGGCCAGTGTGCACCAGAACATGGTCGCAGAGGCTGTCCAGCCTCGGGATGATTGTAGACAGGCGCACGACCTCGGGACGGGTCCCAAGGATAGTCATGACCTTCACTCTGGCGCTCCTCCAAACCGATAATCAAACGCAGCCAACTCCTCGACCATTCTGGCTATCGTCGGCGGAGCCTCATATCCTGCGGCGCTCCATAGCTCGCGATTTACTTCAGGGTGATTGGTTGTGAGCGTGCGGTCGATCATCGTTTTGGCTTCGACAGGGTTGATT
>Ga0187857_10002902_pt1 | contig 14609 bp, 17 predicted proteins | sample June2016WEW_8_10_FD_132984 | JGI IMG/M metagenome (GOLD analysis project Ga0187857, IMG submission 132984) | Peatland microbial communities from SPRUCE experiment site at the Marcell Experimental Forest, Minnesota, USA - June2016WEW_8_100 | ecosystem: Environmental > Terrestrial > Soil >...
GTGAACAATATACATGGAGTTGTTTAGCGAATTATTCTCCTTCTCTTTATTGGCAAGACTCAGACGTTTGAGCACCTACTTATGTACCTTAAAAACTACATATGTGGACTACTAACTATAGGGTTACATAATAACTTTAAAGGTTTCACCGAGTACTGTACCAGCAATAGCCTACCAGAGCTACCCTTAAATGAGTTTTGGAATCTTGAGTTTGACTTAACAGTTGCTATGAGAGATGTGCCTACGGTATGTCCTTACGTATCATACATGAAATACAAGGATTTGGATTTTGTGAAGTTGCCGCCTTTAGCAGAACAGGCTAAGAATTTAGCAAAATCGGCGTGGGTTTTCCTTAGTAGTGGCTTTGAATTAGCCCCTGATGATGAACAGGAAAGAAGATATGATATATGCAAGTCTTGTGACTATCTTACTCAAGGCCGATGCTCAAAATGTGGCTGTTTTATGAAATATAAATCAAAGATCAAAGTTGTAACTTGTCCTGACGGGAGATGGTAAATGGCGAGTTGTACTGGTCCACTTTATTCATGTGGCACTACCGTAAACTGGCAGACTGGAACTATCAGTGTGGGGCAGTTGTCTCAAGTAATAGGGACTACTCTTTCTCTTATGATCGGCGCGACTGAGATATTTGTTGCAAAACGTACAAGGAACTTCTCGATAAATGTGAATTACGGCTTTACTGATGCAAATCCCTTTTTGATATATTCAGGAGACGGCCCTGGCCTTTGTGCAACAATAAATTATTCGATGCAAGGGACTATCAATGAGAATTACCAATATACAACAACGGTTCTATCATTCTTGGATACCAGATATAATAATGCGATAGGAACGGAGACGGTTGAATCTATAACTTTCAATACACAAGCGACAACAGTTGAATTTATAGAGACAGAAGGAGTTGTGCGGCTCCCGAAGTTTCTGATAACCAATGCCACAAAGAATCAGACAACAAATCACTTTATAATCATTAATGGAGTGAAAACTGTCCTGAAAACTTCCACCGTCTCGGCGTTAATATATGGTCCCGGAAATCCTCTTATCATCGTGTGGCCGCTTCCCCCTGCGGAAGCAATCACCCTTGATAATGATATTTTAAAATACGGGTTCTATGATTATAACACTGGTGGTCAACCGATGAAAGAACAGGACGGTGGAGACGATTTTTATTTTACAGACTGGATGCGTTTAATTGGTCAGGCAAATCAAGTAGCGGATCAGGCCGAAGCTACTGAGCGGTATTTCACCTACTATCTTGGCCCTCCCGGTCCTGTGAATGAGAGTATCGGCAATCCCGGAATACTTTGGGCTGACTTATATAATGGCTCAATAGCTGTAGACAAGTTCGGAAATGTCTGCTACTCTGCGAAACTAGGGACACAAATATTTAACTTTATTACGGATGGTGACTTACCGACGTTGACCGGAATAAAAGGCGTAAACCCGGAGTTCTTCCCGGTTGGTATAATCTGAGGAGAATCTTATGGTGATTGATCCCCAAACAATACTTCAAGATTCTGAAACACTGGTCAACGATTTCCTGGGTAGGATTGATGATGCCATAGATTCATTGCAGAATTTTGTAGATGGCCGTGGAACTTTTGTCAATTATCAACCGCCTACTGCCTTCGCTCCCGGTCAATTAACTCCTATTCCACTCGGACAACTACCTACTCTTACCCCTGCTGTCCTCGATGCTGACTTTGGAAATCCTCTATCTGAGATGGATGCCTACAAGTCCCATGTCTATATCGCTCCAATACTCGATCAAATGGAAGCAACTTTAACCGGGTGGATCAATTCAAAGACCTTGGCCGGGGTGGATGCGAATGGCAACCTCCTATCTTCCGGTGGAGTGGGGATTGACTCGACTACACAGAATGCTATTTACCAGAATGGACGGCAAAGAGATTTACTGGCCCTCTCTGATGCGCTCGATATTATTGCTTCAAAGGATGCGGTTAGAGGATTCAGTTATCCGACAAAGAGAAGGAAATCTGATGCGGTCCTTGTCGAGTTCCAGCAGAATTATGAAAATAGAAGCTGGCAGATTACCGCTCTCATGTCTGACCTTGCTCAAAAGAATATTCAACTGGCGATCCAAAGTAATATGAGTATCGAAGGGTTACATGCCTCATTTACTCAAGGCTTTGGTGGTTTATTCCTGAATCTTAAAAAGTTGATTGTCGAGACTTTCAAGATAGAAGCGGAAGAGAGAATAGAGGAGTTCAAAGCGCAACTTTCGGCTATCCTTGCCGGATATGAGTTGGCTGAAATAAATGGTAAACTCTCAATTTCATTCAATGAACTTCTCTTGAAACAGTGGGAAATCTTAACAGAGACTTCCACGGACAGGGTTAAGAGCCTTATTGCTCAAGCTGAAGAAGGTAACAGAGTACAGTTGGAAGCTGCAAAGTCCCTTGTATCTTCATTGGAGAGCATTATACAGGCGGCATTATTCCAGACGAATGGAATTGTCGCGCAGATAAATAGCGCGACTTCAAGCGGCACTTAAGGAGAAAATCCATGCAAGTTCTCGATCCTTTGACCGATTTATATTCTCACAAGAGACGCGCCGGAATGTTGTCAAATGCTGTACGGAAAACAACTGCTCCTACCGCTCCTGTTATGTCAGGGCCGGGAATTGCGGATATGCCGGAAGGTTTTCAGGAAGGCGGGATGCTTGCCGGTCCGATAGATTGGGCGAAGCGGAATATCGTTCAGCCTGTTCAGAACTTTGTAAGTAATTTGGCTCCGTCAACTCCGGCTCCGGTTAATCCTACGCCTCCGCCTCAGAATATCGGTACGGGTTATGTTCAGCAATCAGGAGTACAGCCGATTCAGAGATACAACCAGAATTACGGGGCGGCGTTAAGGGAAGCCAGTGAGGGATATGCTGAAGGTGGGGGTGTTGATGACCCGCTGAAGAAACTCCCTACTCAGTGGCCGGTAACTGCGGCTGGTGTAGCTCCGGTGGCAGCGAATATTACAACTCCCCCTGTCAAGGTGGCTCAAACTCCTGTTCCTCAAGTTGCTCCTACTCCTACGGCTGCAAATGCCTATGGTACTGCATCACCCCTTACAAGTCTACCTCACGGGGCTGAAGGTTCATATGAAGCACCTGTGGCTGCGGCTCCCAAGGTTCCCGCGGTTGCTCCTCCTCCTCCGGTTACAGCAACCGACACGGCAGTTAAAGCGGCAACTGCGCCACCGCCGGGGGCTACGTCAACGGGTACTGACCCTCTCACGAATGTTAGTCCTGATGGCTCTGGCTTCGCTCAAGTGGGCCAAAAGAAAATTGGCATAAATGATATAGGGGTGCAGGGCAAAGACCCGCTGACGGCAGGGACAGGTACAATAAACGAACTTTCTGAAGAACAATTTAAAAGATCGGGCCTCGCTGCTGACCCGAATTTCGGTAAAACAGGTTTTGAATACAATACGGCAACAAAAACGTGGGAGAAACCGGACCCTGAAATCATGGTTGGCAATCCTCAAGGGATCATGTCAACGATGAAGGAAAGTGAGGCTTTTAATAAAGGGCTGATGAGTCCTTACCAGAGAGAATCTTATCTCAACCGGCAGATATTTGAAAAGCAAGCGGCTTTAACGGCTCAATCAACTGGGGCTGAAATTGCTGAAAAACAAGCAACGGCTCACTTAAAAGAGGCTCAAGGTGAAGTTCTGAAAGGTGGGGGAGCTATAACAAACACTCCTTTAACTGATGAACAAGGGCGTCCTATCTATCGGAATAAAGGGGGGAAAGAATTTGTTCATGATGATGATGGTAATCTAATACCTCATACCGGCAAATCGTTAAACACTGCCGCTACTAAACTTGCCGAAGTAGGCCAAGATGCTGATAAACTTGGCAAGATGCTTGCCAGTGGCGAAATGGCCCCCGCTCAAGTTAAAAATGCTTTTGGTATAGCAGTGAGCAACAAAGCTGTATTGGCGGCAAAAGAACAAAATCCGGATTACAACGCTGAAACTGCTGATGCAAACTATTCATGGTATAAAAATCCGCAAACTCAGCGTCTTATCCGGCGTACTGATTCAATTATTGACCCTGAAGGGACTATTGCAGAATCAATTAGGCTGGCGAAAGCAGTTGATAATCCAGCCGGGACTCCGATTAACAAACTTACTGGCAAGGTTGCGGTGGCTTTCGGAGGGTCAAAACGGTTACTTCTTGACCTTGCTACTGGACTGTCGGCTGAAGAACAGCAGCAGATATTCGGTTCTCAAGGTGGTGGTGAAAGGTTCTTGGAATTAGCTAAAGAGATGAATAATCCAAATCTTTCAGCAAAACAGTATATAGACAATGCCAATGAAATGAGATACATGATTTACACACGGCAAAAGCAGAATGTTGCCGGAACGCCACTGCAAAAGAAATATGAAAAGCTCGGCAAAGATATTGCGGCAGATAGACCGGGGATGGAAACTGCTCCGGCTGGTGCCTCTGCTATCCCCCAAGCAGCAATAGACCATTTAAAAACAAATCCGTCGCTTAAAGCACATTTTGATGAGAAATACGGCAAAGGAGCATCAGATAAGTATTTAGGGGCGCAGTAATGGCAAATCCTTTTGACCAATTCGATACTCCGAAGGCCAAAGACGGCGGGAATCCCTTTGACCAATTTGACACATCCCCTTCGGCTGCTGCTCCGGCACCTGTCGCGGCTCCTGCTCAACCTTCCTTCATGGAAAGAGTTAAGAACGCTGTCACTCCTGGGCCTGATACTCTGAAAAATACTGTGATTGGTATCGGTGCCGGGATGTATAAAGTTGGTAAGGGCGCTCAACAACTTATCTCCGAAGCGGGTAGCCATATTCCCTTTATCCCTGAACACATGAGACAGGAAGCGGCGGCAAGGGCTGAAACGGCAAAACAGGAACGTGAATCGGCCATAAGCGACTTTGCCCCCTTACGTCAAGAAAGCACGGCGGCAAAGGTCGGTGAATTTGTTGGTGAAGTGGCTCCGACTATGGTTATTCCTGGCGGCGTAACTGGCGGCGCTTTAAAACGAGCGGGAACGGCGGCACTCGCGGGTGCTGGTATCGGTGCAGTAATGGAGCCTGAAGCTCCGGTTACAGGTGCAGTGAAAGGTGCTGCTTTTGGTGCTGCTGGTTCAGCCTTGGTGTCCGGTGCTGGCCGAGTGATAAATGCCTTAACAGGGAAAGTTGAAAGGACAGGGCTTACTGATTTAAGTGAACAGTATAAAATTCCTCTCACCCTGGCAGAAGAGACAAAAGGTGGACCGAGCCGAACTGATGTCATGCTTGAACGTGCGCCTAGTTTCTTTGGGAGTAAAGGATTCAGGGCTGAACAGCAAGAAGCCGCTCATAATGCCGCAAAAGATTTCCTTGGTAAATACATTGCAGACCCGGCTGCGCCTGACATAGAACAGGGCAACCGTGAATTTGCAAGTAACTTATTTGAAAAGGTCAAAGGGCTGGTATCACAAGTTCCTAATCAGGCCATAGCTCCTACTGAGACACGGGAAATAGCGCAAGATTTACTTTCCCGGTATCCTGACATTTTTAAAAGATTCCAAGATGTAAAAACAGAAGGTTTACTGAATGATATTGTTAAGGGAACTGCGCCGGTTAAGAATACAGCAGCAACGACGCCAAAAACTTTATCTTTTGACGAAATGTGGACGCTCCGTCAAGGACTTGGTGAGAAGATCGGTCAAGCTCGGCTGATGAAACAACGGGGGGAAATTGATAATACTGCATATTCTCAACTCAAGTCCCTTTTTGGTGCTGTTTCCAATGATATTGATGGTTGGGCTACTCAGATCGGCAAACCTGAAATATCAAGCCAATTCAAGGCCGCGAATGATGCTTATAAAACATTTGTAGTGAAACATGACATTCTCAGCCGTGCTTACGATAAAGTGGTTAAGGATGTTGGTGAAAATACCTTTTTTAGCCCTCAAAAGTTTTCAACTGAACTTGGGAAACTGGTTGGTAAAAACAAATATACAAAACAATTTACTGCTGCTGAAATTAATGAAATGACGGGACTCGCAAATATCATGCAAGTTGTAAAGCGTTCCGGTCAGTTTATGGAAAATCAGCCTACGGCAAATAGATGGGGTCCGGCTGCTCTCGGGCTAGGCATGGGAGGGACAGCCTATCAGGTTGCTCACATGACGGGTGCTCTCAAAACTGCTGGTGTGGCTGCTATTGTTACGGGTGCGGTTAAACTCCTGACTACTACCACTATTGGCAAGCGGCTGGCTATGGCTGCATCAAAGTATAACCCTCAAGGCCGTGCTATGGCTCGGATCGTCAATGAGATTTACAGCCTAGTCCCGAAAGCTGCGGCGGTTGGCGGCGAACAGGCAACGGCTCCTGCTCCTGGAGGGATGGTGGATGGTGGTCAAATCCCTGGTCGAGTGATCCCCGGTCAAGGAGATGTGACGGAAACCCCTACTGAACCGGGTGAATATATCACACCGGTTGATGCGATAATTTCAAAAGGCAGAGAATTAAATCCAGACCCTAATTTGACAGAATTGGATGCTCATTCTCTCGGGAAGCAATGGTTCGATCAGGAGACGGCTCGGCTTAAACAAATGGCGGGGAATCCTACGCCTCCAAATAATTCAGGGGTCAATATTGGTTTTAAAGAAGGTGGAATGGTCAGAAAGGAGAAAACAAATGCCCTCAGTAAGCGAGAAACAGGCAAGATTCATGCAAATGGTAGCGCACAACAAAGCGGCAGCAAAGAGAGTGGGGGTTCCTCAGTCAGTCGGGAAAGACTTCGCGGCATCGGACAAAGGAACGAAACTTCTGTCTCAGGCAGCAAAGCACAACCCGGCAAACAAGAAGCCGAAAAAGGGAATAGCAGACCTCTAACCCTTGTCCCGGCTGTTAAAAAGAACGGCAAGTTGTATAAAGGCAAAGCAGGGGATGAGCACATTGATATTATTGACAGGTATACTCTAGGCCGGAAAGCAACGAATAACGAGTATGGGTTTGTCACTCCACAAGGTAAATTTCTGACAAGAGATCAGGCTATGGATTGGCTGGAAAAATCAAAGCCAGCGGTCTATAAGAGCCTCCAGGAGAGAGGCATTAATGAACTTCGTTCAAGGGATTTAATAAATGATAAACAATCGGGAAAAGCCACGGAAACGCCCAAAGTGACTCCGCGCAAATCCAGGAAAGATAAAATGATTGAAGAGGAACTATGAGCCTTCCTGACCTTTCGAAAATGACGATAGGCTTTTACGATCACGGCCTTTTTCACCACATGGCTGAACGGATGAGGCCGGATTTTAAGGAAGTGCTCTATTATTGCCCTTGGAAGTCCGGCTTTCCTGATTACAAGAAGGCCATTGTCGGCACTCGGATGAGTGATATAACCCGTGTGGAAGAGTTTGCAGAGCATAAGGCTGAAATCAAAGAGAGTGGGGGATTCATAGTTTTCCCGGATGCGGGGGATGGCTCTGATGCTCAAGATTTACGAGATCAGGGATTTAAAGTTGTAAGCACGGCCTCTGCTGATATTCTGGAATACGACCGTGAATTTATGAAGAAAATACTCAAAAAGGTGGGGCTTCCTGTTCTGCCTTATGAGATGGTGCAAGGGTGGAAAAATCTTTTAAAGTGTCTTGAACTTATGGAATCAAAGGGTGAAGAGGGCTTTATCAAGATCAGCGGTTTCAGAGCAGTCACAGAAACATTCAAATTTACGACGCTCAATAAGGCCATGCCGCACCTTTACAAGATCGGCTTCAAACTTGCCAGTTATGCTCCTGAAATGTGGTTTATGATAGAAAGGGCGCAAGAAGGTATCGAGCCGGGAAGTGATCAGTTCCTTTGCCTTGGGGAGCCTCTTGATTCTGGCGTCTACGGATGGGAAGTAAAAGGGCGTGGTTACTCCGGTCAAGTAAGAGCTTTCAGTAAGATGCCAGAGCCAATGAGAATTGTCGATCAGAAATTAATCCCTTTCCTTAAAAAACGTGGTGCAAGTGGCCTATCTTCTATGGAAAGCCGTATAGGAAAAGACCTCATTGCACACCCTATTGATTATTGTGGTAGGGCTGGCACTCCCTCAAGTGAAGTTAATATACGAAACTGCAAGAATTTCAGCCATGTTATGTGGGGAATGGCAAACGGAGAGCGGGTTAAGCCGGAATGGTACGCTGAATATGTATCTGAAATAATCCTTCATTCGGATGTGCTCACCGATAACCATGTCCCTGTTTCATTCCCGGATAAGGTTTCAAAGTATGTGGCGCTCCGCAATGCCTGGAAAGATAAGACGGGTCAGATATGGTGCCTCGATATGGACGGCGGGACTATGGTTGGTGCTGCCTGTGGGTGGGGTAAAACTAAAGAAGAATCACAGGAAATGGCTCTGGATGTGGCAAGGCAGATTGATTGTCCACGGCTCGATTATGACGATCAGGTGTTTGTGAAGTGTAATAAGAGTTTGAAGGAAGCTGAGAAGTGGGGGCTTGGTGGGTTCTGATTGACTATTATCCAAATCGGGAGTATAAAACACAGGAGGCTGCACTATGGAACATATTTCGGTTAATTCCAGTAATATTTTATCGGTTGGTCATGAAGGCAATACTCTTCAAGTAACTTTCAAGGATGGCAGAACTTACGAATATAGCGGGGTCAGTAAAGACGCTTTTAATAAGCTCATAAACGCTCCTTCCGTTGGTAAACATCTTTACGCAATGGGAATTAAGGGCGTCAAACTTGAACCGAAGAAAAAGGAGAGTTAAGATGAGAAAACTATTTCTATCCGCAATATTCCTTTGTTTTTGGTTTTTAACCCCTCTTGCCTATTGCAATATAGGGATTGGTGGTGGAGGGGGAATTATTGTTATTGGACCTGTCAATAATGCTGAAGCTTCTCCTGCTCCCGCCACTCTTGTTTTCCAACAGTCTACTTCTGCTCTTACTACAACTCCGAATGTCAGAATATGTGTCATGAATAGCGGCCTTGCACAAGCATGGAATAATTATCTGCAAGCTCTTGTCTGTGATTCTACTTCTGGTTATTATCTCGGTAAGAAATTGACAGTGAATCTCACTAATGCTGTCTATTATGTTATCCAGGTCGATCAAGCCACAAAATACAACCATGATGGGAGCCTGACAAATTACCTACTCTTGCCCTCTGGCGGGTCATGGGGTGAGGCGGTACGGTAATGGTAGCTGCTATCACAGAACGGCGAAAAAACGAAGAGAGACGGGCGCACTTACTAGCGGAGTGTCCTCAAGCGCCTATTATAAAAGTTCAAAGTGAATTACTGTTCGATCTGAAAGAGAGTAATCAGCGGGTGGCTGTAGCTCTTGAAACGCTTGCGGCCCGTGGTGCTCAAGTAGACAGTCATGAAAAACATCTTGATACTCATGATGCACATATTGATACGGCGTTTAACCAAATCAGGGGTATAGATGCGCGGGTTATGAATCTTGAAATAAAAAAGGGCGAATGGGAAGGTTCAAAAAAGGCTAAAGAGGAAATAGGGGCTAAGGTCGAAAAAAGACAAAACATACATATGGACAGTTTTGGAGAAGATTCAGCTTTCTATTCCTATCATCCTTGGGATATTCTTTCTTTTCTGGCTCTTTTCTGGCTGTCTGATAAGTATCATTTCTTTCTATGGATAGCTCAACAGTTCAAAGACATGACGAAGTAATGGCCGTTTTAAAGGCTGATAAAATAGTCACCTTCTGGTGTCCTATTCAGAACCGTGATAGAGTTTGTCACTGTGGATATATCCACTGTGATATTTACGCTGTTTATCTCGATAAAAAGGACAAAGAAAATGAGCGACACGACTCAGTATGACGAAATTATAAAAGATGCCATAGCTAAACATTTCCCGGCGCTGCTAACTGATCTCGGGGCTGACGCATGGCTGTATATAAAAGCTCAAGTCTGGCAAGAGAGTCGGTTTAACCCTAACGCGAAATCACCCTGCGGTGCTCAAGGGTTGATGCAGCTTATGCCTGGGGAGTTTGAGATTGCAAACCCGTTCGATCCCGCCGAAAATGTGAATGTGGGGGTGGCTTACCTTGCTGAACAATATGCTCATTTCCCGGAAATTCCAGATTGTACGGAACGCCTTAAATTCGCTCTAGCCTCGTATAATGGGGGGCGTGGATATGTTAATGCTGCTGAACATCTGGCGAAACAAAGGATTAACTTTGATTGGCAACAGTGGGTGAACACAAGAGAATATCTAAAAACCTGTGTTTGCAATGGACGTACTCCTGACTGGAAACAAATGTGGGGATATGTTGACGTGATTTTTCAGCATTTCAGCGAAACATCAGTGGAGGCAGTATGAAAAGGTTAATCCTTGTCATAATTATCATCATTGCCATGTGCGGAGCAGCAGAATCTGCCACCTATTATGTGCGTGCAGATGGATCGGCAACAAAAGCTAATGCAATCGGTCCAGCTAGTACGGCAAGTGACTGTATGTCTCTTGCAACATTCAACCTCAATAGTTTTAGTAATGGGGACATAATCAATTTTTCTGCTCAAGGGGGAGCCTATACAACTGCAACTATGATTCCCCTTTCAGGAGGGAGTAGTCCTTCCGGAATAATTACATACCAAGGATTACCTGATGGCACCGGGGGTGCTTATCCGACATTCTCCGGGACAAATGCAGGGATTTCAAATCCTAATTCCTATGTCAATATCTCCAATTTCATCATAAATTACACAGGCACCTATGCTTATAACAATATCGTGGCGAATTCTGGAACGATTACAAATGTCACTGAAACAAATATTACTGGGAATGGCGGAGGATACGGATACGGAGTGACATTCTCCGGCAATTCTTCAAACATCAAATTGGATACTATTGTGATTAGTAATGTTGCCCAAAACCCCATCTATCTTTACGGAACGGCAAATTCTAATGTTTCTGTCTCCAACGTCATAGCTTCTGGTGTTGCACCTATCCAATTCAATAATATCGCAGGGCTGAGACTCTACAATATATCGAAAAGTGGGGCAACCGGCATAAACAACGATTTTGCCTTTTCTGCCTGTTCCGGGGTGCTTAATGCAATCGGCCTGATTTCCCACAATGCCACAGAATATGGGGTTTACGTATCTGGATGCTCCTTTAGCGGGGTCAATACCAGTCTACTAAGTTGCAATATATCAGGAGCGGCATACGCACAGCTTGCTATCAGCAATTCTAACAATTTCACCGTAGCTGGCAGTAGTATCTACAAAGGGACAGAAAACGGAGTTGAAATACTCAGTACAGCAACTTCTCATGACATTAACTTTGTCAAAAATGGCATATTTGAAAATGCTGCCGGTGACGGAATTACTATAAATTCAGGGTACAATTACAAAATCGTAGACAATGCAATTTCAAACAATTCAGGAGACGGAGTACATATAGAAAATGCGTCCACTCCAATTCATGATGTTTACATTGCTTACAACAAACTCATTAATAATGGTTCTATGACAACATCAAGTAACGGGAGTGGTGTTTCAGATCATTACAATGATTACAATATCACGGTGGTAAATAATATAATAACAAACAATATCCTTACTTGCCTTGCTTTTGTGGACAATTCCAGCGGGACAGCCACAGGGAACGTCTGTTATAACAATGGTGGCCCTTGGTTGACTCTTTATGGCGGATTAAACCTTAATGCAGCGCGAGCAAGTATCTATTTAAGCTTGGCAGGGGTTAATCCCACCAGCGGGACTTCGTGGAACATCAGTAATAATATTGTCAAAGGCGGATATCCACGAGAAATCTTTATGATTGCGGCAACTACTTCTATTGTTAACATGAATAATAATATTTACAGCGAGAATGTTCCTTCGATGTTTGCTACATTGGATGGCGCAGGGACAAATATCTCATGGGCGCAATACCATACTTCTCCAAACACATATGAGCCAAACTCACAAGATATTGACCCTATTGCATTTGGGGTGAATTACAGTTTTCCGTTAATACAATCGACAGTAGTTTCATCCACCCATCTTTGGGGCTTTGGCCCTTAATAGGAGATCATCATGAAAAAGTTACTTGTAGTATTGGCACTCTCGGCGTTCTGCCTCTTACCGGCAGTTGCGGGAGCATCGACGGTTGTCCTTGGTATCACCGATCCTAACACGCCTCCAGCGGCCTCTTACAAGGCTTATTACTCCACCACGAACACGCAGCCGTTCACCGGGACAGGGGCAACTCAAGGGGCTTCACCCGTTGTTCTGGCGGCAGGGTCTACAACCGGCACGCTCAGCGGTCTCGATCCGACAAAAACCTACTACTTCGCAGTGACGGCGGTAAATACGGCAGGACAGGAGAGCGCGTACAGCAATATCGTTACGTTGCCTCCCTTTCCATCGGCACCATCGGTCACACTCAAATCGGCAACACAACCATGAGAAGGGATGAAATATGAAAACTCTCTTGATTTTACCGGTGCTTTGCTTTATCCTCTCCGGGTGCATAATCCTCCATCATGAGATAATCGCTCCCAAAGTGGTTGTCAGCGGGAAGAGTGCAGTTACTACTGTTCTCCCTGAATGTGATCCTGACAGTGGGAAAGCAGACGTGGACAAGTGCCTGAACAGTTTAGGGATACATGAGAATTACTGAAAGGGGATGATATGAATCAGAATATCGGCGTGGTTATTGTCGAAATCATCTTTGCAATCGGAGTAGTGGTTGCGCTCATACAGGCTGGATATTATCAGACTTCGGCGGTAATTATCCCTATTCTGACGGGCATATTTGGCTATATGAGAGGCGTTGCCGCTGGTAAACAATCAACAACGGGGGACGTAACCCCCCCAGAGCAAGCCTCGCCGTAGAGCGGGGCAGAAACGGAGAAAGTAAAATGGCAAATCTGCTACTCGACCTCAATGCACTTTTGATTACAGCCCAGGATAGCGGCCCGGATGCCTTCACAGCGGGTAAAGATATTTTCGCCTGTGTTGCCTCGATGGGCCTGAACAACCAAGTGGACGCAACCGCTGCTGGTGATCTCATCAAACTCGCCGCCGATCTGAACAAATCTGCCGCTGATATTAAAGCCGATGGTGGACCGGCAGATATTCAGAAGTTCCTGACTGAAGTTGCCAGCGTTCTGAATTGGGTAGGGACAAATGGCCCTGGCTGCTTCCAGGCTTTTATGAACCTCTACGGGGTCTTTACCACGGGCGGCATGAGCGGGGGTATCAACGCGCTTGGCTCTGGTGGTCTCGGTTCGTTCATCTCGGCAATCAATAGCCTTGTTGCCATTCAGAATCAGGCTGCTGCACCTGCCCCGGCTGCTAAGTCCGGCACTATCGCCGTTCCGAATGTGGTGGGTAAACTGGTGGCTGATGCTTCGGCTGCTCTGGTCGCTGCTGGTCTTGCACTCGGTGCAGAAACAAACGCTGCCAGTTCGACTATGGGTGTAGGAAGTATCATTTCTCAGGTTCCTACTGCCGGGGCAATGGTTGCATCTGGAACAGCCGTTGCTGTAACCGTTTCTACGGGGCCGTAAATCTGAAACAGACATACAATAAAACGAGGCTCACCTTTCGGGGTGGGCCTTTTTTGGAGGTAAAATGGTAAGAATCTATCTCAAGAAACGTCCGGGGCATGTGCAATGGTATTATATTCTGTTTGACCGAATTATACAGGCGGTATCCGGTCGCTATATTCACGCCGAATTGGAGTTCAGCGACGGGAGGTTTTTCTCTTCCAGGGGAGAAGGTCCGGCGTGGGCGAGCCATGAAGAAGTAAATCCACAACCCGGAGACTGGGACGTAATCCCTATTTCTGTTACCAAGGAACAAGAAAAGCTCATGGTCAATCAGGCCAATATCATTGTAGCTGGTGCATTTACTAAGATGCGTCCTGCATATGGATGGAGGAAGATATTTTTCGATTTCCTCCCCCTGCCGCTTGTTGTGCAGCGCCCTGTTGACCTGATATGCTCCGAGACGGTGACGATAGAGCTGCAATGCGTTGGGCTGCTGGTGGGCTATGTTGCTGAGGGGGTGTCACCAACTGATTTGGGTAGTTTGGTCAGAATGGAACTACCGCTCTGGATACGATACCAGAAGAGATAACAAAAAGCCCCTTCCTTTCGGTTGGGGCTTTTCTTATTCATGGTGCCGATAAAATTAATTAAATTATGATCCCTGCGGTCCCGGATCGGCGGCGGTGATTGCCGTCTGCATGGCGGTGACTTTCGCATCAAGGGCGGTAAGGTCTGCGTCGGTTGCCGGAGTCCCGGCTGCAATCTGTGCTTTTAAGGCTGCAATTTCGGCGGAAATGTCGGTAAGGCCGGTGGTAATAGCTGTCTGTAATGCGGTAAGATCGTCGGAAAGTTTCTGTGCGGTTGCGTCCATAGTTTCAATCTCCTTTTCGATCACTGATATTCGCTCAGCGAGGGGTTGGACTGCTCGGTTGATTAATTCTTGAATCTGTGACGGCACATGACCCGGAAGATTGAAATGCAAGCGGAAGCCCTCGACGTTTTAAAAAGGGTTATCCCTTGGGATTTGATTTCACCACGGGATGAAGAAAGACTGTACGAATTATTTGTTCAGTTGA
>Ga0187857_10002907_pt1 | contig 14593 bp, 10 predicted proteins | sample June2016WEW_8_10_FD_132984 | JGI IMG/M metagenome (GOLD analysis project Ga0187857, IMG submission 132984) | Peatland microbial communities from SPRUCE experiment site at the Marcell Experimental Forest, Minnesota, USA - June2016WEW_8_100 | ecosystem: Environmental > Terrestrial > Soil >...
ACTATCTCTATCGCGTGGGCAAGGTGGCGGCCGACTCGAATCGCGGTTGGTACGCTGTGGTGAACGGTCAGAGGAATATTTGCTTCGTCGAAAACTTCAAATATTTCGCTGGGATGGAATATCCTGACAACGCCTCGGTCGAATCCTGGAACGATGGCCCGGGCACGATCTCTCGCAACTCGTGGGACCAAATCCTGCCTGATGATCCCAAGAAAACCCCATATTTCCTCGAGTCCGAGGTCTTGAGCCCTTTCGCCATGCTCGATCCGGGCGAAGAATACTCATTCCCGGTCGAGTGGGCGCCGACGCGCGTGCCCAATCCCATTCGTAACACAAGCTGGGCCGGCGCCGTCAGCGAGCCATTTTCGGCGAAACCCGAGGGAGCGCAAATCCGCTTGAAGGGCGTCTTCGGCGTCTTCACGCCCGGCACAATCGAGGCGGTGTTCTACAGCAATCTGGGCGAAGAGTTGGCCCACGAAACTTTGCAGCCCGTCGACCCGCGCGAAGTCGTTCGCTTGGATAAGTCCGTGGCGCTGCCCGCCGGTGCGTTTCGAGTCAGCGTGCTGGCGCGCGATTCGGACGGAGAGAATCGCGGGTTCCTCGGAAACGTTGTTTTGAAATAATCCTGGGCCTTCGAACGAGGGCCCGTGCGGGGAAGAACTTTAATAAACTTCGTCGCTCGGAATCCTCAGTCCAGACAGGCCTAGAAGCCAAATGCACATGCCTTTGTACCTGCCCCGCTGGGGTGACCACCGGTCTACGATCTGGTACTTGCCATCCTCGACTCCCTCAACGATCCATTGGGCGCCGTCCAGTCCCCCTGGAGCCTCAAACGTCGGCAAGTGCCAAAAATCGGACGTCTTGACTATTTGCAGGAAGCGATCAACTTCCTCTCGTGACACTTCCCTGGTTCGGTTCTCAATCAGATCACTGACGTTTCTGAAGCCGCCTTGCCCGTTGGCCATTTTAGTGGTCAAAACTCCCCCACCCTCTCGCCGAAGATCAAGACGAACGGCTATTGGATGATGAAATGTGCGCAACCAAAGGAAGCGGTAGGATCGAGCTTCTTTGTCCTTCGAAAGTTCAAACAATGAAGGTTCGCGCATGGCTGAAAGCTGTTTGGAATACCACGCGACCTTCATGTCATGGCCACGCTGGTCGAAGTCGAGGCCCTTATCTGGGAAGTATTTTGTTTCTCCGTGGGCGCCTCCGACACTCAGTATGGCCAGAACAGAGATCTGGACGGCGTGGCAGATGCTGCGGTGAGACGGCATGGTTCAAGCTTCCTTTGCGACGGCGGTTTCTTCGAGCCTTGGTTAAGAAGTACACCCGCCCAAAGCCCGCGTCAAGTCAATATCCGCCCGCGTAAACTGAGTGACTTCGCTCACGAATACGCACCTGCCGCTGAGTTTGGAAACTGTGTCGCTGCTGGCTGCTCCAGTTGGTGTATTATTCACAGCGCGAAAGGAGGAAACGGCAGATTATGGCCAAAGTCAAACAAATCACAGCATGGGCAGAAAGCATACCAGGGGTCATCGGGCGAATCGGCACAGCGTTTGCCAACGCCAAGATCAACATCACCGCTTTCACCGCCTACGGTACGGGCGGAGAAAGCCCCATCCGCATGCACGTGAGCAATCCAGCTAAGGCAAAAAAGATTTTGCAGGATCTCGGCTTCCGCGTCACGGAAGAAGAGGTCATCCGCCTGACGGTGCCGGAGAAACCCGGTGTGCTGGGCGACATCGGCAAACGCCTGGGCGATGCTCGCGTCAACGCGGATTATGCGTACGCTACGGTCTCCAAGGGAAGCAAGAAGGTCGACGTGGTGATTGCCGCCTCCGACCTGGTTGGAGCGACGAAGGCGCTGCGCGGTTTGTAGAGTTGCAGCGCCGGTCCCGCCGGGCGGGACCGGCATCGATCCGCACCGAACAGCGAGCGGTCGCGCTCATGCCGGCCTAAAGGCCGGCTCTACATCGACTACGCGAATGGATAGCGGCTGAGCTCGAGCGCGCGAGCGGCGACTCGGCGCTTGAGCTCAATCGTATCGGCAGGCGTGCGGCGCAAGAATCGCCTGAGCAAGGCCAACTGCGTGCGCAGCGTGTCGCCTTCCGCAATGTGTGCCAGTCCGCGCCGCGCTTCCACTTCGATGTGGTCGTGGCCGCGGCCATGTCGCTTTTCCTCGATCAATTCACAAGAGCTCAATCCTGCAGATTCTCAAAAATCCCTGCGGCGCCCATGCCACCGCCCACGCACATGCTGACCATGCCATAGCGCGAATTGCGTCGCTTCATTTCTCCGAGCAAAGTCGCGGTGAGTTTCGCTCCCGTGCACCCGAGCGGATGGCCCAGAGCGACCGCGCCGCCGTTCACGTTGGTTTTCTCAGGGTCGAGCGAGGCCAGCTTGATCACCGCAAGCGCCTGTACGGCAAACGCTTCGTTCAGCTCGATCAGATCGATGTCGGCGAGCTTGAGCCCCGCGAGCTTCAACGCCTTCGGGATGGCGTAGACCGGCCCCACGCCCATCTCTTCGGGAAGAGTGCCGGCGGTGGCGAAGCTGACAAATCGCGCCAGCGGCTTGACGCCGAGCGATTGCGCCTTCTCCATCGACATCACAACAGCGGCCGCCGCGCCATCGCTCATCTGCGAGGCGTTGCCGGCGGTGACGGTGCCGTGAGCGTGGAAAGCGGGTTTGAGCTTGGCCAGCGCTTCCATCGAGGTATCGCGCCGAGGGCCCTCATCGACGCTGAAACTGATCGTGCGCTTTTCCGGCCGATTCTTGCCGTTCATGCTAACTTCCACCACCTCCAGCGGCACGATTTCATCCTTGAACTTGCACTCGGCAATGGCCGCGACCGCCCGCTGGTGGCTGCGGAGCGCAAACGCGTCCGAGTCCTCGCGCGTGATACCGTGCTTGCGCGCCAGATTTTCCGCCGTCAGCCCCATGCTCAGATAGGAATCAGGGTAGTGCTCCATCAGGTAGGGGTTGGGAGAAAAATGAAATCCGCCCATGGGGATCATGCTCATGCTCTCTGTTCCCCCCGCCACGATGACGTCCGCGGAACCCGCCTTAATCCGCTCCGAAGCCAGGGCGATGGCCTGAAGGCCGGAACAACAAAAGCGATTGATGGTCATCGCCGAGCACCCGACGGGCAGGCCGGCGCGCAGCAAGGCGACACGCGCTACGTTATAGCCCTGCTCGGCTTCCGGCATCGCGCAGCCGAGAATCACATCCTCAATTTCGTTCCTGTCCAGGCCCGGGACACGACGAATGACATCCTGGATGACCGTCGCGGCCATATCGTCCGGCCGCGTGCTGCGTAACGTGCCGCGCGGCGCTTTGCCCACGGCTGTGCGAGCGATGGACGCAATCACTGCTTCATTCATGATGCCACCCGCCTTTTGAAACAATTTTAGATTTTGGATTTTAGATTTTGGATTAAGAGGACGTCCGTTGTCCGTAGTCCGTTGTCACTTGCTAAGAGCAGTTCGTAGGATCTGAGTGCCACGGACAACGGGCCACTGACAACTGACAAAGCAAATCCAAAATCTAAAATCCAAAATCAAAAATAGTTTCCAGTCGTGTCAGTCCAGTCGAACTTACCCTCGTTGGAGTTGGAATCCTTGAAGTCCAATTTGTTCCCGTACTGGTCTTTATAGCGGACGTATTTCGTCTTGCCTTTGATGGAGCGCGGGATGTTCCACGAACTGTTGTTCTCGACGACGATGGGAGTCTTTCCGTCCATACCAATCACATAGTCGGCCTCAAAACCGCCTTTTTCGCCGATTTGCAAGTGGTTCCCAGTGTCACCGACCTTTTGTGTAATGGCTGCCGTTTCTATGTGCTCCGACTTCAGGATGTGGTCGGCAATGGCGCGCAGAGCTCCCGCCTGCTCCGGGTTGGCGCTGGCATCGATGTACCACACCTTGGTCTTATTGCCGTGCACGCCCGCAAGGTGCAGGCCATCTAATTTCAGATCGCCGTAATGGCCCTTCTCGATCGCCAGGGAGAACATCGAGCGACAGTAATGATGCGGCGACGGGCCTTCGTTGAAGTTGCAGGTGCAGGGGACGGCGCAAGTGCATACTTCGGAGAGGTCACCCTGGATTTCCCAGTGAACTGTATCCTTCGTGGATTTGTCGGCGGCCGCCAGCCCTCCCGCCGAAAAGACCAGTAACAGAATTGCTGCGCCGGTTGAAAGGAATCGCATCGTCAGTCTCCGCCACCGAATTGGATGCAGTAACATCAAGAAAATTTGAGCCCTCACAGGGTTCCTGTACCTATGTATGCCAATTGTTTTGATCACCGCCAGTTCGACCTCCCCATCCAACAACAGCTCGATTGCATCAAGTGTGAAATCGAAGCTCCTGCCTATGCCAGTCGATTACTTTCTGTTTGTACTCCGGCGTCTTTTCCCATCCCGTCATGCCGTGGCCGGCGTTCACCACGGTGCAAAGCTCGCAGGAGTCTCCGGCCTGCTTCAGGCGCTCGCACATCTTCACCGACTGCTCGTAGGCGACAACCTTATCCTCGTTGCCGTGGGCCAGCAGGTACGGCGGCATGCCCTTGTGAACGCGGTTAATCGGGGAATCCTTCCTGACGCGCGCCAGAGCGGCGTAGTCGAACTCGGTAATCCCCAGAAAGTCCTTGATCGCGCTCGGTTCCACGCCCTGCTGGCGGCGCATTTCAAGCTCGCCGATCAGGTTATGTGGTCCGTAAAACGACACGATGGCCGCAACCCGCCAGCGGGGATCAGTCTGTGTTCCCACGTAGGACACCAGATATCCTCCGGCTGATTCGCCCAGGAGTGCGATCCGCTTAGTGTCCACTTTGTATTCGGCCGCGTGCGACTTGACGTATTCGATGGCGTGGTCGACGTCCTCCACGGCGGCCGGGAACCTGTACTGCGGCGCCAGCCGATAGTCGATGCTGAACCAGGCAAAGCCGGCGCGCGACAGCGGCTCGAACATGGGCGTGACGTACATCTGCTTGTTACCCCCGGTGAAACCGCCGCCATGCACAATGATTACGGCGGGAAAGGGGCCTTTGCCGTCGGGTACGCTGGCATCCAGCTTCAGCACGACGTCTCCGACGTGGGCGTATTCGACATCCTTGAGCACGTCTCCCCGCGCCAACATACAGAAGAGCAGAAGCCATGCCGACCCGAACGCTAGGGCTTTCGACCAAGGCGGTATCGCCTTCACAGAGTTACCTCCTAATTCCGCAGCGGCTTGCCCTTCTTCAGCATGTGCTGCATGCGCTCGAGGGTTTTCTTTTGGCCGCAGAGGCTGACGAAAGCTTCGCGCTCGAGATCCAGAAGATACTGCTCCGAGACATGCTGGGGCGAAGTAAACTCGCCGCCGCCCGATAGAATCTTGGCCAAGTGAGTTCCGACCACCACGTCGTAGTCCGAGATATACTCGCCGCGGCGCATCAGGTGCAATCCCAGTTTCATCTTGGCAAAGGCCGGCTGGCCCAACACCTGAACGTCGTCGCGCGGCTTGCCCGGCCGATAGCCGAGCTTCACCAAGTCGAGCGCCAACTGTTTGGCGTCGGCAATTTGGCGATCGCGATTCACGCTGATGGAATCGCGCGGCGAAAGATATCCGAGTTTTCGAGCTTCCTCCCCGCTGGTTGAAACCTTGGCCATGCCGATATTCAGGAACACTTCTTTGATGTAAGTGAATGGATCGGCTGCTTCGTCTTTGGGCACCGCGTCCATGGCGCGGACCAGCATTTCTTTGGTGCCGCCCCCGGCGGGGATGATGCCCACACCGACCTCGGCCAAGCCCATGTAAGTTTCGGCCGCGGCGCGGACGCGAGCCGCGTGCAAGCAAATTTCAACGCCGCCACCGAGGGTCATTCCGAAGGGAGCGGCGACCACGGGTTTGGGCGCATATTTCAAGGCCATGTTGGCATTCTGAAAAGCGCGCGCCACCTGATGCAACTCGTCCCACTCACCTTCCTGAGCAGCCATCAGGACCAGCATGAGGTTCGCGCCCACGCAGAAATTCGGCGCCTGATTGCCGACCACCATGGCGTCAAACCCTTCGTTCAGCACTTTCAGCCCGGCGTGGATCATCTGCACCGTGTCCGCTCCAATCGTGTTCATCTTGGAATGGAATTCGAGGCAGACCACGCCGTCGCCCAGGTCAATCAAACTCGCGCTGGCGTTTTTCTTGATTTCGCGTTTCGCGGCTTTCAGCGACGGCAGCACGATGACGCCGGGCCGATCTTGCACCGGCCGACAGTGGCCGGTTGAAAAGTCGAAGTAACACGTTGCGCCTTCACGAGACGAGTAAAAGGTCTTCATCCCAGAGGCGAGCAGTTTCTCGACGAGCGGCGGTATGAGCCGGTTTTCCTTCTTCCATTTCTCTGCCGTGGCCTCCACGCCCACCGAGTCAAAGAGCTCGAACACTCCACACTCCCAGTTGAAGCCCCACTTCATCGCCCGATCGACGGACACGACATCGTCGGAGATTTCCGGAATGCGGCTCGCAGCATAATGAAAAGTGTCGCTCAGAACCGTTTGATAGAACTGCCCTACGCGGTCGGGAGAACGAACAAGTGAAGCCACTCGTTGCCGCGAATCTTCGATGTTTTGAGCCCTTTCGAGCGAGGCGAACTTCGGCCTCTGGCGCGGCCGATATTCCATCGTATGGAGGTCCAGCGTGAGAATCTCTCCGTCGCCGTCGCCCGAACCCTTCACCTTTTTGTAAAATCCCTGGTTCGTTTTTTCACCCCAAAGCTTGCGCTCGAGCATTTGCCTCATGAACTCCGGCAGCTCGAACAGCTCACGGCGCTCGTCATGAGGAAGCGACTGCGCCAAATTCCCCACAACGTGCGCCAGGACGTCCAGACCTACGATGTCCAGCGTGCGGAACGTCGCCGACTTCGGCAAGCCCATCGCTGGCCCGGTGAGGGCGTCAATCTCCTCGATGGTGTAGCCGCCCTGCTGCACCACGCGGATAACATTCATCGTCGTAAAGGTTCCGATGCGATTGGCGATAAAGTTCGGGGAATCCTTGGCGATGACAATTCCCTTCCCCAGCACCAAGTCGCCAAACCGTGAGATGGCTTCGACGACTTCCGGCAGCGTCTCTCGAGTGGGAACCACTTCCAGCAGTTTCAGGTAGCGCGGCGGGTTGAAAAAATGCGTGCCGAGCCAGTGCTTCTTAAACTCGTCGGAGAAACCTTCGGCGATGCTCGAAATGGAAATACCGGAGGTATTCGAGCTTACGATAGCGTGCGGCGCGCGAAGCGGCTCCACCCGGCGAAGCAAAGCGCGCTTCGCTTCGCGCTCCTCTGTGATCGCCTCGATGATCCAGTCGCAATCCTTCACCCAGCCCAGGTGATCGTCGAAATTCCCAATCGCGATCATCCGCGCCGCTTCGGGAACAAAGAAAGCGGCGGGGCGGGATTTCAGCGCCGCGTCGAGCCCCGCTTGCGCCAGCCGATTGCGAACCAGTGGATCGCTCAGCGAGAGTCCTTTGGACTTTTCCTGAGGTGTAAGTTCCTGCGGAACGATGTCCAGCAGGACGGACGGTGCCTGCGCGTTAGCCAGATGAGCGGCAAGGCGCGCCCCCATAGTGCCCGCTCCGAGCACGGCAATTTTTCGGATGTCGCTCAAATTGTGCCCCACGGAGGCAGGAGTCAGAAGTCAGGAGTCAGGAGAAAAGCGAAAAGAATGGGTCATGGAAAATGGCAAATGGTAAATGGCAGATGGCAAAACCAGGGCAAAACACCGCGGGTTCCGCGGCCACGGCGCCACCCGAAGGCAAGACATTTGACATTTACCATTTCCCATTTACCATTTGAAATCTTCTCGGTGACTTCTGGCTTCTGGCCTACGACTCGCCCTTCAGATTCGATTCAAACCGTTGCACCGCGGCGGTGTTGATTTTCAGCTCGCCTGAACGGATAAGCTGTTGTTTGAGATTGCGCCTATAGATATCGAAGGCGAGAGTGCGTTTCCGGTCCGCCAGTTCTTCCGCGATCTGATCCCGCTGCCGCGGCAAGTCGGCCTCATTGGCGGGCGTGTGTGTGAGCACATGGAAAACAACCCAGTTCGTCCCCGCGGCGACCACATCGCTGGTCTGGCCCGGCTGCGTCGTGAAAGCGGCGGAGAGTGTCGATCCGGTCCCGACGTTTTCGATATTGTCCTGCGCAGTGAAGTCGTTACTTTCTTTCACCGTCAGGCCCAGTGCTTTGGCGGCGGCCTTGAAGTCCTGCGACTTGCCTTTGTCGGCGAGTTGTCGAGCCTTCTCTGCGGCCACGACCTTGGATTGCGCGTTTCGATAGTCCTGCTCCACCGTCGCCCGGACCTCCTCGAGCTTCGCCTGGTGCTCCGGCACGATCTGGATAAGCTGGATGATCGCCAGACCCTTAGGGATGGTGATGGGCTGGCCCACCTCGTCTTGTCGAAGCTGGAAGGCCAGGTTGGCGAAAGACTCGCTGTTGCCGAAGTCGGGCAGCGTCTCTTTGAATTTGAATAGCGGCGTCTCCTTTACTTCGAGCCCCGCCTTGCGTGCCACACCTTCAAAGTCCTTTGGGTTCTCCTTGAGCTTGGCGCCCAGGTAATCGGCCATGGCTTGCTGCGCGGTATCGAACTTCCGTCTTTCGAGTTCGGTCCGAATGTCATTCTTCACTTCGTCTACGGATTGAAGATGGGCGCTTTGTTTGTCCAGAACCTTGAGGATGTGGATGCCGTAGACGGTCTTGATGAGATCGCTGGTTTGGCCTGGATGCATCGAAAAGGCGGCGGTTTCAAATTCCTTCACCGTCTGACCGCGAACGATCCAGCCAATTTCCCCGCCCTTCTGGGCGCTGGAGTCTTCCGAGTAGCGCTTGGCCAGCTCGCCGAAATCCTTTCCGGACCTGACTTGGCTCAGAACGTCACGCGCCGTGTTCTCGATCGTCGTGACTTCAGCCGGCGTCTTGCCGGTAGTTTTGAAAAGGATGTGGGCCGCTTTCACGCGATCGGGAACACGATAATCGGAGAGGTGTTCGCCATAGTATTGCTTGATGTCGTCGTCCGTCACTTTCGCCTGCGCCTGAATGCGAGCCGTGTCTGCCAACACGTATCGGACGCGCCGCTGTTCCGGAAGCTTGTAGCGTGAGGGGGTTTGCTTGAAAAAGCTGTCGAGCGCTTCAGGAGTGACTTTCACCTCTTTGATAAACTGGCTCGGATCCAAAACGACGTATTCGATCTTGGCTTTGGCATTCCGCTTGATGAATTCGTCATGCAGCTCTGCCGGCGTCACCTGGACGCCGTCGGTGATTACCGCCCTCAACTTCTCCGACACAAGGCTGTCCCGAAGCTGGTCCTCCCACTGCTCCAGGGTCATGCCGGCGATTCGCTCGAACTGCTCCCGGCCAATAAAAACGCCGTTGTCATACAGTCCCGGTGTGGCTTGAGCTTTTCGAAGGACTTCATCGGGAGACGCAACGAGTCCGAGCTTGCGCGCCTCGAGGCGGGTAGCTTCCTCCTGAACCATCTCGTCGAACAGGGGTTCCGCCATGATGGACGCGATGGCGGGATTGTATCCGACTTGCTGGCCCTTAAACTGGTTGCGGAGCATGCGATCGAGGTCCTGAGTGGTGATCTTGCGCCCACCGATCTCCGCCAGGTTGTTGCTTTCCATCCGGCTCGTGTCGCCGGAAGGCAGGGGAGCCAACACCAGCACCATGCCCACGGAAACGATGCCAAGGAAAAAAATCAGCAGATATCTCTTAACCTTCTCACTCTTCCTCATGAACCTGAACATGCTTGCTCCTGCTGTTAGGGTTGATCATTTCCATTATAGGGGTAAATATCGAAGTGTGGCAACTTTGGGAGAAGCGAAACGCCACAGTCCGTCAGTATTTCAGTATGTCAGTCGCCGCGCAACTGAAATACTGACTGACTGAAGTACTGACTGACCAGTCCCTATTTGCTCAGAATGCTGTGGTACTCGTCCAGCCAGACTTTTTCGGGACGCACGGAAACCTCGATGTCCCGATCGAACGGGGTAGTGCCCTTGACACTGATGAATCCCAGCCGCCGCGTCTCGCCGCTGAGGCTGGCATAAACGGGCACCTGCATGAAGAAATCTTCGGGAACCGCCGATTGAGTAAGATTCACATGGAGTGTGGTTTTCCCGCCGCCCGCGTCTTTGAGGTTGTAGCTGAATTCATAGTGAGGGATAGCGGTGCCGTAGACCCACTCATCAAAAAACCAAGCCATCGGCTTGCCCATGTGTCTTTCGACGACGCGCTGGAAATCCTGAGTGGAAGCGTTCTTGCCCCCAAAAGTCGTGACGAAATCCCGCATCATTTTGATGAAAGCGCCATCCGGATACTTCTGCCTCGGGTCCTCCATTAGGGCGCGCAGCATTTCCAGAACATAAGCGCCCTTTTGATAGATCAGGATCTCAGAGTTGCGGTTCTCCAAATAAGCGTTGGCCTGGTAACTCATCCACAGCGGGTCGACGTCGGTCGGGCGATGCCCCTTGGCATTGTTGGAAAGCACCCACTTGCGGCGCAGGTCCCAGAAAGGTCGAAATCTTTTCGGGTCGAACTGCTTCAGGTAAAGAGCGGCGGAGAAATCGGCAAAGCCCTCTGAGAGCCACTGATCGTGATAAGTCTTCCAGCCCACCATGTGTCCCCACCACTGGTGGGACATTTCATGCATGGGCACTGTGTCAAAGAACTCCCGCCCCTCGGCAGTATCGCGAAGCCCCAGGCTGTGAAGAGTGGTGGTATCGATGAAAGCCAAGTAAGGAAGGAAAATGAGGGTGGGCCAGCTCTGCCCGAAGAAGCCGACGGGTTGTTCGGTCACTGAGATCGTCTTGAAGGGTAAGGACCCAAAGTAAAACTCGTAGAGCTTGAACGCCTGGTAACTTTCGTCGGCGGCGTGACCGACCATCGCCGCGGTGTTAAAACCCCCGCGCAGGATGCCGGTCTGCGCTTCAACAGTTCCTCCGACGCTTCCGGGCCCCCGCTGCTGAAGGTCGGCCAGATCCATCGCGGCTGACAGCCCTTTGAGTTCGTCGGGAACTTCCTTGCCGCTGTAGGCCGTCACTGTCGTGCCCGGGTCGGAGTGGCTTTTTTCGACAAAGTCGCCGTAGTTGAAACCCACTACACTGTACGGCAGCTCGGACTCCCATTGTGTCGCCAGAGAATCGTGGCCCTTGTCGGAGCTGACGAGGCGCCCTGTCGCCACGAACTTGAACTTCTTGGGCGACTGGAAATCGAGCGTGAAGTGGGTACGGTCGTCGAAGGCGCCAAAGCTCGGGTACCAAGACTCACGCGCCGTGACGAAGTAAAGGCCTGACCCTTGCTGGTGAATGATGCGGCTGTCGTGAGTGGAGTCTTCGTCGTAGCTGATCTTCAGCTTGTAGGCGGCGCCTGGTTTCGCGGTCTCGGGCAGGATCACCCATAGATCGCTGTCCAGCTTGCGGTCTTCCTGAATGAAGCTGACCTTTTTGCCCGCGCCGTCGGTCATCTCGGAAACCCGGAGCACGCCTTCCAGGTTCATGGGCAGAACGCGCGCTGAAGCCGCGGGCACTTCGAACTGAAGGGTCGCCGTGGCCGAGATGTGATTATCCTTGCTGACTTCGGTCTCGATGTGTTCATCGCTTGCGTGGGCGAGAAGCGCGCGATGTTCGGGGTGCGGCGTGCGCGCGTATTCATCCTTCAGGTGGAAACCCGACCACCACTCGGAATACTCGCCGGGTTTGTATCGCATCAACATCACTTCCTCGTCGTTGGCGAAAAAGGGCAACAGGGTCAGATCGCGGTTCCAACTGATCTCGAAGAGCAGGCCTCCGAAGTCGTCGCTTTTGATATCGGCCAGGAAAAGACCCTTGCTGGAAGGATCGGAGAGGTCGGCCAACATACGCGCCGAAAGGTTGCGCATTACCGGGTAGTCCTTGGTCTGGTTCTCCCACCACGGGTTAAAGTGCTCTGAGAGTTTTCGCTGAGTCGCTTCCAGCATCTTCGTGGCCGTCCCCGCGTCGCCACCCGGGCGCACGTTGACCAGCTTTTGCAATTCATCCCAGGAGCTATCCGTGAAGAAGAAGACTGCTTCGCGGAAGTTCTCTTCCAGTTTCGGCTCCTTGGTGAAGCGCTCGATTTGATGGCGGTCCATGGCGGTCGGCGGATCGAGCTCGAACATTCCGTGCCCGATGAACAAGGCGGCGACCACGTGCCCGGCCACTGGCGCCGCAAAGGTCAAGCGCCCGTCTTTGAAAGTGAATGTCGCGGAGTCGCGTTTCCAAGTGACGTTCTCAGCCACAACCGAAACATCACTCCCCTGAAGCGACCGCAATTGCGCGTAAACCTTCAGCAAATCGTCGGACGATGCGGCGGCGAGGTTCGCCGGAGTTGCCGCCGTCGCCGCCTGCTGGGCCACGGCGTGGCCGGGCGCCGGAGCGCCTTTTGCCAGGGGACCGTTGGCACCGACGGCGAGCGCAATAAAGGCGATGAGCGCAGAGATATTTCGCACGGCGTCCTCCTTCAAGCCCGGGTGCCTCACGTCCTGTTCAGCCGTGGTGCCTAATTCCTAATCCCTAATTCCTAGTTCCTACTTATTCAAGATGCTGTGGTACTCGTCCATCCACACCTTGTCGGGGTGGATGGGCAGCGGGATATCCTGCTCGAAGGTCGAACTCCCCTTGATCGGCACCATCGCCAGCCGGCGGGTACTGCCGCCCATGGAGAAGTAGAGCGGCACGGCCATCATAAAGTCGTCCGGGACTTCTGATTGCCGCAGCCTGACGTGAAGAATGCTCTTGCCGCCGCCCGCATCCTTGAGGCCGTAATCGAAGTCATAGTGGGGCACCGCGGTTCCGTAGACCCATTCGTTGAAGAACCAGTCCATGGGGCGGCCCACGTGCTTTTCAACCACGCTCTGAAAATCCTGGGTTGAAGCGTTCTTCCCCGCATAAGTCGAAACGAAATCGCGCATCATGTCGATGAAGGCCTGGTCAGGATCGTGCTGCCTCGGGTCTTCCATGATGGCGCGCAGCATCTCGAGCACATAGGACCCTTTGCGGTAGATCAAGACGCTCGCGTTGTCACCCTCCACGTAGGAGTTGGTCTGGGAGTTGAGCCAAATGGGACCGGCGTCCGTGGGACGCACGCCACCCGCATTTTTGTTGAGAATCCACTTTCGTTGCAGGTCCCAAAAGCCCCGAAGACGCTTCGGGTCGGATTGTTTCAGAAAAAGGGCGGCGGAGAAATCGGCGAAGCCCTCGGAGAGCCACTGATCGTGATACGACTTCCAGCCCACCGTGTGACCCCACCATTGATGCGACACTTCGTGCATGGCCACGGTGTCCAGGAATTGGCGGTCCTCGGCCGAGGTCTGCAAACTCAGGCTGTTCAGAGTGGTTTTGTCAAGAAAGGAATGGTAGGGAAGAAAGACGAGAGTCGGCCAGCTTTGCCCATAATCCCCGACGGGTTGCTCCGTGACCGAAATGAATTTGAAAGGCAGCGGGCCAAAGTAATACCTGAAGAGCTTGAAGGCTTGGTAACTCAGGTCTGCCTCCCGCTGGGCCAACCCAGCCGTATTGAAGCCACCCCGCATCTTTTCCCACTGTGTCTCGACGCTCGACCCATTGCCGTGTTGGTATTGGGTCTCTTGCATGTCCATTTGATTCGTCATTGATTTGATCTCATCGGGGAGCTCGCGCCCCGCATATGCGGTCAACGTCACAGAGGCATCGGACTCACTCTTGTTCACAAAATCGCCATAGTTGAAGCCCACGACGCGATAGGGGATTTCGGAGTCCCACTTGGTCTCAAGTTCATCGTGGCCCTTGTCCGAGCTCATTAATCGTCCCGTGGCTATGAGGGTGTATTTCTTCGGAGAATGAAAATCGAGTGTGAAGTGGGTAAGATCTTCTCCCGGCTCGAAGCTGGGGTACCAGGAAGATCGTGCGTTGACCAAGTAAAGACCGGAACCCTGTATTTGAATGATACGGCTCTCGAGCGTGGAATCCTCGTCGTAGCTTATCTTCAGGGTGTAGTTGGCGCCCGGCTTTGCAGCCTCGGGCAGAATCACCCAAAGGTCGCCATCGTGTTTGCGGTCTTCCTGGATGAAGTCGATTTTCTTGCCTGCGCCGTCGGTGACTTCGGAAACGCGCAGCACGTTGTCCAGATTCATCGGCAGAACACGCGCCGAAGCCGCGGGCACCTCAAACTGAAGGGTCGCCGTCTCGGAGATGTGTCTGGTCTGGGTGACCGTGGCGTCGATGTGCTCATCGCTGCAATGCACGAGCAGGGTCCGATGATCGGGATGCGGGTTGTTCGCGTATTCGTCTTTCAGGTGGAAGCCGGACCACCACTCGAAGGCCTGGCTATGCTTAAATCGCACGAGCTTCACCTCTTCACCCGCCGAGAGCCAAGCCGGGCCCAGGGCCGAGTCGCGATTCCAACTGATCTCAAAGAGAAGCTCATTGTAATGGTCGCTGTTGATGTCCGCCAGAAACCAGCCGCGGCTGGAAGGGTCCGTGAGATCGGCCAACATGCGTGCGGCGTGATTCCGAAGTCCCGGACGACCATTGCTCATATTCGCCCACCACCAATTGTATTCATCCGAGAATCTCCTCTG
>Ga0187857_10002913_pt1 | contig 14572 bp, 10 predicted proteins | sample June2016WEW_8_10_FD_132984 | JGI IMG/M metagenome (GOLD analysis project Ga0187857, IMG submission 132984) | Peatland microbial communities from SPRUCE experiment site at the Marcell Experimental Forest, Minnesota, USA - June2016WEW_8_100 | ecosystem: Environmental > Terrestrial > Soil >...
CTCTACGGCGAGATGCACCGCTTCATTCCCGCGCTGGCCAGCTGGTATGGCGCGTCGATCTGCGAAATTCCCATCAAGTATGTGAACCGCGAGCGGGGCAAGAGCCACTACGGCATCGGGCGCACCTTCAGCGTCTTCTTTGACCTGCTGACCATTCGCTTTCTGCTCAGGTACATGAGCCGTCCGCTGCACTTTTTCGGCGGCTTCGGCGCCCTGGGCATCCTGGCGGGCAGTACCATCTCGGCAGTATTGCTGGGGATGAAGCTCCTCAATCCGCGCCAGAGCCTGATGGAGCTGCACGGACCGATGTTCGTGATTGGCGCGGTGCTGATTGTAGCCGGCATCCAGATGCTGGCCATCGGTCTGCTGGGCGAGCTGCAGGTGCGCCACTTTCACGCCAGCCAGCAACACGCTCCGTACGCCATCGACCGCATCGTGCGCCTGGATTCCCCTGAAGAGCAGAGCATGCTGCCGGAAGGGCGCGAGGAAAGGTTTTAAATGCAGGGAATAGGGACTAGGGAATAGGGAATAGGGACTAGGGACTAGGGACTAGGGACTAGGGAATAGAAAAGCCCCGTCCGGGCGTCGTCTGGACGGGCTTGGTGTTTTTTGGGTAAGCTGTGGAGCGCATCGAGCTTGCAGCATCCGGGTCTCAAGGTTCATTCTTACCGTGACATGAAAGCCATCCAGATACACCATACAGGCGGGCCGGAAGTTCTTGAGATGGCCGAATTGCCCATTCCCCAGCCGGGACCGGGGCAGGTGTTGATCCGCGTGGAAGCTGTCGGGGTCAACTTCATCGAGATCTACTTCCGCAAGGGCGTCTACAAGGCGGCTCTGCCGCTGACGCCGGGCAGCGAGGCTGCGGGCACGGTGGAGGAGCTGGGGCCGGGCGTGACGGGGTTTGCCGCCGGGGACGCGGTGGCCTCGACGAGTGTGCTGGGCAGCTACGCCGAGTATGCGCTGGTTCCGGCGGCGCAATTGGTCAAGGTGCCCGCGGCGCTGAGCATGGAGCAGGCCGCCGCGGCCATGCTGCAGGGGATGACGGCGCATTATCTCTCCCACTCCACTTTCCCGCTCAAGGCCGGAGACACGGCGCTGGTTCATGCCGGAGCCGGCGGCGTGGGCCTGCTGTTGACGCAGATGGCGGTGCGGCTGGGCGCGCGCGTCATTACCACGGTCTCTACGCCGGCCAAGGCAAAACTGTCGCGCAAGGCGGGCGCTTCCCATGCGATTCTTTACACCGAGCAGGACTTCGAGGCGGAGGTCAAGAGGCTGACCCGCGGCAAAGGCGTGGACGTGGTCTACGACTCGGTGGGCAAAACTACATTTGAGTCCAGCCTGAACTGCCTGCGTCCGCGCGGGCTGCTGGCGCTGTTTGGCGCCTCCAGCGGGCCTGTGCCGCCCTTCGACCTGATCCAGCTCAGCGGCAAGGGGTCGCTGTTCATCACCCGGCCCACGCTGTGGCACTACATTGCCACGCGGGCGGAGCTGGAGGGTCGCGCCGGGGATGTGCTGGGTTGGGCGGCCAGGGGCGAACTCAAGTTGCGCACCGAGCACATCTATCCCCTGGCCGAGGCCGCGCAGGCGCAGACGGATCTGGAAGAACGCAAGACTACGGGGAAGATTCTGCTGGAGCCGTAACCAGTGGTCAGTGAACAGTGGTCAGTGATCAGAGATCAGGGAACAGGGATCAGGGAACAGGGAACAGGGAACAGGGAATAGGGAATAGGGAATAGGGAACAGTTGGTGCCCCAGGTCTGACCATCCCAAGATCAACGGGTGCCCCAGGTCTCGACTTTGAGACCTGGGAAGCCACGAACCTCGAACCGTTGTTTCCTCGGACAACTGACAACTGACAACTGATAACTGATAACTGATAACTGACAACTGATAACTGACAACTGACAACTGACAACTGATAACTGACCACTGACAACTGATAACTGACCACTGTTCACTGACCACTGTCCACTGAAAGAATTCCATGAGCAAAATTTCCATTGCCGCTGAAGACCGGGTCTTTGTGCTGACCGGCGCGGGGATCAGCGCGGAGAGCGGGTTACCGACTTTTCGCGCGTCGGACGGGTTGTGGGCGGGGCACAGCATCGAGGATGTTTGCACGCCTGAGGCATGGGTGCGGAATCCGGGGCTGGTGTGGGAGTTTTACGCTGGGCGGCGGGCGGATGGGGCGAAGGCTGAGCCGAATCCTGCGCACGTTGCGCTCGCCGGACTGGAGGCGCGGCTGGGCGACCGCTTCTTTCTCTGCACGCAGAACGTGGACGATCTGCATGAGCGGGCCGGCTCTGTGCGGCTGGTGCACATGCATGGCGAGCTGGCCAAGTCGCGCTGCGAGAGGGAGTGCAGGCGGCCGCCGGTCGAGGATCATGCTATTTATCGAAGCCTGGATGAGGTGGGCCGCTGCGCCTGCGGAGGACGGCTGCGGCCGCACATCGTTTTCTTCGGCGAGATTCCGCTGCAGATGGATCGCATCCAGGAGGAGATCCGGAAGGCGACGCTGATGGTGGTGGTGGGAACATCGGGATCGGTTTATCCGGCGGCGAATTTTGTCCATTGGGCGCGGCAGGGTGGGGCGCGCACCGTCTACATTGGGCCGGAACAACCGCTGAACGCTGCGGCGTTTACTCATGTGGTTGAGGGTAAAGCCGGGGAAGTGCTGCCGGGGCTGTTTCAGGCGGAGTAGAGTATTTCCCCGGGTTGACGCAGGTTGAGGTTCGTGGTCTCCCACCCTTTCGACAGAACGAAGTCGAAAGGATGGGGCACGGAGCAGTTGTGGTCCTTGCGCCCCAAAGCAACTATTCGATGGTGAGTCCTGGAGCCGGCAGGTTCTCTTTCCCCTCGGCTTCCCGGTTGAGCCTGGCTCGCTTGGGAACTTCGATCAGATCCTGGTCGTGGGCGGTGCGATGGACCTCGGCCTGTGCCGGGCGCAAGGTTTGGGGCGTGGTTTGCATTGGCATTCCTCCGTTGTTTCGTGTTGATGTGGGTTGGTTACAAAGCGGAGGGAGCAGTGGCCTTCAGGCCACTGAAAATGGATCATGATCCGAAGGGCTTCAGCCCCGGGCCTTACGCTAGCGCTGCCGCTATGCTCCATCCACCGCCAGTTGACAGCAATACAGCTTCCGGGGCTGAAGCCCGTGGAAGATTGGGCTTATTTCAGTGGCCTGAAGGCCACTGCTCCCTCCGGAAAAACAGGCAATGGCCAATGTCGGTTGCGTAAACGGGCCCTAATACAACACTGCATCAGCGGGACTTGATGAACTCTCTGCGGCGGAAGCGAAGGCCGGTCCAGTCTTCGTCGATGGCGATTGAACGCACGCAATCGAATCCCGCCTCATTCAGCGCGGCCCAGCCTGTATCGCGGTTAAAATCGCATTTATATTTCTTCGATGTGCCTTTGGGATAGGCGAACCAGACCATGGCGTCGCCCCTGGCCTTTGCGGCAACTTGCGGGGCGAGGGCGTCGACTTCGGCCTGGCGGGTAACGAAGGCGAGAGAAAAGCGAATCTCGGGGAGGGACTCGAGATGGCGGTGGATGGTGATTACGGGCAGCTGTGAGAGCTCCCGCTCTAAGCTCTCCGGCGCGTGCAGGATAAGGATCTCCTGGTGATCCTTGAGGTTGAGTTTCTCGAAGAGGGTGGCCATGGATTTTTATGTTAAGCGGATTGGGGAAATAATCTGCAAACTGGGATTGAAAAAGGTTTAGAAGTGGAAGCGGTAGCGGAGCTCGGCGGAGACGATTCTTGGATCGTTCCAGTGGAAGCCGCCGATGGTTACGGAGTTGTCCTGCAAAACGCGGTGGTTGGTGACGTTGAGGACCGTGGCCGAGAGCTTCCAGCGCTCGCCTATCGCGTGGCCGGCGGAAAGGTCGAAGGTGGTATGCACGGGCAGATAGGGGCCGTTGTAAGGGCCCTCATTGGCGCCGGCCAGTCCGTTTGAAAAGCCGGTGCCGTAGTAGACGTTGGTCGAGAACCACGAGTGCAAAGGCAGGTTGGCCGTGAAGCCGGTGTTGAGCGTGTCGCGCTGGTCGTGGTCCATCGCCATGTAGTTGAAGCCGAGGTCGCAGGCCGGGTCGGTGGGAATCGAACAGGTAAAGCCGCCGATGATGTTGCCGCGCTGCTGGATGATTTGATTCGAATATGTCAGATGGAATTGGCCGGCGTGGGCTAACTCGGGTGAGCGCAGGGTCATTTCCCAGGCGCGCACCAGCGCTCCATCGACGGCGATGGGGAAGTACATATTCGATTCGCCAAGGTTGGCGTGATCGAGGAAGTTGTTGACGCGATTTTTGAAGGTATCCAAGTCGAGAGACCAGCCCTTATACGGAATGAGAATGCCGAACTGGTGTTCTTCGTCGCGCTCCGAGGGCAGGGGCGTGAAGGCGTTTTCGCCAGTTGGCAGGCTGCCGGCGTAGTTGAGGACGGAGCTGGAGACGGTGAGCAGAGGCGCGGGCTGGAAGAAGTGGCCGTAAAAGCCGCGCAGAACCCAGCGCAGGCGGGGAATCTCGACGGTTGCGCCGATGCGGGGGTAGGTTGCGGACTCTGAGTATCCTCCACGGAAGATAGAGAAGCGCTCGCCGCCGAGCAGGGTGATGTATTGGCCGATGCGCAGGTGGTCGGAGAGGTAGAACTCGACCAGAGCGGCGCCGGCGCTGGCACCGGTATTGGGAAAGGATGCTCCGGGTGGGGTGTTGACCTGCACGCCGAAGAGGTCGCTCTCTGCCTGATAGAACGAGTAGAAGCCGGCAGAGAAGCTGTTCGGTCCCGCGTCCGCATGGGCATCGGCCTGGCCGCCTACATAATTCGAGTTCTGATGCCAGGTGGTGGAAACGGGCAGGTCGGTTGGGAGCGAGTTATAGTCTGCCTGGTTCAAGTGATAGAAGGGCGCGAAGGAAACGAGAGCATGGGGCGAAAGGGTGTGAACCCAGTTGGCGATGACGAAGGAATCGCGCTCTGATTGAGCGTCGCGCAGGCCGGTGGAGCTGTAATGGCCGGAAGTGGTCTCATAGTCGTCGGGGTTGGGGTCGTAGGGGACGTCGTAGTAGTCCTGGCGGTACTGCGCGTTCAGGCGCAATTGGTCCCTGGGAGTCTGGTTGCGAATGAGCGACAGAAAGCCGCTTTCGGAGTTGGTGGCGTCGTGATAGATGGCGATGACGGGCGTGGCCACACCGTAGCTGGAGCGGGAGCCGGTGAAACTGGCGTACCAGGCGGTTGCGGCGTTGTGATCGCCAAGCGAGACTTGAGTTTCGCCGGTAAAAAAGTTGCCGGCAGAGACGAGCAGTTCGCCGTCGCGGCTGCGCTCAAAGCCGTTGCGGGGCAGCACGTTGAAGACTCCATAGGTGCGGTCGCCTATGTCCGCTCCATAACTGCCGCGCTGGGTCTCGATGGCGTCGATGTCCTTGGGATCGATCTGCGGGCCGACGTTGGAGGCCAACTTGGTATTGGGAATGGAAATTCCATCGATCAGCCAACTGGTCTGGTGGCCGCCGCGCATGTGCAGCATGTCGTGAGCGATGTAGGCGCCGGGAACGTAATCGGTGATCATTTCCGTGCCGATGGTGCGGTCCGCGCCGGGAGTCAGCGCGATGTCGGCTCGGGTGATGAGCGTCGTGGGGGTTGCTGAATCGGTGGCAGAGAGGGAGATCCCCAATCCCTCGACCTGGATGCTCTGGATGGCAGGGGCGAGCTGGAGCGCTATATGCACAACGGGGTTGGTGCCCGAGGCAACGGTGAGCGGCTGGGTGACGATGGTGAAGCCGGGGGCGGCGACGGTCAAACGGTAGACGCCGATGGGCGTCTGGGGCAGTTCGAATTCGCCTTCGGAGCTGGTTTCGGTCCGCAATGTGAAGGTGGAATCGGCGGCTTCAAGGGTGACCTTTACGCCGGCGATGGGCCGGTGCTGCGGATCGTGGACCACTCCGTGCACGGTGGCGAAGACGGTGGCCGATGCGGGGATGGAAGCGGCCAGCAGCAGAGGTGCGACAAAAGAATAAAGGCGGCGCATGAATGAAACTCCTGAAGCGATCCTGCTGGTGCGGAGGCAATCTTTACGGCCCGGAATGCCGGGGCGCACGATGCCTGACAAGGTTTAGGAAATCGTTGAAAACAGACCTGATCCGAGAGAGGCGATTGCTCTCACGGCGCGACGTTCTTGCCGGTCTGCTCAGTCCGGAACCGGATGGATGCTGCTCTTTAAAAGGGCAGGGCATTCAACGGGATTTTCTAGGCGAGGATTGTGACGGGAGGTCCGCGGCCGGCGCGGGTGCGGACCTGTCTCAGGCGGGCAGCGGCGCGGCCTGCGGCGGGTGAGTGAGGCTGCGCGAGCAGAACCGGCAACCTGGCCGGGGAGGCGGCCAGCGCGGGAATTGTCGATACAGGTGCGGCTGTGTAGCCGGGGAACAAGGGGCAGGTTGCGGGAGCGGTGAAGAAGGGTTTGCCCGATGCGGCCTGGGCCTTCATGGCGGCCATGCGCATGGACATGGCGCAGTGGTGGGCTCCGTGACGGCGGCAGCAGGGCGGCAGGCGCGACTCGTCGCTCACGGGGAGGATGGCCGCAAGCGGCCCCAGCCAGAAGAACAGAATCAGAAATATGGAGAGCGAGCGCCGCATCTGAATTCATCTTACATGACGAATGGGTTGCCACCCCAGCGATGAAGTGGGCGCCCTCCAGGGTTGGGGCATCGCTACCACCCCAGGAAGCAAAGGCCGCTTCCTGGGGGCCCCGGTCGCTGGGGCCCCCGGAATCTGAGGCGCGCATTGGGCAATCGGCGCGCCGCGGTCAGGTATCATCGGGTTATCAAGTGATTTCATTCGCTTCTAAGAGGAAATGCCGGTGTCCAAAGTGCATGGTTCGGTATCGCCGCAACAGCTTTCCAGCAAGGCCGCGCGGGAGTCCCGCGTTCAGCGCCCGTTGCGCATCGCGATCTTTGGTTTTGGGACGGTGGGCAGTTCGGTGGCGCGGATCCTGGTGGAGTCCCGGCCGCAGGGGCTGGAGCTGACCCACGTATTCAATCGTGGCGTGGAGCGCAAGCGCGTGGACTGGGTTCCATCGAGCGTGGAGTGGAGCGAGGACGCCGATGCCGTGCTGGCATCGGATGTGGACGTGGTGGTGGAGCTGGCCGGCGGGCTCGACCCGGCCGGCGGCTGGGTGCGGCGCGCGCTCGACGACGGCAAGAGCGTGGTCACGGCCAACAAGAAGCTGATTGCCTATCAGGGCGTGGAACTGGAGCGGCTGGCCGCGGCCAAAGGCGGGCATCTGAAGTATGGGGCCGCCGTGGCGGGCGGAATTCCCGTGATTCCTGGCCTCGAACAGGGATTGGCCGGGGATCGGATCGAGCGCATTGAAGGCATTTTGAACGGCACCTGCAACTTCATCCTGAGCAAGATGGAGGGAGGCGCGGAATACGCGGCGGTGCTGGCCGAGGCGCAGGCCAAGGGCTTTGCCGAGGCCGACCCCACCGAGGATGTGGGCGGGTTCGACGCGCGCGCCAAGCTGGCCATTCTCATGCGGCTGGCGCTGCGCGTGGCAGTGGACCCGGAGGAGATCGTACCCCGGCCTATCACGGCGGTCTCAGCCGTGGACTTCAGCTATGCGCGGGAACTGGGCTGCACTATCCGCCAGGTGGCGCGGGCCGAGCAGAACCATGGTCAGGTAGCGGCCACCGTGGGACCGATGCTGGTGGATCTGCATTCTCCGCTGGCATGGTCGCGGGGCACCGAGAACATGGTGATTCTCAGCGGACATTACGGCGGCGATGTAGTGTTTTCCGGCCACGGCGCCGGCGGGCATCCCACCGCGGTGGCCGTGGTCAGCGATCTGCTGGCGCTGGCGCACGGCTCGCGGCGGGTCAAGCTTCCCGCTGCCCCGGCGCGGGTGAGCGCCGAGTTTGAGGTTCCGCATTTCATCCGCTTCCTGGTCGACGACAAGCCGGGAATTATTGCCGATATTACCGTGGCGCTGGCCAAAGAGCGCATCAACATTCGCGCCATCGTGCAAAAGACCGGCTATCCCCAGCACGCGCTGCCCTTCGTGATGACCGTCGAGCCATGCAAAGCATCGGCGCTCAAGCGAGCGCTCGAATGCCTCCGCGGCAAAGACTATCTTCTCGAAGAGCCGCTGGATTTGCAGATGCTGGAGTAGCAAAGTTAGTGCGGTATGCGGAGAGCAGTACCGTGAGCAAAAATAAATCTCATAAAAAACGGAAAAACGCAAAGAGGCCGGCAACTCAACCGGCAGATGCAAGTGCCGGCGGGCGCTTCCAGCTTCGGCCATGGATGCTGGTGGCGATCGTCATCGCGCTCGCGGCCGCCGTTCGAATCCGTTTGCTGGGGATTCCCTTAGAACGGGACGAGGGGGAGTATGCGTATACGGGCCAGCTCATGCTGCACGGGATTCCCCCTTACAAACTCGCCTTCAGTATGAAATTTCCAGGTATCGATGCGGCCTACGCCGCAATCATGGCGGTGTTTGGGCAAACGATCACCGGGATCCACCTGGGATTCTTGCTGGTTAACGCCGCAACTATTGTGCTGATCTATCTGCTCGGAAAACGGCTTTTTACGCCCGCGGCCGGTGTTGCGGCTTGCGCGGCATATGCGCTGCTTTCGATTGGGCAAGGCGTTTTAGGAACCCAGGCTCATGCCACGCATTTTGTGGTGCTGGCAGCGCTGGGCGGAACATTGCTGCTGCTACGCGGAATCGATTCCCGGCGATGGTCAACAGTGTTCTTGAGCGGAGTGCTTTATGGCATTGCCGTGCTGATGAAGCAGCACGGGTTTCCCTTTGTGATCTTTGGCTTTTTGTATCTTGCGTGGGATCGCATGACCCGGCGCCGCGGCGCCTGGCTCTCGACGTTGAAAGATCCGGCAATATATCTCTGCGGAGTGTCGGTCCCGCTGGTGCTGACCGGTTTCGCGCTGTGGTGGGCCGGGGTATTCGAAAAATTCTGGTTTTGGACATTCACCTATGCACGCGAATATGAGCAGGAATTACGGTTTTCCGCTGGAATCGATGTGTTCAGTAATAACTTCCCCGACATCGTGAGGCCGAACCTTGCGATTTGGATCATAGCCCTGGCGGGGTTGGTGCTGATCTGGTGGAGAGAAGAGGATCGCATTATTGCGGTTTTCGTTGCCGGTTTTCTGGTCTTCTCATTTCTCGCCGTCTGCCCTGGCTTTTACTTTCGTAATCACTATTTCGTTCTCATGCTGCCGGCAATCGCTTTGCTGGCCGGAGCAGCCGTTGGTACTGCCCGGAAACAATGGCCGCGCGTTTCCTGGCTGACGTACGGTGTGTTTGGCGCGGCGTTGGTGTTCTCGGTTGTGCAGCAACAGAAGTTTCTGTTTCGAATGAGTCCGTTAGAGATTTCACGAGCTATGTATCTGCAAAGCCCTTTCCCGGAAGCCATACGAATCGGCGACTATATTCGAACCCACTCGGCGAAAGACTCCCGCATCGCAGTACTCGGATCCGAACCCGAAATTCCCTTCTATGCGAACCGGCTCTCCGCCTCGGGTTACATCTATATGTACGGCCTGATGGAAGACCAGCCATACGCGATAACCATGCAAAACGAATTCATACGCGATATTGAAAACGCCCAGCCGGAATACGTGGTTTTCGTCAAGTATCAAACGTCCTGGACGCAGATATCGGAGATCTCCTCGTTTACAATTCTGCACTGGTGGGCCGCTTACCAACCGCAACGGTACAAACAAATAGTCGCAGTGGCCGACATCATTTCACCCGATCACACTGAATACCGGTGGGGGGATGCCGGAACATATAAGGTGCAGTCGTCTTCGGCCGTCCTGGTTTACAAGAGGACGGATGCGGCGGATTTTACAACGGCGCGGCTTAATCATGCCGATGCTCTCCAGGCGCAGGAAAAACTTGACGAGGCGGCTCAGGAGAACCTTCAGGTGCTAGCCATCACCCTCGATCCGGATAATTACTATGCGCATAACAATTTAGGCATTCTTTTGTACACGCAGGGATTGACAGAGGAAGCCCTTAAGGAATTCCGGCGTTCTCTGGCCATCAAACCCAATCAGGCATTGGTCCATTACGATATCGGCAAAATATTTATGGAGACGAATCGACTTATCGAAGCTGTAGATGAGTTAACACAGGCGGTGCGGCTCAAACCTACAGACGCTCATGCGCATAATGACCTCGGCGTAGCCCTGTTTCAACTGGAGGATTATGAAGACGCGGCCGAGCAGTTCAGCGACGCGGTCCGGATTAATCCGGCCGATGCAGATGCAAGGCGAAATCTCGATCTTGCTCAAGCCCGGATGAAAAACAAGAAGGCTGATCAGGGAAGAAATACAAATATGTCGGATGACAATCAATAAGTTGATTCCGGAGCCGGGCCGGTGGACTCGCGGACTACTAACTCCGGGGCCATGACAATCTCGGCGGGGTACTGTTTTTCGCGGTTTGCAATGCGTTCCAGCAGCACCTGTGCGCCGCGCCTGCCCATCTCCAGCAGCGGCTGGCGGACGGTGGTGAGCGAGGGCGTGGAGTAGGCGGCGGACTGAATGTCGTCGAAGCCGACTACGGAGACGTCTTCGGGCACGGCGAGCCCGGCGTCCTTGAGGGCGCGGATGGCGCCGATGGCGGCGATGTCGTTGAAGCAGAAGATGGCGGTGAAACCGCGGGTCTTTTTGAGCAGGGCCTGCATGGGTTTGTAGCCGATCTCGGGGGCCATGGGGTGGTATCCGGTTTTCATCGACCATCCGGAGGAATCGATGCGGATGACCAGCGCGGGGTCCAGCTTGAGGCCCATCTCCCTGGCCACCTGCTGGATGCTTTTCCAACGGAACTCCGAATCGGGGATGGCGCGCGGGCCGTGCATGAAAGCGATGCGGCGGTGACCGAGCGAATAGAGATGGGTGAGAGCCTGTTCGACCGCGAGATGATGATCGAGCACGATATTAGTCACGTTCTCAACCGCGCTGTGGGCCGAGATGGCTACTACAGGGACCGGCACGGCAATGTGGTCTGCCGGGGTGTTCAGCAGCAGAAAGCCATCCACGGCGCGCTCCACCAGCATGCGCGGATACTGTTCGATCAGCTCCCGTTTCCAGTCGTGGCAGGCGGTGAAGTAGAAGTAGCGGGCCAGGTTGAGTTCTTCCACCACGCCGCTCATCACGCGGGTGAAGTAGCCCTCGCTCAGGTCCGGCGCCAGCACGCCCACGCTCATCGACCGGCTTTGCCGCAAGGACCGGGCAAAGTAGTTGGGGCGGTAGTTGAGCCGCTCGGCCGCCTCCATCACCCGGTTGCGGGTCTCCTCGGGGATGGACCGGGCGGAGGGCGAGTGATTCAGGACCAGGGAGACAGTGGTCTGGGATAGCTCAAGGTGCTCGGCGAGCATTCTCAGGTTGACGGGTCCTGATGGCGGAGAATTTTTTCCCTTAGCCATGTTGGAGTTGTAACACGTTTACTGCAAAGGCGAAACAACGATTCCCGTTTGATATATCGATTTTTCTGGCATGGCAAGGAATGGCGCGGGATTCCGTACGAATCACGCATTCTCTCCATCTGGACTGTTTATTCAATTGCTGATATTCCCTCAGGGGCTATTGGTTCCTGCATAAATAATGTCCTTGCGCCGTCCCTACGGGACTCCGTAACGAACTTGTGGAATCCCTATTCCCCACGCTGAAGCGCGGGGCTAACCAAGTCGCCGCGGCGACCGCCTCCGGCGCGTTTGCGGTCCTCAATAAAGCCCAGGTTCATTCTTCTCAACTTGCGGCACGCGACCCGACCCCGACCCAGAGGGTTCCCCGGTTCCCCGGTACCCCGGTCGTGCCCTGACACTTCATGCCTTCCGCAACGAGTTTTCCGCAGCCTGTGAAGTCGCTCCGATTCAATGCCAAGTGCCCACATCGACCGCTCATTGCCGCGGAGCCTGGATTTGGTTCACGCCCGGCTTGAGCGGCCACCAATCCTTGCCTTCGTAGACGAAGCTGCCGGTAAGCGTTCCGGGCAGCGTGATGGTTGCGTTCAGTCCGTCGCCCTGGCGGTGATACTCCACCTCGATCATGCCCTGGGGATGCGGATAGCTTGCCTTGAGCGAGGACAGCGTGCCCAGGTGAGGAGCAATGTGGACCGTGGCAAAGCCGGGACTGGCCGGCTCAATACCGGCTACCAGCGTGAGCAGGTCGTAGATGGGATGCGCGCTCCAGGCGTGGGAGTCGGAGCGGGTGTTGCCGGGAACCTCAGGCCAGGTGCTGAAGTGCAGGGCCAGCAGCTTGCGCCAGGGGTCGATGGAGTTGAGGTATTCGTCCGCAAGACCGGCGTGCTCCAGGGCGCGGGCGAGATAGAAGCGGAAGTAATAGGAGGCGCTGAGAACGCCGTCGGGGGTAGTGCCGGGGTCGATGGCCAGCATCTTCCGCAGAACTTCCTTCTGGTGGTCTTTGGGGATTACATCGTAGAGGACGGCCAGAATGTTGGCCTGCTGGCTGAAGATCTTCTGCTCGGAATTGTCGGCGATCAGGCCGCGGGAGTCGTTCCAGCACTTGCTCAAGATGCCAGAGCGCACATGGGCGGCGCGGTCCTGGTAGCGGGTGGCCAAATGCGGGTCTCCGAGGCCTTTTTCGAGATCGGCGGCATCGTTCAGGGCACCCAGGTACTGGAGGGTGGTCATGCAGGACTCGCCGTTCGCGTCGTAGGTGGGGATCTCTTCTCCATCGGAGACCCAGTCGATAAAGCTCCACCAGGGAAGCTTGTCGAGCAGGCCGTCGGGCTGCTCATGGGTGGCGAACCAGGCCAGAACGGAGCGGGTACCGGCGAGTGAGGAGCGCGCTAGCTGGGGGTCGGGCCGGTAGAGCCAGTAGTCGTGGACCATGCCGATCCAGAGCAGGGAAAAGGTGGGAATGTTTTGCGCCATCGAGCTGGGATAGCGGCTGCGGGTAATTCCATCCGAGATGCGGGACTGGTCAAAGGCCTCAATGGCCTGGCGGGCGAGGCGGTCGTCGCCGGTGACAGAATAGGAAATAAGCGACTCGATGCGTGTGTCGCCCACGTACTGGAGTTGCTCATAATAGGGAGAGTCCGTGTAGGTTTCATGGGATCCGATATGGATGGTGCGCCAACTGATCTCCCAAATTTTGTCCAGCTCAGGGTCGCCGGAGGTGAAAGTGGCCAGCTCGTTGAAAGGATAGGCGGTGAAATTGGCGGTAAACGACTCTAATTGCAAGGGTTCTGCGGCGGTTTGGATATCGAGGTCCAGATAGCGCCAGGTGCGCCACCAGAGTGGCTCAAAGGAGCGGTGAGCGCCGCCGTCGGGGAGGAAGCTGTCAGAGAGGCCGTGGGCGGTGCGGTCGCCGACGTCATCGCGGTCGCCTTTGTGCTTGTCCTTGTCGTAGAGAGCTTCGGCGTAGGTGAGAGTGATACGCGCGCCCTTGCCGCCGGAGACAGTGAGCAGCGGATAGGCGGTGGTGAGCGTCTTGCGATCCAGCAGCAGATGGACGTGGGTGGCGGCAGGAACGCTGACGGCGCTGGACGGAAAGCCGCGAAGGGCTGGAAAGTCTGTGCGCACGGCTTCGCCGGTGCTGGTGGGCGAGTACTCCATGACGGGCAGCATATCCGGTACCAGACCCCATGAATTGTTCCTGTCGGCGTCGGCTGAGTAGGCCAGGTTGTCTGTGGAAGCTATCCACTCGCGAATGGACGAGGCGGCAGGGAGCCAGGACGAGCCGGCGGCGGCGGGGCTATTCCAGGTCCAGTCGTAGAGCGCGGCATTAATCTCTTCGCCGGGACCGGAGAGCATCTGTATCCAAAAGTCTCTGGCGAGGCGCGGAACCGGCCGCTGACCTGTCTCCTGCTCGACCAGCCAGCCGCCGGGAGTGCTGATGGAATTGTCTCCAGTGGCTTCGCTTTCCAGCAGAAAGGCGGTGCGGTCGCTCATCTGCGCGGTGGGCGAGTAGACGCCGAAGTTCCAGACGGTTGCGGTGATCAGGTTCTGGCCGGGCTGAAGCAGGGGCGCCAGGTCAAACCGCTCGTAGCGCCAATGGGCCAGGTCGCCGCGGGCCGGGCCGTCGCCCACCCGATGGCCGTTCACAAACAGAATGAAGCGGTTATCGGCGCTGACGCGGACCGGGTAGCTCAAGGGGACGGCTGCCAGCGAGAGCGTACGGCGGAAGTGGAGCACCACTGGCTCGCGGAGAGGGGCGGTGGGATGCGTGACCCAGGAGGCCTTCCACTCGCGGTGGGGCGGGTCGGACTGGACATTGTTTTGGGCGTGGAGGGCGAGGGTGGTCAGGGCGAGGGCGAAAAAAGTCAAAACTGGGCGCATGGTTTAGGTCTTCCGGTTTCCAGCTTACCAGCTTAACTGAAAATGAATACCAATGGAGAAAGCATTTCAATATCGCTGTAGGTGGGTGAGAACCGTGGGGTGAAGACTGGCAATTGCGAATGCTTCGGTTTATTGGTTCCTGCATCAATAATGTCCTTGCGCCGTCCCTACGGGACTCCGTAACGAACTTGTGGAATCCCTTTTCCCCACGCTGAAGCGCGGGGCTAACCAAGTCGCCGCGGCGACCGCCTC
>Ga0187857_10002918_pt1 | contig 14549 bp, 13 predicted proteins | sample June2016WEW_8_10_FD_132984 | JGI IMG/M metagenome (GOLD analysis project Ga0187857, IMG submission 132984) | Peatland microbial communities from SPRUCE experiment site at the Marcell Experimental Forest, Minnesota, USA - June2016WEW_8_100 | ecosystem: Environmental > Terrestrial > Soil >...
GACGCGCCAGCGCCGAGTGGCGGACGGTCGACGGGCGCTTCCGGTCTCCGGACCGCGCTCGCCGGGGAGCGGCGCGAGACGCACCAAGCGCGCGATGCCCGCTTCGTCGATCTCGATGAGCATCTCGATGGCGTCGTCGATCAAGCCGATCTCCTGCTGCGACGAAGCCCTAGCGGCAACCACGTGGATCCTCCCCGAGCACGGCTGTCCGTATCACCTCTATGACTCCAGTTCGTGAGACAGGTTCCATGATTATCACGTCACTTGCGCGGCGATGGCGCCGCTGGACACCTCTCGTGGCATCCGGCGTTTGAGCCATCCGTTGTTCTCGACCGCGATGGCCAAGGTGATGGCCTGGTGCAAACCTTCGGCGTCTCCGGAAAGATGTGACTTCGACCCGGTCTCGAGGCAAGCAAATGCCGAGCCTGGTTGCCGATGCCTGCCGGCCAGGTCGTCGCCGGGCCCTGGGCGGGCTGACCGACCGGGAGGCACCGGACACGGCGTCGCCTTTCTTGTCATCGCGAAGACTGGTCCCGCTCGCCGCGTCGGGGCAGGAAGGCGAAGAGGCGACAACCGTGTCGTGGACGGATCGGAGGGCGCCGGGTTGGTAGCCGTGTTCGCGAGGCGGACCCAAGCCGCGTCGTGACGGTGAAAGAGGACGACCACCGTCAGCCGTCGCGTCTCGCCCGGACCGGCGACTCGCTGCGGAGTAGCGTCGGCAAAGACGGGCGCGGGCCCGCGCCGGGGTCGAGGGCGTGCTGGGGGCCGATCCTGGGGCGGACCGCGCCGGCGAGCCGGCGGACGCGGACCACAGGCACGGGCACCACAGCGTGGACCGCGGCAAATCCGCCGAGGGACCGGTGACTCCCCTCGAGACGGCCCAGACGGTCTCGTCGTCCGCCGACAGCTCGCCAATCCTGTGCCCCGTTCGGCGCCGCGCCCGGTGGCCGGTCTCGCCAGGACGGGTTGCCGTCCCTGGCAACTCCCCTTGCCACCTGCAAGGAACTCACGCCAGACGCGGAGGGGAAAGATCTGGACGCGCACTTACGGGGGAGCTCCTCGAACTTGTCACCCGCTGCCAAGGGGGGATCACGTCGATCGCTTGCCCGTCGGGTGGCACTTGGAATGGGAGTCTCTCGTGACGCCACTGCGCACCGTCCCGAGCGCCATCTCGGTCCTCCACCGCTCGTGGTTCACCTCAACCGGGCTCGCCACGGTTGCTCTGCCGACAGGTTTGACAACAGTTGTGTGACCGGTCACAATAACACGTTGTGACCGGTCACACAAGCCATGGCGCGGCGCGTATGGCTCGGGAGGCGGGGTCAGGTGCCTGTAGCCGGTGATCGAACGTCCCCGGTGAGCATTCGCGACGTCGCCAGAGCTGCTGGGGTCTCTCGTCAGACGGTCTCGCGGGTCATCAACGAGAGCGAGAGGGTGAAGCCGTCAACGCGTACGGCTGTGCTCGCCACGATTGCCCGACTCGAGTACCGCCCGAACCGAGCGGCGCGGGCGTTGGCCGGCGGGCCGGTCCAGTCGGTCACCGTGCTGACCTCGAACACGCGGCAGTACGGCTTCGCGGCGGCGCTGGAGGGCATCGAGGAGGCAACACGCGCGGCTGGTTTCGCTATGGGTGTCCGAGTTGTGGAGTCGGGTACTCCGGCGGATGTGCGGGACGCGGTGGAGCGGGCCATCGAGCCGGCGGGCGCGCTCATCATCATCGCTTACGACGCGCCAGGCATCGCGGCCCTCAACACCGTGCCGCCGGATGTCCCGATGGCAGCGATGGTTGAAACACCATCCGGTGACGAGGCGCTGGGAAAGCCTTGGGTGTGGATCGACGACCGCGAGGCTGCGGGTGATGCCACGAAGTTCTTGTTGGGCCTGGGGCACACGACCGTGCATTACGTTGCAATTCCAACCTCTAGGCGTGTTGCGCAGCGGACGCTGGGGTGGCGCGGCGCCCTCAAAGCCGCTGGTGTCCCCGTGCCCGAACCGGTGCAAGCCGGGTGGGACCCGCAGTCGGGTTGCGAAGTGGCCCGCGACCTGGCCCGGGACCGCAAGGTGACCGCGGTGCTCTGCGGTAATGATGAACTCGCATTCGGTGTCATGCGTGCATTGCACCAAGCGGGGCGTGCGATTCCTCGGGATGTCAGCGTTGTTGGTTTCGACGATATGCCCGCCTCGGCGTTTCACATTCCGGCGCTCACGACGGTCCGCCAGGATTTCAAGACGCTCGGCAAGGCGTGCTTTGCCAAGCTGCTCGCCGTGATCGAGCCGACCGGCTCCAGCGACGTGATCGAGTCGCCCCGAGCCGAGCTTGTCGTGCGCGAGAGCGCCAGCCCGCCGCCGGGCAGCCGACCCCGCGCGCCCGCGAGGAAGACCCCCGCCCGCTCGCCGGCTCCGCGCAACGGGAAGCGGGTCGCGGGTTTTCGTACGGCAACCGAATCTGGAGGCGAGTGACCAACGGAGGGGTGAGCACTACCCCACACACAAAAGGAGCAACAAGCATGAACGATAGTGGAGGCATTCACGACGCCTGGAAAAGGCGCATCAGGTCCAAGTTTGCCGTCGTGCTCGCCGGGGTGGTCCTCCTCGGCGTGGTCAGCGTCGGCACGGCGGGCACCGTCAGCGCTGGAGCGACGAGATCGCAGAGCTCCTCGGCGGTCACCAAGCACCAGTCGGTGGTCAACCTCACGTGGTGGACGATGTGGTCCGGCACGACACTGACGCTGCTCAACAAGATGGTGAGCAAGTTCAACGCGACGCACCCCGGCATCCACGTGACCGAGACGAACATCCCGAGCGATGCGACGACAAGCACGGCCAAGCTGCTCTCGAGTATCGCGGCAGGGGATCCGCCCGATGTCTTCACCGAGTGGTGGCCCGAGATCGGCTCCTTCGCCGCTGATGGCGACCTCGTGAACATGAACCAGTTCCTCACCGGTGCCTACGCCGGCTTCAAGGCCTGGGAGTATCCCGTCGCCGTCCAGGCCGCCACGTACCAAGGAGGGCTCTACGCCGTCCCGATGTCGCTGAACTCCTGGGCCCTGTACTACAACAAGGCCCTGCTCAAAAAGTTCGGCATCAAGCACCTGCCGAAGACCCTCGCCCAGTTCGACGCCGACCAGGCCAAGATGTGGACCTTTAGCGGCAAAAAGATCGTGACGATGGGCTTCTACCCGGACACGAACGGGAACGGCTTCCAGTTCTACACGACCTTCTTTGGCGCCACGAACTGCATCACCGCGGCCGGTAAGTATGACTTCGCGAGCTGCCCGGGCGCCGTGGCGGAGATGAAGTGGATCGCCAGCTACGCCAAGTACTCCTACGCCCAGGTGATGGCGCTGCAGACGGCTCTCGGCGAGGTGGCCGGCGGTCAGACGGACATCTGGACGAACGGCAAGTCCGGCTTCGAACTTACGGGGCCGTGGGAGGGAGCGCAGAACGTTCCGACCTCCAACCCCAACCTCGAGGGTGGCTTTGGCGTCATGGCCTTCCCCGGCATCGTTGGCGGACCGAGCACGCTTGGCCAGGGCAACTTCAACATCATCCCCAAGGGCGCGCACGCGGCTCAGGCCTTCGAGTTCATCTCGTGGCTCGCCGGCTACAACAACGAGAGCTTTGTGGGCTCGATCGACCCAGTGGGCGGTTGGGTGCCCGCCGGCCCCTCGGTGACCAAGACCGCGCCGTACGTGAAGTGGATAAAGAGCAATCCCTGGCTGTCGGGCTTCCTGCCCCAGATGACCAGCAAGTACACCCAGGCGCCGGTCCTTACCGCGACGCAGGCGCAGCTGTTCACCGCGGAGAACACCGCGACAGCTAACGTGCTGCAGAAGATCATGACGCCGATGCAGGCGCTCCGGTACATCGACAAACAGGCGAACGCTTCGAGCTAGAAGCGATCATCCCGCACGTTGGGGGCAGCCCGGTTTCGCGACCGGCTGCCCCCAATTGCGTGTGCGGACCGCCGGAGGAGCAGACTGCTGATATGCGGGCTTTCACGCGGGAGACGACGATGTCGCGCGCCGATGTGCCGGGCGCAGCGCCCCATCGCCGGCGACGTTCTCCGCAGCGGCGGGCGATGCGGCTTGGTCTGCTCTTCGTCAGCCCGTGGATTATCGGCTTCGTCCTCTTCTTTACCTATCCCTTTTTCGCCACCGTCTACTACGGCTTCACGAACTTCAATGGCGTCGGCGCCGCGCACTGGATCGGATTCGCCAATTACGTGAGCCTGTTCCACGACCCGTTGTTCAAGACGTCGCTGTTCAACACCTTCTACTACACGGTGATTGAACTGCCCCTGTCTACGGTCGCCGCGCTCGGCCTGGCACTGCTGCTCAATATGAATGTGAGGGGCCGGGCCGTCTACCGGACGATCTTCTACATCCCCTCGATCGTGCCGTTGGTCGCCTCGTGCATGATCTTCGTCTGGCTGTTCAACCCGGCCACGGGGATCGTCAACGACCTCCTTACCGACGCGCACCTGCCGTCCCCGGACTGGTTTTTCTCGGTCGCCTGGTCCAAGCCGTCGTTCATCCTGCTTGGACTGTGGGGACTTGGTCAGCCGATGGTGATCTACCTGGCGGGACTGCAAGGGGTGCCGAAGGAGATGTACGAAGCCGCCTCGCTCGATGGAGCCAGCCCGTGGCGGCGGTTGCGCTCCATCACTCTGCCGATGATCAGCCCTGTCATCCTCTTCAACGTCATCCTGCAACTCGTGCTGTGCATCTCGTACTTCACCCAGGCGCAGGTGATCGAGGCCACCGACATCGGCGGACCCGGCACCTCGACATGGTTCTACGTGCAGTACCTCTACGAACAGGCCTTCGTGTTCCTCAAGCTCGGCTACTCGTCGGCGATGGCGTTCTTCCTGTTCGTGATCAGCGCCGTCATCATGGTGGTCCTGTTCCGCTCCTCCGCGCGCTGGGTCTACTATGCGAACGAATAGGAGAACGAATAGGAATTGGTGGGCGCGCGCCGCGGGGCGCAGTGCCAGCAAGCACGCGGTGCTGATCGTCGTCAGCGTGCTTCTCGGTTTCCCGATCTTCTGGATGGTCCTCACCTCGCTGAAGACCAACCCGCAGTCGCTCGCCATACCGCCGCTCTGGTGGCCGCACCCCTTCGTCTGGCGCAACTACCCAGAAATGCTCTCAGCCGTGCCTTTTTGGCGATTCGTGCTGAACACGCTCATGTACGCCGGGGTGACCATCGTCGGGGTGTGTTTCTCGAGCAGCCTGGTCGCATACGGCTTCTCACGCCTTCGCTGGCGGGGGCGCGACGTCCTGTTCCAGGTGATGGTCAGCACGCTGCTAATCCCCTTCTTCGCCACGCTCATCCCGCTTTTCACCATGTACAAGCAGTTCCACATGGTGGGCTGGTACCTGCCGCTGATGATCCCGACGTTCCTCGGCAGCTCGGTCTTCAGCACCTTTCTGTTGCGCCAGTTCTTCATGACGATCCCGGAGGAGCTTTCCGACGCCGCCAGGGTGGACGGGGCGAGCGAGCTGACGATCTATGGCCGGATCATCATGCCGATGGCGAAGCCCGCACTGGCGACGGTCATCCTCTTCCAGTTCATCTACTGCTGGAACGACTTCATCGGCCCGCTCATCTACATCAACAGCCAGGTTTGGTACCCGCTTTCAATGGGACTGAACTTGATCCTCGGCACCTACACGACCAACTGGCCCTGGGTGATGGCGGCCGCGTCGGCGGCCACGGCGCCGATCATCATCCTGTTCTTCTTGACGCAGCGCACTTTCATCCGGGGCATCGCCATCCAGGGCACGGGTCTCAAGGGATGACGTCGACTTCGCTCCGGGAAGACGTAGTCGGGGCGTCAGGTCCGCCCGCGGCCGCGATGAAGAGGATCGTGGCGGCGCTGCGCGCCGTGTTCAACTTCCTCGTGCTCAACGTCGTGCTCGTGATGGCCTGCCTGCCGGTCGTCACGGTGCCCCTCGCCTGCCAGGCCGCCACGATCAGCCTCGAGCGGTGGCGGGCGGCGGGGGAGGACCGTGTCGTGCGGGAATTCATCGCCGCTTTGCGGTAGCGCCCGCCGCTGCGGACGACGCTCAGTGCCGGTATGCCCTTCGCGGTGGCGGCGATCGCCGTCGAAGAGGTGCACTTCTTCGTCCGCGGCGGCACGGCCGGCGACTGGGTGAGCCTCGGTTTCGCCGTCGCCGCGCTGCTCGGCGCGCTCGCCAGCATCGGCTACGTCGTCCTGCTCGGGGCGCGTCTTCCTCTCCTAGCGCCAACCGACCTCTGGTACTTGTCGGTGCAACTGGCGGTGCGGAACGTTCTGCTCACCGGCCCCCTGTTCGTAGGGGAGTTCGCGGCGGCGGCGTTGCTGCTGCTGCTCAACCCAGCGCTGGCGTTGATCGGAGTGCCGCTCGGCCTGTTGTGTCTCGTCAGGTCGACCGCTGATCTCGGGGTGCGCCGCAGCGGCCTCGACCGGTTGCAAGGAAGCTGAGATGACGCTGCGACGCATGGCGCCTCCCGCACGCGCGATCGCGCTCGATGACGACGTCCCGAGTTGCGTGTCGAGGTCGGCTCCGACGGTGTCGCCCGTCTCGTCAGCCTCGCTGCCGCGCCGGGCGACGGAGCGCCGGGCGATCGACCCGGCTGGGCCGAGCTGGAACCGGTCGGCGTCGCCGCGGGCGTCCCCCTGTTCGACGTCGTGACGACGGGCAGCGGCTGGGCACGCACGGGCCGGCGCTATGTCGAGTCGGCGACTGGCGGCCGGATGCGCTACCTGAGCCACGAGCAGCGCGAGGACGGCCCGTGGCGGGAGCTGCGCGTGCTGCTTGAGGATCCCGAGACGTCGTTGCGTGCCGAGTGCTCGTACCGGGTCCTCGCCGGGGGCGGGACGCGGCGGGCGACGAGCAGGCTGAGAAACGCCGGTCGCGCGGCGGTGAGCGTCGAGTCGGTGACCTCCTTTGTCGCGTTCGGCATCGAAGGTCCGGCGGGGGCGCTCGGCGAGGTCGACCTGTGGTGGGCGGAGAACGACTGGCTCGGCGAGGGCCGCTGGCAGCACCGACTCTTTCGGGACGCCTTGCCGGACCTCAACCGCCGCGTGCACGGGGGCGATTCGCGGGCGATGTTCAGGCTGACGAGCGAGGGCAGCTGGTCCTCTGGCGGCTTCCTGCCGATGGGCGCGGCGGTGAACTGGCGGACCGGCCACGCCTGGCTGTGGCAGATCGAGCACAACGGCGCCTGGCACTGGCAAGTCGGCGAGCACAGCTCGACAAGCGGCGAACACACGGGCCGTCAGGCACGCGCCGACTGCGCGCCCCGCGGCTACGTCGCCCTGCTCGGCCCGACCGACGCCGAACACCACTGGCGCCTCGTGCTCGAACCGGGTGAGTCGTTCGAGACGGTCCCGGCGGCGGTCGCCCTGAGCGGAGACGGGCTCGAGGGCACCGTCGGACGGCTGACGCGGTACCGGCGGGTGGCGCGACGCGCGCATCCCGACCACGAGCGCCTCCCCGTGATCTTCAACGACTACATGAACACCTTGATGGGCGAGCTGACCACGGACCGCTTACTGCCTCTCGTCTCCGCCGCGTCAAGCGTCGGGGCTGAGGTGTTCTGCATCGACTCCGGGTGGTACGCGGAGCTCGGGCAGTCGTGGTGGGAGACCGTCGGTGCTTGGCGGCCGTCGGCTAGCCGTTTCCCGAACGGCATTGTCGAGATGCTCGACGCCATCCGCGCCCACGGAATGGTCCCCGGGCTGTGGCTCGAGCCCGAGGTGGTTGGCGCGCACAGCGCCGGGGTGGCACGAATCTCTCCTCGAAGCGCGGTCGCCGCCGGCCAGCGTGCCGTCTTTGTCGTCGACACCGAGCGTCTCAGCTTCTTCGACTGCGACAACGGCAGGGCGATCTGGAACTGAGACGGGGAGAGCCGCCTGCCGGCCGGCCAGGGACGATCCCGCCTCGGCCTCAGGCTGGCGTCGGGGCCCTGCCGGCCCGATCCCGCGGGGCGCCGCCATCTGGAAGGACCCGTCCAGCGGACGAGCGGCGAAATGACGGTGGCGGTCGTCGCCAGACGGGTCCAGCGACCCTTTTGGGTCGATGATCAGTCGGTCGAGATCGGGATCCGTTTCGGAGGCGCGGCGGTCGCGATCGGCACGCGGACCTCGAGGACACCGTCTTTGTAGGTCGCCTTGACGTCACCTTCCGACGCCCCCTCCGGGAGCGGCAGGTCCCGGTGGAACGACCCGTAGCGGAACTCCCGGCGGAGGTAGTCCCGCCCCTCCGTCTTCTCCTCTTCCTGGCGCTCAACGGCAATGTGCAAGATGCCGTTGTGCACCGAAACCTCGACGTCTCGCTCCGGATCGAGTCCGGCCAGTTCCGCCTTCACGACATAGCTGCCCTGCTCGCGGAACTCCTCCACCCGGAAGCCGGCGAATCCTCGCTCGGGCCAGAGGAGAACCGGCCGCTTCAGCATCTCGGGCCAATCGTCGAAGAACCGGTCGAGGAAATCGAATCCCTTAGGGACGATCTCGCCGCGGTGGCTCTCACGCTTCATCATTTCTGTCACCCCTTCTTCGCGACGAGAGCATAAGCCCGGACCTCGCCCCCCGGGCCGCGGCCAGGCGGTTGCCGCCAGCCTAGGAAAATGCTGGTCTATCCACGCCTGAGCCAATCTGCCGGAGCGAATATGCTGGTCACAGTGTTGCTCGTTTCAGCCCGAGCGACTATTTCAACACCGTCCTAGGCGAGCTGTCGCGAAGGTCGTCGCGCCCTTAGTCGCGCCGGGAGGTGGGTGCGAGGTAGACCTCGACGGCGCGGCCGTCGGGGAGTTCATGCACCCCGTGGGCTACGCCGCCGCGGCCCGCAAGGGTGGCCCGGCGGGGATCGTCGAACCCCAAGACGGCCAGCGAAGTGGCGAGCGTCTGGTGGCGGAGCTCGTCGCCCCAGGTGTCGAGCACGGCACCCAAGTCTGACGAGACGACGAGGGCGAGCGAAATCCGGTCGGTGATCACGAGATCGGCGTCGCGACGCGCCTGCTGGACGATGCGCACGAGGTCGCGGGCGGTTCCCTCCGCTTCGAGCTCGGGAGTCACTTGGGTGTCGAGGACGACGACACCGCGGTCGTCGTCGATCACCCGGCCAGAGCCCGGGTCGCGCGGCACGAGGCGGAGGTCGAACTCGCCGGGTTCGAGGACGACCCCGGCGACGGCGACACGCCCGTCCTCGTTCGGCCGCCAGTCGCCCCGGCGGGCGGCGGCGATCACCTGCTGGGTCGCCGGGCCGAGACGGGGCCCGATCTCGGCGGGGACGATAGAGAGGGCGCTCGTGGCCAGGGTCTCGGGTTCGGATTCGAGCTCGACGGCCTTCACGTTCGCCTCGTCGGCAATGAGGGCGGAGAACGGCTCGAGGCGGGAGGCGTCGCGGTGCGCGACGGTCACCTTCGGCAGCGGCAGGCGGGCCCGCAGCCCGCGGGCCTTGCGCACGGAGTGGATCGCCGAGCACACCTCGCGCACGAGATCCATCGACTCGACGAGTGCCGGATCGGCGACGACCTCGTCGGGATCGGGCCAGGAAGCGAGGTGCACGCTGCGCGTCGAAGTAAGTCCGCGGAAGACCTCTTCGGCGAGGAAGGGAAGCAGGGGCGCGGCGACCCGGGCGAGGAGAGAGAGCACCGTGTGGAGGGTGTCGTAGGCGTCGGTCTTGTCGGCGTCGGCCGCTGGGTCGCCGGTGAACGGCCGCCAGAACCGGTCGCGGCTGCGGCGGATGTACCAGTTCGTCAGGGCGTCGAGGAAGCCGGAGTACACCCCCGCCGCCCCGGGGAGGTCGTAGGCGTCGAAGGCCGCGGTGACCTCCTCGAGGAAGCGCCGCGTCTTGGCGAGGACGTAGCGGTCGAGCAACCCGGTCTGGTCGGTTCGGATCCGCCCGACGACGCCGTCGCTGCGGCCGTAGAGCGCGAGGAAGTGCCAGGAGTTCCAGATCGGGTTCATGACGACGCGCAGCGGCTCGGACATCGCCGCCTCCTCGATCACGGCATCGAGCCCGCGCAGCACCGGTGACGAGAGCAGGTACCAGCGCATCGTGTCCGAGCCGTCAGAGGCGAAGAACTCCTCGGGGTCGGGGAAGTTTTTCAGGCGCTTGGAGAGCTTGCGGCCGTCGTTGCCGAGCAGGACCCCGTGCGCGATGCAGTGCGAGAAAGCCGGCCGGTCGAAGAGCGCCGTCGCCAGGACGTGCATCGTGTAGAACCAGCCGCGGGTCTGGCCGACGTACTCGCAGATGAGATCCGCCGGGAAGTGCTCCTCGAAACGTGCCGCGTTCTCGAACGGGTAGTGGAGTTGGGCAAAGGGCATCGAGCCGGACTCGAACCAGCAGTCGAGGACGTCCTCCACGCGCCGCATTGTCGAGCGTCCCGTCGGATCGTCGGGATTCGGCCGCGTGAGGGCGTCGATCCCCGGACGGTGGAGGTCGTCGGGGCGGACCCCGAAGTCGGCGGCGAGCTCGTCGAAGCTCCCGTAGACGTCGACCCGCGGCCACGCCGGGTCATCGCTCTTCCAGACCGGGATCGGGGCTCCCCAGAAGCGGTTACGGGTGATCGACCAGTCCCGCGCCCCTTCGAGCCACTTGCCGAAGGCGCCCTGGCCGACGTGTTCGGGAACCCAGTGGATCTGCCGGTTCAGCTCGACCATGCGGTCCTTGATCGCCGTGACCCGGACGAAGTACGAGGCTACGGCGCGGTAGATGAGCGGGGTCTCGGACCGCCAGCAGTGCGGGTAGCTGTGGACATACTCCTCTCGCCGCACGAGCGATCCCGACCTGGCGAGGTTCTCGATGACCCGTTCGTTCGCTTCGAAGACCTGCAGGCCCGCGAGGTCGGGGACTCGGTCGTCGAACCGTCCCCGGCCGTCGACCGGGCAGACGACGGCGATGCCGTTCTCCTCGCAGAGCCGTTGGTCGTCCTCGCCGAAGCCCGGGGCGATGTGGACGATCCCCGTCCCCTCCTCGGTCGTGACAAAGTCGGCGGCAAGGACGCGGAAGGCGTTCGGCTCGTCGGCGAAGTAACCGAAGAGCGGGCGGTAGGTCCGCCCGACGAGCTCGGCACCGGCGACGGCGCCAACGAGGATCGCCCGATCGAGCAGGTCGGCGTAGACCTCGGCCCGGGACTCGCCGACGAGATAGCGCTCGCCGCGGCGTTCGTAGACGGCGTAGCTGATCTCCGGCCCGACGGCGAGCGCGAGGTTCGACGGCAGGGTCCACGGCGTCGTCGTCCACGTGAGGACGTGCAGCGGGCCCGCCGCGGGGCCGCTGCCGTCGGGCGCGGCATCGAGCGAGATCACGACGGTGACCGCCGGGTCGACGCGGTCGCGGTAGGCGTCGTCCTGGCGTGTCTCGAAGTTCGAAAGCGGCGTCTCGCATTCCCAGCAATACGGCAGGACGCGCTGACCCTCGTAGATCAGCCCGCGCTCGTAGAGCGTCTTGAAGGCCCAGATCACGCTTTCCATGTAGGAGGCGTCCATCGTCTTGTAGTCGTTGTCGAAGTCGACCCAGCGACCCTGGCGGGTGACGTAGCGCTCCCAGGCGGCGGTGTAGCGGAGAACGGAGGTCTTGCAGTAGTCGTTGAAGCGGTCGATCCCGAACGCGGTGATCTGGGCGCGCCCTGAAACGCCGAGCTCGCGCTCGGCCTCGGTCTCGGCGGGCAGCCCGTGACAGTCCCAGCCGAAGCGGCGCTCGACGCGCCGGCCGCGCATCGTCTGGTAGCGGGGTACCGCGTCTTTGACGAACCCCGTGAGCAGGTGCCCGTAGTGGGGCATCCCGTTGGCGAAGGGCGGCCCGTCGTAAAAGACGTACTCGTTGGCGATGTCACGCTGGGCGACAGACGCGGCAAAGGTCCCGTCGGACTGCCAGTAGGCGAGCGTCGCCTCTTCCATCGCCGGGTAGTTCGGCGTCGCGGGGACCTCGGGGTACGAATCCGTCCTCGTCTTCTCGGGCATCGCCCTAGAGTATTCGCCCGTGACGGAGGACCTGTTTGAAATCGAGCCTCCCGAGGAAGGCGAGACATCCAAAGGCAAGGCGGGAGCGGAGGCTTCGGCGATCCTCCTTCGTCTCTACGTCCACCCCGGTGCCGGCCGGGCCGCCGTCACGGGCAGGCGGGGTGACGCCCTCCACGTCCGGGTCGCGCCGCCACCGGTCGATGGTCGCGCCAACGTCGCCTGCATCGAGCTCGTAGCCGAGCTGCTCGGCGTCCCCCAGTCGGCGGTCGAAATCGTGAGCGGGGAACGCAGCCGGCTGAAGCGTCTGAGAATCCAGCGTGTCGAGGTCGATCAGGTCCGGCGGGTGCTCGATCGCGCGGTATCCGAAGCCGAGACCCACCGCGGCGGTCCGAGGAACGCCCGCACGAGACGTTGACGCCGTTGCGCGCGCGATGGCCGCGGCGATCGGGTAACCTCATCCCCTCATTCGGAGAGGTGCGTCAGCCCACCATGCCCCACAAGACAACGAAGTCCCCCGGGAAATCTGACGCGAGCAAGGCGGCGCCCGCTCCGGCGCGCCGCTCGATCGTCGCCCGCGCATCGAAAGCGGTGGCGAAGACGAGAAAGGCCATCGGCAAGGTCGCCGGTCGAACCGAGCGGCACGCGGTCGTGAAGCCAGCCGCGCCGCGCCCGGTCCGTCAGGCGCGCCCCGCACCGCGGGTACCACCGGCGCGACCGTCCGCCGGCGGGACGCGGGGCGCCAAGGTGTCGGCATCGCCGAAGAAGCCGGCCGCGAAGAAGGCCTCGCCGTCCGGATCCGCGCCGAAGGCCGCCGCCCCGCGACGGGTCTCCGGCAAGAAGGTTGGGGCACGCGCCAGACCAGCCACCGCAGAGAAGGTCGTTGCCGCGAGAAAGGTTGCCGGGGCGGGAAAGCCTGCCGCCACGAAGAAGGTCGCCGCCGCAGCGAAGGCCAGACCACAGGTGCAAGGCGTGAAACGGACCGCCAAGGCCGCGGCCGGGAAGGCGACGAGAACGGCACGCCGCCAGCCGGTGAGGGCGGGCGCCAAGGTGGCGGACATCCGTCCGGCGTCTCGCGGTCTGCCGCGCCGGGGCTACACCGAGGAACGCTTCCTCGCCCGCCAGCGCAACGTGCTCGAACGCGAACGGGCGACGTACCTCGAGCAGGCGAGCTCCCTGCAGGAGGAGGCGGAGCTGCTCGTCGCTGAGATGGAACCGGGAGACGTCCAATTTGACGAGGAATCGGGTGAAGGGGGGACGGTCGCCGTCGATCGTGAGCGCGATCTCACCCTCTCGGCCCAGGCACTCGAGGCGGTCGCCGAGATCGAAGCGGCTCTTGCAAAGATCGAGAACGGCACCTACGGCGCGTGCGAGGGCTGTGGCGAGTTCATCGCCAAGGCGCGTCTCGAAGCGCTCCCGTACGCGCGGCTCTGCATGGCCTGCAAGAGCGGAGGGCTCTCGCGGCGTTGAGCTCGGACCGGCGCGCGCCTGGCGAGATCCGCCGCTCGCGTCGCCTGCCGGTGGTCGCGCTCATGGCTGCTGGCGTCGTCGCCCTCGACCAGACGACGAAGACGCTCGCTCTCGACCGGTTGCGCAACGGGCCGACCCACCTTGTTGGGCCCCTGTCACTCGCCCTCACCTTCAATTCGGGAGTCGCCTTCTCGCTCGGCGCGGGAATGATCGTTTCGCTCGTCGCCGTCGGCTTGATCGCCGTCGTCACCCTCATTTGGTTCGCGAGCGCGACGCCGAGTTACCCGGTCGCTCTCGCCGAAGGGATGGTCCTCGGCGGCGCCTTCGGGAATCTCGCCGACCGGATCTTCCGCTCCCACGGCGGCGCGGTCGTCGATTTCGTCCGCCTCGGCTTCTGGCCGACGTTCAACTTGGCCGACGCAGCGATCGTCGTTGGCGGGGCCGTGCTCATCGTGGCGTTCTCGTGGCGAGCCGGGGGGAGGCGGACTCGTGACCGTGACACCGGGGAGGCCGAACCGTGACACCGGAGGTGACCGTTCCGCTGGCACTCGACGGTGAGCGGATCGACCGGGTGGTTGCGATCGTCACCGGTCGGTCGCGCCGAGCGGTCGCTGAGCTCATCGCCGCTGGCGGGGTGCGCCTTGGCGGTCGGACCGTCGCCTCGCGCCACGTGCGTGTCGCTGCCGGGGCGAGCCTCGAGTTCGAGCTTCCGGCCCCAGCCGACGATTCCGGTCTTACGCCAGCCGAACCGGGCAGTGTGCCGTTCACCGTCGTCTACGAGGACCCTGACCTCATCGTCGTCGACAAGCCCGCCGGCGTCGTCGTCCATCCCGGCGCGGGCCACCGTACGGGGACGTTGGCGGCGGGGCTCCTCGAGCGCTATCCGGAGCTCGCCGAGGCCGCTCGCGCCGGCGCCGGCAGCCCGCTGCGTCCCGGGATCGTCCACCGTCTCGACAAGGACACCTCGGGGCTGCTCGTTGTGGCGCGGAATCCCATCGCTTGGCGGGCGCTCGTCGGGCAGCTCTCCTCGCGCACGATGGGACGCAGCTACGAGGCTCTCGTGCTCGGCAGGCTCGTCGCCGACGAAGGCACGGTCGACGCCCCGATCGGCCGGTCGGTGCGGGAC
>Ga0187857_10002940_pt1 | contig 14458 bp, 10 predicted proteins | sample June2016WEW_8_10_FD_132984 | JGI IMG/M metagenome (GOLD analysis project Ga0187857, IMG submission 132984) | Peatland microbial communities from SPRUCE experiment site at the Marcell Experimental Forest, Minnesota, USA - June2016WEW_8_100 | ecosystem: Environmental > Terrestrial > Soil >...
AGGAAAGCGACGTTTTCTTCGCGCACGTCATACAGCACGCCAATCGCACTGAGTTTCTCGCCGCCAAGCCGGACGATCTTGCGTCCCGAAGCGCCGAGCTGGCCCTGTAGCGGCTGCACGCGCTCGACCGGTGAGTGGAAATGCTGCTCAAATAGCTGCTTGAGGACGTCCATGAAAATGATTTCCAGCCGTTCAGTTTTGACGTAAGTCGGCCTGGCTGTCACCAGCCACCACCAAGATAGCATCGAACGCGCGATCTCAAAATGGGGCAGATGCTAGGATGTTGGTGAAAGCAGGAAGAATGGAAACAAACGGTATCCCTTTCTGGAAGGCTTCCGCCTGCGGCAATGACTTCTTGATTATAGAGGGCAAGTTTGCTCCAGCCCGGATCGAGGAGTTCACCCGAGTGATCTGCGATCGCCATGACGGAGTCGGCGCCGACGGCGTCGAGTGGGTCTACCCGGCCGCGGGCGAAAAAGATTTCGACCTTCGGATAAGTCTCATCAACGCCGACGGGTCGCACGCCGAGCTCTCCGGAAACGGCACGCGCTGCGTGGCGGCCTGGTACGCCGCCCAGCACTTGCCGGCCCCGCCCCAGCACGCGCAACTACAACGCGTGCCGGGGACCCCTACGAGCGGGACAGCGGTGCGCAAGGCCGAAGCGGTGCGCATTGCCACCGATGACGGGGTGAAGAGCTGCGAGCTGATTGCTCGAAACGGACGCGAGTTCATGTTTCGCACGGCGATGGGCTGCCCGCAGGTTGGCGAGGTGATTTCCATTCCGGTGCAGGGAAGGACCGTCAGCGGAGTTCCGGTTGTCATGGGCAATCCGCAGTTCCTGATCTTCGTGGACGAGTTCCCGCGCGACTGGCAGAAGATTGCCGCCGAGATTCAGTCTCACTCCGAGCACTTTCCGGAGGGCGTGAACGTGGAGTTCGTGCAGGTCCGCTCGGCAAGCGAGATTGCGATTCGCATCTTCGAGCGCGGGGTTGGCGAAACCAAGTCCTCCGGCACCGGCTCCTCGGCCTCCGCCGCCGCGGCCATTGCCGTCAAGCATCTGGAGAGCCGGTTGCAAGTGCACGCGCCCGGCGGAAGCCAGGTCGTCGAGTGGAACGGCCCGCGCAGCAACGGGAGCCGCGAGCTGTATCTCTCGGGTCCGGCGCGGCTGGTCTGTCGCGGCGAGTTTTTCGTTTAACATTTTCGTTTAACATTAACGTCCATGATCACCGAGCAGCACAATCCAGCGGTAAAACCTCCCGCCCTCCATGCCGGCGACACCATTGGCATCGTCGCGCCTTCGAGTGCGGTCGAGCGAGAGGCGATCGATGCCGGTTGCCGGCGTCTGCGCGAACTCGGCTACAAGCCTTTTTACCTGCCATCCATCTTCGACCAGGATCTCTACTTCGCGGGCACGGTGCAGCGGCGCGTGCACGAATTGCATGAGATGTTCGCGCGTCCGGAAGTTCGCGCGGTTCTGTGCGCCCGTGGCGGCTACGGCTGCAACTATCTGCTGCCGCACCTTGACGCGGAGTTGATTCGCGCCAATCCGAAGATTTTTGTCGGCTACAGCGACGCCACATGGTTGCTGGCGTGGCTGGCGGATCTCGGGCAAGTGGTGTTTCACGGTCCAATGGCGGCGAGGGGCTTTGCACAGGAGGACGGCGTCCACCTCGATTCGTGGCGCGCCGCCGTCTGCGGAGAGCCGTGCTCGCTCGAGTTCGGCCCGGACTCATCGGTCAAGCCGCTCGTCATGGGTACGGCCGGCGGAGTGCTCTGCGGCGGGTGCCTTTCGATTGTGGCCGCATCGCTCGGCACGCCTTACGAGTTGGAAACCGAAGGCCGCATCCTGTTTCTGGAAGATGTGTCGACAAAGCCTTACCAGATCGACCGTATGCTGATGCAGTTGAAGTTTGCCGGCAAACTCGACGGCGTTCGGGGCATCGTCTTCGGGGAGATGCTCGATTGCGTGCAACCCGGCAGCCAGGAGTACTCGCTGCAGGAGATCGTCTCCCGCATTGTGCGGAACCTCGGCGTCCCCGTCGCCTACGGAGTTCCTTCCGGCCACGTGGCGTGCGACAACGTGACACTGCCCTTCGGGGTCAACGTCGAGTTGAGCGTCGCAAGTTCATCCGTGCAGTTGCACATGGACGCCGCCGCAACCCATTCCTCCGGACAAGCGCAGGGACGATGAAAGCGCGCCATATACATCTGATCGGAATCTGCGGCACTGCCATGGCGTCGCTCGCCGGCATGCTGAAGCAGCGCGGCTTTCTCATCACCGGCTCCGATGTCGCGGCCTATCCGCCGATGTCGGAGATGCTGGCCGGCATTGGGATTGCGGTCGCGCAGCCGTTTGCGGAGGCGAACTTGAGCCCGCGTCCCGATCTGGTAGTGATCGGGAACGCTCTCTCGCGCGGCAACGTCGAAGTGGAATACGTTCTCGATCAGCGGCTGCCATTCACTTCCATGGCCGCCCTGGTGCATGAGGAGTTTCTGCGCGGCAGGGAGGTGCTGACCGTAGCCGGCACGCACGGCAAGACGACCACGACATCGATGCTCGCGTGGATATTCCACGTAGCTGGACGCCAGCCGTCATTTCTCATCGGCGGAATCGCCGAGAACTTCGGCTCCAGCTTCGCCGTGACCGAGGGCCGCGAGTTCATCCTCGAAGGCGATGAATACGACACCGCGTTCTTCGACAAAGGCCCGAAGTTCATGCATTACTTTCCCGATGGCGTGATCCTGACCTCGGTTGAGTTTGACCACGCCGATATTTACCGCAGCCTTGACGAAGTAAAGACAGCGTTCAAGCGGCTGGTGAACCTGGTTCCGCGCCGCGGCCGTGTGATTGCCTGGGACGAGCAAGGCAGCGCCAATGGCGGCAGCGTCGGCGAGTGCGTTAGCCGCGCTTTCTGCACGGTTGAGCGCTATGGCTTCGCCGAGGGCTCCGCCTGGCGCATTCGCGATGTGCGTTATGGGCCGCACAGAACTACCTGGCGCGTGGAGCGCCACGGGCAGCCGTGGGCCGAGTTCGACTTCGAGCTGGCGGGGGAATACAACGTCTTGAATGCCGTAGCCGCCGCGGCGCTTGCCGCTAGCTATGGCATCGATAAGACAACCATTGGCGACGCCCTGCGCAGCTTCCGCAGCGTGAAGCGACGCCTGGAAGTGAAAGCCGAGATTGACGGGATTACGGTGATTGACGACTTCGCCCACCACCCGACTGCAATTGCCGTGACGCTGCAGGCGCTGCGGACGCGTTTTGCCGGACGCCGCCTGTGGGCCATTCTCGAACCGCGTTCCAACACCTTGCGCCGCAATGTTTTTCAGCAGGAGCTGGTCGAAAGCCTGGCGAACGCCGACGAAGTCGTCATGGCCTCGGTTTACTTCAAGCAGAGCGACGCGCTGCGCCCGGAGGAGCGTCTCGACGTCAATGCCGTGGTCGCCGAACTGCAGCGCCGCGGACGCAGGGCGCGGCAATTCGCCGATGCCGATGCTATTGTCGCCGGCATTGCCAACGAACTGCGCGGCGGAGACGTAGTCGCCATTCTCTCCAACGGCGGTTTCGGCGGAATCTATGAGAAGTTGCCGGCGCGTCTGCGCCAGCCGCAGCCCCGCTGAGCGGGACTCTCAAACGAGCGCCTTGTTTTCACTGGGCGAAAGCAGCAAGTTTGCAGTTGAAAAAACTACCCCACGTTAGCCAAATGCGGGCGAACGTGGGGCACCATCGAACACCAATTCGGAAACTGGCCGAGGATATCGCTCCCCAGGAGCCGCACAAGCAGCAACCCCCGCATGCGATGCAAGGCTCTGATGGTCGCAACTTCATTAAATGCGTTATGCGGCAGACTTCGAAGTCGTACGCGGCGGGGCCGGTTGATCTGGCCGCATGCCGAGCGTGCGCAGCGTGCGAAGGATGAGGTCGCGCTCTTTTTCGAAGTTCGCTTTTTCGGGCAGTTTTTGCGTGGTGAGAAAGCTTCGTGCCCGCGTAACCAGCTCGTAGCGGTCGGGGTCGGCGAGAGTGCCGCTGCCCCGGGCGTAAACCGGCGAAGAGCCATCGGAGGTGTTGGGGTCCCAATCCTGCTTGCGCGCATGGCACGCGGAACATGCCAGCAAGCAGTTCCAGGACACGTGTTCAAGCTCGGGATAATTCACGATTGGCAGCAGATGATCGATACTGGAGCCGAACGAGACGGTGTCGCGGCACGAGAGCATGTCTTTTCCGCAGTAAGCGCATCGGCATCCGTCCCGCAGCCATATCGCCAAGGTCCGAGGATCCCACTGCTTCATGAATTCCTTGTGCACCAAGTCTTCTGCGATGTGTAGGTAGTCCATGTGCTCTCCCGCCTGCTCAACGCTGTCGTTTCCCGCAGTCATAGCTTACCGCTAAACTCCGCAACTGGGGACTAAGTTTTCCTGACCTGCGGAACTCATTCGTAAGTAGATGATACGCCGGTGTTTAACCGGAAAAATGTGTCGGGTCAGCAGATTTCAGCCGGGCTTTTTCGTGCACACTGTTTTTCAAATCTGGTTGCGCAGGACGCCGCGTGCGTCTTCCAACTGCCGGTGCAACAGAATGGCCGCCAGAACCAGCACGAACACGGCTCCGGTTACCACCAGCAAGAGGCCGTAATATTGTGCCGGGTGACGAAGCGCCCGAATGAAGTGGCCACCGTAGTGCGAAGCGATGGAGGCAATGGCGGCATACCTTGCGGCGCGGCTCAACGCGACCACCACGACGAATTTTCTTGCCGGGTAATTGAGCACGCCGGCTGCCGCGAAGAAGGCGCTGGTGGGGGATGGAAAGGGCACCGCCGAAGAAAGTACCAGGACTCCCGTGCCCCACCTTTCGAAATAAGCGAGGAGCTTGTTGACCTTGCGTTCGCCGAACTTATCTCGCAAGTAGCTGGCACCGGCGCGGTGTGCCATGCGGAAAGTTATGTAGGCGCCAATGACGGAACCCGCCGTTGTCACTGCGGCGTAGTAGTACCAGGGATCGCGATGCCGCGCTGCCAAGATAGCCGTCAGAATGTCCGGACCGGCGAAGGTTGGTAGCGGGGTGCTGTCCGCAATGGCGAGCAGGAAAAGCCCCAAGACGCCCAGGTGGCGCAACACAGACATATAGTTCGTCTGCCGCCGTGCAGCCGGCTGGAGGAAAGTCGCCATTACTTCGAGAAGTTGCACTCCAACTACTTTACCAGCGAGCGGGAAAAAGAGCAGCCGTGCTCCGCCTTAGACCAGGCAACAACCCCACATTAGCTCCGCCTGCGGCTCCGCAAATGTGGGCCACCATACTGATTTTTGTCTCAGGGGCCAAGCCGCCCGCTACTTACGTTCCAGGAGCCTTGCGGCGAGCACGACACCGTCGCGGCCGTCGTGCAGTTTGAGCGGAAAAACGAGCACGTTCCAACTCCATCGCGCGGCGGTGGTTGGCAGGTGAGGGACGCCACGCTGCCCGCGGCGGTCGATATAGGTCTCGCGAGTATCGGCCACGGTGCGAATGATTTCGCGGAATTCCTCCCCCAGTTCGGGATACTGCTCAAACAGGTTCTTTCCCGGAAACCAATTGCGTTTGCGCTCGCTGAGCGAGGCGAAATGATCGTTGACGTACTGCCAGTCACCATTGCGGTCGAGAATTTCCAGCGCGACATCATCGCCCATCGCCATACTAATGCGCGAGTAGAAAAAGTCGCGGGCGTCGACCACCACCGGACGGCCGCGCTGTTTGGCCTCGAAGCTGCGCAGAGCGCTGACGAGGTCGTCCACCGAGCTGTAACCCTTGAGCAAGTGCATATCGGCGATGCCGCCGAACTTGCGTTCCAAGGTGGCTGAAAGAATGATGATGGGAACCTGCGGCCGTTTGCGGCGAAGGCTTTCGGCTACTTCCGTGCCGAACTTTCCCTGTCCAAGGTTGTAATCGAGCACCGCGATGTCGATGTCGTCGAGCTGCGCTTCAGCTTCCTCGACGGACTTGGAGGTGAGGACGGCATAGCCCTTCTGCCGCAAAATCGCCGAGCGAACGATGAGATTGTCCTCGCGATCATCGAGCAGCAGAACCCGGATCGGGGTACGCGTGGCGCCGTTGCGATCGTCTTCAACTACTCCAGGATGTTCTTCGTCCATGCTTCCGTATCTTCCTTCTTGTTGACTGAAGCTGGTTGACTGCGGTGAAACTGGCGCGGATAACGGTCCACAGGTCAATCTTTTGTGAGCTTGCGGACTGCCTTGACCAGCTCGGGCAATTTGCTGAAGGCCGCAATCGCACGCAACCACTGACGATTGTCAATTGCGGGGCTGCCGCTTACGATGGCGTTCGGCGGCACGTCTCGAACGCCGCTCTGTGCGGTGACAATGGCATGATCTCCAATGGTGCAATGGCCCGCTGCGCCGACCTGTCCCGCGAGCATCACATGCCTGCCCACGCGGGTGGAACCGGCAAGCCCAACCTGCGAGCAGAGCATGGTGTTTTCTCCAACTTTCGAGCCGTGCCCCACTTGCACAAAATTGTCGATCTTAACGCCGTCGGCGATGCGGGTTTCGCCGATGGTGGCGCGGTCGATGCAGGAATTCGCCTGCACTTCGACATTGTTGCCGATCACCACCGTGCCTGACTGCACAATCTTGTGCCAGCCTTCGCCGTCGGGCGCAAACCCGTACCCGTCGGCGCCGATCACGACTCCATTCTGCAAGATAACATTGTCGCCGAGGCGGCAGAACTCACGCACAACCGCGTGCGAGTGGGCAAAAAAATTGCTACCGATCGTCACTCCGCGGTAGATCACGACGTGGGGCAGGATGGTGCAGTTGGCGCCGATCTCAACCTCGTCGTCGATGACAACGTAGGCTCCGACGTGGGCATTGGGCCCGACCTTCGCTGATGAGGCAATCACCGCCGTGGGATGAATGCATGGCAGATAACGGGGCGGCGAGTAGAAAAGTTCCAAGGCTTTGGCGTAGGCCAGGTGAGGGTTCGGGCAGCGCAGAAGCGGACGGCTATTGGCCGGGAAGCCGGGCGACACGATGATAGCCGCCGCCTTCGTCGTGGCGGCCGCTGCCGTGTACTTCGGGTTCGTCAGGAACGTCAATTCCGTCGGGCCGGCCTGATCGACTCCCGCCACTCCGGTAATCTCCAATTCGGCCGGAACGTTTTCAGCAGTTGCGCCAATAGCCCTTGCAATTTCAAGAAGTTTCATTCTTCAGATTCCAGCAGCCAGCTCTGGCCCGAGCACAAAGAAAGGACTTCGCGATCTCCCACTATGGTGGTGCGCTTGCGCGCGCCGGCTACGGGCGACGGACCGCCCTCCGGCTCGCGGCGCGGATAGTGCTCCCAAACGGCGCGCGGGATACAGTTTAGCAGGCATTGCGAACGGGTTCTACGAGAGATCGCGATGTCAAAGAGTCTGCAAGCTTGTCCCGGGGAATTACGGGCCAGCTCCACTTGAGCCGCTGCCGCGAGAATCGCCGAACAAGGGTACCTGGCGGCTATCTTCCACGGGCTTGCGTCGCCGGGCCTGGCTGCCGATCACGGCCAGCACCGTCAGCTCGGCCACCGCCGTACGCGGGACAAAAATCCGCTGGGTATTCGAGCGGGTGTCGGGTGGGTTCAGGAAGAAACCGTCCGCAGTCACCTGGGTAAGGTCGTTAGGCATCAGCCCTTCCAGCATTTCACCATCGCGGAAGCGCAGGCGAACCCACAGCCCCTCGGTCCTGGGGCGGCTGGTAAAGGTCTTTCGTTGCAACGTCTCGGAGTCGCCGAATTCGCGGACAAAAAAAACGCCTTTGATGTCGCTCAACTGAATGCGAACGGCGGTCCCGGCAGTATTGAGGAGCTCTAATTTATTGTCGGAGATGAAGTTGGCCGGGGGCAGGTATCCCTGCACCGAGTCCCGGTCCATCTTGCGGACGATAACTTTCTTGTGGGTGGAAGCCATTTGAAATAAAAAACCGGCCTGAATCCCCGGCGAACGCTTATTTGGGCATGGGCTGGGTTCCGGCTCCCTGATTGTCGCATCTTTTTGTGAAAAAAGGGGATTCCCGATTTTCCTGTGTAGCCAAACGATAAACGGTTGTGTTATTGTTTTTTCTTTGTAGCGGAATTGTTGCAGTTACGTCTAAGTAGTTGGTAGTGAGAGATTTACAACCTAGAACGGCGCTGCAAAGTCAGGGAAATGCGGCATGCATGGGTGTGCCGGTTTTTTCCGCTGCCGCGCTCCGAGAGCCTTACTAGCACGAATGGCTGACTACATTTATACGATGGAAATCCGGCTCGCACCTGATCAGTTAAAGGTGGTGAGCCTGGTGCAGGAAGCGGCGCGCGCCCACGGCATGAACGTTTATCTGACGGGCGGGGCGATTCGCGACATTCTGACCGGATTGTCCATTCGCGATCTTGATTTCTCGGTCCAGGGCAATGCCCTGAAACTTCAAAAGGACCTTGAGCGCGCCGGAGCGAAAGTCGAAGTCATCAGCGAGGAAACAAAGACCCTGCACGCGGTGCTGCCGGGCGGTGTGCGGGTGGAAATCAGCATGGCGCGCTCGGAGACCTACGGCAAACCGGGTGCGCCGCCGCAAATCGCTCCAGCGACGATCAACGAAGATTTGCGCCGCCGCGACTTCACGGTCAACGCGATTGCTCTTTCGCTCAATCCCGGTTCGCGGGGGCTGCTGCTCGACCCGTTCAATGGATCGGCGGACGTGGAGGCAAAGCTCATCCGCGTCCTGCACAATTACGCCTTCCTGGAAGATCCTTCACGCCTGATTCGCGCCACGCGCTTTGCAGCGCGTTTCCACTGGGAGTTGGAAGAGCGGACTAAAGCTCGCTACGATGCGGCAAAAGAGAACAGCTACATCGAGTATATAAGCCGGAAGAATATCGGGTATGAAATCGAGCAGATAGCCTTCGAGGACAACCCGCTGCATATTATGCAGGCGCTCGAAAAAGAGGGCTGGCTCAAGGTGTTGCATCCGCAGTGGTCCACGGCCAAGGTCGACCAAAACGAAATGTCGCAGTGGATGAAAACGCGTCAGTTGCTTCAAGACATGGGGCATACGATCGACGCGGCGCCGTTGGCCTTTTATTTTCTGACCAAACGGATGGGGGATAAGGACCTGGCGGAGATTCAGCGCCTTATTCCGCACAAGGAGTTTGTCGCTGCCTGGCAGGCAGTCGAAGAAAACGGCAAGGAACTGGCGAAGAAACTGAGCGGCAAGGATGCGTCTACTCCCTCACGCGCCTGGCGGGTACTGAGTTCGGCTAAGCCGGAGGCGATTCTGTTTCTGGATGTTACATCGCGCCAGCAGGCGGTCTCGGAGAAGATCAAGAACTACTTTGGGAAGTGGAGGCAGATGCAGCAAAAGCTGCCACTTGTCGAGATGGCGGAAATGCGCATCACACCGCAGCTTGCGGAATATCCAAAGATCGCCGAGGAGGCTTTTCTGCTGCTGCTGGATGGCAAACTGCGGAATCATTCCGAGATTGTCAAGTTCTTGAAGCCCTATGAACCGCCTCTGCCTCCGCCACCGCCTCCGCCCAGGCGACGCGGCGCCAAGGCCGCTGCCGTTAAAGTCGCGGTTACAGGGCAGGCGGATTCTGCTGCTGCCCCCAAGAGAGGACGCAAGCCGAAAGAAGCTGTCGCTCCAGGTGCGCCGGTGGAAGTGATAGCGGCGGCAGCGGGCGAAGTTCCAAAGAAGGTTGCCGCCAAGCCGATGGCAAAGCCCCAAGCGGAAAAAGCGAAAACAAAGGTGACCAAGCCTGCACCTGCCAAGCCTGCACCTGCCAAGAAAGCGCAGCCACAGCCGGTGAAAAAGATCGCCAAGCCTCAGCCCGCGAAGAAAGTCGCCAAGAAGAAGCCGGTGCCCGCGAAACCGGCGGCGAAGAAAACGCCGGCGGCAAAAAAGCCTGCCAAGGCTCCAGCTAAGAAACCGGCAAAGCGCAAGTAGTAGTCAGCAAAGTTGAGCTGTTTTGCGGGCGTCTGAGCCCGCAGGCGAAATCCTGAGCGTAGCGAAGGATCTTCGTTTTCCTCAGCTCATAATCCTTTTCATCTGATCGCTGGCTTGTGCTACCAAGTACAATGAGGAGACCGAAAAGGACTCATGCCGGACTTCGTTCATCTTCACCTGCATACCGACTATTCCATGCTCGACGGCGCTTGCGACGCCACCGAGCTTTGCAAACGCGCGAAGGTTTTGCAGATGCCCGCCGTAGCCATGACCGACCACGGCAACATTTTTGGGGCAGTCCATTTCTTCAATGCGGCGAAGGACGCCGGCATCAAGCCGATCATCGGTTGCGAGTTGTACATCTGCAAGAAGGAAGACCATCGGGCGGCTCCCGAGGGCGACACCTACAATCACCTTATCGTGCTGGCCGAGAACGAGGAAGGCTACCGGAATCTGGTCAAGATCACTTCTGAAGCGTCCCTTCATGGTTTCTATTACAAGCCGCGAGTCTCAAAGCAATTTCTGGCCGAGCATTCGAAGGGACTGATCGCCTTGTCGGGCTGCTTGAAAGGCGAAGTGGCGGAAAGTCTCACGGAAGGCCGCTATGATGCCGCACGCAAGGCGGCAGTTACGTTCAACGACATTTTCGGAGCCGGCAATTTCTTCCTTGAGATACAGGATCAGGGCCTGGCGGAGGAAAAGCGCATCCACGACGACCTCTTCCGGCTGGAGCGTGAACTCGGCATCCCAATGGTCGCGACCAACGACAGCCACTATCTTTGCGAAGACGATGCACATGCGCAGGACGTGATGCTCTGCATCCAGACCGGTAAGTCGGTGCACGAGACCAACCGGATGAAGTTTGCAACCAACCAGTTCTTCGTCAAGAGCGCGGAGGAGATGCGGCGGGTTTTCAACGGAGCAGAGGATGTCCTGGCGCGGACGATGGCCATTGCCGAGCGCTGCAATCTGAAACTGGAGAAGATCAAGAATCCCTTCCCGCGTTTCGAGGTTCCTGAAGGACATACCGCTGATAGCTATTTCGAGCACGTGGCCCGCCAGGGTTTCGTGCGCAGAACAGAATGGCTGCGGCAGATGCAGCAGGAGGGCCGGCTGCGCAAGAGCTTCGCCGACTATGAGCAGCGGCTCAACCGCGAGATAAAGATCATCCAGCAGATGCAGTTCTCCGGCTATTTTCTTATCGTGTGGGACTTCATCCGTTACGCCAAAGAACATGGCATCCCTGTCGGTCCGGGGCGCGGATCGGCTGCCGGCTCCCTGGTTGGCTACTCCATGGGGATCACCGACATCGATCCCTTGCAGAATGAGCTGCTGTTTGAGCGCTTCCTCAACCCGGAGCGCGTATCGTTGCCCGACATAGACGTCGATTTCTGCATGAATCGGCGGGGCGAGGTGATTGACTACGTCACGCGGAAGTACGGTCGCGAGCAGGTGGCGCAGATCATTACCTTCGGCACCATGGCGGCCAAGGCGGCCATTAAGGACGTTGGACGCGTGCTCGACATGCCCTACGCCGAGGTGGACCGGATCGCCAAGATGATTCCCGGTATCCCCGGTATGACTATCGACAAGGCGATGGCCGACTCGTCGCAACTGGCCGAGGTGTACAGCCGGGAGCCGCAGATCAAAGAGCTGATCGATACGGCAAAAAAGCTTGAAGGAATGGTCCGCAACGCAGGGGTGCATGCCGCCGGCGTTGTGATCTCCCCCGTCCCGCTCGATGAGCTGGTGCCGCTCTTCAAGACGAAAAACGATGAAATCGTCACTGCCTACGACATGAAGGCGGTGGAGAAGATGGGCCTGTTGAAGATGGACTTCCTCGGGCTCACGACCTTAACGATCGTCGATGATGCGCTCAAGTTGATTTTGCAAAATTGTGGCGAAAAACTTGATTTGGAAAAAGTTGCACTGGACGACCATGCGACTTATGAAAGAGTTTTCCACAACGGCTACACGTCGGGCATCTTCCAGTTTGAATCCGAAGGCATGCGCGATGTGCTGCGGCGTTACAAGCCGAGCACTTTGGAAGACCTGACGGCTTTGAATGCGCTCTATCGTCCCGGCCCGATCCAGGGCGGCATGATTGACGACTTCATTGAGCGCAAGTGGGGACGGCGGCGCGTCGAATATGAGTTGCCGGAGCTGGAAAAGCTGCTCAAGGAAACCCTGGGTGTAATCGTTTACCAGGAACAGGTCATGCAAATTGCCAACGTGCTGGCCGGTTATTCGCTCGGCGAAGCCGACCTGCTGCGGCGGGCAATGGGCAAGAAAGACCCGGACGAGATGGGAAAGCAGCGCGACCGTTTCCTTTCCGGCGCGCATGAACGCGGCTTCCCCAAGGAGAAGAGCGAAAAGATCTTCGATCTGATGCAGCAGTTTGCGGGCTACGGCTTCAACAAGTCGCACTCGGCTGCCTACGCGCTGCTGGCTTATCACACGGCCTACCTGAAGACGCACTACTCGGTGCAGTTCATGGCCGCGCTGCTGACGTCGGTGACCGGCAAGACCGACGATGTGGTGAAGTACATCAAGGAATGCCGTGAAATGGGCATTCCGGTCGAGGCTCCGGACATCAATCTGAGCGATTCCAGCTTCACCCCGCACGGGGAAGCGATCCGCTTTGGGCTGGCCGCGGTTAAGAACCTGGGGCAGAACGCGATCCAGTCAATCGTTGAGGCTCGCAAGCTAGTCGGCTCGTTTCGCTCGATCTATCAGTTTTGCGAGAAAGTCGACCTGCGTCTGTTGAATAAGCGAGTGCTCGAGTCGCTGATCAAGAGCGGAGCAATGGATTCGCTAGGCCGGCGGGCGCAGTTGTTCGCGGTTCTCGACAAGGCGATGGAACAGGCGCAGAAGGCGCATCGCGATGCGCGGGCCGGTCAGCACGGCTTGTTTGGGGTCTTTGACGAGCAGCCAAGTCACGCCAATGACGCGCTGCCGGAGACTCCCGACTGGGACGAGAGCACGCGCCTGCAATACGAAAAGGAAGTGCTCGGATTCTTCATCTCTGGGCATCCGCTGGAAAAGTACGCCGACAAGCTTGAAGATTTGCACGCGCTAAGCACGGCTGCCCTTAACGCCATGAAGCGCTCGACCGCGAAAGGGGAGGAGATTTTTGCGGCCGGGGTGCTCGGCGGAGTGCGGGTGCTGAAATCGAAGAGAGGCGAACTATACGCCAATGTGACCTTGGAAGACATGGAAGGTCGAATTGAGGCGATGATCTTTCCGGAGGCATTCCGGCGGCTTGGGGAGAAGGTAAAGCTGGAGGTTCCAGTTCTGGTGAAGGGAAGCGTACGGGTCGAAGAGGGCGCGGCGCCGAAACTGGCGATTTCCGAGATTACTCCGCTGGAGGAGGCTAAGCCGAGGCTGGCCAAGGCATTGCGGCTGCGCATCTCACTGGCCGACGCCTCGGCCGATACGGTCGACGAGTTGCATGCCCTCTTCGTGCAGTCGCCGGGAGAGGCCAAGGTGATGTTCGATTTGGCGTCGCCGGGCGAGTTCGTGGCCGTGATGGAGGTCGAGGGCTATAATATCCTGCCGGACCGTGCGTTCATCCGCAGAGTGGAAGAGCTGTGCGGGCGAGGCAGCGTGATCATCATCGACTAATCGGATTCGGTAGGAGCCCTCAACACAAGCAGTGCTGACGCGACAGGGTCGACGAATGCGTCCGATGGCCGGCACTTGATTTCCGGGTGAGCGCCGTGCAGGCGGAAAAGAAAGCGAACATGGAAGCAACGACAGCAGCCCAGCTCGAGCTGGAGAAGATTGAACAGCAGATTGCCCAGCTTGAAGCGGCCGCCGGGGAGAACACGGAAGCCCAGCGGCAATTGAAGGCCTTGGAAGAGCGCGTCGGCAACCTGCGGCGGCAGGTGACGGCTGCCATGGGGGCGTGGCAGAAGACCGAGCTGGCGCGGCATCCTCAGCGGCCATACCTGTTGGATTATGTCAGCCTGATGTTTGACGGCTTCGACGAGGTTCATGGTGACCGCCGCTTTGGCGACGATCCGGCCATGATATGCGGCATGGCGAAGTTCCGGGGACAGCCCGTGCTGGTGGTTGGCCAGCAGAAGGGCCGCGACGTGAAACAGCGCGTCTACCGGAATTTTGGCCAGTCGAGCCCGGAGGGATACCGCAAGGCCTTGCGCGCCATGCGCATGGCGGAAAAGTTCGGTCATCCGATCCTGACCTTCGTGGACACTCCCGGAGCGTTCCCCGGACTGGGAGCCGAAGAGCGCGGGCAGGCGGAGGCCATTGCCTATAACCTTCGGGAGATGGCACGGCTTAAGGTTCCGGTGATCGTCACGATCACGGGAGAAGGCGGCAGCGGAGGCGCTCTGGCGATCGCCATCGGAGACCGCATACTGATGCTGGAGAACAGCATCTACTCGGTGATTTCGCCGGAGGGTTGCGCCTCCATCATGTGGCGCGACGCCACCAAACGCGATATTGCCGCCGAGGCGCTGCGCATCACCTCAAGAGACATGGTGGAACTCGGAGTGAT
>Ga0187857_10002943_pt1 | contig 14452 bp, 11 predicted proteins | sample June2016WEW_8_10_FD_132984 | JGI IMG/M metagenome (GOLD analysis project Ga0187857, IMG submission 132984) | Peatland microbial communities from SPRUCE experiment site at the Marcell Experimental Forest, Minnesota, USA - June2016WEW_8_100 | ecosystem: Environmental > Terrestrial > Soil >...
GCAGCCCCAGCAGGCTCGCCAGTCGGCGCGGCCGAATCGGGTTCACTAGGTGTCATGTCTTTCATGCCACGTCGTTACGGACGGGTTGTTCACCTCCGGCAGCTCTCCACCCCGTGTCGCCACAGATGCAGTAGCCTTCGGTTTCAGGCGGGTGAACGTTCCGCCTGGCGGGGACTTTCACCCCGCTGTGTGTACGCCCTCACAGGCGCACTGGGGCAGACCTCCGGTCTGCCGGTTAGCCGGGCTTCTGGCCCGGTGTTCCGACCGCACCCAGTTCACGGAGCCGGAGGCTCCGTGAACTGGCAGACCGGAGGTCTGCCCCACACCTGAACAGCTACAAATCTTCCTGGACACCAATGTTGCGCTGGATCATCTCGCTGATCGCCAGCCGTTTGCGGAATATGCTCACCGGCTATTCGCGCTGGCTGAAACCGGAGAACTCGCTGTCTGCCTTTCGTCACTCTCGTTCAGTAACCTTTAATACAGAAAATAGAGCGAGAAGAATTATAGATGAGGTCGTGCGGCCGGCGCAGGCAGCGGAGCAGCTTGACGAGCAGGGCCAATGCAAGACAAGGCCCGAACCTGCGAAGACCCCGGCGCGGCCGGCGCCAGCAAACCCCGGTGGGAATGCGAACAAAGGAGGCACGGACACCATCAAGAAGAAAGGCAATTAACATGGCCGACGGGAATGCGGGGGCGGACCCGAACAGACCGATCAGAGAACCGGGATTTGCCAACCAGGGCCAGCCTAAGGAGCGTCCGAACGTAGCCCGGCAGGCCCCCGTTCAAAAGCCGCCCCAGCCTCCTGCTGCACCTCCCCCGAAGAAGCGGGGGAATTAACAAAGGAGCGATGTCGTGCCAGCGAAGAAAGCAGGCGACGGATTCAGCAGCGCGGACTGGAGGTGCGGTGGCGGGGGGTCTATTCTCAGATGTCCCTCCGGGACAGGATGCGGTGGCGACGAGTGTTCAGGAACTGATTTCGCCACAGATGGCATAGGTGGGAGTCGTTTTCTGTACTGCAATAACCCAATTTGCTTGCCTGCTGCGAATGACTTCTTCTCCGCGATCTTCGCGTCTCTGCGTTTTCATTGCCTCTCCGAAACAGCCTGCTGACCCCCATCCAGCCGCCAGCGTCCCTTCCCCCACTCCCCACGCTCCACGCTCCGCACACTCCAGACGCTCCACGCTTCGGTCGAGGCTTCGCCCCGCTGCGCAATCTGTGGCGTAAGCCCTTCCAGCGCCTTTCACTCAAGCCGCCGTCTGCGGCCCCGGGCCCTGGCTGGGGTCGTGAGAAACGGCGGTGGGCTCAGGATGGACTGTGACATCGGCCCCCGGAAGGACTTCGCTCACGAGCTGCTCGACGCGCTCGGTCACGGCGTGGGCGTCCTGGAGCGGTTGCCGGCCATCCAAAGTGATGTGCAGATCCACAAAATAGTTGGGCCCCGAATGGCGGACCCGGACGGCATGGCAGTCCATGACTTCCCGGATGGTTTCGACTTTGGCCTTGATTTGCTCGGCGACGCCCAGGGGCGAGGCATCCATCAACCCCTCGATCGTCCGCATTCCAAGCCGGACGCTCACCACAACCACAAGGCCGGCCACCAGCAGCGCCGCCACGGCGTCCGCCTTTTGGAGAAGGCCCAGGCTGGGAAACCACGTTGCGAGCCTTACCCCCGCCAGCCCGAGGATGACCACCGCCGAGCTCCACATATCGGTCTGAAAATGCAAGGCATCGGCTTCCAGGGCCTGGCTGCGATGCTTGGCGGCAACCCGATAGAGCATGCGGGAGCGCAAAACATCCACCCCAATGGAAACGGCCATCACGAGGAAGGTCCAGACCGAGGCCTCCACCAGCACTCGCTGGGCTGCCAACCGATGGACCGACTCCCTGATGATCCACGCGCAAGTCACCAGCAGCAACAGCGCCTCAAAAAGCGCCGAGAGGTGCTCGATTTTCCCATGACCATAAGGATGGTCGCTGTCAGGGGGCTTGCCGGACAAGCGGACGGCAATGTAGGTGACCAGCGCCGCCAGGAGGTCCATCCCTGAATGGGCGGCCTCGGCAAGAATCCCCAGGCTGCCACTCCATAACCCAATGATGATTTTGAGCCCGGTCAGCGTCACAGCCGCCGCGATTGAGCTCAGCGCTGCGGTTCTCGTCTCGACCTGGCGCGCTCCTAGTCTCATGCTTGTCCCATAGAATAACCGGACCGCCCGGTTTGCGCCATAGAATCATTGAGCCCGCTGGAATACGAGCACCTCGGAGACGATCAACTGGTATTTGCGGCGGTGCTCACGGATTACCAGGGGCAAGTCGCGCCGTCGGCGCAATCGGAAATGGGGCCGGAGCAAGAGCCGAACCTGGCGGCTGGTGAGCCACTGGCCGCGCGGCGTGTGCTGCTCGAGCCAGGAAAAGGGCGAGGCGATGAGCAATTGGCCTCCGGGCGCCACGAGGCGAGGGGTCTGCTGGAGAAACCGCCGTGGAGAGCCAAGCCGGCAGAGCAGATTGATCGCCGCCACGACCTGAAAGCCCGCTTCGGGCAGGGCGCTCAAATCGAGCGCATCGGCCGTGTCAAACTCGACCACGCTCGAGCGCAAGGCTCGCGGCAGGATCAACCGGCGCGACATGAATTGTCCCCCGGATTCGCTGACTCGAACGGTCAGGGCCTTGTCCCTGGCCATGCGCCGGGCGGCGTCCACGAAGCGCCGGGAGCTGTCCAGCCCCAGCGCCCGATTGGCCACGCGCCCCAGCTCGAAGGTGAAGCGTCCGACCCCGCAGCCAATGTCCAGCGCGCGCGTGGAACCCGGGGCGCGGATCGGCAGAAGGCACTCTCGCCGAAGACGCTCGTGAAAGCGCAGCAACTCGGAGCCGATGAAAGAGAACGGGCAAACCCGCCTCGCCTGCCCGTAGTGAAAGAGCAGGTACTCGTCCAGGTAGCGCTGGGTCTCGTACGGATTCTCCGTCACATGGCGACGCTTTTGACAAACTCCGTCGGTTGATAATTTTTGATGAGCAGGACTTCCCTGCCCTCTTTGTGCATCCAGACACCAGCGAGATCGATCTCGGGCGTCTTGTGCGGGGCAAACAGGATGTCCTCGTGGGTGGCGTGGCGCGGGTCGTTGAATTTGCTCGGGTCCAAGTGGCCCCCCAGGTGATCGTCGCGCCCCGTGGCGACGTGAAGGGTGCCGAGGATCTTCTCGTCCTGGATGTCCGCGCCGGCGGGCGGAAGCACTTGGGTGCCCAAGCCCAACTCTCCCAGTTGGCCCGTAGCCGGGTCGGCCTGGAAAAGGTCCAAGGCTTGCCGGAGCGAGCTCTGGCTTCCCTTCAACAATTTCCCGTTGTGAATCCGTCCGTCAGCCACTTCCATCAGCGCGATGGCGCCGTCTTGCTTGAACTTCATCGGAAACTGGCCGTGCGCGCCGGTCGGCACCCAATAAATCTCCCCGGCCGGCAGGTTGGCAATTTCTCCGGCCACCCGGCACAGGCCGTGGCTTTTCTGGGCCTCCTGGCGGCCCATCTCGATCGTGAGGCGGGAGCGCTGTCCCAGCGCGGCGAAGTCGACGACCACGTCATCGCAGCGCGTGAGGGCCAGGCGAAACCGCTCCGCCTTGGCGGACACGTCGGCGTAATCGCGGGCCAGGCCGGTGCGCAGGATGGTTTCATTGCACCCATGGAGGGTGGCCCCGCGAAATCCCATTCGCTTGGCCAGGGCGGTAATCGGGGCCGTGGCCGAGTAGGTGGAGAGGTAAAGCACGACGTCCAGCCCTGGAAGGACGTCCTGGACCAGACGCAGCGTTTGGCCCTCGGGGTTGACGAGCGTCGGCGGCAAGTCAAGGTTGCTGCCGCCGGTCGGTTCGTAGGCATAAAACTCGACCTTGGCGAAGGGCAGGTCCGACTTGCGCTCCAGGAGTCCGAGGTAAAACACCTCGTAGGCAATGCGTTGGGTCACAAGCCGGGTGTCTTGGAGGAACTTCCAGCCTTTGACATCCAACGGCTCGGGCAGATCGATGAACACTCCCACTCGCTCACCCGCCTTGGGTTCGAACACCGTCCGCATCAGCCGCACCAGATCGAATTCAGGGATATGCATCATCCTATCATACCCTGCGCCGGCGGATGTGCAACTGGGTCTATTTGGCCATCACGACCTCGGAAGCGCCTTCTTCGGCTTGTGGCGCAGGCTCGAGCGGCGCGCGTTGCGGAGCAGACGGTTGGCCGCTGCCGCTCTCGGCGGATTTGTGGAATTTGACGCTCACGATCTTGCTCACGCCCTGCTCCTGCATGGTCACGCCGTAGAGCACGTCGGCCATGCCGATGGTGCGCTTGCTATGGGTAATGATGATGAATTGGGAGCGAGCCAGGAACCGCTGCAAGATGCGGATGAACCGATTGATGTTCGCCTCGTCCAGCGGCGCGTCCAATTCGTCCAGCAGGCAGAACGGGCTCGGTTTGACCTGGTAAATCGAGAAGAGCAGCGCGACGGCCGTCATGGTTTGCTCGCCCCCGGACAAGAGTGAGATGGTCTGCAACTGCTTGCCGGGCGGGCGGGCGACAATCTCGATGCCGCTCTCCAGCACGTCGTTCTCGTCGGTCAACAGGAGGTCGGCCTTGCCGCCGCCAAAGACCTCGGCGAACATGGCGCAGAAGTTCTCGCGGATCTGGTCGAACGTCTGCTTGAACATTTCGCGCGTCTGGAGGTTGATGCGGTTGATGACCTCCAGCAGTTGGGCCTTGGCCTGGACCAGGTCGTCATGCTGTTTGCTCAGGAACTGGTAGCGCTCCTCGGTTTCCTCGTATTCCTCGATCGCCACGAGGTTGACCGGGCCGATCTCATCCAGACGCTTCTGGAGGGCCTCGACCTGCCCTGCCACCGTGCTCCAATCGGTCGCCACCCCGGCGGCGGCCATTTCATCCGGAGTCATCACATGGACCTTCGGAGGACCTTCCTCGGCGAAGGTAATGGTGATGCACTCGCTGCGGATGTCCTCGAGCCGAACATGATACTTCTCCTGGACCCGGTCGCGCAGATTCTGCGCGGCCATGGTTTTCCGGGCCAGCTCGACTTCGAGCGCCGAGCGCTGCTGCTGGATTTCGGCCAGATGGCGGCGCTGCTCCCGCAGCGCCTCCTCGCGCGCGGCAACCTCCGTCTCCTGCGCCTGTTTTTGCGCCAATAACTCCTCCGCCTGGGCGCTCACCTGCTCGCGCTCATGCGCCAGCCGCTCGACTTGCCTCCGTGAATCCTGAATCTCGGATTCGGCCTGTTCCCGCCGCGCGCCGAAAGAGCCGAGTTCGCCCCGGCGCTGCTCGATGAGCTGGGTCAATTCCTGGAGACGCTGCTCCAGAGACTGCCGCTGTTGCTGATAGGCGGCGCACATCTGTTGCTCGGTAGCCAGGGCCACCCGGCTCTCGGTCAGCCCGGCGTTGGCCGTGTCCCGTTGCTGGCGCAAGCTCTCGAGCTGGGCGGCGGCCTCTGCCACGCGCCCCTGGTGGGCCTGCTCCCGCGCTTCCAACTCGCCGGCTTTGGCCGCCAGGCCGGCGCGCTTCTCCAGACCCTCCCGTTGCTGGGCGGCCAAGCTCTCAATCTCATAGACTACCGTCTCGATCTTCTGATGCAGCAGCCGCTGAGAATTGGTCAGCGCATTGAATTCGCCTTCATGCGTGGCAATGGCCACTTCCTGCGCGCGAAGCTCGGTCTGCGCTCTCTGCAAACCCGCCTGCAGTTCGGTCTGCTCGCCCTGAAGGGCGCCCTTGCGCCGGCTGATTTGCTCCACCTGCCGCTCTATCTCCACCACCGCGCCCTCCAGCTCGGCGATTTGATTTTTCCGGCCCAGAATCGAAGCGGCGGCTTTGCCGTCGCCGTTGCCGCCGTTGGAACCGCCGGTATAGACGCCATGCGCGCTGAGGACCTCCCCGCTGAGAGTCACGTAATGGAACAGCCCCCCGCTCTGGATCCAGGCGGCAGTGGCGGCCTTGAGGTCCCGCACAATCCGCGTCGTGCCCAGCAGACGCCCCAGGAGGCGGCGCACCGAGACCTCGCCATGCACGACTTCAATCGCAGCCAGAGGGATGCCGTCGAGCTGCGGAACAGCCAGCGTGGCGGCGCCCGGCTCCGCAACAGACTGGCCTGCGGAAGCACCGCTCGCATCTCGCTCGCCGGCAACGAGGGCATCCTGCCGGCCCTCTGCCTCCTGCCCGCAACCCGCGGGCGCTCCCGCAAGGCGGACTGTGGACTGTGGACTGTGGACTGTGGACTGTGGACAGTCTGGTGAGCGCGGGGCCAACGCCAGAGGCGCGACACTTGCGCGGCCCTTCTTGTTCACGGCCAGGTCGGCCAGGATCTGCTGGGCGGACTCCGGTTGCTCCGTGAGCACCAGTTGCAGGTGATGGCCCAGGGCGGTTTCGATGGCCGTCACGAATGGATCGGGCACGTGGATTCTGTCGGCCAGGGAGCCCAGGACATGCTGCGACTGTTGCAAGGCAGCCAGCGAACCGGCGCTGAAGCCTTCGTGGCCCGCCTGGAGTTGCTCCAGGACATTGAGTCGTGACCGCTTTTCAGCCTGCTGCCGGAGCGTCTGGTCAAGCTCTTTGGCGGCAGAGTTCAATTCTTCCTGGATCTGGCCCAGCCGCTCTTGGCGCTCTTCAACAGTGCCGCGTTGGCTTTGGGCGCTGCGTTTCTCGGCCTCCACATTGGCGGCGAACTCCTGCAACCGGGTCTCGAGGCGCGCGCGCTCCTCCTCGAGCTGGATTTTCTCGGCCGAGAGCTTCTCGAGCCGGACGACATTGCCCTGCTTTTGCAGGTCCAGAGCGTTGATTTCGTTTCGCACCCGGCTCAAGTCCTGGGCCGCCGCGAAGGCCCCCGCCTGGGCCTGGCGCGCCGTTTCCTGGCATTCGCAGAGGTCTTGCTCGACCCTCCGCAGGGTTTCCTGTTTGGCGCTCAGGGCCTGGCGATGTTCCTCCAGGGCCGCTTCCGAGGCGGCCAAGCGCCCGCTGACCGCGCCCAGTTCTTCCTCGGCGGCCCGGCGCCGTTCCTGGGCCTGGGTCATGTCAGCCACGGCTTTGGCATTCTGGGCGGCGAATTCACTAAGGCGCTCCTGGTTGAAATGAATCCGGGCCTCGTGCCGATCACCCTCGCTCTTGAGTTGGAGGCCATGCTGCTGTCGGAGCCCGATCTCATGTTCCAACTCCGAAAGCCGGCCCCGCAGTTGCGCCATTTCATCCTCGTGGCGCAGGACGTTGGCGGAGGCGGCCTCGATTTCATTGCGCAGGCCATCTGCCGCCGCCTGGCGCTCCTGGACCTCGGCCTGGAGCACGTCAAACTGGTGGCGGGCGAGCTGGGTGTCCAAGTATTGGAGTTCCTGGGAAAGTTGCTTGTAGCGGCGCGCCTTGCCAGCCTGGCGCTGCAGGGAGCCGATTTGGCGCTTCACCTCCCGGACCAGGTCCGCCACGCGCAACAGGTTCTGCTCCGTGTACTCGAGTTTGCGCAGCGCCTCTTTCCGTTGCGCCTTGTATTTCGTTATCCCGGCCGCCTCCTCGAAGATCATCCGCCGATCCTCGGGCTTGCTGGAGAGGAGCTGCGTGATGTTGCCCTGCGCCATGATGCTGTAGCTGGTGCGCCCCACGCCGGTGCCCATGAACAGTTGCTGGATGTCCTTGAGACGGCAGGGCGTCTTGTTCACGAAATACTCGCTGCCCCCGTCGCGGAACACCCGCCGCGTCAGAGTCACTTCGTTGTAGGCCACTTCCACCCCCGCCGCGCTCAGATGTTCCTCATCCACGCCCCCGATCGTCAGCGAAACCTCCGCCATGCCCATGGGCTTCCGTCCGTCGGTCCCGTCAAAAATCACATCCGCCATCTCCTCGCCGCGCAAGGCCTTGGCAGATTGCTCCCCGAGTACCCAACGCACTGCGTCGGACACATTGGACTTGCCACACCCATTGGGGCCCACGATGGCCGTGACGCCCGGCTGGAAGGTCAGGGTCGTTTTATCTGCAAAGGACTTGAATCCCAAGACAGTTAGATTCTTCAGATACATGATATTCCTAAGACAACCAAACCATCGGCCTCTAGTAAAGCAAAAACCACAACATAGAGGATATGCCAACTGGCCAAGCACAACTAATGGGTGAGGAACCGAGAATTGAGTCGTGCCAACCACCGCTAAAAACTCCAAATGCCAATCAAATCAACATCGTTCTCCTCTCTTACCCCAAGCGCGGCTCGATTTCCAGCTTTTTTTGCAAAAATCTTGCAGCCGCAGGGCTGCTCCAAACTCCGGCCGCAGAGGGAGAGCCAAGCGGCCAGCCCCGAAGTCCGAAGGTCGAACGTCGAAAATCGAAAGAGATCCGAAATCCGAAGGCCGAAGAAGCCGTGAATCGCGCCCTGGCGCCCCAGGGCTGCCCTAAACCTGGCAAAAGGAGTTTAACCGCAAAGAACGCAAAGATCGCAGAGAAACGACCGGGGTCGTAATCTGCCCGCGTCCCTTGACGTGAGGGGCAAATCTGGCCTGTAAGTGCTTATCTTTGTGTTCTTTGCGCTCTGTGCGGTTCATCAACTGCCGTTTTTGGGCCAAAATCGGTCGGGCCCTCCACAAATCCGGGGTCCGAAACCTGAATCGCCAGCCGCAGCAGCGAAGGCAGCACCCCACAGAATCAGGGCCTTTTCGGACTTCGGATTTCGGATTTCCTTCGGATTTCGGCCTTCGGATTTCGGATTTCAGGGCTTCGGGGTTTGCCCTTTTCGCGTGGCTCTTGAAATCTCTTGCCGCGAGGCTGGGCGGTATAATAGGCTCCGGCTCGTGTTTAAACGCGTCCCACAACCGCCGGTGAATCCCGGCCTGCGGGACGTCGAGCGGCATGATTTTTGGACCGGGTTGGCGATTGCGTTGGTCGGGTTCGTCCTGGTTGTCTGCGGGTCGCGGCACCTGACTTCCATCGAGACGGTCGAGGGCGGCACTGCCTGGGAGACGCAGTTGGTCAAGGCTTTTTCCTCCGGCGGCCTGCAATTCCCCGAGCAACTCGTCCCGGCTCCGCCGCCCAGGGGCAATGACCCAGCCGCCTTTGAACGGTGGGCCAAGCAAAACTCACAGTACTCCCCGCCGACATGGAAAGTCCGCGTGGATGCTGGCGCGACTGCGCCGTGTCCGACCTGAGTGAGGTGACATTTGGCCACGTGGCGTGGCCGTTCCAGATAAGAAGTCCGAAGATCGAAGGTCGAAGCACAGAGTCTGAAATGGACAGCTCAGAACAGAAACCGAAAGAGCCGGCAGAGGGCTGCGCTGCCTGTGGGGGAGAGGGGCGGCAGAGGGAGGGCACGGCCCTGGGGCGGAAGCTTTCGCGGAGCCGGCCATACGTGCAGGCGGGGTTTCTGGGTTTATGGCTGGCGCCGGTGGGCCGGTGGCTGCACGGCATTCCGGGCTGCGTGTTCCACTGTTATTCATGCCCGCTCTCGGCTTTCGCCTGCCCGGTGGGCGTGCTGGCCAATTATGCGGCGCTGATGCCGGTGGCCCCGGAGATGCCTTGCCTGCTTCTGGGGGTGCTGCTGGTCGTGGCCGCCGCCTGCGGGTCGCTGGCCTGCGGATGGGCCTGCCCGTTCGGTTTTCTCCAGGACCTCCTGGCCAAGCTCACGCCCCGAAAAATCAATCTGCCGGCCTGGACCGGGCACACCCGCTATGCCGTGCTGGCGGGCTTGGTGATTCTCCTGCCGCTGATCCTTGGCGCCAAGGGCATTCGCTTCGAGGAACAGACCGTCTCGATCTGCCGGCTTTGCCCGGCGGGCGCCCTCGAGGCGGGCCTGCCCTACTCTGTGCAGGGCCTGCTCACCGGCCACGGCTGGATGATGAGCTGGTTCAAGTCCGCACTGCTGCTGGCCTTCGTGGCGGCAGCGCTCTTCATTCACCGTCCCTGGTGCCGGCTGTTTTGTCCGCTGGGCGGATTGCTGGCCTTGTTCAACCGGGTCAGCCTGTTTCATCTGCGGTTCAATCCCAAGGAATGCGTCGAATGCAACCTGTGCCGCAGCCGCTGCTCGATGGGGGTAAAGGTGGACCAGAAGGTCAACGTCTCGGGCTGCATCCGCTGTCTGGAATGCACGACCTGCGGGGCCATCGAGCCGCGCTTGGCGACACCGAAGGGCTGAAGCAATTTGAACAACGAGCAGTCCCGGAAGGCGGCGCCGCGCTTGAAGTTGCGGGTGACGGCGGCTGCGGAGGCGGCGTTGCGCGCCGGCCACCCATGGGTCTTCGCGGAGGGGATTCGGGAGCAGAGCCGTCCGGGGCAGACGGGCGAGCTGGCGGTGATCTACGATCGCAAGGACCGGTTCCTGGCGGTGGGATTGTTCGACGCGGACTCGCCGATCCGGCTCCGGGCGCTGCAGGCGGGCCGGCCTGATGCGGTTGACGCAGGCTGGTGGGCCCGCCGGCTCGACCAAGCCCTCGAACGCCGGCGCGGCTTGTTTGACGGCCAGACCACGGGCTGCCGGTGGATTCATGGTGAAAACGACGGCTGGCCGGGGTTGGTCCTGGACCGGTACGACCGGACGCTGGTCCTGAAACTCTACACGGCGGCATGGCTGCCACGTCTGGATGAGATCGCCGCGCTATTTATCGAGCGGTTGCGTCCGGAGCGGATGGTGTTGCGTCTGAGCCGGAATATAGCAGAGACGGCCAAGGAGCGGTTCTCCAGAACGGATGCGGAGCTGCTGTGCGGGGCGCCGCCGGCGGGGCCGGTGGTTTTCCTTGAGAGCGGTTTGCGCTTCGAAGCGGACGTGCTGCGCGGCCAGAAGACGGGTTTTTTCCTGGACCAGCGGGAGAACCGGCGGAGGGTCGAGGGGCTGGCGCGCGGGCGGAAGGTCCTCGATGCGTTCAGTTTTTCAGGCGGTTTCTCGCTCTACGCCGCTCGCGGCGGGGCGTCATCGGTGACGGAGCTGGACCTGAGCGCGCATGCGCTGGCCGGGGCGGAGCGGAACTTCGCGCTCAACCAGGGCAACGCGGCGGTGGCGCGTTGCGCGCACGAGAGGGTGCGGGCGGAGGTCTTCGATTGGCTGGGCGGCAACGCGGAGCGGCGGTTCGATCTAATCATTCTGGATCCGCCGTCGCTGGCCAAACGCCAGGCCGAGCAGGCCGGGGCCATTCGCGCCTACGAGCGCCTGGCCGGGCTGGGCCTGGGGCGGCTGGCGCCGGGGGGCATTTTGGCGGCATGTTCGTGTTCGGCCCATGTCCGAGCGGAGGAGTTCTTTGGGGCGGCGCGCAAGGCGGTCGCGCGCTCGGGCCGCCCGGCCCGGGAACTGCAGACCACGGGCCACCCGCCGGATCATCCGGCCGTCTTCGATGAGGCGCGCTATTTGAAGGCGATCTTTTTTGAGGTTAGAAAAGGTTGTTGAACAGCATGCCCATGACGGTCAGAGGGCCCTGGTCTTCGAGGCCCTCGGTGGCCTTGTCGAGTTTCTGCAAGGTCAGCTTGGCATTGTCGTAGAGTTCGCGGTCGTTGACGATTTTGCCGACGGAGCCCTGGCCCTGGTTGATCTTCTGGAGGATTTCCTTGAGATGGCTCATCGAGGCGGTCGTTTCGCGGTAGAGCGTGTCGTCCTTGAGGAGTTTGCCGACGGTGCCCTGGCCGGCGTTGACCTGGGCGACGGTCTGGTTGACGCGGTCAACGACTTTGCGGGCGTCGGCGACGGTCGTCTTGATTTCCGTGGCCGTGTCCTGGAGGTTGCTCACGGCTGAGAGGCTGGAGTTGTAGAGCGCGGGGTCGTTGACGAGCTTGCCGACGGTGCCTTTGCCTTCGGCGATCTGGCCGGAGATCATCTGGAGGTTGGCGATGGTGGCGGTGAGCGGGGCTCGGTTGGCTTTGAGGAAATCGGTGAAGGGGCCGAGGAGGTTCTCGATTTTTTCGCCGGTGAAACTCTTGGTGAGGTTCTCGACGTTGCCGGCGACGTTGTCAATCTTGGCCATGATCGCGCTCATGTCGGGGGTTTCGAGGGAGCTGAGCAGCGTCTCCTCTTTGGCCAGGGGCGAGCTGGGCGAGCCGAAGTCCAGCGAGACAAAGTTCTGGCCCAACAGGCCGGTGAACTTGATGCTGGCGGTGCTGTCGGTGCGGACCAGCACTTTGGAGTTCACCTTGATGGTGACCAGGACTTTGTTGTTGGTTTCCTGGAGCACGATGTCGTCCACGCGCCCGATTTCCTTGCCGGCCATCCTGACGCGGTCGCCGACCTTAAGGTCCTGGACATTGTTGAACAGGACGCGGTAATGGGTGCCGCGGTGGAATCGCTCGGTGCCGCCGAGGAATTCGAGGATCAGAACGAAGGCGATGATGACCAGGGCGACGAAGATGCCAAGGCGGGTTTCAAGGGTGTTTTTCATAAGCTGTCTCTCGGTTAGATCTAAGGTTCAGGCAATGGCGATGTCGGCATAGGTTGGAAAGGAGAGGATAGGTCAATCCGGGCGCCGGAAGGCCGCCTGGAGGAATTTCTGAACCAGGGGGTTGGGGTCGCCCCTGACCTGTTCCGGAGCGCCGATGGCCAGGATGCGCCCTTCGTTGATGACGGCGATGCGGTCGGCCACGCCGAAGGCCAGGTCACGGTCGTGCGTCACGACGAGGGACGTCACCTGGGTGCGCTCCTGGAGGCGGACGATTTCCTGCGCAATGGCGACGGCCGAGAGCGGGTCCAGCTCGCTGGTGGGCTCGTCGTAGAGGATTAACTGCGGGTCGATGATCAGTGCGCGGGCGATGGCGACGCGCTTGGTCATGCCGCCGGAGAGGTCGCTCGGCATCTTGTCTTCGGCGCCCTTGAGGCCGACCGCTTCGAGTTTTTCGGCGACGATGCGGGCGATTTCCTCGGGCGGTTTGAGGCGATGCTCCGAGAGGTAGAGGCCGACGTTCTCGCCGACGGACAGGGAGTTGAGCAAGGCGCCGGACTGGAAGACCATGGCCATACGGTACTGGTCCATGACTTCGGGGGAATCGATGGGGCGGCCCTCGATCAGGATTTGGCCGGCATCGGGCTGTTCCAGCCCGATGAGATGCTTGAGCAGGACGGTCTTGCCACTGCCGCTAGGGCCCATGATGACAAAGATTTCTCCCGGCTCCACCTCGAAATCGAGGCCCTTGAGCACTTCCGGGCCCCCAAAACTCTTGTGGAGGCCGCGCACCTCGAGCCGGACGCCGTGCTGGTTGGAGGCGGGGGAGTTCATGTCAGGCTCAACTCATCAACAGGCGGGTCAGCAGGTAATCCAGTATGACGATTAAGATGATCGAGTTGACCACCGCCTTGGTGACCGAGCGGCCGATGCCGCGCGGCCCCCCGCGCGTGATGAGGCCCTGGTGACAGGACACCACCCCCACTACCCATGCAAAAATGAAGCTCTTGAATACGCCGTTGAACACGTCCTTGAGCCGGACCACGTCCTGGAACGTTGACAGAAAAGAGGGGAAAGAAATCTCGATGCGGTGATTGACCATGCAGACCAGCGCCCCGCCCAGCCAGCCGACGAGGATGGCAAAAATGACCAGCAACGGCAGGGCGATCACAATCGCCAGCAGGCGCGGCATGACCAGGTAATGGATCGGGTTGATGTTCATGGTGCGGAGGGCATCGATTTCCTGATAGACCCGCATCGAACCGATTTCCGCCGCCATGGCCGAGCCGATGCGCCCGGCGATGAGGATCGACATCATGACCGGGGCCAGCTCGCGGCAGATCGCAATGCCGACGACGCCGCCCACCGCGCTGGCCAGGCCGTGCTCGACGAGCACCGGGGCCGTTTGCAGGGTAATGACACCGCCGATAAAGAACGACAGGATGCTCACCATGAGCAGGCTGGCATTGCCAATCTCGAAAAACTGCTCGAATACCTTCTGACGCTGCCGCCACGCCGAAGGCATAGCCAACAGCGCGCGCCAGAACAGGACTATCATTTCACCGACGTTCTCAAACATGGCTCAATGTCCGGGGGGGCTGGTTGTGTGCTGCTGCAATTCCAGCGGTGACCCACGCGCATTCATCGTAATCCCAAAGGGCGCGGCTTGGCAATCCCGTTTCGGCGCCCCTGGGCAGACCGGCGGCAACGGCCCCTTCGGGTCGGCTAGGGCGGGCGGCAGTTCCGGGGCTCGAAGTTGCTCCAGAGCTGTGGGGCTCAAGGGGCGAACCCACAACTCCTTGGGATGCTCCGTGTCGGTGTAGAAGTCCTGCCCACTGCGCTCGCTTCCTTGGGTCGCTCCTAACTGTTGCCAGCCCGCTGCTTTGTAGCAGGTGCCGTGAAAGCGTTGTGGGTCCACGAAGATTTCCAGCGCCAGCACCGGGTAACCAAAGCGCTGCTGCCAGTCCTGGGGCAGCCGCGCACAGGCCACCTTCAAAACGCGCGACGCCAGATTGGGCCACTTGCCCGGTGCGGCCAGCACCAGAAACCGGGCATTCTGCGCGATCAGATGCCGCCGTTGGGCCACTTGGCGCGCCGA
>Ga0187857_10002945_pt1 | contig 14445 bp, 15 predicted proteins | sample June2016WEW_8_10_FD_132984 | JGI IMG/M metagenome (GOLD analysis project Ga0187857, IMG submission 132984) | Peatland microbial communities from SPRUCE experiment site at the Marcell Experimental Forest, Minnesota, USA - June2016WEW_8_100 | ecosystem: Environmental > Terrestrial > Soil >...
AGCGCTGAAATCTTTGATCGGTCTTGTGCAGCCGATCGCCAAGGTGCTCCCGGCATGGTTGCCTGCGGAACAGATTCTTGCTTTGCTGCTCCTCTTGATTCTCTGCTTCCTTACTGGGGTCGGGATCCGCACTCGGATAGGGCACGCGATTTGGGAGCAAATCGAGAAGTCCTTGTTCCAAAGAATCCCCGGCTATCCACTGTTTCGAAGCCTAGCTCAGCGAATGGCGGGGGAAAGTGAAGAGACGGCATGGAAGCCGGCACTGGCCGAGATTGAAGAGGCTTTGGTCCCCGCTTTTATTATTGAAGAACTTGACGATGGGCGTCTCACAGTGTTCGTTCCCTCGGTTCCCACGCCGTTCGCTGGAGCCATCTATATTCTCAGCCCGGATCGTGTACATCCACTGAACGTTCCTTTTACGCAGGCGGTCAAGGCCATTCCCCGATGGGGATCAGGTTCCAAGGATCTTGTCGCTGCAATGGAACAGAAAGGACGTTAATTTTAACGATAAGCTACGGGGCCCCTAGCTGTTGTAACATCGCGATTACACCAACAACCCTGCTCCGAACACAACATTCTCCGGAAACTCCAAACGCCTGCCAGCGGGCTTCCTGTGGTGAATTCATGTGATGCCTGCGCATGTTGCAGGCTCCTATCTGAGCTGGGAATGGAAGCGTAAAATAAAAATCAACATCGGAACAAATTCCGAGTGGAGAACACGGAATGGCGAAATTCTGGAAGAAATTCAGAAAGAAGAGTTCACTTCTTGAGGGCGTGCCCATGCTGGTGCTGCTGGGGCTGCTCGCTGGCGCCGTGGGAGGCCTGGGAATCGGCCTTATCCAGATGAAGGCAGCATCGTCCGCAGTCAGTACTAAAAAGTAAATTCTGATTCCCCTGGGAATCCGCCAAGGGGTTGGAGTGGGAGACGGGGATCGAACCCGTGAAGGAGCTATGGCACGAGATGGTTCGTTACACTGTGAACTTGAGAAGTCGAAAGATAAAGATGAAAACGGGAATCAAGTGACGACAATCAAGTGTCATGGCGATCTGGTCAGTGACACCGCGGGTGAGATAAAAGAACTGGTGAGGCCCCTCATTCCTCTTGGCGGTCGCATCATTATCGACCTTGGTGATGTGAAACATCTGGATAGCGCGGGCCTCGGAGCGCTGGTTGGCCTCAAGGCGTCCGCAATCAAGCAAGGGCCATGCATCCTTGAACTCGCCAACATGACACCTGGCGTGCTGGAATTGCTGCGCATCACTCATCTGACGCAGATGTTCTCGTCGTAAGGCCGACCTGATTTTGACTTCATCCCGATGGATGCCCCACAGGTACCGGGGTGCCCCGCTCAAGCTCTGCTTGTCGGGGATTTTTTGTTTGGTTCTTCGCCTTGGTGAATTGAACGAATTGGTAACTGTTGCAAAATCCCGATTACACTCATTGATCCCGCCGGAAGGGGTTTTGAGTGTAAACGCCTTCCATGAGAAAGCCGGCAGTGTCAAGAATAGTTTTCGTTCCGTTCTTACTTTGCCTAAGCGGGCCGCCTCTGCCGCCATCCTTCCATCCGCACTCTTGGGTGAACGGTCGTTCGCTCGGTGCCAGTTGGGCGTTCTCGTTTCAGTCGGTGCTGCCACCTGATTTTCGACCTCGCCTCCCTAACGCGATTGTGAGGCATTGAAACGCAAGAAAATCTTGGATGAGGGAGGCATCCGGAATGGAGTTTTTGACCAATGAAGTACATCATTTACGCCTTGGTGGACCCCAATACGCACCAAGTTCGCTATGTGGGGCAAACACGCAAAACCGTTGCGGAGCGGTTGCAGGGACACTTGTTTCCCGGCAAGCAACACGAATCCCTGCCAGTTTATGAATGGATTCGCAGCCTCCGACCACAACAACTAATCATAGTGGTGCTGCAAGAAGTCGAGTACGAGAAAATACGCAAAGAAGGTCGATATGAAAGTTCGGCTGCAGCCGCCGAAACTAAGTGGATGAAGCGCTTTGAGCGCTCAAGAATTTTCAACTCCGTTAACCGAAACAGTGGGGCCTACCGGAGATTGGTGAATCCTAATGACTGAATGGCTCACGACGGCTGAGGCGGCCGCGTATTTGAAGGTCAAGCTCCGTTCGCTGTTGCTGTGGGTCCGTCAGGGAAAAGTCCAAGCATATGCTCTAACCGGCACACAGCGCCGAGTCTGGAGATTTCGCAAGGAAGACCTTGACGCTGCGCTGCTGTCCCGTCCTGTGGTAAGCTCCGATGCGCCAGCCGTGCTCACGGAAAGGCGTGTCAGTTGAAAAGAGCACGGAAACCAATCGCAATTCGCAACGAGGCGCGGGGGACTTGGGTGTTCTTCCCCGTACTCAACGGAAAGAGGACTACTCGAAAGCCGGGTGCCCTCACGGAACTCAATCAAGAGCAAGCCAACCGCAAAGCTGAGGAAATGCTGCGCAGCCTTAAATGTAGGCGTCTGACCAACACACCTGTTCGACAGCCAGGGTTTGTGTTGAAGTGTCCGGATGACCGCAAAAACAGAGTTGTCAGCGCCCAAGCGACGTACCCGTGCGGAAGTTCAGAAGTTGGTGGCCGAGTTTGTGAGCAGCGGCATGCGGCGGAGCGAGTTTTGCCAGAGTCGAGGTTTGAGCTTCAGCACACTGGATCGCCATCTAAAGAAACTGCGTTGGAAGAGAAGGCGTAAGCCAATTTCCTCGGCCGGTCGTTTGATGCCGGTGGAGTTGGCGGCCGGGAAATCGCCGAAGCAGCAGGAACCGAGTTGTGGGCTGGCCGTGGTGCTGCCGGGCGGGCGCCGGATCGAGGTGCATCCTGATTTTGATACGAGTACGTTCGAGCGCCTGTTGGGCATCCTGGAGCGGGCGTAAGCCGTGTTTGGACTGGGCCCAGCTACACGGATCTATCTGGCCGCCGGGGTCACCGACATGCGCAAGGGGTTCGAAGGGCTGTACGGTCTGGTTCGGGATCGATTGTCCTGTGAGCCTCTGAGCGGGCACCTGTTCTTGTTCTGCAACGGCCAGCGCAATCGGCTGAAGGTCCTCGTCTGGGACGGAAGCGGACTCTGGGTCTGTGCCAAGAGGTTGGAGAAAGGGCGTTTCACCTGGCCGCAATCCGGCGATGCGCAGGGCAAGGTCATCCTGAGTCACGAAGAGTTCTCGCTGTTGTTGGGTGGGATCGACCTGACCAAAACCAAGCACAAGCGGTGGTACCGGAAGGCTCTGCCAGAAGGACATACTACCGCATGAGTTGGTTGCTTGAACGATTCGAGCGGCTCTGGTAAATCAATAACCCATCGTGAGTGCGCCTTCCATTCCTTCAGCTCCAGCCGATCTGGAACTCATCGCACAACTGAAGAGCAAGCTACAGTACGCGGAACTGAGGATTCGAGTGCTGGAAGAGCGTCTGCGGCTGATGCGGATCGAGAAGTATGGTGCGGGCGGAGAGAAACTTTCGCAGGCGCAAATGCAATTGTTCGAGCCTGAGCCTGTCGTCAGTGAAATGATCGAGCAGGCGGAGAGGGAGCACGCGCCAGTGCATCGCTCGACCAAGAAATCCGTCAAGCATCCGGGTCGCCAGGAGTTGTCGGCGAATCTTCCACGCATAGAGCGGATTCTGCCCTGCGCATTGGATCAGCGCGTATGCAAACGCTGCGGAAAAGAAACTGTGGTGATCGGCTACGAAGAGAGTTCCCAGTTGGATGTGGAGCCTGCGAGGTACTTCGTACTGGTCACGAAACGAGAGAAGCGGGCTTGCCGGTCGTGTGAGGATCTCGGCGTCGTCTCAGCGCCCCTGCCGCCACGGATCATCGAGAAGTGCCTGGCGAGTGACCGGATCGTCATCGAGACGGTCGTCAGCAAATATTGCAATCACACTCCCCTGCATCGGCAGAGCATGATTCTGGAAAGAGATATCGGCTTGGAAATCAGCTGCGCAACGCTGGACGGTTGGGTCCTCAAAGTTGGCGAGTTGCTGATCCCTATGGTCGCCGCGATGAGGCGAGAGTTGATCAGCGGAAGTTACATTCAGGCGGATGAAACCCCAGTCGATGTGCAGACACGCGAGGGCCGAGGTAAGAACCACCAAGCATACCTCTGGCAATACAGTCGCCCTGGAGGAAGCGTGGTGTTCGATTTTCGTCTAGGCCGTGGACGCGATGGGCCGAAGCGGTTCCTGGGACAGTTCGAAGGCATTCTGCAAACTGATGGAGACGCGGCTTACGATCAGATCGGCGGGCCGAGTCTGGTACATGCGGCTTGTTGGGCTCATGCTAGAAGACAGTTTTTCGAGGCGGTGCAGCTAAATCCCCGAGATCCGGTCGCAACCCCGATTGTGGCTCAGATGGACGAACTGTTTGCCGTCGACGCCGAAGCTCGCCGCAAAGCACTGAGTGTTGCGGCGCGCCACGTCCGGCGCCAGGAAAGAGCGAAGCCTCTACTCGATGAGATCCGTGTGAGGATCGAAGCGGCGCAGTCCGTCGCATTGCCCTCCAGCGCACTCAGCAAGGCTTGCCAGTACGCGCTCACGCTTTGGAGGAAACTTACACGATTTCTGGAATATCCAGAACTTGAGCTGAGCAATAACCTGGCGGAGAACTCCATGCGTCCGGTAGTTCTTGGTCGAAGGAATTGGTTGCACATCGGCAGCCCACAAGCGGGACCGAAGGTTGCGGCGATTCTCTCGGTAGTGGAAAGCTGCCGCAGGCTGAAAGTCCCGGTGCGCGACTACTTTTCTGCGATTCTCCCCGGGCTTGCCGAACTCCCGATCCGGTGCCTCCCAGGCCTTACTCCCGCTGTGTGGGTTGGCCGGCATTCATAGACTCAAGTGACTGGGGCATTAGCGGGAAGGGGTTTTGCGAGGACAACCCCATAGGTTCCTGTTTGCCAATCACACGTCCCGTGATGAGCCGATTCTGGCATCGTGAACAAATAACGCGATGTTTTATCAACTGACGGTATGCGACAAAAAAGCGCGCATGCCTGCTTCACTGTAGCTCAGCGTATTCCGCTTTGGCTTCCTTCAGGATGGGGATGTCGGAATCGGCGTTTTTCCACAGTGACAGAAAAGTTTGGTACTCAGTCTTCGCTTTTGTCGAGTCATGCGACAAGGCGCAGGCGCGGCCGAGTCCAAGGTGCGCGAGCGCTCCGATGGGCTTGTTTTCGACAAGTCCCGGATGGTCGATAATCATGCGAAATAGCTGAGGACGATGGTCACTTTAGGATCACGGGATGCCGACGCCGCGTACAAGATCCATGAAGCGCGGAGCGAATGGGATCGTATTCTCGATTGATTCTCAATCCCAGACAGGGAGAAGTGGGGGCACCAGATCTTGCAGAAGTCCGGAGCAAAGCAGAGGTGGCATGAAGCGGGCGCACATGCTTCGCTTCGCCACCCGGCGACGTTACGCAATCTGCTTATGCTTCCGGTGTCCTTCCGAACTCAGCGGCGCACCGCTGGATCGAGCTTTAAGAATGGCCGCAGCCTTCCGGGAGATCCGCCCGAATCCCTTCCTGGAGGCATCTTTCTCTAAGGCTGCAAGATGCGCGCAGCCGGGGGCCGTGTCGCCGGAAGCGATTTCAGCCTGTGCGAGCGCTAGGCGAGCCTCGAATTCCTCCGGGACAAACCCGGTTTTCTTGGTTTCGGCGACGATCAGCCGGAGGCTCTTGACCGCTTCGATTCTCTCCACGCGGCTGGCCGATGCGGCGCGCACGCTAGCAGCCGTAGTAGCCAAGATGAACTCACTCTCCCGGCTGGTTCTTTGTCCGGGAGTTGCAGTAGCTTGGTCCAATATCTTCCTGGAATCCTGAATTTTTCCCTGGGCGAGAAGAACTCGCGCCAGAACGGCTTCTGCATCCGATCGGTAACGATCCGGTGCCTTAAGCCTTTCGATCTGCTCTATTGCTTTGCGAGCCGCAATCGCTGCATCTTCGCTCTTACCCAAGTCAAGTAAGATACCAGCTAAGCTCATATAGGTATCGATAATCTGTGCCTGCCCGTTCTCTTGAAATGTCGAGATGGCTTTGCTTTCATCCTGCCAAGCTTCATTCGGGTTTCCCTGCGCTTGAAGAACGAGGCCCAGTTCGTGAAGATCGTAAGCGGCTAGATCCTTATTACTGGTTGCTCGACAGATCTCGAGGGACTGCTGGTACATGCGCTCGGCGCCTCGAAGATCGCCGAGATCCAATAAGATTTCGCCGAGATTGGCCTTTGACACAGCAATACCCTCTTGGTCCCGGAGTTCAGACCAGATTGCCAGCGATTCTTCAAGATTTCTGTGCGCTCCGTTTAGATCGCCGAACTGCTGAAGCTCTGCTGCGATGTTGTTAAGCTCGCGCGCGACACCGTCGCGATCTCCAATAGCTCGAAACGTAGATAGAGAATCCTCATACGTCTTCTTGGCTGCGGCAAAATCTCCCTGCAGATCGAATAAATGCCCGTCCATTGCCTCCGCATGGGCAAACTCGTCCTTATTGCCGACTACGGCAAAGACCTGCTTCGACTCGTTCACCGCTGCCGCGGACTCATCCAGCCTGCCCAGATTTCCGAGCTCGCGGGCTCGTATGATCAAAGCGTGCGCCAGAAGAAGAGAAGCCCCCAGCGAACGCGCCTTTTCCGCCCCTTTGTCGGCCCCTGCCAAAGCTTTCTTTAAATCTCCTTGGGCTTCCGCCGCGTCCGCTTCAGCCAGATCAATGCTCGGATCGTTTCCGAGTGGCGGAGGAAGCTTGCGCAGAGCCGCGATAATCGCTTCCGCGTCCTTTCCTTTTCCTCCGCTAACCTGGGCATGGATCAAGGCCAGCCCATAGTCGATCCTATCGGGGAAGAACTCGAAGAGCAGGCGATAGGTCTCGATTGTCTTCTCCCAGTCCCGAGAGACCTCGTAATAACGCGCCTGTACCAGTGATCGTTCTGCGCGGGGCAGCCTGGAAGAAAGCTCTGAAGCTCTCTTCGCTTCCCCTATTGCCATTGCATCGTAGCCCAATTTTGACCATGCGGTCGCCAAGGCGGAATGCGGCAGAGCATTATTCGGTTCTATGGCGATTGCCTTTTGCAACAAATCGCGACCGGCTAGAGCGTCAAACGCACGTAGCTTGTCAAGTCCTTCCGCGTAAAACCGCGCCGCCTCGGGGTTCGAGGGCAAGGCGGATGCCACTTGTTCCGCTTGCTGGCTCGTAACCGCAGGGACCGCAAGCTTGGCACGCAGATGCTCGCCGACCCGCGAAACCAAATCGAACAGGTGAGAGTCGGTTCCGGTTTCCGATATGGTAGCGATAGTCTCTCCGGTTGCCGTGTCTTGCAAACGAACATCAACCCGAATATCGGTGCCCGAAGCACTCCCCAAGCTGGCATAGGAACCAATGACGACCCAATCGCTCCCCAGGTATTGCCTGACTCGTCCCAGACTGTCCCGGCCGAGGCTGTCGACTTCGGGCAGGGCCAGTTCGACCTTCATGCGCGCGACATTCTCCTCGGGTATGGTCCGGAGCCGCTCTCCGGCGGCAAGTTCCGCGCTCAACCAGTCGGACAGCGCGGTGGAGAGCCAGGCATGTTCGGCATCCCCGGTGAGGTTCTTGAATCCCAGAACCGCGACTGAACTCCTCGCGACTAGAGGCGGACCGGTCGGAACTTGCGGGCGATGAGAGTGCGTGGAATAGACCACCGTCAGCCCATTGCTTCCGCATGACCTCGCGACCTCGACCATTCCTGTTCAGATCTACGATGTCACGTTACTGAGTGACTCCGATCAGCCCCAACACCTACAGCTCAGGCTTGAGAACAGCAAGCCGGGAAAAGCCTCCGATCACGTAGTCGTATTCAGCGACAATGATGGCCAGATTGCCTTCGGCGCGCAAGATGGAGTGGCCGACGAACACGGCGTTGGCGTCAATCTTGATTTGCCCGCGCACGCCTCGCGCACGGCGCGCTTTGTGATTGGATGGTACTATCCGGCGCTGCACATACGGGGACAGGAATCGCGGTACTACACAAAAGCTTTTGCAAATGCGACCGCAGTGGTCGCGCGAGGATTGCAGGATGCGGATGCGTGGTCGGATCGAATCGATGCCTGGCACGATTCCCTGCAAGTGCCAACTTATTTCAAAAGATTGTGGTTCAGTTCGCTGGCTTCGGTGATGGCATCGACCATGCTGACGAGCGAGCTCGCTTACTATGCCATCGAGACGCCGCATGACGGCCTCAACACGATGGATGTCGATGCCTACAGCAGCTGGATCAATTTGGTCAATTGGCCGGAGCTGGAACGCATGGACATGGAGGAGTTTTTCGCTACCTTCACCGTACACGTACACTCTGGTTGGGAAAAAGCATTGCTGAACGGCAAACCTTCCGCGGTTCCTGTTCGCATACCCAGGAGCACAAGGGAGTGCCGGATTGAGTTCGTCCCATGATTGTCCTTGTGGGGCGGCGATGAATGCTTCTCGCGGCGCAGGATCAAAGTGCGGCACATTTCTTGGAGGCGCCTGACTGAAAGCTCGGACAAACGCGAGTGGCTTGCAATATGCCATCCGATTAGCGGTGGCGGCATTTCTCTTGGGCACGGTGACAGCGTCTGCGCACGCGCAGAACTCCGTTGGCATCAAGCCGTCGCCGCAGCAGGTGGAGTGGCAGGACCTGGAGTTCGGAATCCCACTCCCCGACAGGTAGAAAGATAATCTGTGACCGTCTATATCGCGGTCAGGAGAGACGAACGGTTATGAAAATGGATTCGGTTTCCCGACGGTTATTTTTGAAACAACTCAGCGTGGCCGGGGCCGGTGCGATCGTGTACTCGGCCCGCAATGCGGAAGGACTGAGTATCGCGAAAGCGGCAGATCCACAGGCCACGACTGCACAGACTAGCTCTGTACTAAACAAGGAAGCAGCCACGCGGGCGCAAAGAATGGCGTGGTGGCATGAGGCCAAGTTCGGCATGTTCATCCACTGGGGACTGTACAGCGTGGTGGGCCAGCATGAATGGGCCATGGAGGCGGAAGGAATTCCGATTTTGCAGTACGAGTTGCTGGCCAAACATTTTCAGCCAAAGCCCAATGCCGCGCGGGAGTGGGCCAGACTGGCGCGACGCGCGGGGCAGAAGTATATGGTGATGACCACCAAGCACCACGAGGGCTTCTGCCATTTCGACTCCAAGCTCACCGATTACTGCGCCACTCGCCAGGGGCCCGGACGCGACCTGGTTCGCGAATTCGTCGACGCGGCGCGGGCCGAGGGGCTGCGCGTGGGTTTCTACTACTCGCTGATGGACTGGCACCATCCCGATGGCGTTCGCTGCAAAACCGATGAGGGCGCGCGCAAGCGCTTTGTCGAATACTCCCATGGCTTGATCCGCGAGTTGATGACGAATTACGGGAAGATCGATGTGCTCTGGTATGACGTCGACTGGCCCATGACTGCGGAACAGTGGGAAGCGGAGCGTATGAATCAAATGGTATTCGAACTTCAGCCCGAGATCATCGTGAATAACCGCAATGGACTGGAAGGGGATTTCTCCACGCCTGAGCAGGAAATCGAGGCGGCAGAGAAAGGGCGCGCCTGGGAAACCTGCATGACCATGAACGATAGCTGGGGTTATAACCGGGGCGATGACGGATGGAAGACAGCCAAGACGATCGTGAGCAATCTTGCGAGTTGCGCCCAAGGCGGCGGAAATTATCTGCTGAATATTGGTCCCAAGCCCGACGGATCGGTGCCCGTCGAATCCGTCGAGATTCTTGAAACCGTAGGCAAGTGGCTCGACACCAACGGCAAGTCCATCTACGGCACTGAGCGCGGATCGTTTAGCTGGAACCCCAATGCCAACTACACGCGTCGCGGCGCCACGCTCTACATCCATCAGCAATACTGGCCGGGAGGCTCTCCCGCGGCCGAGTGGTTGCCGTTCTTCCAGCCCGCAACCGTGCTTGCCATCGGCGGCCTGAAGACGAAGGTGAAATCCGTGCGACTGCTGAAAACCGGCCAGAACGTGCCCTTCACGCAGGACGAGTTCTCCCTGCGTCTGACGGCGCTGCCATCGCAAGCGCCGGACCATCCCACTACCGTCTTCGAAGTAGAGTGCGAAGACGAGCCTGTGATCGACCACAACGCAATCCGCTCGCAGTGGCCGCGCTACAAGGTGGGTATCGGCGAGGAACTGTCCAAATGAGTTTGCGACCGAAAAGAATCGGAAAGCTGCCAGTCAGCTGCTGAAAAACTCGCGTCAGGAGTGCATACACTCGCGCGCTGAGGCGATTGAGCGATTTGTCCAGTTGATTCTCAGAGGCAAACCCTACCAATGCATTCCCCGCACGGACGTTGAAGTCAATATCGGGCAGGGGTTCGATCTTGTCACCGGGACTGACCTGTGCAACTAGCTTGAGGAAAAGACGTAGTTTGCAGATTTCGGTCGCCTCTTCCATGATGTCCACGCCATAAATGTTATTGAGGATGATTGACTTCAAGATGAAGTAACGCGGACTGGGGTGCCGTTGCTTGTCGTTCATTTCGTCTAGGAGTTGCCGGAAGTCCTTGAGTTTGTCAGGACTGTGCTTCTCGCCAGAGCGGTCAAGATCATCTACGAACGCTTGCATCCTGACAAGGCACGCGTCGTAAAGCCCTTCGAGAATGTTCAAGGCGGCAAAGAGGAATGCACCGGAACCACATGCCGGGTCAAGAACCGATGTGCTACGAATGGCTTTGTAGAAGGATCGGAGGGTTTCGGTGCCTTCGCAGTTCGCGATGACTTCCTCGGCAAAGCGACGACTGTCGAGGTTGTATGTAACAAACTGATCGATCGAGCGAACCTCGCCAGATTCCAATTTGTTGCGAATTAGTTTGTAGCGTTCGCGTCTGGCAACGACCTCCCGCCACGTTTCCGTTGGTAGGGCGTATCGCACATCGGCAGCTTTGTTCCAGTCACCACGTTGGTTCGGAATTGAAGGCAGTGAGATCGAATCTGGTGAATGAGCTTCGGCATGTTGACGCGGCTCTTTCCGTTCTTGGCAAGTTGGGCGGCGGGAGTTCCCACGCGAAACCGAGGCACACTGTGTCAGCCTCGGCTCGTAAGCGGATCAGCCTCGCGCAGAAAGCGCGATGGGCAAAGGCAAAAGGTCACGCGCCGAAACCCAAGCGCACCATGTCAGCATCAGCCCGCAGGAAGATCGCGGCGGCACAAAGAGCGAGATGGGCGAAGGTGAAAGCGCAGCAGAAGTAGGCTGCTCAGAGCCGGACAGGCGTCACATCGTCAACCTTCTGTTCAGCGTGTACGGAACACATTATCAATCTTTCGCATGATCCGCTCGGCCCACTGAACGGCGGCGGCGACCATGGACTCGGTCCTCGGGCTGAAACGGCTGTCATCTCTTTCCAGGAATCCGCCGAAACGTACTTGGGTGGCCTGAGTATATCCAGCTTTCTTTTTCCTCTTCCCCAGAAATCTTCGCGGCTTTCTCTGTCATGTCCCGCAAGTCTTCTTCCCTAAAAAGCCCAGTGCTGGGCTCCTCTTGACTTGTCGCTCCTGACTTAACCTGTGATTCTGTGCGGAAGTCTACTGGATATGCTGTGTTAATCGGATTGACGCATAGGTGCAAATCTACCAGTCCAGAAAAGTCGAAGGGGTATTGCGCCCACTGATGAATGGGAGTGAGTCGGTCGTCCGTCAGTTCCCCCTGAAAGGAAATCACCGTCCCGAGGGGCCAGAACGTGAATTCCGAAACAACGTGTGTCCCTTTCGTATCGATGTGGGCGGACACGCCTGAGTTGCGACTGGTTCTTGCGTTGGATGCAAACACGTAGATTGCTATGTCGCGTGGAATGGCGGTGTTCAACCGGTTCCTGATGAATGGCGCGACCCACTCGTTGGTTCGCACGAAATTGGGGCCATTCGCAGTCACGAATTGAAGCATGACTTGCTTCAGAATTGCCAGCGGACGTTTGATCCCGAGGATAGAAGTTCGATGGCATTCCCGTATATCTCCAATTCGTTCTGCGATCCGCCGAACCAAGTCGACGTATGCTCCACCGTACTTGCTTCCGTACCTGTTGTTGCAGCCTTGGCACAAGCTGCGGAAGTACAGACCCCGCTGAAAATCCTGAGATGATGTCCACTCCAGTAGGCCAGTCTTGCTGCTGCGTTCGTCGACCTTCATCAAAAGCAAGGGGCAGTCGTTGAACGCGCTTTCGGGAGGAATGTGCTCTCTTGTCAACTTCCCGTATCTGTTGCACAGCCAGCAATGGCCTTCAGGAGCGGGCATACTACCTATCCATCACCATTGTACTTTCCGAAAACGCCATCGATCTTCTGCATGATCCGTTCGGCCCACTGGATGCTCGCTTCAATCAGCTTGTCCGTCCGTGGGCTCCCCTGTGGAGTCCCGAACAGGTCGTCCGCCGTCTGCATGTGCAGGCTCGCAAGAATCGCTGCCATGATTCCAATCACCCGTTTTCGACCTTCGTCCATTCGCGAAGGATAGCATATTCGCCGTTTGTTCGCCATGTCGCGTAGGGCCAGCAATTTCGGCCTTACAAGCGGGGCATTCAACGGGTGAACCTCGACGAGGATGTGCCCGCCAGACTGGTCACAAAGGGCTCCAACAGAGATTGAGACTAATGTTCGGACTGAGCCCTACCAGCAGCCGAAGGTCCGCAGAACGGTCAGATACCCAACGCTGGCGGCTCAAATCCGCCTCTGGGGTCAGGGAGTAGTGGAATACGAGGGATGCGGCGGGTAACTGGCAATCTGTATCGAAACGGTAGGTCGGGCGGCTTCGGTGCATTGCAAGCCCCCGCATAGAACCACCGTCTCGCAAAGCCCGAAGCAGATCGCGGCGAGGTGTGGTGTCCCCTTCTATCTACGAGTCTTTCAATCTTTCAATCACGTCTGCCACTAGTTTCTCCGGGCCGAGCATCCGCCGGAAACCGCGCCGTTTGGCTGCTGTGCGGAAGCGACTGTCCGCCTCTCCACAGCTCTGCGGTTTTCGCGGCTGGTATTCGTGGAAAACCAAGTTTGAGAACTTGGTATCTGCGAAACCGCGTGCATCCGCTGTACGTGATGGGAGCCTCTGGCCCGAAGGCGTCCAGTGCAATGATTGCACGGTTGCTGCAGGTCACGGTGATTGAGGCAGGTCAAACCGTCGGTAGCACATTGGTAGCACGGAAACTGCTGGTAGCGATATAAGTGGTGGGCAGTGCAGGACTCGAACCTGCGACCTCCTGCTTGTAAGGCAGGCGCTCTAACCAACTGAGCTAACCGCCCGCTGGGCGCGGATGCGAGCACGGCGGGTTTCCGCCGCTCGCGAAAAAACTTCTGCAAAACTTATGCTGAGGATACTGGACGCTTCCCTTCCCGGTCAAACCAGTGTAGTGTCCGGCAAATTCGCGGCATAAATTTGGGTTGTCATCCTGGCCCTGAGCGGAGCCGAAGGGGAAAGACCGATGCATTGCGCATTCGAATCCATAGTCCTTTGCTTCGCTCAGGATGAGAGTGTGGATTTATGCCACGAACTTGCGGGACACTACACCAGATCCAAACGATGCTGAACTCACCGGCGCGGCTGGCACACTTTCGCTGCTACACTCTCTTTGTGCGAAAGTTAATCGTCAACGCCGATGATTTTGGTCTGACCGCAGGAGTGAATCGAGCCATTGTGGAAACCCACGCCGGTGGAGTCGTATCGTCGGCGACATTGATGGCCAATGGCTCTGCGTTCGAGGACGCGGTGACTGCAGCGCGCTCGGCGCCGAATCTCTCCGTGGGATGCCACGTGGTATTGGTGGACGGAACGCCGGTGTCGCCACCGGACGCGGTGGATACATTGCTGGCGATTCGCTCGGCAGAGCCGGGCAAGTTCTACTCCAGCCTTTCGGCCTTCGCCACGCGCGCCATGTTGGGAGGCTTCGATCGCGATCAACTGGTCGCGGAGATCACTGCGCAAATAAGGAAAATTCAATCCACCGGTCTCCAGGTCACTCACCTCGACACACATAAACACGCCCACATCTTTCCCGAGATTCTGGTGGCTCTGCTGCGAGCCGCGCGGATTTGCGGCGTGCGCGCGATCCGCAATCCGTTCGTTCCCGTAAAAGCGATGCCCGCGCGGCTGTTCAAACACAAGCGAAATCTCTGGAAGCGATATGGCCAGGTGCGTATGCTGCACACCTTCTCCGGGCAATTCTTCCAGCGGACGGAGCGCGCTGGACTGCTTACGCCCGACGGCATGGTGGGCGTGATCGAGACCGGCTCGGTCGATAATCCTGGGGACAGTTCCGGCTATAATTCCCTGCTGCGCCAGACGGTCGCCGGCCTGCCGGATGGAACGTGGGAGTTAGTCTGCCATCCCGGCTACAACGACGCCGACTTGCGCGCGGCGCACACGCGATTGCTCGATTCTCGCGAGGAGGAGCGGCGTCTGCTGACCTCGGCGGAACTGCGGCGGTTTCTGGAGGAGCA
>Ga0187857_10002956_pt1 | contig 14397 bp, 16 predicted proteins | sample June2016WEW_8_10_FD_132984 | JGI IMG/M metagenome (GOLD analysis project Ga0187857, IMG submission 132984) | Peatland microbial communities from SPRUCE experiment site at the Marcell Experimental Forest, Minnesota, USA - June2016WEW_8_100 | ecosystem: Environmental > Terrestrial > Soil >...
AATGACGCCGTTGGCGTCCCAAACAGGCCCGCAGTGCCTCCCGGGTGCTGCCTCTCGGGGAATTCGGTCGCGCACCCAGAAGGGGAACTGATATGACCGCTCAAAAGATGTGGGCAAAGACAAGCCCTGCGGAGGCACTGCTGGGAAAATCATCGGTCGGTGAGGGGCTCGCTGACGCGGATGAACCGGGGCTGGACCTGGGAGCTTCCGAACTGCTCGAAGCGAGAGTCTTGGAGGGGGCCGGGCAGAAGGCCGTTTGTGCTCGAGACGAACACCGGAGAGGGGTCGGCTGCTTGAGGAACGGCAATGGCGGCCAGGGATTGAGATCCGCTCAGGAGGTCCGGTCTTCCGGGCTCGGCAGGGGCGACGGAACATAGGAGGCCCGCCAGGAGCAGACCGCAGACGCCCAGGCTGAAAGCGCCGGCCAGCGCGGGTTTCTGTTCCAGAGCGTTCAAAAACCGCTGGAGCCAAGGGGTTTTCCAGAACATACGACCAATGGCAACCGCCTCATCACCCGCCTCTCCGGCCTGGATGCGGAGGATAACACGGCGGGAGAAGTCATCGAAGAAGCCGGGTGGCGGCTGTTCATGACGCTTGAGCATGAGCAGCCGGCGCAACGGCTCGAAGTTCTCCGGTTCAGAATTCATACTACTTCAAATAATCGGACAAGTAGGCCTGCAACTGCTGGCGGGCATAGAACAGCCGCGAGCGCACGGTGCCGATGTTGCAGTCCATAATTTTCGCAATTTCTTCATGGGAGAGCCCCTGCACATCATGCAAGGCCACTACCAGTCTATGGGGTTCGGACAGCTTTTGCATCGCGGCGTTCAATTTTTCCTGGAGTTCCGCCAGGCTGATTTCGCGTCGCGGGTTTTTATCGGAGATCAAGGCGACCAAATCAGGGTCATGCTCGGCGTTGAGGTCCAAATCATCCAAGCTCAGATGGGCTTTGTTTTTGCGCTGCTTGAGGAAGTTGATGGTCTTGTTGACGGCAATGCGATAGACCCAGGTATAGAAGCTGGAGCCGCCCTTGAAGGATTTGAGGGCGTGATAGGCCTTGATGAAGGCCTCCTGTGCCAGGTCGTTGGCGTCTTCATGGTTGGAGGTCATGTGATAGACGGTGGCATAGATGCGCTCCTGGTAGCGGCGGACCAGCTCGTCGTAGGCGGGGAGGTCGCCTCTGCGGGCGCGCTTGACCAGTTCCATCTCCTCGGCCGGCATTGGGGGTGCGCCCTCGGCCGGTTGCTCAGAGGGCTGCTTGGCTGCCTTGCGAATCGCCGGCGCGGTCATAATCATAGGCGATGGTCAGGCCTTCCCGAGCGCATCGGTCTGGCGAGCGAGGTACTCGGTCAAATCTATCAGCCCGGCGCGCCCGCCCGAGGAGGGCAAGACTTCGAGGCACCGGCGCGCCTTGGCGAGGTACTGGTGAATGATGTCCAGGGACGCCCCCAGGGTGTCGTGTTTGGCCAGCAGTTCAGCCATCGGTTTGAGCGAATCGGACTGCCAGGCCCGGACCCACTTGCGGAGGCGGGCGCGGTCGCCGGCCTTGGCGCGTTCCCAGAGCAGGAGAACGGGCAGGGTCAGTTTGCCTTTGGCCAGGTCGGTGCCCAGGGATTTGCCGGCCACGGTTTCCGAGCCAAAAAGGTCGACACAATCGTCATAGACCTGGTAGGCGGTGCCGAAGGCCAGGCCAAACTGGCGGCAGGCCAGGCGGGACTGGGGCGCAGTTTGGCTCAGGCAGGCGCTCAATTCGCAAGAAAGGGCGAACAATTCGGCCGTTTTCATCTCGAGAATCTTGAAATAGTCGTGGCGCGTGAGGTGAAAATCGCCCCGGTGCTGCGTCTGGAGGATTTCCCCGGAGCAAACCGTGTTGGTAGCCATCGCCACAGCGCGGCAGACCTCGGGGGTGGGAAAACTGGCGGCGAGTTTGAGGGCCTGGGCAAAGAGGCAATCGCCGAAGAGCACGGCAATATCGTTGCCCCAGTTTGCCGCCAGGGTCAGCCGGTTGCGGCGGATTTCCGCCTCATCCATCACGTCGTCATGCACCAGCGTCGCCAGGTGGACCATTTCGATGATCACGGCCACCATCACGTGGTCGTCGTTGGTGCCGCCCATGGCATTGGCGGTCAGGGCCACCAGGGCGGGACGCAAATGTTTGCCTTGGCCGTTGAGGGCATAATCGGCGTAGGGAATGATGGCCGGATCGAAGGTCTCGACCTGTTGCGCCAACCGCTGCGCAACTGATTCGAGGAAAGGCTCGACGGCACCGATGACCTGCTTCCACGAATAACTCGATTCTGTCTTCAATGCGTCGGTCGTCGGCGTCGCAACCACTTTGGTGTCAGCCGCAAACATGTCCGGGGAATCTAAGGTTCGCAGCAACCCAAGTCAAACCTCTTCGGGGATCAGGGCGGGGCAATTGCAGGTTTCACGGCTGGCCAAGCACACTGTTGGCCGGAGTCAAAGGGCTGCCCGTCTTGTTGAGATACCATTGAATGCCGGCCAGTTCACCATCGAGCTTGGTGCGGTCGGAAAAGCTAATCAGGTCTTCGGGCGGCATTTGCGCGAAGAGGTTCTCGGTCTGCTGGCCGAGTTGTTTAAACGCCGCCCTCTGCTGGGTGATTTGGTCCATGAAATTCTGAACCGTCTGACCCGAGCTGCCGCAGGGGCTGGCCGGGTCCATCGCCTTAAGCGCATTGAGCTGGATGGCGATGCCCACGAGATTGTTAATCAGGAACCGGCCCCCAGGACCATTGGGATCGAGTTGCTGGCCCATCTGGAGGGCCATTTGGAGCACGGTCTGCTCGGAGGCGCGGTCGCCCGCCTGGCGGTAGGAGTTGGCCAGGTCGACGATGCTCGAGCTTAGTTGCTTGAGTTGGGCGAGTTGCGGCAGGGGTACTCCCATCGCGGCAATGAATTTGGCTTCTGCCTCCGAGTACCCTGCCGAGCGGTAGGCCTCCTCGGTTGTCTGGATAGAATCGAGGGCATAATCCTGGAACCCCGTCTTGCCGGCCGCAGCCGTCAAGTCCTGCACGCCCTGCGCCGTGCGGCCGGCCTTGAGGTCGTCGAAGGCCGAGAGGTAATCGGGAAGGGCATTGTCCGGGGCGGTCTGCTTGAGCCGGTCCAGCCACTGGCGGCGCTCCTCGGGTGAATCGCTCTTGAATATCGCCGCGAATTGCACCTGCGGATTGTCGGGGAACCTCTCTTTGGCCTCCCTCAGATACGCCGGGTCGTCGCTGGCTCGAGCAGCGGCCAGCAGGCTCTCCGCGTTGCGATGATTGGCGGTGAGAAATGCGCTGATTTGCTCGGGTGTCAATTGGGGACCATCGCCCTTGAGCAATCGCTCGAGCAGGTTTGTGTGCCCTGTGTTCTCAGGAGGCGCTTGCGGCCGCGCCGAGTTGGCGGCCATCTGCCGAGAGGGCAATCCCCCTTCCAGATGGCCGACCGTTGGAGTCGTCGGCTCAGGCGCGGGCACGGCTGGCTCGGTGCGCGGGTGAAGCAGGACGGCAGCCACCACCACCACCGCTCCGGCTGACACAACAAACATGCGGTATTTCATTCTCATACGCCTATTGGACAAGGCCGGATGGAAATCGTGTTGCCGTCAGCCTGGTCTCTGGACCCTGGACTGTCGGGGCTGCATCAAGCTCGGTGCCGAGAGAGGGGACTGCCGCGTGAACACGGCGTTCCGCTCCGCCGTCGGAACGCCGCATTTACTGAGGAGTCCGTGGGATGCATTACGGAGGGACGGCCCCTCACCCCGGCCCTCTCCCCATCGGATGGGGAGAGGGAGCATGGTTGGCCGCCACACACTGTAGGGCAACCTGACGACCGGGTAGTATGCGGCAGGCCGGGGTCGACCGAGTCCGGATGCTTTGGCGGGCTTGATGCAGCCCTACTGGGGTGTGGACTGCGCCCCGCTCCGCTCATCCAAAGAGCGCGGCCCAAGCCGACTTGTGCTCCTCGATGCGCTGGCGGACCTTCAACTGGCCGAGGATGGCATGCCAGGCGATGTAGATCTTGTGCCACTGGTTTTCCAGGTTCCGCAAGGCGCCCTCGCTCAACTCGCTGAGGTAGCGCAGAGAGGGCGCGCTGCCAACCAGGGCATGGACGTCGTCGCGGGTCGGCGAGCTCACTTCAATGGATGCCAGGATAAGCTCCAACTGCTGGATGAGGACGCTCTTGACGTCGAGGAATTGGGTGTCATCTTCCTGGCTGCAACGCTTCTCCCGCCCGAGGTTGAGAAAACGGTTGAACTGTTTCCAGCACTCGACATAATTTTCCAACTGGTCGATGAGTTGCTCCAGCTTGGTGGTACGCATAATGGAAGGATTCTGCAGTGATCGACGGTGCCCTCGGGGTCCGGGTGTAATGCCAACATCTTGCCGCAAACGCTGCGTCGGAACATGCAGAGCAGCCGTTCGAGTGTTATTCCTCATGCTCTCACGCTCCTCGCTTCCCCCTGAGCAGCGGGAAATCCGCAATTGCTTTTGCACGAGTCCTTGGGGGCAAGAAAAACCAGGGCCCCGCCCCGCAGTTCGCGGGCGGTGATTCTCAGGCTGGCATAGTGGACGTACAACTCGGCCAGCGGGAGTTGAGCGGCCGCCGCTTCGCGGAACACCCTGAGCACCTGCTGGGCTATCTCGTCCACCAGCATTGGTGGAAAAGTGGAAGCCAGCGTGTTGGTGAGCACGAGGCCGCGGCGGTCGACGGTGAAACAACCCGAGGGCAGGCGCAATAACGTCGGGGCGGGTTTGTCAAAAAGGCTCAGCAGGCCCATAACGCGAGCACTTTCTTCATCAGGGTTCGCACCTGGTCCACGGCCATCGAGGGGTTCCAGCCCACACAGAACTCGAGGTCGCCCTGGCCCGCCAGGGCAACATGGCGCCAGGGACCCAGGGCCTCGATCTGCTCAAGCGGACCCGCCCGCAGACGTTCTCCCAGCGAGCCGAAACTGGCCAGATTCAGCCGTGCCCAGGCCTCCATCGGTTTGGGGTCTTCCAGGCCGCGCGCCAGCCGGGGGCCCGTCTCACCGCGTTTGATGGCCAAAACGAACTCGATGCCTTCGATCTCCAAAAGTCCTGCCGGCACCGAGGCAGGGGGCGCCGGGGCGCCCTGGCCCCCGGGCCCCGTGCGGCTTTCGTCCAGCGCCTGGGCCGACTCGAGCAGCAGGCCGTTGTAGGGCTTGGTGATCGCCCGGGGCCGGCTCGGCTCGGCGGGCAGAGTCTCGAAATGACCCGCCCGCCAGCTCAGGATCAGGTGGAAGGCCGGTTCGCCGCGCTGCGCCTCGGTTTCGGCATCGATGACCTGGCCCTCCTGAATCCAGATCTTGCCCGTGAGCTTGCCGTTGATAATCCGCAGCACCAACGAGCTTTGGGACAGGCACTCTAGCTGGATGATGTCCACCAGGCTCTTGCTCTGGATGCCGCGGAAACCGGGCTCCGTTTCCCGGTCGAGCAGCGACTCGAGGCACTCCAGAAACATGCGAATCTCCTCCTCGCTCGCCGGCTTCTGCCAGAACAGATCCACCCCCAGTGCATACGCCCGGGATCGAAACTCCTCGTCCAACACCGAGGTCAGCGCCACTGTCCGCAACTGGGGATGCTTGCGCCGCACGATCGAAAGGACCTGCAGGCCGTCCATCCTGGGCATCATCAGGTCGCAAATCATCAACCGGAACCCCTCGGCCTCCAGCAACGCCATGGCGCGGGCTCCGGAATTGGCCAAGTGAATCTCAGGTTCGCCCGGCAATCGGTCCAGGATCTCCCGGTACATCTCCAGCAGATCCGGGTCGTCATCCACCAGCAGAATCTTGGGCCGCCCGTCGGTCTCTTTACGCATAAACCGCCAAACTTGTGTTCCGTCCATTCCGGGTCCCTCCAGACACCTGGTCCCGGCTCTCATCCCTGGCAGCATGGACCGTTCCGTTTTCCTCACCCCAACGACATTTCGCGCCTCCTGTCCGAGCCGCTTAGCTCGGAGGTTTCATAGCCTAAGAGCGGTGCCGGGCTTCCGAGGCTGCGCAACGCAGGTTTCTAACCTGCTGTGTCGCCGACTTCCAGTCGGCAGGCTGGACCTGCTTGGTCGCATGTGCGGATGGGAAATCCGCGATACAGCAGACTGGAAGTCTGCGCTACGCCTTGCAGTTGGGGAAAACCAAGGCCCGGGCCGGGACACAATTCCAACAAACAGCAGGACACCCAGTCCATTGATGGGACAGGGCTGTCCACCTTCGGCGGATGCATCTGAGTTCTGGGGAGTGGAGCGGACAAACGCAGCCAAACGAAGTCTCTCTCTCCTCCGCAACGGGCTCTGGCACAATTCCTGCGCAAAGACCCTCGGCGCCGTCAACCATGGCTGATTCCAATGAGCTTGCAAGCGAATGAGTCTCGTCTGGAAAAGGAGTGGGAATAGGGCGCCACGAGAAAACAGATCGAGCTAAAATGTTCGGCTTCGTGAAAAACTTTCTGGCCAGGCTGGCGCCCGCGCCCGCTCCAAACCAGGATGCGCCTGCGCCCCTGCCCGTCCCGTCGCCCCCTCCAGCCCCCAATCTCCAGGCGCGGCCGCGCTACAACGGCAACGGCGCTCGCCACGACGGCACCGACATCCAGTTGCCCTTGGAGGCCATCCTCAATGGATTGCCCCCCGAAGTGCACCCGCACCTCAGGTGGAAAGAAGCCGGCCGCCAGACCATTCCGATCCCCCTGGAAACCATTCTCCCCCAGCTTGCCCGCGGCATCGTGAAAACCTCTTTCGGCGCGCTGCGCCAGGCCGCGCCGCATCTCTTTTCCCAGGAGGCAGACCGCGACAACGTCCAGGTGGCCCTCCCGCTGGGGGAAATCCTCAGCCGGCTCAATCCCGCCTTCATTCTGCGCCGACGCTCCCAAAAACAGGCGGAGGTGCCCGAGGAAGTCAGCAGCCCGTTCGGCCCACAGGGCCAGGTCCTGGCGATCGCACCAGGCCCCGCCACACCCGAACCGCCTCCGGACCCGCTGCCGCTCATGCCCCCCGGCGCCGCGAGGCGTCCCCCCGGCCTGCTCTCCTCCATCCCGTCCCCGGCCCCGCGCAACTCGGTCATCCCGATGCCCTCGTTCGCGCCTCTGGCCATGCCGCCCCTGCCCTCGCCCGGATTGATCTCCCCGCCTGGCCGGCAACGTGATTTGAACGTCCTGCCCCCGCCTTCGCCGGCAGCGGTTGCCCAGCCGCCTGCCCCGGGCCCCGCTGCCCAGCCGTTCACCCTCAGCCTGGTCTCGCTGGCGCAGGGATGGCCCGAAGCTGTGCGCGGCGACATCCTCCAATTGAACCTCGCCGATGCCAAAGTGGCTTTGCCCGCCCACACCGTCGAGCAAGCACTCCGGCAGGGCCGTGTCGCTTTCAGTTGGAAGACCCTGCGTTCCTGGATCAAACCCGCCCCTGGGCCGGCGGCATCGGCCCAAGACAACATCGTAGTCGAGCTGCCTCTCCAAATTGTCGCCCCGCTCTTCCTGGCCCGCCAGCGCCAGACCAGTCAATCCCGCCAGAAGGTGACCATCGACCAGAGCATCCCCAACCTGTTCTTCGGCTTTCCCCAACCGGAAACCCCGGGCAGCACCCCGGCCCCTTGGGCCGCTCAGGACAGCAATGGTTACGTCTCGGACGAGGCCTCGGATACCGTCCGTGCGCGCCAAGCGGAGGCCAAACACAGTCTTACCCCCGGGACCCGCTTCATCGCCAAATACGCCACCCCCAATGAAATCGTCTCTCGCGCCGCCGCCCTGGACGATGTTGCCGGCGCCCTCATCGGCTTGCCTGACGGCCTGCTGGTGGCCAGCCGCCTGGGACCCGATTTGAATGCCGACACGCTGGCGGCGTTTCTGCCCCAAATCTTCGGCAAAGTCAGCCGATGCACAAAGGAACTGCGTATGGGCGAACTCAATAACCTCAGTTTTACGGTCGGCGACATCGCCTGGAAGCTTTTCCGCGTCAACGCCATCTTTTTCGCGGCCTTCGGCCACGCCGGCCAGCCGTTGCCTGCCTCCCAACTGGCCGCCCTGGCTGCGGAGTTGGACCACAAACCCAAATGACTTATGGCCATCATCAACCAGGCCACCAAAGAACTTCAGGTCAAAATCGTCTATTACGGCCCCGCCATGGGCGGCAAGACCACTAACCTGGTCCAGGTCCACGATCACGTCCAGACGGCCGCCGGACACAAAGGCAAACTCGTCTCCCTGGCCACCAGTTCGGACCGCACGCTGTTCTTCGACTTCCTGCCCATCGAAGCCATGGCCATCCGAGGCTTCAGAACCAAATTCCAGCTCTATACGGTCCCCGGCCAAGTCATCTACAACACCACGCGCCAGCTCGTCCTGCGCGGCGTCGATGGCATCGTTTTCGTCGCCGACTCGCAATACGAAAAAATGGCGGAAAACGTCGAAAGCTTTGCCAACCTCGAGGAAAACCTCAGGACCCTCAAGCTCAGCCTGGCCAACATCCCCTGCGTCCTTCAATACAATAAGCGGGACCTGCCCAACGTGGCCCAGGTGGAATACATGGATTTTCTCCTCAACAACCGCGACCTCCAGGTCCCGGCCTTTGCCTCGACGGCGCACCGGTGCGAAGGGGTGTTCGAGACCCTTAACATGATCACGCGCCTCTTGCTGCATAAGTTCATCAGCCAGCCAGCCCCGCAATACGCCTGAGATGCTCTCATTGCCACAACTGGTCGAAGAGGATGTCCTCCGGCTCGACGAGGAACTGCGCGGCTTGGTCGCCCAATCCGAAGCCACGACGGCCCTCCTGATCGATATCGGCGGATTCCTGATCAGCAGCAGCGGAGACGCCCGCCAGTTTGACCTGACCACCATCGCCGCCCTGGCCGCCGGCGCCTTCATGGCCAACCAAACCATCGCCAGCCTCGTCCGCGAAACTCATTTCGACAGCCTCTACCAGCAGGGCGAACAATTCAGCCTCTTCGTCCTGGCCATCGAAAACCAGGTCCTGCTGGTCGTCATTTTCCAAGCCCATCTCAGCGTTGGCCTCGTCAAATACTACGCCCAACCCGCCGCCCAGCGCATCTCCCGCCAGCTCCAAATCGCCCACGCCCGCAATCCCAATGCCCGCCTGTATCTCTCCGAGCTGAACCTCGCGGACCCCCGCGGCGTCTTCCGGAAAAAGCCCGATTGACCGCGTGCCCCGGGGCGCCGGCAATTCACCCCAGCAAGCCCTTTCTACCAGCTTCCGTCGGCGAGCAGGGCGGTGACATTCCTGGCGAGGTCGCCCGCCAGGACAGGCAGGGCTTGGCGTTCGGTGTCGGTCAAATCGGTGCCTATGCGGACGAGGGCGGAGGCGGTGACGATTCTGTCGAGGAGGACCTTGCCCGTGGCGCGCTCGCGGGCGGTGACATGGGCGGCAAGCATGAGGCGGAAGTCGAGCGGGGTGAGCGTATCTGCCTCGGACAAACTCATCTCGCGCCGATTGTAGCGCGTGATGGTGCCGCTGACCACGATATCGCCCTCATCCCGCGAGGCCAGCCGGAAGGTGCCGTCGCGCTGAATCTCCCTGCGGAGTTGGCCGGTTACGGCATCGGTGAGGCGCGGTTCCAGGGTTGAGTTGGAAAAGGGCCGGATCTGGATGGACTTTTCGCCGGCGGCCATTCCGTTAGAAGGGCCCAGGCGGTAGCCGGCGCAGCCGCTCAGCCCGAGGGCGGCCAGCAAGGCCAGGAGCGAACGCAGGGTCATTTGTTGGCGTCCTTGAGGAGCTTGTTCAACGCATCGATCCGTTTGCGGGCGAGCTCCGCATACTCGGAGCTGGGGTCCAGGAGCACGACTTCGTTGTAGTAGGTGCGGGCCCCTTTCCAGCGGGCGGCTTTGGTATAGAACTTGGCGTTCTCGTAGAATCTGGCGATTTGGAGGCAGCCCAGGGCCTGGGTCTTCTTGAGGGCGGAAATGGTGTTGGTCGCCCGGGATACGCGGGGGTCGGCCGGATAAAGCGTCGTGAAGTCAGTAAAGGCGGCGATGGCCTGGCCGGCCGTGCTTTGGTCGTAATCGGCCCTGAGGGCCTGGCGGTTGTAGGCCTGGCCTTGCCGGAAGAGGGCTTCGGCGGCGATCTTGGGACGGTCGTGATAGCGGTCGGCGGCCAGTTCAAAGGCCTTGGCGGCAGCAGGAAAGTCCTTTTGTTTTTCCCGCGCCGTGCCGAGCTTGAGTTGCGCCTCGGGCGCCACGTCGCTGTAGGGGCCGTTCTTGACGATCTTCTCGTACATCTGCGCCGTGCGCCCCGCCGAAGGCGGCAGCGGGATGTAGGTCCACAATCGGAACCATTTGCCCGCCAGGTAGAGATTGGCAATCCCATATTGCCGGTGAAGAATCTCCTGGTAGCCGCCAAACTTGGGGTGTTGCTCGAGCAGTCGCTGGTACTCCTTGAAGGCCCGCTCGGGCTGGCCCTTGGCCTCATAACAGCGGCCCACCAGGTACTGCGCCTGGGGCATGTAATCGGATAGCGGCCACCCGCGCACCACGTGCCGGGCCGCCTTGAGGGCCAGGTTGTAATCCTTCTTATCGAAAGCGGCCTGGGCCACCTCCAACTGCTCTTTGGCCCGGGGCCGGCGCCACTTTCCTTCTCCCCCGACCGGCTCATAGGTCCAGCCTTCGCCCGGACGATAGACCAGAGGGGCGGGTGACCGGCAGGGAAAGGCCACCAGGCCCAGCGCAATCAATAACCACAGCGTGACTGACCGACGGTTCATGGGGGCACGGTAGCGAGGCGCCTTCGCCAAGTCAAGGAAACCTGGGGGGCATCCAGCCTAGCCCACGGCTGCTCTAATGTCACGCTGATGAGAGAAAGGGCAAACCCGACAGCCTTGAAATCCGAAGCCCGAAATCCTCACCTGGCTACGCCAGGTGAGGATTTCGGGCTTCGGATTTCAGGGCTGCGCGCCTGGCTCTCCCTCTGCGGCCAGAGTTTAGAGCAGCCCTGGGGCCTAGCCCCGATAGACGATCAGCAAGCCGTAGTCCGTCATGAGCTTCTGCGTGCCAATGTCCAGGATGGTGTAGCTAAGGGTATTGATGCTGATGATGTTGGCCTCGCCGACCTTGTTCAGGAATTTTGTCACCACTTCATCGAACTTGTCGTGGCCGACCTCGATGCAATCGGTGTGCCGGATGCTCCGGATGCGGATTCCTTTCTCGGAATCCTTGGGGGCGGCGTCCAGCGGCGGCAGAGGTTTGGTGATGAGGCTCTCGGGGGCTTTGTTGGAGGCCACCCGCAAGTGCATCTCCACCTTGGCCGCGGCCGAGGTGGCCATGGGGTTGACGGTGTGCGGTTCGATGCGCGGAGCGCCCGGTTCGCCCTCGAGGCCAGGCCGAGGGACCACCGTCTCGGGTTCCGGAATGGTGATGGACTGGCCGCAGGCAGGGCAATCGATCTCGCTGCCGGCGCCCGAGCTGTCGACAGCCAACTCCTGTTCGCATTTCGGACAATTGAATATCACATCCATAAGCGGCCTTACGTTAGGGAACTATGCCGGCAGAATAGGCCCCCGGCGCGAAGATAGCCAGAAAAAAATCGCCATCATTCGTAGGTCTTGGAGAGTTCCTTGATGCGCGGCCACAGGGGCGATGAAGGGGGGATGCGTTGTTTAACCTCGGCAAAGATGCGCTTGGCTTCTGCGGGATTGTCTCGGGCGAGCAGGACGCAGTAGTCCAGTTCGATCCAGGCCTTGCGGGGGTCCTGGACGCTTGCGCCGTAGGCCTTGAGCCAGCGGCCCAGGCCGGCGGCGCCCTCCTGCTCGGCGGCCTCCAAGGACTTTTCGAGCTGGCGGGTAGGCATGCCCGGCAGTGAGTAGCCGTCCACGCGGGTGGCGGCGGCCTGTTTTTGCTCGCTCTCCTTTTCGTTCTGGATCTTGTCGTAGTACATGACCAGGTGATAGACGCCGAAGAGGAACAGGGCGATAATGAAAATACCAATGAGTTTAGTCATGATTCCTCGATCCGTTCGATGCGCGCGCCAAGCTGGCGCAGCTTGCCATCGATGTTCTCATAGCCCCGGTCGATGTGATAGACGCGGTTGACCTGGGTCGTGCCCCGGGCGGCCAGGCCGGCGATTATCAGGGCGGCCGACGCCCGCAGGTCGCTCGCCATCACCGGGGCGCCGGTCAACCGCCTGCCCCCTTTTACTATCGCGCTGGGACCCTCGATTTCAATGTCGGCACCCAGGCGGGCCAATTCGCTGACATGCATGAAACGGGATTCAAAGATGCGCTCGGTGATGATGCTGATGCCCGGGGCCAAGGCCATGAGGGCGGTCATTTGGGCCTGCACGTCGGTTGGAAAGCCGGCGTATGGCAGCGTGGTGATGTCCACCGCCTTCAAGGGGCCGCCGCGCCGGACGGTGAGGCCGGAGTTGTTTCGTTGGATGATAACGCCGGCATCGTTGAGCTTATCGATCACCGCGCGCATGTGGTCGGGTCGGGCGCCGCGCAGAGTCACTTCGCCGCCGGTGGCGGCGGCCGCGATGGCATAGGTCGCCGCCTCGATGCGGTCGGGGATGACCTGGTGTTGGGCGCCGTGCAATTGCCGGACTCCGGCGATGGTCACGGTGGGGCTGCCGGCGCCGGTGATACGGGCACCCATGGCATTGAGAAAGCTGGCCAGGTCCACGACTTCCGGCTCGCAAGCGGCGCTTTCGATGACGGTCACCCCTTGGGCGAGGGTCGCGGCCATCATGACGTTGGCGGTGCCCAGGACCGTCGGTCCCGACCGGCCGCCCAGGAACATGACCGAGCCGGTCAGCCGTTTGGCGGCGACCTCGACGTAGCCCCCTTTGATGGTCACTTTGGCCCCGAGGGCCTCGAGGCCCTTCAAGTGCAGGTTGATTGGCCGCGCGCCAATCACACAGCCCCCCGGCAGGGAAATGGTGGCCTTCTGCAAGCGCGCCAGCAAGGGGCCCATGACGCAGATGGACCCGCGCATTTTGCGGACCAGATCGTAGTCGGCGGCGCCTTTGATTTGCTTGGCCTGGATGCGGACGGTGTTGCCCTCGAAGTGGACTTCGGCCCCCAGCCAAGTGAGGATCTGGCCCATGAACCGCACGTCGCTGAGGTTGGGCACGCGGCGGATGACACAAGGGCCTTCGGTCAAGAGGGCTGCCGCCATAATCGGCAGCGCCGCGTTCTTGGCGCCGCTGATCCTGACTTCCCCCCGCAGCGGCACCCCGCCCTTAATCAACAGACTGTCCATGCGTCACACACTGACATGCTGAACGTATCCGGCCGGTCGCGCAACAGATTCAGTTCCGGCGCGCCACCAGAATTCTAGGCCGTTGAGTGTAGTCCTCCTGGACCGTCTCGACAATCCAGTTTTGCGAGGCAAAAATGTCTCGCAGGGCCTCCGCCTGACCGTCGCCCAATTCCACCATCAGACGGCCGCCCGGACCCAGGAAGGGCGGCGCCTCCACCGCCAGCCGGCGAAAATAAACCAGCCCGTCCGCTCCCCCATCCAGCGCCTGGCGTGGCTCGTAGTCCCGGACCTCGGGCGCCAAACTTCCGAGTTCCGCGCTGGGAATGTAAGGAGGGTTGCTGACAATCAGGTGCGCGCGCAGCCCCGGCGGCAAGACCGCAAAGCCGTCTCCTTGCCGGAAGTCCAGGCGTTCGGAGACTCCGTGCCGGGCAGCGTTTTGCCTGGCCACATGGAGGGCCTCGGCGGACACCTCCACGCCATACACCCGCGCCTGCGGACAGTGGACCGCCAGCGCAATCGCCAGGCAACCGCTGCCGACGCCGAACTCCAACGCGTCGGGCGGCGCCCCCGGGGACGCCTGGCCCTGGCACACAAGCCCCTGCAAGAATTGCCAGCCGCGTTCCGCCAGCAACTCCGTTTCCGGACGCGGCGCCAGCACATGCCGGTCCACGGCGATTTCCAGCCCGCAAAACCAACCGGAGCCGGTAATCTGCTGCAGCGGTTCGCGTTGGCCCCGCCGCTTGACCAGCTCGCGCAGGATTTCCAGTTCCGCCGGCGTGAGGCCGCGCTCAAAATTCAAATACAACTCCATGCGCGGCATCTTGAGCGCGTGCGCCAGCAAAAGCTCCGCCTGCAGGCGGGGCGAGTCCACGCCTTTCCTGGCTAAAAACTCCGTGCTCCGCTGGATGACTTCCAGGACGGTCATCCCGTTAGGATAATTGAAAAGGGAGACCGCCGACAAGAGAAGTCTCCCGAGGGCAGAGGGGGGAGTTGGAAATCCGAAATCCGAAGGCCCGAAATCTGAAAGAAACCCGAAATCCGAAAAATCCGAAATCCGAAGGCTGAGATCGCAAAGCTTTCGGGCACTGGCTCTGCGCTCAATACTGAGGCGACAGGCGCTTCCGTATCGCGCAGCGACCGCACCGAATGAGGGACCGGATGCTGACTTCGGATTTCGGATTTC
>Ga0187857_10002958_pt1 | contig 14396 bp, 11 predicted proteins | sample June2016WEW_8_10_FD_132984 | JGI IMG/M metagenome (GOLD analysis project Ga0187857, IMG submission 132984) | Peatland microbial communities from SPRUCE experiment site at the Marcell Experimental Forest, Minnesota, USA - June2016WEW_8_100 | ecosystem: Environmental > Terrestrial > Soil >...
AAGGTTCCCGTTACGGAGCCCAGATCATCATCAAGGATCTTATAGACCTTCCCGGAAATGACAGGTGGTACACTCCCATAAAAGGCGTGGGCAATACCTCCCGTGATGCAGGCAAGAGTGTCACTGTCACCGCCAAGAGAAACGGCGTTACGTATTGCGTCCTCATAATCTTTAGATTCCAGAAAAGAAGTGATAGCCTGTGGTACCGTCCCTTGACAGGACTCGTCGAAATGATATTCAGGTCTTATTTCATTCAGCTTCTTTGAAAGGTCATACCCAAAAGTGGTCTCTATATATTTTCTGATTTCATTTTTTGAACTTCCGGTTCTTGCCAGAAATATCGCTGCTGCGGTCGCTTGGGCGCCTTTTATGCCTTCAGGATGATTATGGGTGATCTCCGTATACTCTTTTGCCTTTTTAAGAATTTCCTCAAGGTTGTTGAAGGCGAAACCAACAGGGCTGATTCTCATGGCCGCACCGTTTCCCCAGCTGCTATAGGGCTTGTTGTCCGAGCTCATTGCCCATCGATGAAAGGCTCCGCCGTAACCTTTGTCGGGATACTTGCGGTAAAACTCTTTCAGTAGAATACCATAATCTCCATTATCCAATATGGCAGCTGCCAGGGCTACGGTAAGGACACTGTCATCCGTAAAGTCACAGTCAGGACTAAAGAGGGGGAATGTCTTTGTTTTGATCCTGTTCCATTCATAAACGGACCCGATGATGTCTCCTGCTATGGCTCCAAGCATATTTTTTCTCTCCCACACGTCTGACCGTTTCGTCAACTGTACATACTATAATTCTTCGACATATTCCTTAAAATCCTGTATATTGCCCCAGAAACATTTACTCCGTTTTTTCGTCACAATAAATCGTCATTTGCTCAGACTAAGGGAGACGTCCATGAAAAGAATTGCCCCGTTAGTCTTATCGATCTCGCTCCTCATTCTACTTTCTATACCAGTATTCGCTTTCCAAGCTGAAATTACAAAGGTCTGCTTCTCCCCCAATGGCGGGTGTACCGAATCCATAGTCAAAGAGATCACCAACGCCAAATCAGAGATCCTGGTCCAAGCATATTCATTTACATCAGCCCCAATTGCAAAGGCCCTGACAGACGCTTTCAAGAGAGGCGTCAAAGTGGAAGCAATACTTGATAAGAGTCAGCGGAAAGAAAGATATACAGCAGCCACCTTTCTTGTGAATGCCGGCATTCCGACCTTCATAGATGATAAACATGCCATAGCGCATAACAAGATCATGATAATTGACCGGGAGACTGTCATTACGGGGAGCTTTAATTTTACTAAGGCTGCAGAGGAGAAGAATGCAGAGAATCTTTTAATCATCAAGGATAAGGAACTGGCAAAAGTTTATATTGATAATTGGAACAAACATAAAGACCATTCAGAAAGATATGAGGGAAAGAAACAATGAGAAAATCACTTGGTGCAAAAACGATCATTTATCCTGCTCCGGTGTTAGTGATCGGTTCATACGACAAGAATGGGAACCCCAATGTAATGACCGCAGCATGGGGCGGAATATGCTGTTCTTCCCCGCCCTGTGTAACCGTCTCACTGAGAAAGGCCACATATACCTACGCCAGTATCTGTGAACGGAAGGCTTTTACCGTCAATGTCCCTTCGGAAAAGTATGTCGAAGCGGTCGATTATTTCGGAATCACCTCCGGCAGGAACGAAGACAAGTTCTCAAGAAGCGGATTAACCCCTGTAAAAAGCGATCTTGTGGATGCTCCTTATGTCGGGGAATTTCCGTTCATCCTTGAATGCCGGCTCATTCATACGCATGAGATTGGACTTCATACGCAGTTTATTGGAGAGATTCTTGATATCAAGGCGGATGAAAACTTCTTGGATGATAAAGGTGCCTTGTCAGTAGAGAAAATCAAACCGATTACCTATACCCCTGAATATGGCTATTACTTTGGTCTGGGCAAGGAGCTTGGCAAAGCACATTCCATAGGAAAAAGAATAAGCAAAGAATAGTCATTATTAGCAGGACAGGAGGAAAGGGAGTTGAAAAAAATGGGGTAAAACTTCGGGTAAAATTATTTTTCCCAGTATGCAAAATCATAACAATTTACCCCATATTTTACACGACGCTTTTTTGCAACATATCGAAATATATGAAATTATGCAAATATTCGGGATTAGTTAAAACCAGGACACGCGCCTTTCACGCCGGTAACCCGGGTTCGAATCCCGGTGGGGACGCCAAGTAGTTTCAACTACTTACTGAATATGTCTCCCTCATCTTTTCCTTTTCGTGTAAATCCTTCGTGTAAATTTGTTTCAGAAAGTAAATTTATGATTCCTTTCAAGTCCGAATTGAGATTCTTAATATACTTTTCAGTCGTATGCAGATTATTATGACGAAGGATCCTCTGGATCGTCTTAGAACTTACCTTGTGCTTATCGGCCAGGACAGATGCCACATACCTCCTGAGAGGATGATAGGTGATTGGATGTACTTTCGCCCTCTTACAGATTGATTTGAGAATCCCTCGCCTTTGAGTAAAAGGCTTCCCATAATTCGCATGCAGCGGGTCTGATACCACGAAGACGTGCATTGCATTCTTTACCGGCCTGTTCTTCCACCACCACATGAGCGAATCATACAGATTGTCACTCATAGGCAGCCAGTCGTATTTCATGGAGTGGTCTTTATTTTTTCTGGATCCCAGCCGAACCATTCTCCTCTCGAAATTTATATCTTCCGCCCACGTCCACCTGAAAATTTCGCTACGCCGCGCAGCCGTCTGCAGATAACATTTTAGGAATACTCTCTCCTCCGCTGTAGCTGCAGCCAGCATTTTCAAGACATCCGCGGTCGGAGGCACGTATTGAGCTCCTCTATCATGAGAACGTTCTTTTATTTTTTGAACCGGGTTGTAACACCCCTGCATCTGATCGAGTATATCAATGCCCCAATACCACATCGCCATGAGGTTCTTGCGGTCACGATTGAACGCATGATTGGTATTCTTCAGCGTATTTTTTTTACCTTGCCTGTCGCCCAGTGAAGCCCGTTTGTTCAGATAGGACAGAATCATTTCAGGAGTGATGTCCGCGACCGGATATTCAGGCCCATAGAACTTTAAAATCCTTCTCGCGAGTGACTTTTTTTCCTGATAGGTTTTTGGCTGGAATTTTACTGCGTCATCGAGATACTTGCTACATAAGGTCAGTAAGGCCATGCCGTTCTGCTGCTTCTTTGAGATCTGTTTCAGTTCCTTCTTTTTTTCGATCTCCCAGTTTTTCGCGTCCCTTTTTGTTGCCAGCAAAGACGTGTACCTTTTGCCCTGATGGTATACTGTTGCGCGATATTTCTTGCCCTCTTTGTAGGCCATCTATTAGTCCCTCCTCAGTGAAAATCCAGGAGCCCCCGATGCGAGCAGCACCTAGATTAGCGGCATTGCTATAAACCCACCGCAATGATTTCTTCAGTTTTTTAGCGATTTCTTTTGGACTGAGAATTATCATCTGATACCTGATTCAGTCAACTTCGGCAAGTGTTTTTGCCAGGTCGCTCAGAGGCTGCCTATGCTTTCCATCAACAATCTCCCGCCATGCCGATCACATTGTCGTAATAAATAAATTACTGTCTCGTTTTCTTTATTTATAATCATAAGGTAATTAACCCTATCCTTATATTAATTCCTAACAAGTCGTCACACAGATTCTTTTCTTCTCTTTCCGTATTACAAGAACCTACAATAAGAATCAGTAGCCCTACGTGACTGAAAAAGATGCTTATCGGAAGGAAAACAAATTTCCTTCCGATAAGTTCTGACGGATTTCCTTACAGTGACGTTATTCAAGCAGCTTTTGAGTAAAAGAGAATAATTTTTTCCGGGATGCAGTGGCAATCCTTCGGCACGTAGAGTACCCCAGTAATTTCCTTGACACGAACTACAAACCGGTGCTTGCGTTTCGTGTCACCATCGAATGTGAACTGCCCTTCTATTTCTTTATTTTCTTCTGACACCTTGTTTACTTCTTGCTCCGTTGACATTATTCCTTTCTCCTTTCTGTTCTTTTTGTTAAATCCTCGTCATCATCATTTGCTTGATCCTCGCGGTGTCACCTCCTTCCCTATGAGAATGTCGCTCTTTATAATGGAGATATTACTCCCTTCATTTACTTTCTGAGTGACAATCTCAAAAAAAAATTTCTACTCGACAGGAAAATTGCAGCAGAGAATAAGAATGATGAATTAGGGGGCCAAGAGGGCGTCACTTAATGACAGATAAGCCCTAACATTTTCAGCTTTGATAATACAAAAGATGTGCAAATGATCTGGACCGGATTCTACAGCTAACCATGTGTATAAAAGGTCAGGAGGAATCAGGCAAAATAAAAGGCTATATTTCGCTATACGTCGTATAGAACCTCAAGCAAAATTGCTCTTCTTGAAAAAAAGTGGGTACGAAAATACCAGATTGCTTGAAAGAATGATCCTGTTGCATGAAATTGATCGGCTTTGGCTGGGGCAATCGGTTATGGAAGATGCGGGGTCAAGAAATAGATGACTTCTTGCTTTTTATGAACTTCAATATCTCATCGTGGCTAACCTTTTCGTCCCGCATTGACTTTATAATAATAAGATCCAATTCTGAAAGTGTATCCAGTTGAAGACTCCGTTGTGATGTTAGTTGCTTCTCTTCATCTTCAGTCCATTCTTTGTTCACTTCTTTAAAATCTACGTTATGGAACAACGGCTCGATGTCCTTCTTTGATACAGAATCCCACACTCTGATTTTTTCGAAAAGATCCTTATCTGCGACGTATTGGCTAATAGAAAAAAGACAATTCGATTCTACTGAGACTTTTGATATCTTTCTTCTAAGATTTCGCCAATCGACTGCAAAGTTGATCAGATCCCTTTTTCCCCTTAGTAGAAAAATATTGCCCAGGCTATCCGCAAAAGTTATCGCAAATATCCATGTTATACCAAGTTTTCGGTATAACTTTTTCATGACTTCTGGAGGGGCAATTAGACCGATAAGTGTTATCCTGCTGCTGAATTGTGCAACAAAATATAGGGGTTCAAAATTTTCGAATAAGATCCCTTCCTTTATAAGCACTTTAATCAGACGATCGCTTTTGAAGGGATTAACGACTCCCCCATCAATATAATCAGGGTTTAAGCCTAAATGACCTGCAATTTCTTTTTGTGTGTTTTTAGATAAGGTGGATATTTCGCTTTCGAACCCAGAAAGAGACTGGTGGGTGATACCAGCCAAGTGCGCGATCTCGTGTTGTTTTCTGCCTTGATACTCTCGGACTCTCTTGAAAATCTCATTTATCTTCATAAGACCTTATTTTCCGCTTGACATCGACATTATGCAGATGTATGCTTGCATTCATGACAAATATTTGCATTTCGCAGATAATAAACTGCACGTACAATATTATTGTATGATAGTTATTACCATAACATGATTTTTGTGAATAGTCAATAAAATAGTTTTGTGGGAAGCTGCAAATGTCAAACAATAAAGAAAGAAATCTGGAAAGATTAATTAAGGAGATATCGCGCCAGTTTTAACAAATTGGATTTTGTTGCATTGGAGTTTTAACCCTTGAACAAAGCAAAGGGCAGGCACGGTGATATGGGCAATAGTGCAATGATCGTAGATGGCATTGGAGCCCCAATAAACAGAAGGCGTTTGCATACACCCAGAATGGTGTTTTTGCAAAAAGTGGTGTTTTTCTGACGACGAAAAGAAGCATGCATATTTTTGCTCGCAAAAGCGGCAAAAATGCAAAAACTAATATTTGAAGGGAGGAAAATTATGAAAAGAGTTATGTCATTTCTTAACCGTGGCTATCTGGATTATTTTACCGAGAAGGGATTAACTACCATTATTGGAGCAGTTAGACGCTTGTGGACCTATATTCTTGTGCTTGAGCTTATTGCAAATGCGGCAGATGAGATCGACGATCGAATAGACAAGCATATATATGTACGCAAAGAGGAAGATAGGCTTGGAATCTACGACAATGGCAGAGGGTTTACTGAACAAGCACTAGACGCAATATACAATTTTGACGGATACGCTTCAAGTAAGCTGATACAGAAGTCTCTCAATCGTGGAAGGCAAGGCAACGCGCTCAAGGCCATTATCGGTATAAGTTACATTAATGGCTTTCAGCTGTCCTTCTCTTGCCCCGGAAGTAAGACCATCATCACAAAAAAATTGGTGCGTCTATCACCGCCGAGTTTCAGTACGGAAAAAGAGGCTGTCTGCGATGCCAAGGGTGGAGTTATCATTCTAGGCATTGATATATCTGAAAGCGAAATCATAAATGCCATTGAAGGATATCGCCTGAGCAACCCCGACATCACGTTTCATTATAATGATAACGTGTATGAGGCGGTAGCAAACCCCACAAGTAGGTCGAAAAAGACTCTATTCGATTGGCACACGAAAGACGATTTTACGGTGCTGGTACATGACACTATCGCTAGAGATCCTAACGCATCTGTACTGAAGTTTGTCACGAATAGTTTCAGTCGCGTGAGGGGAAAAGAGGGATTGGACAAGGGTCAGTTTGGATACCAAAAGCTTTCTGAATATATCGACGAACCTTCACTTGAGAATTTATACAAGATTGTGAAAACTCAGTTGTCAGACAAAAAGAGAGATGAAGACAAATTGACCAATATGTTCAAGAAATTTCTCATCGGAAAGAAGAATGTAGGCAAGATATGCGATGTTCTTCCTGAAGAGCTCACATACGCACGTGAAATCGGGGAATACGAATACGATGGCGCCTGGATTCCTTTCGCGTTCGAAGGATGCCTGATACCCAAAGCCAACGAAGACGACGTAAACATCGTATCCGCTCTAAACAACGCACTTACTTATGATAAATGTCCGTTTGACTTTAGGTATGCTGAAATTATTTTCTGTAAAGAAGAAGTATGGGCCTATGATGTTAAATCGTTGCTTGACAAATCAGGTTTTACGAGCGCAAAAGGACTTACCCTTTTCTTGCACCTACTCACCCCTAATCCTATTATCACCAACAAGGCAAAGACGGAAATCGATGTAACGCCGTTTCGTGACAGTGTTGTCAACGTCCTCGAATCTCTGTGTGGTAAAACCATCCGGGCTTTGCGGCGCAATGACGGTGCCTCTGCAGATGGAGGCAAAGTACAAAAAGTCAGGGGTAAGCCCAGCAAAGAATCCTTAATGGAAAAGTATTTCATTGCGGGATTTGAACATGCCAGCGGAGGTAAAGTCGCAGATTCGACAAAAAAGGCCACCACACGACAAATATTTTACTCTGTTCGACACATGATTAGCATTTATCTCAAGTTAACGCTTAACCCAGTATCTGACTATAATACATTCTCTCAGGATGTCGTCACTCAAATATTAGTTAAAAACCCGGAGCTGATCGGTAGGGTTCTGTTCGAGAGGCGGGGTTTCTTCTACAATTCATTCGACGGCTCGGAGTTACCGCTGGGTACCGCCGATGTGCTCGATTTCATCAGGCAGGTTCCGTCAAACGAAATACGCAGCGAGCTGCGCACTATATATTCAATTCCCTTATCCCGGCAGTTTAATAAGGTACTTTTTGTCGAGAAGCAGGGTTTTAACATAATCCTTAAGGAAAGTAACGTGCTTGACAGGCTGCATATGTCCGTCATGTCGACGCAAGGATTCAGTAACCGCGCCTCCAGGCAGCTGATGCGCTATTTTATCGATCAGGGGATAAAAGTTTATGCGCTGCACGATTGTGATATTAGCGGCCAACTTATTTTTAAAAAAATACATGAAGGCAGTAAAACCTTCCCAGACCCTTTGCCTGAAGTTGTGCAGATTGGATTGACCCTGAAGGATGTAGATGCTCTGGGGAAAAGGGATTTTGCAGAAGAATATGACTCCCCGGAGAATTATGCCAACACACTGAACTCAATGTCGAAAGACGAACAGGAATTTTTCTTTGTAGGGGAGATCAAGGCCAGTGGCTCAAATAAGAAGAAAAAATACATATACAGGAGAGTTGAGCTTAACACCCTTACTGCTCCTGAACTGGTCAAGTATATTGAAAGCAAAATTCCCGAAGAGCCGATCGACCTGCCAGTTGAGGAGATTGCAGGATATATTAAGATCGACCACAAGGAGATAGTTAAGGAAGCGTTGTATGAACTATTTGGCGAAGAGATTAAACTTGACATTGACGTGGTGCAGCTTGCGCAGCAGATTCGTGACGAGACCGCCAACAGCCACCAACATTGGGTAAAAGTATTGCAGGAGCGTCTGTACAGAATGCGGAAGGAAGAAGCCAAAACTCTTGCCACGAAGTTAAGGCTACAGGGTTTTGGCGGGCTGGATCCAGATGAAATAGACTGAGCTTGACCTTATGGGCATGATTATGTCTTCAGTTTTTGCATTCGGTTATTACTGAATGAGATACAGATTTCTGGCAGCTTTTCCGGTCTGTTCACACTATCTTTAGGAATGCCGGTTAGTAGAAACGGAGACAGGTACATAAAAGCCAAACATCGTATTATCTGGAGGTAGATATGGAAATAACTTGAGCTGTATCAGTCGTTCTCAATGCCTCCTGCCAGTCCGCATTGCTCCGGTATCGATGCGTCGAACGTCCAATACTAAGAGCTTCACAGGCCCGCCGCTGTGCGAAGAGAACGACAAAGAAAATGGGACTGGTACCTTCCATGCGGAGAAAACCTTGCAGTACAAAGTACAGTTGATAAAGATGCTAAATAATTCGTGTTATTGGTGGAGGCGGCGGGAATCGAACTCGCAGACCGCTATGTAATTTCAATAACCTACATCCACAATGCACCAAGAGTGCACCAATCGTTGTTTACCACGGTGTTGTATTCAGCCATTTCAAGTTCAGCCATGATCAGCTATAATAAAGGCATCTCGAGTTATGATCTCACACTCCAAAAAAGTCATCATCGATTTCGCTGCCATTGCCGACTGACAGTGATTTCTCGGTTTTTGAGACAACTTTTCGGTTTCCGCGCGAGGTCTTACTATTTTGAATTTTGTGATATGCTGCTACTGCCTCGGCAATATAGTTGCTTCGCCAATATGGCTGTACAGTTTCCAGTATCTCAATCGCCTCGCGGTGTCTCTCCATATGCAATGCTATTTTCATACGTTTGTACTGATTATTCATGATTAACATATCCACGTCTTTTCCGCTCTATCGGGTTCCGTACATCCAGAAACCGATTACGTTCGCGTTTTCAGGATTCCTCACAATAGCTAATTTTCGTTTGAGCTTTGTTACTTTCTTCAAGACGTGTATACCGCCACCGCCGGCAACGCCAAGATCCACAGATTTCCGCTCCAAATAATTGTTGATCAGCATGGCAATCTGTGCTGCATATTCATTTATTATTTCACTAGTATCGAGTTCATAAATTTCTCCCGCTAATTCTATCTGGCTATTGCCGATGAACTGCGCTGCGCGTTCAAGCGGAATAAAACATTTGTACCTGCGTGCAAATTCGCCGGCCACTTGCTCAAATAAAGTCGAGATCCCCAGTGGATAACTTCTGGCGTCTTGGTTTATGAACTTTCCGTGATCCAACGAAACGAAATCGATTGTGTGATACCCTATGTCCACGACTGCAATCCTAAGGGATTTGTAATCTATGTGATGATTATCAGATATGTATTTCAAAAATATGCCAAAACCCTGGGGGACGAACCTGATTTCAGTCTCGGAAAAATCTATTGGGATCCCGTTGCCGGTAGCAATTCGCTTCCGCTTCAGTGCTTGCACGTATTCCTCTGAACCCCTCTTGTCATATTGCTGTGCCGGGAGACCAAGTACAACAATGGCTTTGTATGGATTAAATTTGGACGCTCGCAACCCTTCGACGAGGACGGCAGTCCATGGGCCGGCACCCACAAAATCCGAACTGCGAGGATCAAACCAGGGATTTTCTCCTTTTACATCTATACCAGCATAGTATCTCTCGCCATCAACTGTAACAGAGCTGTGTGATGTGAAACCGCCGGATTCGATAGCACGCGTAACAGTAGTGGGAAAAGACACGACCAAGTCTTCCCCGTCAGCATCCTTATTTCCACAATATACCTTGGTATCGCCAAAGCCTATATCAACCGCACATGTTCTCATTTTCTTCAAACCTCCTTATTAAGTTCTGTCTATAGCTATATTATGCCCGGATGACCATTTTTTAAGAACCTAATCAAAAAAAAGTGGAGCACCTTGGACCGGATTGGCACTGTCAAAGGGCCACAATGGTCCAAAAGAGGACACGGTGTGCCAATCCTCAAGAAAAAGTCAGAAACACAATACCGACGTTCCTGATGCTTACGCTGAGGCGATGGAACTGATTTTAAAAATATCTTCGAGAGCGACCGTTCATAAAAATAATATTTTGATTTTTTCCATTCAAAAACGCTCGCCGGACATAATATCCATAGTATGAGTATTGTTTAACTGCGTAGTGTTTTTTAACTCTCCCGACACACCGGAACAAATATTTGCCGATAGGCAATAACGGCTGTGTCAGCACATTTCGACTTTGTCGATCTTTTTAAGGTGAAAAAGTACCGAAAAGGGAATCGCCAAGTCGAAAAGGAAAATGGCAATTCGACCCCACTGTCGTTTTGTCGTACAAGGCGGCACTTATACCGAATGCAGGTTTCTGCTGCCTTGTCTCTTTTTTTGGTGCAATGCCGGGGAAAGAGACGTATTCACGGCAAGGCATCGCTAATGGCAAAAAAGGACGATTGGCGACAGAGTCGTATCGTTCGCTTGGCGATGGAAAACTAACATTAACAGACATTTAACAACGTTTTATAATTAAATAGTTCTCAGAAAGATCCCCTGGATCTGACAGGATACGTGCGTCTGCAAGGAGGTAAGCATATGCGGAACTATGGCTTTGGTAAGAATCTCGATAATTTCGTCATTTATAAAATTGCGTACTATGTCAGCGAGGCATGTAAGAATGGGACCGCCTCGGCGAAAAAGATATTTTCGGCCTTGCGCGATTTCGCTGCCTTTTTGCGCTCGGAATATGAACTTCGCGACCTCGAAAAGGTACGAAGATATCACATGGAGCACTATGCGCGACGCTTGAGGATGGAACTCGAAAATGACGAAAAGAAAACATCTACGACCGCGGGCTATGTTTCCGCTCTTAACAGCGTGTTCATCATCTTTAAGTGTGAGCAGAACGTAATCTCGGCAAAGGAATTTGGAATAGAGCGGGGTGACCGATATGACAACGAGAATAAGGCCGCGTCAGACGAAGTAACCAAGGCCGTACTGGATGCGTTGCTAAGGTGGTACGGTGCGACGGGTGATATCCGCTACCTTGCGCTATGGCATTCCGTCAGGTTGCAGAGAACGGCCGGTTTGCGATTCCGTGAAAGCACGCAAATAAAAATTGCTATGAAAACATTTACGAACAACATAGTCTGTTTAGTACGCGGTGATGGGGTGAAAAACGGGCAGCCCCGCACCTTTCGCGTCCGCGACATCTCTGCGTTTATAGATGCACAACAGTTTGTAATCGAACACAGACATATATTCGCTAAAGGTTCCCTGATTCCGTCTGACTTATCATATGATGCCTATAAAGGTTTTGCGTATAGAGTAATGGAGCGCCTTAACGAGGAAATGGGCTTCGATTTCGGTTATCATGCCTTCCGGCATGCTTATGCTCATGAAAGCTACAGACTGAAATGGGTGGACAGGGTGAGGGTCGCAGTAGAATGCCCTGTCGAGGTCCAGAAATTTGGGAATTCGTGGGTTGAGTATGTGATGCAGGAAACTGGGATGCTCGAGAACGAAGTCAAAGATATGGATAACGCTATCAGGTTAGATGTCAGCGAAGAACTTGGCCACCACCGGAAAGATATTACAAATACATACTTGGGTGGTATTCGAGAAAGGAAGAAATCTTTATGATAATGTATGAAATGATAAAAATACCAGTTTTTGCAAGGTCTTCCTTGAATCTACCATTTTTAAATATCCCCTCCAAAGTCCCAACGATATTGTTTTCTTCTTGAAAACAACACGAAAAGGCGTAGATAAGATATGATAGGCTTCAAATATGGCGTGTATATCTCTTGTTATCAATTGCTTATAAGTATTTTCGTAACAGTCTCTATAATAAATTACCGTAAAACCACAAAGATAAAATAAAAAAGGTGGGGGTATAGAAAAGTTTTTCTGAACCCCTTGCTCTTTTTCTGATAGAATTCTTAGATATGAATAAACGAAAGAATCAGCATATTATTCCACAATGTTATTTGAAGCAATTTGTAGACCCCAATACTCCTCCGGGGCAAGAACCTTATGTTTGGATATTTGAGCGAGATAACAAGAAAGGGAAGAAGAAAGCTCCTAAAAACATACTCTCAGAAACGGATTTTTACACGCTCAAAGTTAAGAGTGGAGAAAAGGACTACTCAATAGAAGAATCTCTCTCTCAGCTTGAAAGCGAATATTCGTCTGTCTTTGAAAAAAAGATAAGGTATAAAATTCCTTTGAACGATTACGATCACATTGTCTTATGTGCCTTTGTTGCAGCAATGTTGCAGCGAACTCTTAAACAAAAAGAAAATATCGAAGGGTTTTTTGATCAATTAATAAAAGTAACAGAAGATGTTGAAAAAGCACATGGAATTAAACGGAAAAAATCATCTGAATTGAGACAAGCAAAAGAAGACGCACATAAGTTAAGTATGTTGCAGATAATCCCAAAAATTGCCCAGATTCTCCTTAAAATGAATCTTGCTTTTTTGTGTGCTGGCAGGCGAGATTCATTTATTAGTTCCGACGCACCATGTTTCCTTTTTAATGAAGAGTTACAATGGCAACGCTTTTACGGACCGGGACTTGGTCAAAGGCACATAGAGGTAAGGATGCCTCTGTCGCCGGAAATTTCTGTTTCTTTCAGTTGGATAAACAATTTAAGGGGTTATTTAGAAATTGGGACGGATCAGATTCATGAATGCAACCGAATGATTTTTGCTTATTCCCATGAATATTTTATTGCTAATTCTCCTAAAATAAAGCGCCGCTGGTTTCTGCGCTTTCCTCTCGACCCAATTTATATTGGGAGAATTTTAAAGAATGAAGTGTGGTTAAAATTCTCGAGGCTACGTTATAAATACCATGTCTGAATCTCAAGAATTAAAAGAGGCACTCGATTTCATTACCTCAGGGCAATATGAAAAGGCCGTGCCGCTCTTATGGAGACTCTATGCATCGAAGAGTTCAGAAATAAAACTGGCTGCCGCAATGAATTTGCTTGTCGCACTCGATGGGGTGACTGAAAACAAGAAGCTCCTTGCTGTGACGAATGAAACAATTAAACTTGTAGCTGACATGGACAGGAAAGATCTACAAATATACCTGCTGAGTAAAAAGGCGGAATTCTTATCGCGCGATTTGACATTTTTGACTTATCGGCAAGGTAACCTAAGGCTTGCCGCAAGAGTTTTTCATTGGATAGACTTTTCGCTTGAAAAAGATAAAAAAGAATATGAGGCCATCATTGCCAAGAAAGACAAGCTTGAAAAAGAAATCTCCTCTTTAGAGTTCGATGTTCATTCTACAATTCAATCAAATAAAAATCATTCTCTGCGAGGTCATATTTTTATGTCTTTGGGAGATATGTCCTTCCATAGATTTCTATTCTACCAGCTCGATTTGATGGCTGGCGGGAGACTAAAGAGCAAAATAATGAATTTTTATCTTGTGCGACGGTGGCATCTCAACATATTGATTGGCTTCGACAGAAATGCCCGGCGAAAGATTCGCGAATCATATAAAACGAGTATTAATTATTTTGAGAAATCAATAAAGGCATTTAAAGCAGGTAATCTCGAATCAGACCTTGCGCGTGCCTTTTATAATCTTGCGGTGAAATATACATTAACGTATTTCTTTTCTAAAGCAGGGAGGTATTTAAATAAGGCAAGACAATTAGCTGAGATGAGAGATGAAAAAGTTCTTCTCATTCAGATCAGTGAGATTGAAAAGCGAATAAAGGACAAAAATAAACACCCAAGGGATTATGTTGGAGAACTTGGGCTAGATTTGCCGCGATGACCACCTTTACCACCTAACTGTCAACTCAAGTCCGTCTTCTCACACATTAACCAAGGATCAATTTGCCGATTTTAGCGGTATAGGCAAAAATACAAATATTGCCGTTAATTCTGATAAATACACTCAACGATAGTAGAAAGCCATTCTTTATTGTCAAGTATCGTGTCAATTCACCCTCCCCGGTATCATCTTAATTCACCCCTTTAGCGGGTAGATGGGTTGATATTTTTGGTCTAAGTTTCCGTCTGTATGATTCTCCTTCCATAATTAAGT
>Ga0187857_10002962_pt1 | contig 14376 bp, 23 predicted proteins | sample June2016WEW_8_10_FD_132984 | JGI IMG/M metagenome (GOLD analysis project Ga0187857, IMG submission 132984) | Peatland microbial communities from SPRUCE experiment site at the Marcell Experimental Forest, Minnesota, USA - June2016WEW_8_100 | ecosystem: Environmental > Terrestrial > Soil >...
CGTTGTATAAATCTGCCATTCGTAGCCAGATGCGTCGATGGGAGTCAAGACTAAAATCGTCAGCTTCAAGAGAAATGGAGATTTCTTTAAGAGCGACATTATCAAGAAGCACAGCACCAAGTATCGTGCGCTCTGCGTCAACGTTTGCGGGAAGGCCAACGTCAAGCGTTAAATCCGGGATCATCTCTTTCCTGCCACCGTTGCGCTTTTTTTCAACTGGAGGTTCCTTGACCTGCGCAGGCGGAGGTTCAGGCGGCGGCTCAGGAGTCTTGTCGGATAAGAAGAAATCGTCTACGTCTTTCGTATTCATGCTTGCAACCGTTTCTGCTTGGGATCGGCAAAGACTGGCTTATCGTTTATCTCTTTAGCGCCCTTAGAATACACAGGAAACCTCTCACGCGCCTCTTCCATTTCTGCCAAAATATACCCAAGGCTAGGAAATAACGTCTCTCCCTGCTCTGGCTTAGAATTCGAGATATTTCTCATCGCTACCTGAAATGCTCGCAAGTCTAAATTGACTAGAGCCTGCGTGTACACCCCCAACGTCACCTCGTCCAGCTTCGACGCTTGACGGCATATTGCCATCTTCCCAAGAAGAATCTTCACATTCTGTTCCTTCGAGAGATTTTTGGACAGCCCCCACAATGCTATTTCCTGTTCCGTTAGGTACTGTGGCATATTTACCTCCGTTACCGTTTTTTGGTCTGCCGTATTGATTTATCGGCTCTGAGAATTTCGTGATATTTGCCAACCATGTGTGAACCCTGTCCCCATGTGCAACCTCAGATTTTGCTCGATTCCTTAAAAGTGACCGAAATTGTTCTACCGTTAGATTCGGACTTGCCTTAAGAAGATTACCAAGTTGACCCGCGTCTGGCTTATCCCATGGCATTTCTGGATTAGTAGGATTTTTATATTTCCAGTATTCGGATAATAGTTTTTTGAAAAGAGTATGCCGTGGGTCTGGATCCTTTTTTGGTTTATGAGAAGTATTTTGCTTTTTAGGGTTTTCCTTTGGTTGCGGTGGCGTTAACGGTAAAGATGATGGTAACGATGACGGTAAAGGTAAAGGGCATGGAGTAAGCACTGCTTGAGGAGTGCTTGAAGCATTGCCCGAAGCATTGCTTGGAGCATCTTTTCCCCATCTTGCCGCCGCCGCAGCCGTTGCTTTCTCTTGTGCTTTCAACTTCTTACCTTGCCACTTCACGATTTCAATGTCTTGGCGCTTCTGGTGCCACAACCCGTCTCCATTCTTTGTGAAGAACTCGTTTAGCAATGCTTGAGCAATGCTTGGAGCATTCGTACCAATTAAGCGACCGCTATTCACAAGATCAGGGAGATCGTCGGGAAGTGGCCCTTTGCGCCAATAGCGCATCATCCAGAGCAGATAGCAACCGTGGCGCTCTGCGTCTAGGTGAGATGTGTCCGCGAGATAATCGCCGATGTAAAGCGGCATCCAAATATCTGCCTTAGTAGGCATAAGCAAACCTTTTTTCGTATTCTATTCTTTTCTGAAGACCACCGTTTAATTGGAAATTCATTTCAGGTTGAAGCAGTGCAATTAACAGGCGCTCATAAATATCCTGCATTAAATAATCCACCACAACAGCCCGAATGATAATAGGTTTTTCGATGGGTGGAATCTTTAGGCCGTTGATATATCCAATCTTCCATTGATGTTTTTTCATCCTAGAGCGAAGATTTTTGGTCTTCCCCACGTAAAGACAGCGGTCTCCAGAGAAAAAAGCGTAGCAAACTGGAATAACCGGAAGTGGTTTTCCTTGGACAATAAAACTCTGCCGTATCCAACGCCGTTTATCCGCTGGCGTGATTGTGGATTTTTTCCGTCTCATTTTACCCTCAAAGGGCAAGGATTTCCCGACCGCGTGAACCTAAAAGTTTGCGTGGGAAATGCTGCCGTTGAATTCCTTTCGCATCAAGTATCGCGGGGGTGCTGCTGGAACACCCCCGGAACTTTTCAACGGCGGAAGGGCCGGTCATGACTCCGGCAAGAAAACCATATCGAATCTCTGCTTGTTTGTCAAGTCCTAACTTCTTTAGAGTCTTTTATTCCTGCGCTTTTTTGGTTAAATTTGATTAAGATTGAAATACAGTAGGACGTGGAAGTACGTATTTTTTCTCCAATAAAATCAACGCCAAAGAATTATTTTGATTCCATGCTTGACAACCGAAAAGAATCGGTTTATGGTAATCACAATCGACCGGGAGGAAGATAGATGGGTTGGTTTAGAGATAGGTGGCTTGAGGGCAAATGGACTCCAGTATTTCAACCTCATGCGCCTATTCATCTTGATACCAGCGTTGGAATACATCCTGTAGGATTTTTAAAAGGGAGGGGAACGGGAATGAATTTTGGAGAGAGGGCAAGGAATCAGGAAGCGGCGGGACTAGCAGAGGTTCACACGCTAACCGAACTTCAGCACGCTGAAATCGGAGAGGGGCCGTGGAAACTCTACATCTACGGAAAGAACGGCTTCCATACTGGTGGAGTTTGGTTTCGTCGTGGTCCGATGAAATACCCAGACGAGGAAATCACAGCGGAAGAAGCGAAGAGTCGCGCAGATAGTGCAATAGCGGACGGCAGAGAAGTCCGGGTTTGTGACGGTGGGGATGAATTGGTTTTCCACTCCCAAAATGGTGCAACCTTGTATCCTGACGACGGGCTAGATTTTTGGAAGACGGTGAGACATGAGCGAACCTAAATTTACCAAAGGACCTATCGTTATCCGTGAAAGTAGGGCAGGTTTTGTCCTTGATTCAACAGAAGTTTTTGCACTAGCGGAAATATATGGGCACGATGAAAACGCAATTGCAAACGCTAAACTTTACGCAAGTTCCCCTGAATTATACAAAGCTCTTGAATACGTGCAAGAAATGATGAAATACGCACACAAACAATTTAATTGGTCGTCGTCGGCTCTTGATGCCAAGGCAATTCAGATGCTCAATGATGCCCCAGTGATCGTTCACAATGCTTTAGCAAAGGCCGACGGGAAGGTATGACGTATATTATCATCGTAGAGATAGTTGTTGGTTTGTTTGTTTTTGCAATCCTGCCGATTGAGATAATCAGGATGAAGAACAAGTTTAACTGGAGACGAAAATAGGAAGAACATAGACGCGAGGTACAAATGGCTGTAGACTCGACAGTGACGTGTGATTTTTCAGGTTGCGGTGCTCAACGCCGCGAGGTTAATAATTGGTTTATTGTTGTTCAAGATTCCCTTGGCGTACATATTTTTCATTGGGATGAGTGTCCGCAAAAATACATGAAAGATGGCAAACATCTTTGTGGAATTTCGCATACAATACAGACCGTGAGCAACCTGCTGACGCCTGATACGACCGTAGCGAACCGAGAATCAACTTTGGCGTTAAAACCTCCGCTAACTAGAGAGGGAAATGCGCCAGAGGTAAAGGAAGTTTTAGACACATCAACAGAAGAAATGGAGCAATAATGGGAAACGAAGAGTATCTATCACCAGAGAGCGAATCATCCACCGAACTAGTGGAAGCAGCACCCTCCACATTAGCGATCATCACACAATCCGAATACGCTGCAATGGTCGCTACAGCCAACATGCAGGGGAATAGGAGAAAAGTAGACATATTCGGGAAAACGCTGATGACTTATGCAAATCATTCTCAACCTGTGGCGCTGAGTATGTTTTACACGTTACCAAGGGCCGGGAAACAAATCGTTGGCCCATCTGTTCGTTTTGCGGAAATTGTAGCTCCATGCTGGAAAAATAACAGTACAGGATCACGGATGATAGGCGCGACCGACAAAACTGTAACTGCCCAAGGCGTGTTTGTTGATTATGAAGCGAACATGCGTAATGTCAAAGAAATTCCGCGCAAGATTACAGAAAAAAACGGCAACAGGTTTAACGAGGATATGATCCTCACGACTTCTAAGGCTGCGCTGAGCATCGCCTATCGTGAGGCAGTATTGAAGGGTGGAGTTCCTGGAGCACTATGGGACCCAGCTTACCAGCAAGCGAAACTCACAGCGGTAGGACAAGCGGTAAGCCACGCTGCACGTATAGACGCAGCGATGGAATATCTTACCAAGTTGGGCGTGAGCGAGTGGCAAATTTGCAACTCGGTAGGAGTTACATCACCCAAAGAACTGGAAATTGACCATCTTGTTACCCTGAAAACTCTTTGCGAAGAGATCAAGAAGGGAGCAAGGACAATTGAAGAAGTGTTTGGTTCCCCATTTGACAAAGAGATTGAATCACTGTTTACTCAACTTGGGAAGAACGAGACAGAAAAGAGACTATTGCGTCAGTTATATATGGGACGCGCTAAAGAACTTGTTGAGAACCTTCGCGGACGCCTAGCGCCGACAGGACAAGGAAAGCCAGTGGAGGCGCAAAAGCAAGAACAAAAACCATTGGAGCAAGCAACCGAGCAAGCATCGCAATCAGAAGTTCACACGGAACAAGCAAAGCCCGAACCGCAACAGGAAACAACTACCAGACGGCGTGGACGGCCAAAGGGGAGCACTAAGCAACACGAAGCCGCACAGGAAAAAACAGAGCAGGATGATTCGGAGTCTGAAGGGGATGAGCAAGAGGACTCCGAGCAGAAAGAATTGGAACATACACAGACTAGCACGCATGAGAGTGGAAGGTTTGTGTTTTAAAAAAGCTCGTAACGGTACAGGACGTTACGAAGGATGCGTGGGGAGCGACGGGGAATCTGGATTGCAGGATAAGAGCATCCGCAAGGACGAGACTCAATGCAACGCCAACCGCTATACGCAAGGGGAAATTCCAGAAACGCCCACGCAGAGAAAGAGAGGTATTGTGGTCATCAAACAGGACGATGCGAAGGTATGCACACATGTAGGATGCAAGGCAGAACGAGATGGAAAAGCATTTGTCAAGATAGACAGATGGTTTCCATCAAGCAAAGTCTGTTCTGAGTGTGGTTATCAAATGGGTAAGATGACATTAGATGTACGCTCTTGGACTTGCCCATCCTGTAACACGCATCATGACCGCGATATAAACGCGGCAAAGAATATCCGAGACGAAGGTCTACGGATACTGGCGTCAGGAATTGGCGCTACTGCTGGTGGAGGCAACATAAGACGGAAGTTAGGACGCAAGTCTTCGACTAACGCGGATGCCGTTGAAACTGGAAGCCCCCGGCTTTAGCCGTGGGGTAATTCACTTGGGTTATACAAGAACCAAAGATGATAACGACAATGATTCAGTAGTAATATCATCGGGAGATGAAAAATGAAAATCATCGCAAAATCAAACCCTAACACCTTCCTTGCTGAATTGACAATTCAAGAAATCGATCTCCTCGCAGGAAAGAATATAGGCGAAGGAATTGGCGGATATTACCGGAACGAAGATCGCAAGATTAGCACTGGTACAACCTTCGACATTATCAAGGCATTTGCTCAAATCCACCGTAATGATGCTCGCAAGAATGAGATTGTTATGGTGCGCAAAACGCTGGATGGTATCATCAACAGTTTGGACATCATCGAACCGTATATAGAAGAACCTAGTCCAGAGGAAAAGATAGAGGTTGTCATATGACCTACGTAAAGCGCAAGCGTTTCACCTGCAAGCCGAAGGACATACTAACTCTTGCGCTCAGAAACCTGTGGTTAGGGGATGAAATTCTCTGTACAGCCAGAACGTTTGGGTCTATTAAAGTCAGAGTTGAATCGTTTGTCCGTTCTCGGCAGGGTTGGAGAACAGATGTTATCCAATCCGGAAACCTGAGAAAGATAAGGAGAACAGCATGAGTATATCAGTTCCAGACGATACAGCGTCTGTATTGGAAACATTGATTAAGTGTGGAGAAAGTGTACTTAACGATATTCCACTCCATCGCAAATTGTTATTGCGAGGAGCAATCATCGACGCCAAAGACCTGATAGCGGAAATCAGAGGCACTGAAAGGATAGACACACACGCCGAAGCTATAAAAGTCATAGTCGAAGAGGGAAAGAATCTCAACGCGGTTTAATCGCATAGATGCAACGAAAGGAATGAGTGCCGAAGAAGAAATCAACTGATCTTGTACAAATCAAGAATAGTTTTATGCCGCCATTAAGGCAAAGCACTGTTGAGACGATGAGTTGCCCCCGTTTTTACACCGAAGTGTTTATTAAAGGGAACAAACCACCAAGCGGACTAGATGCAGCGCGTGGTACTGAAATCCATAAGACTATGGCTGCATACCTGTCTCACTGCGCTAGGAAAAAGGTTGGCATGGACCTAGACGCTTTTGAGACTTTCAGCCACGGCGCAGGCCCACAAGCGTACAAGATTTTATCTGGATTACGAGATGGGTACGTTGTCGATTTCGATCACCTATTTGCGACAGAAATAGGAATGGCATTGGATGGGAATTTCCAACCAACAGAAGTATCCAATGAATTAGGTGGAGTCAGTGTAGATACAGGATTACCGCCATGCTATCAAGGAACTCTTGACGGTGTATATGTTTTTCGTTCAGATAACAAGGTTTTGATAGACGACTTCAAGTCTCACGCAAGAGCGTTTGAACCGAGCGAAACGATGCAGGCTAAGATGTATGCACTCTTCGCATTTCAACACTTCACATGGGCACAAAATGTAGTTTTCCGGCTTACTTTTGTCCGCTACAAAAATATGAGTAGGTTCGTAGAATATACGCGCCAAGATATTCCTAAACTTATAGAGGAAGTAAAGGCAGCGAGGGAACGCCAGAAGACTATCCACGATAATTACGACGGGGGGAGGGAGATTGAGGCAATCTCGGGTGCACAATGCGTCTACTGTCCTTTGTTGTCGAATCGAGAGTGCCCTATCGCTCAATGGAATCCGCAGATGCAGTTGGATGTTGTGGATAGGCTAAAGTTTTTGTTGTGGTATAGCGCCTTTTCAAAGGTGAACAGCAAGACATTGCGCGATTATGTGAACGGAACAGGGAGGAACGTAATCTTAAAGGATTACAATGGAAAACATTACGTCTTCGGTCCAGTCGAGAGCGAGAGCAAAGTGTATCCTCTGTTTCAAACGACTCCATCGGGTATAGCAACAGACCTAAATGGTAACCCAGTTATGCCAATCGTTGGCCTGTTGATGGACTATGCCCATAGCACACCAGACGATACGGAATGGATGGGAAAACTAGTGATATCATCAACAAAGTTGAACAGTTATTTGGGGGCCAAGAAAAGATCTTTTTTGGATCAGGCCGTTTCGGATAGCGCAGACAAGGTAACAAAAGCACCCCTCAAGGTAAGTAAACCGTTGGATGTAATCGAAGAAGATGAAGATGAGATCGACGGCGGGGAAGGATGGGAAGATGACAGTGAATTCTGACGTAGACGAAGGAGATCCATGCCCTACAGATGGATGCGAAGGAAAGATGTACTATCCGCCTCAGAGAACCGCTCATGCTTTCAAAATGCGCCATGTGGATCATGTATGGATGTAGTTTTAACGTGTAACACTTGCGGATGGGAGAAAAAATAAGATGAAAATTAGCATCCTAAATTCCTTCCACGGAGATAAAGAGAAAAACATTGACACATCCACAGACGATGGACGTTTATCCGCAAAGAAACTCGTAGATGAATTGATTCGCTCTGGGTCTGCTGTATTTCTTGAAAAAGAAGTGAAAGGAGAAACATACACTTACAGAGTAACAGGATACGACCCATCAAGTGATAAACTCACAATCAGATTGGACTCTAACGCTGGAATTGATGATGGAGTTGAACTTCCGAAGAAACATGGACGCAAGCGTGGCAAATATGGAAAAAGGCAAGCGGTAATAGCATCGTCTTCTGGAAATGTAGTATCAGTAGCGCCACGTGCGGGAGGATAATATGGCGACAACTAACCTATCATGGAATGATGTGCGTCGTGGAGTATCGGTTATATGTGAAGAGAGGGGATGGCATCATGGCGTACCAATGATGAGCAGCACTGACACAACAAGACGAATAATACTAGCAAAAGGGTGCCCACTATCGGACACAAAGGGGCACGATGTTCCTGTGTCGATGGATGGGATTCCGAGAGTTCACGTATGCACAGCAAGCGATATAGACGATATGGACTATGGACCAATTGTTGTGAACGCATGGAATCCGGTCCCGTCCACAGTAGCTGTATTGAGAACACTAAGGGGAGCTAAGTTCGCTAGGATAAACACTAGCAAAGATCGCCTAAACATGTTAATGGACACGATGGTGTGTCAGGCTGGAGCGGTTGACTCTGACGCGGAATTGAAAGCAATGATTACGCTTAAAGGTAAGATCAATGACAACCAATGGGACAGCTACATATTATCGGGAGGATTTCCGGAAACGAGCAAGCGGTCAGGGGTAACGTACATATTGCGTAAGGGATTACCGACCATTGCAATTAAGTGCAAGCCAAGACATGAAGGAGGAGAGGAAAGGCATTTTCTTGCCGCACTATGCAATCATCCGCTTGGATATTTTGAAGGGACACACGCTGGCGCTTATCCGCCAACAGACGAGGTAATTGCAAACCTTTTAGCAATCCGCGCCGACGAGCACAATCTATGGCGTAAATCCAATCAGCATGGATTAAACGATCCAATGGCAGGAATCTAAGAAAACGGGAGAGGAAATATGGGAGATAGGAATTACGAAAAAGGGGATATTGTTTTTAATGAACACGGACAGAGGTTCGTCTACGTTGCGGAATCTGATGGAGATCATATCGTCAGACCTACAGTGGAGACGGACGAGGAAGAGCGGTGGGAAGGGAACCCAGTAACGCTTAAGAAGGTATTCGCATCCATCCCTCACGAGGTATACGACGAAACAATTCAGAAGTTGGACACAAAGGTACGTGAACTACAAGAGCAGAAACGTACACTGGAAGATGAACTTAGAAAGTCTAAAGCAGATGGAAACGAACGTAAAAAGCGCATCATGGTCAACGCTGCGCTGGGAAGGATTGATGACTTTCTGGCGGGGAAATTCACGCATATTGTATACGGAGATTACGAGATAAAAATCGAAACCTTCGATAAAGCCCTGATGTACAAGAATAATGAGTACGATAAGGTTCCAACAGAGTTTCGTTTATTGACTCTCTATGGAAGGTCGAAAGGTGATCTCGCTTGGAAGTTGAGCTATTATTACGACGGCTCTGGATCAAATAATCAAGTGTATCCATGTTTCTCTTTGGAGCACGCACAGACTGTTGCGAGGAAGTTGATTGAAGATAAGTACATTCTGTGGAGAGAAGACCCTAAAAAACACAGCGTCTATTCGGCTTTTAATTCGGCGATGAAGCTAAGTCTTGACATTCCAGATGATATATCTAAATTCGTAAAAGAGAGCCAGATAACAGGAGCACAAAACTGGCGCGACACTAAAAAGAAAGAGTATCTTGAAGCGGAAGATAAACTTCACAATGCTATTAATCAAACCGTTGAAGAGTTCGCGAAAGGGAGCAAATGAAGCTGAAAAAATTACGTCTCCAAAATTATCGCATCCATCAGGATTCAACTCTGGACTGCGGAGAAGCGTCGTTTATCGTGGTGCGCGGCCAGAATTTTAGCGGCAAGACGAGTTTTGCCGAAGCTCTTTCGATGAACCTTGCGCAAACAACGGTATCTCTTGATGGTCAAGGTAAGGGGTTCACGGAGAAGATAAGGCAAGGACAATCAAAAGCGATTATCATCGCTGAAATACAAGGCCAGCATAACATCAAAAACATTACAACTATGAGCCTCAATACTTCGGGACGTACAGTGAACGTCGAGTGCATTGATGATCCAGACAACACCAAAGTAGTAAATAATTTCATTAACTTTTTAAGTGACAAAAAGAACGCTTTACTTGTAAGCCTTAATACTGACTACTTTGCAAAATTGGACCGCAAGGAGCAAACCAATCTCTTAGCGAAGTTGGTACACCCATCACACTACGACTTTCCCAAGGACAAGATCGAGGCGACGAACGGCTTTCTGGACACACCGATTAGCTTTGATGCGGAGCCGTTTGAAGTTATCACCAAGGCATACAAGGCGCTGTACAAAGAGCGGGAAACTACGAACCGTCAATGCAAAGATTTCACAATTCCTGACTTTTTACCTATGCCGAAAGGAGTAGATTCGGAATCACTTCAAAACCAGTTGACTGAGATTAAAGCGAAGCGGAGTAACCTGCAATTGGAGCGCGACGCGGCGGTAGCCACGTCAAACAATGTTGAAGTCGAGCGTGGAAAGTTGCAAACCAAAGTTGATGGCCTACGTGCGGAGTTAGACAAGGAGAAGAAGAGACTTTCCGCACTAGGTTCTGAAATACTTAGCGCGGAAAAGGTGCAGGCGCTTACTGAAACCGTTGCTAAAACTGAAGAACTGAAACAATTTCAATCTCAACACGTAGGATTGCGCGGCGGGATGAATGCCGTGAGAGAACAGATAAACAGACTAAAAGAGATTTCCGATAAGGGAGCGACTTGCCCTACATGTGACCAGAATATTGATGCTGGGAAAATTGCGGGTTTGATTGCCGATCTTGAAAAAGAACACGCCGATGCCGACGCAAAGATTCAGGAACTCGACGCAAAGATTGAGGCGATAGGAGACATAGCAGCAGCAAAAGAAGCACTCAGAAAGCACGACGCGGCGGCAGAGGAAAAGAAGGAACTCGAATCGTCTTTGTTGGAGATAGTGAAGCAGGGAAAAGCAACCAAGGCGGAACTAGAGGCGCTCCCAGATGCCGTGAACGCCACTCTACCGTTCAATGATCCTCTAGCTACCCTACAAGTCCAAGAGGACAAGGTTAACGATCAGTTACGCCCTGTGATCGCAGCAGAGGAGCGGACTAAGGAAATTAAGAGGCTAACGGAGCAAAAGGACAAACTAGTAAAAAGGGCCGCAACGTTAGATATGCTCGTCAAGTATTTCGACAAAGATGGGGTTAAGAAAACACTGATTGAGGCTCATATCGGAGGGTTCGAGTCAAAGTTACGCGATGTTATGAGCGCATGGGGATACGAGTGCTCACTATCGGAAGACTTGAAGTTTGAGGTTAAGACTTCACGAGGTTATATAGGCCCTGTCAAGGAAATATCAGGCGCAGAGGAGCATATATTCAAGGTTGCTTTCCAATGCGCCGTATCCATTGCGGCAGGAATCGGTTTGGTAGTTATTGATGAAGTGGAGGAACTTGGCTCCGATATTAGAAATAATTTGTATCAAGTGGTCTTCAACTTGATACAGCAAGGAAAACTAGATCAGGCGATATTGATCGGGTACAGCCTTGACAAGACGGCTCCTGATCCAAAGAAGAGAGCGCCGGGAAGCCGCTATTTTTATGTGGAGGATGGTACTGTAACTGAACTGAAATAAAAGGGATGAAAAGGTGAAAACGAATATATAATGAAGGGGTCAGGTGTTATCAGCACCGGCAAGCCCAATCGCTGAAAGGAGCGACCGTGACCCCACCTCTAGCATATCGCGAATCTATCACTAGAAATCAGAAACATCCTTTGGATTATGATGTTTGCCCTATGTGCGGCGGAACCAAGCATAGAAATTCTAAATTATGTTCCGCATGTAGATTTGATTCAAAGCGGAACATACTACAGCCAGATGATACATTGATTCGTCATATATCTCTGACGAAAGAACAAATTGCCGTGATCGACGCTAAGCATTATGAGAGGATTTCTGTCCACAGGTACCATGCGCAATGGAGCAATAAACTAAAAGGTTTCTATGCGGTGCGCAGTGAGCCTATTGTGGGTGGGAAGGATGGAAAATACGCACAAGCAACAATCCTCATGCATAGGGAGATTCTCGGTCTCACGCCAGATGATCCACGCACAGTCGATCACATTGATCCAACTAAAACTCTCGATAATCGAGAGTGCAATCTCCGTATAGCCACCATGGGGGAGCAAAAACATAATTCGCGACTTTACGCGAGCAACACAAGTGGGTATAAAGGTGTTTATTGGCTTGAGAGGCAGAGTGTATGGTTATCATATATAACGGTTGACAAGAAAACGATATACATTGGTCGTCGTAAAACTGCTGAATCGGCATTCTTTGAGTTGTATGTACCAGCCGCACAAAAGTATTTCGGCGAGTTTGCGAGGCTGGAATACAAAAAAGACGGAGTAATAATGAACATCACTGAAGGTACAGTGGAGGAACTGAAATGAGTGAGCATAGAAGATGGTTGAGGTATTGCTACTACACACCGTTTCAATATGAAGATGAAAAAACGGGAGAGACTAACGGTCAATGGGTTTATTGCTTGGCTGCTATCCGGTCAGACGGTTACCTCTATGTGTGCTATGAATTTGAGGATTCAAGACTCTCAGACGACAAAGAGATCAGTAGAGTGAAGAAATGTCTTTGGGATAAACTTGAAACATTCATAGATGAGATTCCAACCAACATCACGCCGTACCCAAATGCGGAAAGGATAAACAAAGGTAAAATTTATCAGGACGGCAATAAATGGGTTGAGGCTGAAGACGGAACAGTGGAGGAGTTAAAATGAGGAACAAAAAGTGCTTTTGGTGTGGAGAAGATTTAAGATATGAAGACACTTCACGAGAACCTGATGCTTGCGGAAACCAAGAATGTCAACGCGAGCTAAGGAGAGAACTACGGGGAATCGAAGAGGATAGGCAAGAACGAGCGCGGGAAGACCAGTATTCAAAGTATTAGCGTAGAATGTTTGTATGACTAAACCTGTAGGCATCGGCTCTTTATTTGAGGATCGCGCTCACAAGCAGTTCTATGACGTGACGCGGGCGCGATACTCGTCCATGTCGGACAGGATGAAACGTAAAAAATTGCCGCCTTTACCTTTTACGCTTGAACAATTTCGACAAGACGTATTGAGCGTCATGGGAGGAAAGGTAGATGGAGCGGTCCAATGTCGCTATTGTCACACTCATTTTGCGTTGGATGGTGTTGCCGTAGATCATGCAATCCCATTGAGCCGTAGAGGATCGTCGGACCTAACGAATCTCGATTACCCATGCAAACCGTGTAACGATAAAAAGGGGTCACTGACGCATATTGAGTTTACGAAGTTGCTCGAATTCCTAGAGAAAGAGATTCCGTTAGGGCGTCAGGATGTGCTTTCAAGATTAGAGAAGGCGGTAAAGTTGGCATCTGGAGCTTTTGCTAATCAAGGGACAATATCTCACTTGAAGAAGACAGGACAATGGCAAGCGGTACAGGCTGCACGACGGGCGAAGAAGAATAGCAAATTGGGGAAGTTCTGATGAAAGACAAAGAACCTAACGAGACGATATATTTTGAGGACAGGAAGATTCCACCGGGAAAGGATGGTCAGTACAGGTGTCCTTTCCGTTGCGGTAGTTCTGGTTATCCTGCGCGAAAATGGAAGACGATGGCTGGATTTATGAAGCATCTAAACGAGTGCCCAAAGTCCGCAGCGGGGCGCAAGAGGACTGAGGAGAAGGATAAGCTGGCAAGAGAAGCGGCAGAGGCTTACAAGGCTAAAGCATTGGCAGCAATAGGCCACAAGATCGGCGATACAATCCACTTCATACATGAAATCATCGTCAAGCCTGAGTACGAGCAGCGGGGCAGTAGACAGGTTCGGATGCGATACGAGCCAGTCAAGCGTTTTGTGGGTAAGACGGATAGGATTGAAAGAATTGATTGGTTGGGACAATCTGTATTCCTGAATTATTACATCCGATGCCCGATCACGACTTACTGCTCTCTTCAAGATGCCGAGGCAGCGGCCAAGGAACGTCAAAAGGGATGGGATGAGTACGTCGAGCAATGTCAGATGTGCAGGTGAGTATGGACAATCCAAGCATTACATGGGGCAAGTGGGAAGAGTGGATGCACGAATTGGACAATGAGACCGATTGGAAATCTCAATTCCTTAGCGAGTGGCCAGCTTCCAACGATGCTGTATATACCCGCGAAGAAGTCGAACGGTGGCTTGCAAGCGGAAGGATTGACAAAAAGGGAGCCGAAAGGATGATGAGGATGCGGTATAAGGTCAACCGCAAAGGAGAACGGGTAATCGAGGACAGGGAGAGGGACGATGATTAAATGGCTGAAGCGGGAGTTTTTTGGCTGGTTCGCAGGATTCAAAGACTACATTACAGGACTGGACTCTTGCGAATTGTGTGGCAACGAACAATCTCACTACATCTGCGTGGGGTGCGACAAGAGAATTTGCTACATGTGCGACTCTGGATATTATTCTGACGCCAACATGTGTACAAATTGTCGCGCTAACATAACGCCAGAGGAAGAGGTTGAGGACCACAAGGATGCGGCAAACCTATTAGAAAAGGAATGTACCTGTCCTAAAAGTGCATGGGTTGGCTCAGA
>Ga0187857_10002963_pt1 | contig 14370 bp, 7 predicted proteins | sample June2016WEW_8_10_FD_132984 | JGI IMG/M metagenome (GOLD analysis project Ga0187857, IMG submission 132984) | Peatland microbial communities from SPRUCE experiment site at the Marcell Experimental Forest, Minnesota, USA - June2016WEW_8_100 | ecosystem: Environmental > Terrestrial > Soil >...
GATGATGCGTTTGGCGTCCGACTGGCCGCCGCGCGGCGGGCTGACGCGCTCGCGATACACGCCGGCATGCACCGTGATGGTGTCGCCGGCCTGCGCTCGCTGGGCGGCGGCGGAAATCGTCCGCAACGGCGCAACCGCTGAGCCGGCGTTCCCGTCGTTGCCGGTGGTCGCCACATGGAATTCGGCCGCTGAGGCCGCCCGTGCGGCGAACAAAACGGAGATCAGGAACGTCTGGGAGAGAAACAATCGGTTCATAATTGGCTATTCTCGAACGACTGGAATCGTCTGTAAGGCGTCATGCACTCGCGCAATGGTAATCTGTCGTTAGAGTCAAAGCACGCATTGATGCACATTGCTGCTTGGCCGTTTATGTGGAACTCCCCATAAACGGCTTATGCTCACCCTCGCTCGCGGACCGCGCGGACCGTGATCCCGGAGAACGGTGCTTGCCAGATGGCGAGGCGCTATCTACTCCTGGGCCCGGACATGAAGCAAGCCATTTCAGCCCGATCGATTCTTTTAAACCCCTGCATTCGTTCCCGATCGGCAAGGCCCTTTTCGGTCTGGTGCGCCCTGCTGTGCCTGGCAGCCGCTTCACTGACACGTGCGCAGACCGTCACGCTGCAGTCGCTCTTGTTGGAGATGGCCGATCGCGACGCGGTCGCCCGGTTTCCGGCGCCACGCTGCCAGTGCCTTCAGGCCTCGAGCTACAATCGCGCCTCCACCAATCGGAACCAACTCAACCAGGACACGACCGGCTGGTTCGCCGACAGCGACGGCACCGGCTACCTGCGCACCGAGACAGAGAACGGGCGGCAGGAATGGGTCATCATGGAGCATCAGGGCCCGGGTTGCATCACGGCGATGTGGACGCCGTTCTTCTACTACGATTTCAACGAGCGCACGGGGCCGAACCTGCGCATCTACCTGGATGGCGCGGAGGCCCCGGTGATTGACGAGTCCTTTATCAAGCTGGTGCGCGGGGAGGGCACTTTTGGCGCGCCGTTCGCGACCAAGACCGCCCGGGCGGGCGATTCCTATGTGCCCATCCCCTTTGCCAAGAGCTGTAAAGTGACGCTCGCGAAGAAGTCGTTTTACTACCGCATCAACTATCGCTCCTATCCGGAAGGCACCAAGGTGGAAACGTTCACGGTCGAGGGGTACCGCGCGGCCGCCGCAGACCTCGAAAAGGCCGGTCACGCGTTGACCGCCCTGCCGGAGGCGCTGCCCGATGCCATTCAAAGATCGGCCAGCGTGCCGGCGGGCGGCGAACTGGGGCTGAAGCTTCCTGCCGGACCAGGCGCAATTCGCCAGTTCACTGTACGGTTGCCAACCGCCGCCAGGCATCCCGAAGTCCTACGTTCCACGGTCCTGGCCATAACCTTCGACGGCGAGCAAACGATATGGTGCCCCCTGGGCGATTTCTTCTGCAGCGCCGATTCGCTGCACCCGGTGCAGACCTGGCAACGGATGGTGACCGCGGACGGCACCCTGGTCTGCGGCTGGATAATGCCCTACCGGGAGGCCGCGGCGATTCGCTTGCTGAACTTGGGCAAGGAGGCGGCGGAAGCAACCCTGGAGGTGAACGCCGCCGGCTGGCGCTGGGATGACCGTTCGATGCACTTCCACGCGAACTGGCGCCCTGACGATGTTGTGCCCGGTACGCCGTTCCGGGATTGGAACTACATTGACATCCGCGGGCAGGGCGTCGTCGTGGGCGACGCCTGGACGGTGTTAAACGTGCAGGGGAGCTGGTGGGGCGAAGGCGATGAGAAGATCTACGTGGACGACGCGTGGGACAAAGGCTTTCCGACCCACTTCGGCACGGGCACGGAGGATTATTACGGCTGGGCCGGCGGGGAGATCCCGACGCGTAAAGACGAGTTCAGCACGCCGTTTCTGGCCAACGCGCGGGTCGGCGGGTTGGACGGCTACACGACCGGATTCAATATCTGCACGCGTACCCGCAGCCTCGACGCGATCCCGTTTACCCAGCGGCTGGTGTTTGATATGGAATCCTCCTTCGGCACCGACATTCGGAACCCGTGGAATCTGCTGGGCTATTCGGCGGTCACTTTCTGGTACGCAAAGCCGGGCGCGTCCCACAATCGCCCGGCGCGGCCGGCCGAAGCGGCTCGCCCGATTATGGCGCTCGCCCAGGTGAAGGCCAAAGCCGACGCGATGCACGAGGCCTTCCGCCACCACGAGGGCAAGGCCGTCCTGGTATTTGCGGAACGACGCGAGGTTCCACTGCGGCCCGAGCAGGGGCTTGCCGCCAACTGGCCAGCCGAAAGGCCGACGACGGTGCCGGCCTTCAGTGGCGTGGCCCGGCCCGGCGAGTTCTTCGTGTTTCAGCTCGGGGTCTATGCGCTGAAAGACACCGGACCGCTGGCGGTCAGTTTCCAGCCGCTCACGGGCGCCAAGGGCACCATCCCCGCCGAGGACTTGCGCTGTCTGAGTCTCGGCGGAACGAACTACCTCGGTCAGCCGTTTGATAAGGAGATCGCCTTGAAACGCGGTCAGTTGCAAGCGCTGTGGGTCGGCGTGGCCGTGCCCGCCGGCGCGCAGGGTGTTTTCACCGGTACGGCGCAACTCCGCGCGGGCCCGGATGCCGCCGTCCCCATAAGCATCACGTTGCGCGTCGATGGAACGCCGGTGACCGACAGCGGCGATGCGGAAGCGAAGAACCTCTCGCGGCTGCGCTGGCTGGATTCGACCGCGGCCAGCGAGGCGACCCTCACCCAGCCGTTCACTGCCGTGCAGGCGGAGGGCCGGGTCATCAAGGTCTTGGGGCGCGAACTGGAGTTGGGCGAGGCTGGACTGCCCGCGCGCATCCTCAGCCATTTCTCGCCGGCCAACACGCGGATCGAAAAGACCGTGCATGAAGTCCTCGCCCGGCCTGCGGACTTCTTCGTCGAGACCAGCGCGGGTCCAGTCTCCTGGCAAAGCAGGTTTGGCCGATTGACGCACACAGACCTGGAAGCGACCTGGACTGCGAGCAGCACGGCCGACGGGCTGCGGGCCGAAGTCGCCGGCCGTCTCGATTTCACCGGTTCGGGCGAAGTGCGCCTGCGGCTGGTTGCCGAGCGGGACCTGGGGCTGCGGGACGCACGCCTCGAGCTGCCTTTCGCCGAGGAGACCGTGCGTTACTTCATGGGCTTGCACCAGGAGGGCGGGCGGCGTCCCGAAGCCGTGCATTGGAAATGGGACACTACGAGGCACCAGGACTGCTTCTGGCTGGGCGATGTGAACGCGGGTCTGATGCTGCGTTTCAAAGACGCCCAATACCTGCGTCCCCCGGTGAACGTCTATTATTCGTTCCGCCCACTGCGTCTGCCCAAATCCTGGGGCAACGATGGGCGGGGCGGCGTGAACGTGAACCCGGCCAGAGACCAGCGCGTGTTGGTCAGCGCCTACAGCGGGCCGCGCACGCTCAAGGCGGGCGAGGCGCTCGATTTCATTTTCGAGCTTTACCTGACGCCGTTCCGCACGCTGGACACCGAGAAACAGTGGGCGGTGCGCTTTACGCACCTGGGCGGACCGGGACGCCAGGCCATCGACGATGCCGTGGCTCACGCCGACGCCCGGCACGGGCCCAACGTGGTCAACGTCCACCACGTCAGTTTCTACTCGCCCTATATCAATTATCCCTACAGCGACGATTCGTTCTCCAAGTTTCGCCAGCTCGTGAAACGCGCGCACGAGCGGGGCGTCAAGCTGCGCGTTTATTACACCACGCGGGAGATTACGCAGAACATGCCGGAGCTGTTGCCGCTGCACGCGCTCAACGGCGAGATCATCCTGCCTGGTCCGGGCCGCGACGCGCGCACGCTGCTGCATCCGCAGGGCCCGCACGCCTGGCTGGTGGAGCACCTGGGTGGAGAGTTCATCCCGGCGTGGGAGGCGCACGTGGGCGCGCCCTACGCGGACCTGGACCTGTCGGTCATCACCACGCCCGATTCTCGCTGGAACAACTTCTACTTGGAAGGCCTCCGGTGGCTGGTGGAGAAATCGGACTTCGACGGCATTTACATTGACGACACCGCGCTGGACGCGACCAGCCTGCGCCGCGCGCGGCGCATCCTGGACTCGCGCCCCGGCCGGCTCATTGACCTGCACACCTGGAACCACTTCAACCACTGGGCCGGCTTCGCGAACAACCTGACCATCTACATGGAAATCCTGCCTTACCTCGATCGCCTGTGGCTCGGGGAAGGCTTCGACGCCGGCAGGGTGTCGCCGGAATTCTGGCTGGTGGAAATGTCCGGTCTGCCTTTCGGTCTGATGAGCGAGATGCTCGATGGCGCGAATCCGTGGCGCGGGATGGTCTTCGGCGAAACGGCGCGTTTGCCGTGGTCCGGAGACCCGCGCGGTATGTGGAAGGTCTGGGACGATTTCGGTATCCAAGGCACGGAGATGCTGCCGTTTTTCCTGAAAGATTGTCCGGTCCAGTCGGACCACACGAACGTGCTGGCCACGGTTTACCGAACGCCGGGCCGCAGTTTCGTTGCCCTGGGCAGTTGGGCCAAGGACGAGGTGCAGGTGAACCTTCGCATCAATTGGCCGGCGCTGGGACTCGACCTGGCGCGCGCGAGGCTTTATGCCCCGTCCATCCCGAACATGCAGACGGAGCGCCGCTGGAAACCGGGTGAGCCGATTTCCGTCGCGCCCGGGCGCGGCTGGTTTCTGGTGCTCGACGAGGTCGCCGGCCAGGCCAAGCCGGAGAGCCCAAGTACCACCCTTCCTCCTGGAAGATGAGGGACGGGCTCCTGAGGCTGTCTCGGGGCAATCAGGGCGAGGTGAGACGCAACGGCCGAGTTGCCAGAAGCACCGACCACTACTGGGCCACCGACATCACCCGCGACCCTGACCCGTGGTGGCAGGTCGATCTCGAAACACCAACCACCGTCGGACTTTCACTCTCCCGCCGGCCTGAACTCGACATACTCGACGGCGCCGGGTCCCACCTCCACTTCGACAAGATCTGGATTATTGTGGGTCCTCAAAGAGCGCCATTCCCTGGCGGATTGGCAGACTATCCCCGGTTTCAAGCGGACCCGCGCAATGGCTGTTGCGTCAGTCACCGCAGGCTCGCCAGGTTTCTTGATCACTCCCGCATTGTTGATGAGCTCGACCACCCACCCGTTCGGAGTCCGGTTGATTTGGAACTGAACCGGGTCGCCCGAGACCTCGATGGGCAGATACTGCTGCGCCACCTTCTGGAGCCGGTCGTCCGAGATGGCGGCCGGCCGGCCCGTAACGGGGTTCCTCCACGGTTCGAGTACCTCCAGGTCGCCTTGGCCGGCCAGACGGCGGAACTCGGCTGCGCCCAACACCTCGCGGTGGCGGGCCGACATGAGGACCCGGCTGCCTCGGCGAAGCGCCTGGTCCAATTCTCCCAGGAAGGCAGTGTCAAACTCGATCTCCCCCGCTAGCAAGACCACGGGGCAGCTCGCCAGGATTCCCGGCGGCACACTGGTGAGCAGGACATCGAACGCCTCGCCGTAAGGTGTCGGCCTCAGGTAACTGAACTCGGGGTTGTTGGGAAACGGGTTGGTATGGATGTGGTCGCTGCCTGGGAATAATTGGAAGTCGAATAAATTACGGACCTCCCGGTCGCCGGCAGTGGGTTCAAGGATGCCCCACGGCTTGTCCATATAGGCATTGCAGCCGGCCAGATGGTCCAGGACTATCGCCACGGGCATATAGGGCACGCCCCGGTCGTGCTGGCGCATGAAGTCGAAGACCTCGACGGCCTTGCGGCCATGCGCCGTGAGTGCCCAGGGGGGCCTGGGACTTTTCAACGAAGCTCGCCATGCTGTTCTCGGGCGTGACCATGGCGGCCCCGGCAAACCAACCGTGCAGCCACATGCGCTGGTAGAAACTCAGCGAGTGGCCCGCATCCAGGCCGCGGGCATCACCGCCCTCCTTCCGCAACGGGCCGCTGGTGGTACAAGCTCCGGAAAACCACGGGCTCACCTGCACGGACCAGGGCTTCTGCCATTGCCGCGATGCGCCGCGAGCAAACGCCAGCTTCGACTGGGTGAAGGCAATGTTCCCGCCCACTTCCAACCCGATGCACCTTGCGCCCCATTCCCCCGCATACGCCTCGTAATGCGAATGGCCGGTCACGCTGATGACCCGTCCCACCAGATCGCGCTGCCGGCTTAGGAAGTAATCCCGCATCACGTCGTAACATTCCCTTCGGCGGGCGGGGCGCCGGTCGTAGCCGGCCAGGCCCTTCGGTTTCATCAGGTGTTTGAACGTGTCAAAGTCCTTGCCATAGACCTCGCGCCACCAGGCTTCATTCGGGGCCAAGTTGTGGAAGTAATAGCCCCACTCGCCCAATTGCACGGCGGTAAAGAGTCCCACCCGATCCATGGCGGCCAGCGACGCCTGGTTCTCGGGGCTCAAGACGGCGCGGCCGCCCTTGATTTGCATTTCGCCACCGGAATAACAAATCACCGGCCAGCCCACGGTGGCGAGGTAGTCGAAAATGGGTTTGGAGGCCGGGCCGGTGCTCGGCCCAGGATCGAAGCCGTTTCCGATCCTTCGTTCGCGCATGATGGCAACCAACTGCCGGAGTGATTCCACGTCACCCGGCGCGCCGTACATGCTAAAGACGAACTCCTGCTGGCTGGGCAGGAGGCGAACCTGCTGAGGGCCGCTGACAAGGGTCCGAAAGTCTGGAAAGCGGGAAAGTGCGCCGACCTCCGAACCGGAACACGGCGCTTCTTATTCCGGGAGCCAACCCTATGGGGGTCCAAAAACGGATGGCCTGTTCGGAAGCAATATTCGCAGTACGGCCGAATTCGAGAATTGGGCAGGCAATTGGATGAAGCAGGAAGAATCGAGGCTATGCGGAAGGCAACACGACGCGTAGAGGCCAAGGGCATGCCTGTGTCGTTACTCAGCAGATCCTGGCATGGCGCTGGGGAATGGATGGATTGACTAATGAACTCAAGGCTGAGCCTTCAGGCCGAGCAAAAATCGGCTGCTTCACGTCTGGTCAAGTTGGTCTCAGGTACACACTTTGCAGATGAACCGGATTTTCCAAGCGCCAGCCCTGTAAAGTACTTCATCCCTATGCCGCTTGGCTGGGCTGAATTGTCCGAGTTGGAGGTTTTGGCTCCCTCATTGCTCGACCTCCACGGTTGAGGCGGGGCCTTCCACGCCAAACCGGTTCACGGTTCTGAGCTCAAGCCGGTTCGAGCCTTCGTGAATGCTCCACAGAAAGCCGGACTCAGTCAATGCCCAGGCGCCGCCGTCAATCCGAGCTTCGTAACTCTTGAAATTCGGGGTCATGGTCTGGAGCGTGACTCGGACCTTGTCCTGCTCCGGGGACAGGCTCACTGCGGCCTGGTTGATCGGGAAATAGGGATCGACGGCCGGATTGGCCGGATGCATCCGGGTGTGCCAACGGGTTCCCTCGCACAGCTTGTCCTTCACGATGAACATCTTCCCGTAATCCGGCCCGGCATCCATGAGGTCGGTGTTCGGGATATAGCCGATAAAGCCGTACTTGCACAATTCATCCGCCGGAACGGTCAGGTCGCCGAAACCGGCAAAGCGCGCCAGGAAGATCGGCAGATCGGCATTCCGGTATTGCTTGCGGTCCTTGCCAACGACAAACACCAGGTTGGTGCCTTCGCGATAAAACCACTCTTGCCGGATCTCGAACCCGCTGAGCGGAATCCCGTCTTTCTCGATGTGCATGTTGGCGGTGGGGTCCATCATGACCCATTTGCGGTGCTGGTTGGACCAGATCTCGGTAGTCAGGTGCTCGGTGGACCCACCGCCGGGCGGGTCCTGGTGCCGACGCAGGGCCAGTTCCCGATCCACCCAGCCCAGGCTCGCTGCCGCCGAGGCATACAGGTGCGCATATTGGACACAGAAGAAGGGCTGCCCGTCTTCAATGCCCTTGAGGATTTCGAGCGCGCCCAGTGCCTCAGTTGATGGCCGGCCGAATTTCTTGAACTGGTGATGCACCCAGTCCAGCAACAGGATCTGCCGCTCGAACTCGTCCCTGCCCGGCGCGACGACCGCATCGAGTTTATAGCGCTCGCGCAATTCTTTGAGCTCGGGATTGGCGAACGTGTCGAACCGGAAGAGCTTTGTATATTGGCTCTCCACATAGGGCAACGCGTCGAGCTTCCGGATGGTCGCCGTTCGTCCTCCCAACTGAATCGTCGCCGGGCGGGCCTCCGACAGACCGGACGCCGTCCGGATTGGGGCGATGACGGCGCGATAAGCCGGATCCTCCAAGCTCAAGGAACGGGGCGCGTTGACCAACGCCCGGAGCACATTGGTATCCCCTCCCCATCTCCCTCCAACCATGCGCGCCCAGGTCATCCACCAGGCCCATCGGGGTTGTTCCTCCAGCACGGCCAGCGTGGGCGCCGGCCCAACTTCGGCCAGCGCCAACGGCTTGCCCGCCGCCAGTTCGAGCAGGCCCTCGTAGTAGTCCTGCTTGAAGTCGCTCCGATAGACATCCAACGCCGCCACATCAAAGTAATTGGTGCCCGGGAAATAGTGCGCGAATTGGCGCTGCGGAGTGGTGGGTCGGTCCACGCTCCAGACCCAAAGCAGGTTGTTGAGCTTGTGGTCGTTCTGGAACCGGTCGAACAACTGGCGGTAGAGCGCTATCGTGCCATTGGCGCCGGGCCGCCCACCCCACCAGAACCAGTCGCCGTTCATTTCGTGATACGGACGCCACAGCACCGGGATGTGAGCAGCCTGGAGTTCCTTGAGATACCCGGCAATGACATCCACTTGCGCGCACCACCGCTGGTGCAACTCCGTGCCGGGTGTGAGCAGGTCGTTCCATTGCTGGTCGGTGAGCTTGCCCTGGACGCTGCCCCGGAACGTCACCGGTTCGTCATCTGTAGGCCGCACGGCATGCCAGCAGAGCGTGATGATCGAGCCCTTCGCGTGCTGCCGCTTGATTTCGGCGATGATGTCGGGCCGTGCAGCGGCGGCGTCCTGGTTGCCTGGGGCGGCAAACCCAAAGTCCTGGCCAAAAACGGACGGCACTTTGCCGCAGATTTGGGCCGTGCGCAGGGTGTAAGTGTCCTTGGTATTGGGGTAATTATGCTGGCCGGTGAGTGTGTACTTGCCGGAAATGCCGTGGAGTACTTGCAGCAGGGCCTTGGCCTCCGGAGACGCATCTGCGGTCACCGGGGCCGGCGCGCTTTCCGCCGGCTCCGCTCCGAGGACAGAGAACTGCAGCAAGCTCGTGATAGCAATCGAATAGAGGAGGGGCGTGATTCTGTTCTTCATAAAGGTGCCGAGTGGACCAGACAACAGGAGCCGGCGCGGCTATTCATAGTCTGATCGATGTTCTCGGGAGTGCTTGGTTACACGGCGTAGAGTTCGGCGCGACGCCTGGGCAGATATCTGATGGAAGGAGTCGGCGGTTTCATGCGTCTATCCCCAAATCAGTCCAGCAACGCCCCCGCGGGTTTGCCCTGGTCACCCAGCGCCCGGGCGGGGCTGTCCGGGGCCAATCGGTAGTTGCGCCGGGCCGCATCCACGAACTTGGGGTCGGTTAACCCCGAGCCACGGTCGAAGCCACGCGAGAGCATGAACGCAATAAAACCGTCGGCACCAACGGCCTGCTGCCCCCAGAGAAGCACCGGGCCGCTCGGCTGGAACCAGCAGTTGCGCTCCATCATCAGCGCACTCGTCCAATCGCGCCCGTGCAGACGCAGAAGGCTATCGGTAGCGTTGCAGAAGATATTGTCGCGGACTATGACGTTTGTCGTCAGGGCCGAGTTGTCCCAGAACATCAGATGGCGCCCGTTCGGATCCGGACGTTGCCGATGTCCCCAGCCATAGCCGGCATCCACGCAGGTGCTGCGTTCGAACACGATGTTGTGCGTCCGGCCGGCAGGACCGCGGTTCCAAAACTCGAAGGAGTACTCGCTGTTCCAGATGACGTTGCGCCGGTAAGTGATGTTCTCCTGAACGTTGGTCCCGTCGCCCTGGTTGGTCAGGGCGGCATCGTAGATCTCCCAGAGCCGGCAATCCTCAACCAGGCAATCGCGGGCGTCCGACCAGAACTCGATCCCGTTGCCGTAGCGGACGGGTTTGCCGTCGGGTCGCGTCATCTGGTGGCCGCCGCCGATGAAGGAGATATCGCAGCCACGAATCGCGATATGGTGGGTGCCGCTGCCGCCGATGCCGTGAGCCGCACCGTAGCGCAAATCGAGGTTTTCGTAAGTCACATAGCCGCACCCGCTTTGATCGATGATGTGCTGCCGTAATGCCAGTTCAATACTGCGATGGCGTGTGGCCGGGTTGCCGTTCGAGCGGAGCTTCACCTGCCAGGAGTGGGCATCGTAGAAATAGTCGCCCTCGCGGCGCAGGCCGGCTTCGCTCCATTGCTTCACCCCGGTGGATGTGCCGTGGTCGAAGAGGATGTTGCCCACGTCCACCGACAAAGGGGTGGCTTGATTGCTCGTTGCCCAAACGTCTTCGCCGGCAGGTTGCCAATCCTCAGCCCGATCGGCGGCGACCGAACCTAGGAGTATAGGTTTGTCGCCTTCGCCGAAGGCACTGTAGCTGATGACCCTGCCGGCGTCACCGCTGTGCGGCACGAGTTGACCGCGCCAGGTCTGACCCCGCCGGAACAGCACCCGGTCACCAGCCGCGAGCGCTGCCCGATTCACCCTGGCGAGTGAACGCCAGGCGGTTTCCGGTTTGAGCCCATCCTGAGTATCATCGCCGCGCGTAGCGTCCACATAGAAGGCAGGGGCGGCTTGGGCACCGGCAGCCGCGGATGCCACCATCCAAGCCATCATCAGGCCCAGTCCGACAACCCACGACGATCGATTCAACATAACACGTGTTCTCACAATTCCGGCCTGCCATTGAAACCTGCACTCATTGCGCTGCCTCTCGATCCGGTTCGAGCCGTGGCCGCTTCGCTGTGGGGTGGAGCGTGCCACGGGTGGTCGGCGCTGCCGTCGCCTTTTGAGCTTCCGTCTGCGAGATCGCAGCAAAAGGTGGTTGGCCCCGCCGTAACCGCACCGACAAGGAGAAGGAGTGCGAATGCGCATCGGAGCGTCAGCATGTATAGCGGTCCAGACCCAGGCAAGCCTTGGGCTGGGCACCCGGCCGCCGGATCTGTGGATCTTCCACCACATGGGATCGGGTTGCCAACCGGGCTCGAGGCACAGCCGGCTCGTCTTTTTCGAGTTCATTTCTTTCACCTCCGTAGTGGCAGGTCGAAGCAAGCCTGGCGATTCCTTGCCAAACGTCTCCAATTGGAGACATTTCGGAGCACACCTACGCGGCGGGCATCGAGGGACTGCCGGGCCGGATTCAGTTTCGCTCCGTCTTCCCCTCGATTGGCTGTGGTTCCGTTAGATGCAGGTCGAGGACCAGGATCTCATTGGTCCCGGCCTTGAACCATGGCGCCGGGCAATAGAGCCGTTGCTGCGGGCCAACGGACCAGAATCGGCCCGGGTTGTGGCCGTTGACCCACACCACGCCCTTGTTCCATTTGGACAGGTCCAGAAACGTGTCCGCAACGCGGTCGAGGGTGAACCGCCCTTTGAAGATTCCCCCGGGGCGGCCCGCGGCGGGAGTGGTCTTGGGCACCCCCATGGCCCAATCCTCGGAGAGAGGCAATGGGAACATCTGCCAGCCCTTCACCGCGGCGCCGCCGAGCGTCACCTCGCCGTAAATCCCTTTGCGGTCTGAGTCCATCCCGATGGTGAAGTTAATATGGCCCATCGCCTCGACCAGGATCTCCAGCGTTGCTTCCTTGCCGCACGCGGGCAGTTCGATCTCGCGCTGGCCCAGCCGGCGGTCCAGCGTTCTCACCAAGGAGCCGTCCACGAACACCTGTCCGTAATCACGCAGGTTGGCGAAGGCCAGCTTTCGCTTCTGGCCCGCGGGAATCTTCGTCCGATAAACCATCATGCCCTGGTTCTGCCCAATCGACTCAAAGAACGCGGGAACTTCGACTTCCTTGGGCGCGGGCAACTGCTCCCATAGTCCGGACCAACGTTCCAAAGTGATTTCGGGAATCGCCATCGCGGGAACCGGCGCCGGGACCTCCGGCAAGGCTTGGCCTGGCGGCAGGTACGCGGCAAGCTGTTTGCGCAGCGCGTGATAAGCCGGCGTCGGTCCGCCCTGCTCGTTTATGGGAGAGCCGTAGTCATAGCTGGTCACATCCGGCTCGTAGCCCGCGCCCCCGTTGTTCGCCCCGGCGGTGAACCCGAAGTTGCTCCCGCCGTGGACCATGTAGAGGTTGAACGACTTCTTCTTCTCCATGTAAAACGTCACCAGGCTGCTGATGTCGCTCGCCGACCAGTTGCGCTCGCCCCAATGGCGCAGCCAGCCTGGATAGGTCTCCGACGAAAAGACCGGAACGCCGGGATTCATTTTCCGCGCGATAGCCCAGTGATTCTCGTTTTCGCCGCTGTCCAACCCAACCGCCACACCGGGCAACGTCACACCCTTGAGAAACGCTTCGCTGGCGCCGTCAGAAGTATAGAACGGCCCCGGGACACCAGCCTGCACCCATAGCTCGCGCAGCCAGACGAGGTAATCATGGTCACGCCGCGGATAGCTCCCATATTCATTCTCGATCTGGATCATCAGGATGGGGCCGCCGTTTTCCGCCAGTTGCGGGCGCACGACCTTGGCCAGCGCCTGCAAATAGTGCTCCACGGCTTTGACGTAATGCGCGTCCGCCAGCGTGCGCAGTTTCAGCTCGGGGTAGCGCAGCAGATACGTTGGGATGCCGCCAAAGTCCCACTCCCCACAGCAGTACGGACCAGGGCGCAGGAGCACCCAGAGACCCTCCTCGCGCGCAAGGCGCAGAAATCTCCCGATGTCGCGCGGGGCGCTGCTGAAATCGTAGCAGCCTTCCTCGGATTCGTGAACGTTCCAAAACACGTAAATCGCGACAGTATTCAACCCCATCGCCTTCGCCATTTGGAGGCGATGACGCCAGTATTCCGGCGGAATCCGGTCCGGGTGCATCTCGCCCGACCGCATTTGAAACGGCCGTCCGTCGAGCAGAAACTCGGAGTTGTCCGGCCCGCCGAACGAGAATTGGTGTGCCGTTGGCGCGCCATTCCCCGCGTGCGCCTCCACCAGCAGGCACATCGCGCAGCCCACTATCACTCTTTTCCACATAGGTCCGGTTTCCGGCTTATCCAGCCAGCAACTGGATTCTGCATCGGACCCGAGGCAGGTCAAGCCAGGACATCCACTTCGTTTTCAGCATGTATGGCGCTCCCTTCGGAGGCGTGACACACCTGACGCAGTCGAGGTGGAATTGGGCCCCGGCGCCGTCGAGTTCGTCGAGTTGACGCCGGCCAGGGAGTGAGGGGGAAGATCACGGCACTTGCGAGATGCCACGCCCCGGAAATATCATGCTTTCTGCATGAACCGACGAGCCTTTATTGCCAAGGTCGGCCAGGGGGCCTTGGGCATCTCAGCAGCGAGTGCCGTCCTGGCGGAGCGTCCCGGTTCGGCGGCGGCGCCAATGCCCCCGCCGAAGAACTGGATCTGGACCGGCGGCGGCGAGAACCTCGAACCGGATGAGCAGAAGAAGAGGTTCGAGAAATTCCGCGAGGCGGAGATCCACGCGGTACTGTTCAGCGGGTTCAATGCCGACGTGCTGGCCCGCGCCAAGGCGCAGGGATTGGAAACCCACGCCTGGACTTGGGCTTTGTGCCGCAGTGACAAAGAACTCCTCGAAAACCACCCGGAGTGGTATGATGTCAGCCGACGAGGCGATTCGGCGGCCGGCAAGCCGCCCTACATCAATTATTACCATTTCCTCTGCCCTTCACGCCACGAGGTGCGTGAATATCTGGCGCGGATCGTAGCGGACCTGGGCGACACCGCCAACCTGGACGGCATTCACCTGGACTACATTCGGTATCCCGACGTCATCCTGCCGGTGGCATTGTGGAAGAAGTATAATCTCATTCAGAACGAGGAACTGCCCGAGTTCGATTTCTGTTATTGCGAGGTCTGCCGTAGCGCATTCAAGCAGCAGACCGGGGAAGACCCGCTCAAATTGCCGGACCCGTCCGCCAACCTAGCCTGGCGACGGTACCGCTACGATAGCGTGACGGAGCTAGTAAATCACTTGGCCAAAGTGGCCCACGGAAAAGGAAAACAGATCACGGCCGCGGTTTTCCCCACCCCCAAACTCGCCAAGAAGTTAGTGCGGCAGGATTGGGTTCGCTGGAACTTGGACGCTGTCTTGCCCATGACCTACCACAGCTTTTACAACGAGAAGCCCGAGTGGATCGAGCGCGCGGTCCAGGAGGGCGTCGCCGCGCTGCCGGCCAATCGTCCTGTGTATGCGGGGCTCTACCTGCCCGACCTCAAGGGTGAGGA
>Ga0187857_10002965_pt1 | contig 14365 bp, 13 predicted proteins | sample June2016WEW_8_10_FD_132984 | JGI IMG/M metagenome (GOLD analysis project Ga0187857, IMG submission 132984) | Peatland microbial communities from SPRUCE experiment site at the Marcell Experimental Forest, Minnesota, USA - June2016WEW_8_100 | ecosystem: Environmental > Terrestrial > Soil >...
CAGCGCCGCCAGCCTTGCGAGCAGGTTCCGGCCGTCGAAGCTCGTCGGATCGCTGGCCGCCGCGACGACCGCCAGGACCGTCTTACCCGTCTTCGCCGCATCGGCCGCCGCTGCGTCTGATGCGGCCGCGAGGTAGCCCAGGGCGCTCGCGCCGCCGGAGCATCCGGTGAGGGTCGAGGGATCGTAGCCCGCCGCGGCCGTCCCGATCACGAAGTCGGCGGTCTCGCCGATGGAGTCATCGATTGAGCCGTCTCCCTTCTGAGCCGCGAGCAGATAGCCCAGTGCCTCGGTCGCCCGATCGGCATCGGTCGGCGCCGTTTCCGGGTGTGCTGAGGGCGTGACGGCAAGAAGGCCAGGCGGCAGGGCGAGGAGAGTCGCCAGCATCGCGCCGGCGACAACCAGTTTTCGCATCGTTCCTCCGGCGGCAACCCCCGCCCGCCGGAGGGACCTCGCCGCCGGAGGCCTCCCATCCGATCCGCGCAGGTGGGTGACTTGCGCCGTCCGGTCAGGTCTCCTGGCTCGCGAATCTTGGCTGCTGGCCGCCTTCCCGGGCTCTCCGGCCCCGTGGCATTTGGCCAGCCGCTCCTCGCTCACAGTTGCGCGACAGCGCCGGATTCACACCGGCTTCCCTGGTACGAGCGGCTCTATTCGATATGGCATTGGGAGGTTACAGCGCCCAGAGCAGCCGCGCCAGCCGCAATTGCTCCCACCGTTCGGCCGTGCAGCCTTCCGACCGGTGTCGGAGTTACAGTGGCCTCCTGCGCAGCAAGAGGAGGCAGGGCATGGGCTCCGTTCGGTTCGGCCTGTTCGTACCCCAGGGCTGGATCCTGGACCTGGCCGATATCGAAGATCCGATCGAGCAGTATGAGACGATGAGTCGCGTCGCCAGGACGGCCGAACGCCTAGGCTTCGACTCGATCTGGCTCTTCGACCACTTCCATACTTACCACAGGCCGGTGCTCGAGACGACGTTCGAGTGCTGGACGTCGACGGCGGCCCTCGCCCGCGACACCACTCGCATCCGGCTCGGTCAGATGGTCACCTGCAACGGCTACCGCAACCCCGCCTTGCTGGCCAAGATGGCCTCGACCGTGGACGTGCTCAGCCACGGCCGGCTCGACTTCGGCATCGGCGCCGGCTGGTACGAGCACGAGTACATGGCCTACGGCTACCAGTATCCGTCGACAGCCGATCGACTCCGCATGCTGCGCGAGGCGTTGCAGGTGATACATGCGATGTGGGCGTCGCCGTACGCGTCCTTCGAGGGCGCCTTCTACAGGATCTCGGGTGCCATCAACGAGCCGAAGGGCGTCCAGAAGCCCCACCCGCCGATCTGGGTCGGCGGCAGCGGCGAGAAGGTGACGCTCAGGCTGGCAGCCCAGTACGGCGACGCCACGAACTTCGGCGGTCACCTCGACGACATGGCGTGGTACGCCCACAAGCTCGAGGTGATCCGGGCCCACTGCGAAGAGTTCGGGCGCAACGCGGACTCGTTGATCCGGTCCACGAACGTCGAAACCACTCTCCTGCGGCCGGGCGACGATCCGGTTGCCCTCACTGGGCGATATCGCCGCGGCCAGTCGCTCGCGGAGTACAGGAGCCACGCCGTGGTCGGTGGTCCGCAGGAGGTCATCGACACCTACGGCCGCCTGATCGACGCCGGGATGGACTACCTCATCGTCTCCGACGTACCGGGCCTGGCCACGACCGACGTCCTGGAATACCTGGGGTCCGATGTCCTGTCGGCCTTCCGGTAGGCCACGCCGATTAGAGCGAGGCGCGCAGGATGGCGACGATCTCACCGTCGGTGAGGACGACCGGATTCGTCTTCATGCTGCTGCCACGGGCATCGGCGACGAGGGCCGGAATGGCACGCTCACCGACGCCGAAGGCGGCAAGACGCGGGATCTTCAGTGTGGCCCTCAGCGACTCCAGGGCTTCGACCAGGGCCGATCGCGCCATCGCAGCGAGCGCCATGGGGCGACCGGCGAGAAGCCTTCCCGCCTCCGCGTAGCGGTCCAGCGCCGGGCTCCGAGGATCGCGCGCCTCGAGAGCCGCGATGTTGATGCGCGTGGTTGCCGCGAGTGTCGCGCCGCAGGCGACGCCGTGGGGGATCGGGAACTGCGCACCCAGGGGCGAGGCGAGGCCGTGGACGGCGCCCAGCCCGGCCTGGGCAAGGCAAATGCCCGAACAAAGCGCCGCATAAGCCATCCGTTCCCGGGCAGACGCCGCGACGAATCCCGGACCTGACGCGCCTCGACCGGCGCAAGCCTCTTCATACCACGCCCGCAGACCGTCCTGCACGGCCGCGAGGCCCGAAAGCGCCAGGGCGTCTGTGAACGGGTTCGCCCGAGTTGAGACGTAGGACTCGAGCAGCTGCGTCAGCGCGTCCATGCCGTTGCCGGCTATCAGCTCCGGCGGACAGCCGGCCAGCAGATCCGCATCCACGATGGCCACGCGCGCCACCAGCGTCTCGTCGCGGAACGATTTCTTGAAACCGCCGGGCCCACGCACGCTCAGAACCGCGTTCTTGGTCGCCTCGCTGCCCGTGCCAGCGGTGGTCGGTACGGCGATGAACGGCACCGACGGACCTCGGTACGGCAGCTCCGGTCCGATGCCCTCGAGGTGGTCCATGACGGAGTCGCCCGGGATCAGGAGGCCGGCGACTGCCTTGGCCGTGTCCAGGACACTGCCGCCGCCGATCCCAACGACAACGTCGATCGGGCCGGAGCCGGGGCGAGGGCCAGGGCCGGGGCCACGGCCGCGCTGGCGAGCCACGATCCCATCCACGACGGTCGGCGAGGGCTCGTCCGAAACCGATTCGAGCGCGACCGCCACTCTGGCCGATTCGAGGCCGCGGCTCAGTCGAGCCCAGTCCGCCGACCCGGTGAAGCCCGGCCCTCGGACGACGACCAGCGCGTTCGACCCGAACTCCCGGACGACGGCCGGCAGCTCCGCGGATCGACCGGCGCCGAACAGGATCCGCGGCAAGCGTGAGATCGAGAACGCCTGCCGGACCGCCGGCGCCGTTCCGCTCACTCCCGCGCTCCCTCGTTCGCCGGGCACCTTCCGTCCTTTGGATTCCATTTCCGCCGCCTTATCGGTCCTGTGCGGAAGCTGGATAGAGCCCGTCGTAGCGGACTCCCTGGCGCGGCTCGGCCATCCAGTCGGCCACTTTGTCGCGCCAGGCAAGGTAGTGTGCCGTGTCCTTGTGGGCCCTTGCCGAAGCCTCGTCCCGGTAGGCTTCGTAGGCTATGAAACGGGTCGGATCATCGACCGACTGGAGGATGTCGAAGCGGAGATTGCCCGGCTCCCGAACCGAGTTCTCGTGGTTCTCCCGAGTCGACTCGACAAAATCCGCAACGTGCTCCGGCTTCACGTGGATGAAGACGACGGTGACGTACATGGATCCTCCCGTATGAAGGCTCGCCGCGATGCAACCGCGCTCGATCGGATCCGATGATCGAGCATCCGTTCGGAAGATGGTGCTGCGGCCTCATGTTGCCAGCGGCGCGGGAGATTGTAAGGCGGCGCTGCGTGACCGGCGGCGCGGGAGGACCGGACAGCCGCGCTACGGGGTCAGCGGCGCAGGCGGGGTGGGCAGCGCCGAACTGGATTGCCCGGTCCAGACGATCTCGGTCACCAGGTAGAAAGCGGCGGGCGGGCAGGGCGCCCCGGTGCAATCGACCAGGGACTTCGAGACGGTGACGCTGGCCACCACCAGCTCGCCGATTTGCGCCTCAGATAGAGCTATCGTGGTGCCCACCTTCACGCCGTCCACGGTCCAGTAGCCGCAGCTCGGCGGAACTACATTGGCGGGGCTGGGGACGGCGCAGCTCGTGTCGCGGCCGAGCCGGCCGCCGAGGAGGAACGGCGGGCTTCCGAGCACGACCGAACCCGACGGCGTCAGGTCCGCGGCGCGCAAGACCTTCTTGCCGTCGATGGCGGTCGGAACGCCGTCCGCCGAGCCCGACCCGATCCCTCCGGCTGACGGCGGGGGCACGATCGACGGCGGCGGGCCGATCGTCTCAGAGGCGAGGGGGCCCGTGCCGGTGGTGGAGACCGGGTTGGTGACTTCCGGAGTCGGCGTCGGCGAGACGGGCGGCGTCGAAGCGATCGCGCCCTCGCTTGAGCGCCACACGACAGATTCGACGACGATCTCAGTCTCGCATTGGGGCCTCACATCGATCGGGCACTGCGCCGCCAGCGGGTCGTTGACGTGGACTCGCGCGACGACGACCTCATTGTTGGGCTCGTCGAAGTTGCTCATCGGAGCGACCGCCAGCCCATCGATAGATAGCCAGTAGCAGTACGGGATCAGCTGCTGTTCGGCCTCTGACTGGCCGAGCGGGGCCGGACAGGGCGGCATGACCTCGGGCTTCGTCACGCGCCCGCCCAGGAGGAAGCTGCCCTCAATGCTCGCGAACGAGCTCTGGTCGGCCGCGCGGTAGACGCGCTCGCCATCGAACTGGATCGGCATGCCGTTTGAGCCGAAGGTGACGCCGCTCGCCTCGAAAGCCGGCGCCACCGGTGCGGCGCCCGGCATCAGCAACGGCGCGCCCACAAGCGCGACCAGCACGACCGCAACGATCCCCAGCGGAAGCGCCACCAGGCGCGGCCATCCTCGGCGGATTCGCGCGTTCTCGGCGGCGTCGCGCGCCCCAAGCCGAAGTTCTGGGTAGTCGTTCTCCGCGCGACCAAGCTCGGCAGCGAAGCGGCGGGCCAGCCGCTCTTCCACGCCGTCCTCGGCTGCGCCGCCGGCCGATTCAATCTTCATCGAGGCACTCCCGCAGTCGAGCAAGGCCCGTCTTCAGCCGAGCCTTCGCCGTGTTCTCCGTGATGCCGAGGGCTTCCGCCGTCTCGAGCACGGAAAGACCAACCATGTGGTGGAGAACCACGGCGGCCCGGATCGGCCGGGAAAGCCGTCCGAGCGCTTCGTCCAGCTCGAGCGACGCGGACGTCTCCGGGCCGCCGATCGGCAGCTCGTGGATCGTCGGCTCGAGCCGGAGCGTTCGGCGCAGCCGCCGCACGACCCGCAGCGCCTCGCGCGTCTCGACGGTCAGGAGCCACGCCCGAATGGCCCGTGGCTCCCGGATCGCCGGGCCCGCCCGGAGCGCCCGCTCGAAGGCGATCTGGACCAGGTCCTCCGCCTCGGCATCGTTCCGGGTGATCGCCCGGGCTGCGGCGAGAAGCAGGGGTCCGTGGTGGTGCAGCGTAGCCACCCACTCCGGGCCGGGCGCCACAACCCGAACCGGAGTTCGAGTGGGCTCGCTTCGTTCGTCCTTGTCGAGCGTTGCCGTCATGTCCCTCACATCACTAAGAGGCACGGGCAGCCGCAAATGGGTAACCCCCACCTTCGAGAATAGCGAGTCGCCGGGCGGGTCGGCTACTGCCGCGCCCGCGCTCCGTCCAGCGTGAGCTCGAACCAGACTGCCCGTTCCGGATCGAGCAGGTTCTCGACGATCCGACGAATCGACTCGCGGTATGCAGGCCAGATGACGAGTTCGAACGCCCGGTCCGGCGAGACCCAGCGAATCGACTCGTGCTCGTGCGACATGACCGGCTCCGCCCCGGCCACGAGTCGGACCGCAAAGACGGCGCTGCTCAGGACCGCGTCGACCGACGGCTCGTGGAACTGGTTGACCTGATCGAGGTCGTAGAAGCCCTCGATCTGGCCCGGCCCGAATCCGGTTTCCTCTCGCAATTCGCGAAGCGCGCCGGCCGTAACTGACTCGCCCGGCTCCAACGAACCGGATACGCACTGCCACAGCCCGGGAAGGATCCGGCCCCTCGACCGCCGCATGAGGAGGAATTCCAGGGTCGAAACGAACGCAGAAGGGCTCGGTTTCGACGAGCCCCCTCGCCCGGGAGCGTCGCCCCCCGAGCGAAACGACCAGACGTCGACGAGGTCCGGCCTGAAGGGGCTCACAATCTCACTCCAGCTCCGACGGAATCCTCAGCTGCGCTCGAAGCGCTCGACCGGCAGGACGAAGACCACGGCGCCCCCCACTTCCACCTCGAGCGGATACGGCATGAAGAACTCGCCCGGCTCCATGATCGGCGGGATCGGGCTTAAGGTCTGCGTCCTGGAGTGGCAGTTCTCACGGACCAGAGCCACCACCTCATCGACCTGTGCGTCGTCAACGCCCAGGAGGATGGTCGCGTTGGACTGCTTCAGGAACCCGCCGGAGCTGTGCAGCCACGTCGCCCGGTACTCATGGGCGAGCAGGGCGTCGATCAGGACGCGAGAGTCCTCGTTGTGGACAATGGCAACGACGAGCTTCACGACCCCGAGTATAGGCGGACCCCGGCTGCCGCTGAACGGTCGGTCAGCCGACCGAGCCGGGAGGCTGGCCGTCTGGCGGCGAGCCTGGCCAGAGAGCAAGGCGACACCGAAAGATCGCGGTCGAGGTATGGCGATCTTGGGTGTGGCGGTCGGGGATCGCGGTCGCGGGAGCCGAGCCGTACAATCTCGACGGTGCTTCCGTCTGCGCGCACGGGAGGGAATGGTGTCGGGCGAACAACCGCTTCAGGGACGGACCGATAGGCAGCTCTTCGCTGCGGCCGCAGCGGCCGCAGCCCGCGGAGACGACCTCGACGACGAGCTGGCCGAACTGCTCGGGCTCGCCGCCGAATACCTGGGAGCGAGTCGCGGTGCCGTCTACATCGCCGATCCGGACCACGATGAGCTCGAACTGGCCGTGACACACGGCATCGACGCCGAAACGGCCTCAGCCACCGCCTCGGTCGAATCCCTATCCACGAGCAAGGATCCGGTCGCCGAGGTAGCTCGAACGCGGCACCCACTCGAGCTCGCCGACGCGGCGCGCGTGGCCGTCCTGCGGGGCGCGGCAACGGCCCTGGTGGTGCCCCTGGTCGTCCGGCGGGACGGCATCGAGATATCACTCGGCGCGATGGGCCTGGGCTTTGCCGGGTCCGGGCCGGCGCACCAGGCGCTGACGGCGGCGGAGCCGCTGGCCGATCTGGCAGCAGTAGCGATCGAGCGCGCCCTGGCGGCGTCGGTCGGTTCCGAGCGCGCGGACTGGTTCGATCGGCTCGCTCACACAGACCCGTTGACTGGCCTCGCAAACCGCCGCACCCTGGACCGCGCGCTCGAACTTGAGCTGGCCCGAGCCGCTCGACAGGGCGCGCCGTTGAGCGTCACCATTCTCGAGATCGATCGCTTTGCCGATATTCAGCGAATCGGGGGCAACGCCGCCGGCGACGAAGCTCTCCGTCGAGTGGCCCAGGTGATGGCCGAGTCCGTGCGGCTCGTGGATACGATCGCTCGCTTCGGCAACGACCAGTTCGGCCTCATCGCACCCGGCCCCGACGGGCTGGTCGTCGCGGAACGGCTGGTTCACGCCATCGGGGCCCTGCCGGCGGTCGGCGGCACGGCCACGTCCGTGTCGGCCGGGCTTGCCAGCTTCCCGCCGGATGGCCGCACTTCGGACGAGTTGCTGGCGGTCGCCGAGAAGAATGTGGGCGCGGCGCGCCGGGCCGGTGGCAACCGGGTCGCAGCTCAGCCGGCACCGGTCGGGTAGGCCAGGGCGAGACGCCCGGCCGGGACCCCGGGCTGTGCTGGTGCGCCGCGGCGCACCTCAGAGTGAGAAGGTGCCGCTGACGACCGCCGGAAGCGTCGGCTGGATGACGTTCCCGTTCGGCTCCCTGGAAACGAACAGCCGCAAGCTCGACGAAGTGGGAACGTTGTCGACTTCCAGGTAGCCGGTTCCCGAGTCGTCAACTGTGAACGAACCTGCCCTGATCGGGTTGCCGGCATCGCTGCTGAGCCAGACCACGTAGACCTGATCGCCCGTTGTCGGCGTCAGACCGTACAGCCTCACGATGATGTGACCGGTGGGCCGAAGCGCGGCCAGCCCGCTCGCCCCGGATCCGTCCGTGGCCGACATGACCGCCGTCCGCGTGTCCGGTTGAGTCAACACGTAGTTGAAGCTGGCGTCTACTTGAGTGGCCTTCTGGGCCCTGGCGAGGTCACCCTGGAGAACCAGCGCATAGCCGGCGAGAGCAATGACGGCCACCACGGCCGCGACCCGCATCGTCCAGGCGACCACCCGGCGTCGGCGAGAGAAGCGGGCGGCGGCAAGCGAGATAGGCTCCGTCCCGGACGGGGTACCCTGACGGCGGTCAGGGCGACCGGGGCCGGAGCTGGTTCCGTCGCCTGCTCGGCGACTGCGCGACGGGCGACCAGGTCCGCCTGCGCCGCGGCCATCACCGACTCGCGCAGCCAGGCCGGCGGCTCGATCGGCTGGAGAGAGCCGGCGAGGTACGGCAGAACGCCGCCGAGTTCCTCGATCTCCGGGTGCGACCCAGGGCAGCTTTCCAGGTGATCGCTGACGGCGATCATCTCGTCGAGGTCGAGCGCGCCAAGCACGAAGCCCGAGGCAACGTCGCGCACGTGTTCGCAGGTCATGGCCATGTCAGGCCAATCCTCTCTTGCCGTTGGCAGACGGCGCGAGGGCGCCTCTGCTCGCATCGTCACGGCCGACGAGTTGCTCACGCAACGCCACGAGGCCGAGCCGCATGCGACTCTTGACCGTGCCGAGCGGGGCGCGTGTCCGGTCCGCGATCTCTCGCTGAGTCAGGCCGTCGAAATAGGCGAGCTCGATGACCTCGCGCTGGGCGGGAGGCAGGCCGGTGAGCGCGCCGCGCACCTGCTCGGCATCCAGGCGGCCGGCGACTTCGGGCCAGATGTCGGGAAGCGTCAGGGCCGCCGGCAGGGTCTCCTCCGTTTCGTCGGCGAGGGCCAACCCGGCATGCTGGCGGCGCACGGCGTCGATTGCACGGTGACGGACGATGGCCAGCAGCCATCCCCGGACGCTTCCCTTGGCTTCGGCATAGCGGCCGGCGTTCCGCCACAGGCCCAGGAACGAGTCCTGGACCACGTCTTCGGCCAGCCCGGTCTCCGTGGTGATCCGCAGAGCAAGGGCATACGCCATCGCGTGATAGCGGTCGTACAGCATTTCCAGTCCGCCGATCTCCCCGGCGGCCACCTGGCGCATCAGTTCGGCCTCCGCTTGACCTTCCGACAAGCCGTCGGGAGCGACTTCAGGCTGGGGCGCTGCCACTGAGTCCCTCATTGCATCATTCGCAGCGAGATAGGTTCCGGTTCACTCAACCCACCGACAGAGTTCCCGGTGAACCGCCCCGTCCCGCCCGGAGCCGGCCCAGGGCGAACCGGCCGACACGATACCCGACCTCCGCCGGCCGAGATCTTCCCGCCCGCCGGAGGCTGCGGCCGAGGCGTGTCCGACTCCTCGGCCGCATCAAGCATCGGCCCGGGGTCGCGCCGGCAGCCGCCGTGGAGTCGCATCGGTCGAGTCTAGCCGAGCCGACCCGATGCAGGGCGCCGGGTGACTGCATTCGCCCTGGCGTGGCCCCCACGCCACCGCCAGCGAGATTCGGCCGCCCGGCCGCCTGCCTACGGGTAGAGGCGGACCCGACGGTACGGCTCTCGGCCGCGAGAACGAGACACGAGGTTGGCCCGTTCGGCCATCTGGTGCTGGAGGCGCCTGATGTAGGCGTTCTGCGGCGACAGCTCGACCGGCTCGGTCTCACGGATGACAACGCCGATCGCCTCTTCGGCTTCGCGCAGGGCGGCCTCGCGAGGGTCGATCTCGAGGGAGAAGATCGAGGTCAGGCTGGCCTCCATCTGGACGATGGTGTTGCTCTTGAGAACGTAGATCGGCAGCGCCCGATCCTCCGCCTCGCGGAGCGCGGCCGTCTTCTGCCGGTACTCGCTCTTGAGCGTCATCACGACATCTGCCTCGTCCGGATCCCGGGCCAGGATGACGGGCAGCTGCAGTTCCTTGATTGCCTGCTCCAGGCGTTTGCGACTGATTCCGTGCGGCAGAACGCGCAGCGTGGGCAGGATCGAGCTGGCATCCCGTACGCGGAGGACGGGCCCGTCGTCGCCGCGTTCGGAGCCGTCGGTCGCCGCCCGCAGCCTGACCACGTCTGCCAGCGCCTCGTCATCCTCATCGAGCTCATCCTCGATGTCCTCACGCTCGACTTCTGGCTCCGCAGCCGAGAGGCCGGCCGGGACGCCCCGAACGGCGGCCGCGCCATGGGCGCCGCCCGGGCTCGCCGGCGCCGCTCCCGATTCGTCCTCCTCTTCGACCGCGTCCGCACGGTAGGCGTTCAGGGCGCGGGTCGCCCCCTGGGCCCACGATCTCTGCCTCTCCAGCTCTCTGATCTCGCGGGCGCGAGGCTCGAGGGCCGGCGCCGCTCCGCGCTCGACGGGGCCGCGATCCGCCACTTCGTCGACCCGAAGCGGTCCGCCCGTGCCGGCGTCCCACCCGATCTCTGATCCGCTGCTCTCCGCCGACGGTCGCTCGCGGCCGCCGGGCGGCAGTGCGAACCGCTCGCCGGGGAGCATCCGTGCGGGCGCACCCGGTCCGCCGCCGGGCCAGCCCGGGCTGGGTGCTCCGGCCCCGCCGGCCCCAGTGCCACTTCCTCCGGAACCGCCGTTGCCCACGTCGCCGCGGCTCCGGCGGGCGCCCTCGTGGGTCTCCCGCGTGCCGCGGGCTGGGGTCCGCCAGCCCCCGCCGGCGCCGGGGCGGTACCCCGGCCGGACGCCGCCTCGATCCGCCGCGCGCCAGTCCGAAGGTTGGCGGTAGGAGCCCCAACCGCGCCAGCCGGGCTCGGTCCGCCAGCCGGGGCCGGCGCCAACCAGCCCGGCGAAGCGGTCGCTTCCGAACCGGTCGCTGGTCATCGCCTCGCGCGGCGATGGCTTGGGCCGAGACTGCGAGCGATGGACACCGCCGTCGTCGCGCCAGCGCAGCTCGGCCGACACCGGATCGCCACGCAGCATCGCATCGACCGTCTCGGCCACGTCGGCATGGACGGTGACCTTCTCCCGATCAAGGATTTCGACTATGACGTCGAAGGTGGGTGGTGCCTTGCGCTCGAGGACGCTCTTCTGTGAGCGGCGGCGGCGCGCCTCCTCGTCGCCCAGAGTGACCGTCTGGATGCCGCCGATCAGGTCGGTCAGGGTTGGGTTGAGCATGAGGTTGTCGAGGTTGTTGCCGTGCGCGGTGCCGATGAGCTGGACGCCGCGTTCGGCGATGGTTCGGGCCGCCTGGGCCTCGAGTTCCGTGCCGATCTCGTCGATGACGATGACCTCGGGCATGTGGTTCTCCACGGCCTCGATCATGACCTCGTGCTGGAGCGAGGGCGTTCGAACCTGCATTCGGCGAGCTCGACCGATCGCCGGGTGCGGGATGTCACCGTCGCCGGCGATCTCGTTCGAGGTATCGACCACGACCACGCGCTTGCCCTGGTCGTCCGCCAGGACGCGGGCGGCCTCGCGGAGCATGGTCGTCTTGCCGATGCCAGGCCGGCCCATGATCAGGATCGACTTACCCGACTCCACGAAGTCGTTGATGATCTCGATCGTGCCGTAGACAGCGCGGCCAATCCGGCAGGTCAGCCCGACGATCTTGCCGGTCCGGTTGCGGATGGCGCTGATGCGGTGGAGAGTCCGCTCGATGCCTGCCCGATTGTCGTCGCCGAAGGTTCCGATGTGGTCGACCACGTACTCGATGTCTGGCTCGCCGATCTCGCGTTCGAGAAGCGTCACCTCATCATCGATGAACCGGGCTTCCGGCCGGCGGCCGAGGTCCATCACGATCTCGATCAGCTGCGTCGGGTCGGTCAGCGCATGAACGGCCGCGAGGATGTCTGGTGGCAGTGCGCTGAGCAGCAAACCAAGGTCGTCGATCGACTCGCCTCGGCGGTGCGTCGTGCCCTGATCAGTCACGTCTTCTCCTGCCAGGTGAAATCAGCGTGTTGCCGGCACGAGGGCCGGTTCGGCCACCCGGACGACCGCCTCCTTCATCAGGAGGGTCACGGTGTCCAGGCTGGCGAAACCGCCGTCCATGAGCCGGCGATCGATTGGCGATTCGTAGGTTCGGACCGGCGACAGGATCCCGTTGTCCGGGCAACTGCCGCCCTTGCCGAGGCGCGCTGCGAGCAGCCCGAGGCCGAAGCTCACCAGCTCGGCCACGTCGGTCTCAGGTCGGGCCATGATCTTCAGGTAATGCGGCTGCTCCTCTCGGGCGACGCCCAGCTGCACCAGGGCGCCGAGGTCACCGGCGCCCTGGGACCTGACCTGGACGTAGGACTCCATCTCGGCGAAGCGCAGGATGGGCGCCAGGCTGGAGCGCGGCACGCGCGAGTTCGAACCCTGGCGTTCCCAGTCGTGCAGGCGGTACGACTCGAGGCGGACGACGGGCTGGGGCGTCACGGCCGCGTAGAGACGGGCCAGCGGCAAGGCGTCGAGCGGCTGGCAGGGCCGGATCCCGGCAGCCCGGGTCTGCTCATCCGACCACGCCTGAGGCAGCGGCTTGTCGGTGCCTCGGAAGAACAGCCACTCCTGGCCGTAGCGGGCGAAGCCAGCCTGCATGAAGAGCTCGGGATTGCCCTGGCCGTCGGAACAGGCGACGTGGAAACGGACGGCGCCGCGCTTGGCGCCGTCGCGAAGGAGGTGCTGGACGAGGCGGAACCGCGTGTCGCCGGAGTCGCCCGAGCCGATGGCATCCAGCTCCACGATCGTCCATTCGTCGCGGGAGGCATCGCGCTCCACTCGAAGCAGGCCGGAGATGCGGCGCTCATCCTCGTAGACGAAGAGCAGGTCGTTCGGACGGAAGGCGCCGAGCGGCAACCGGAAGAGGCTGAAGACGCCGATCCGCGGCCCGCTCACCGGCAGTCCCAGCGAGCGCGCATCGACGTGTTGCTGCTGGGAGAGCCTGGAGAGCTCCCCGAGCGCGGCCAGATCGGTCAGCCGGGCGAGGCGGACTCGGCCGCTCACCTGGCCTGCCCCAGCGCCCACGGCCCGGTCCCTTCCGCGGTCGTTCCCTCACGCGGCTCGGCGAACTCGGCGGCCATCGCGGCCACGAGGCGATGAATGCGGGTTTCGCCGGCCAGCTCCGGGTGAAAGGAGATGGCGATGACATTCCGCTGCCTCACCGCCACGACACGCCGGTCGGGCAGCCTGGCCAGAACCTCGACCCCGGGTCCCACGCGCTCGATTATGGGGGCTCTAATGAATATCGCCCGGACCGGTCGATCCCCCAGGATCGGCATCGGCAGCATGGTCTCGAACGAATCGAGCTGGCGCCCGAAGGCGTTTCGCTCGACGGTCACGTCGAGCATCGGGAAGACGGGCTCGTCCCCCCCGGCGATCTCCGTGGCGACGACGATCATCCCGGCGCACGTGCCCAGGATCGGGGCGCCCGAACGGGCCAGGGCCATGACCGGTTCCCGCAGGTTCCACCGGGCGACCAGCTTGCGCATGGTCGTGCTCTCACCACCCGGCAGGATCAGGCCGGAGAGACCTTCGAGATCCTCTGGCAGGCGGACCGCTACCGGTTCGACACCGATCGACCTGAGGATCTGGATATGCTCGATGACGGCGCCGTGAAGCGCCAGCACGCCGATCTTCACTACGCGCTCCGGGTTCGCACCGGTACGGTTCGACCGTGCGTCCCGCTACGCCGGGCTACCAGCCCCGGATTGCCAGCCGATCAGCCTCCGGGACCGTGGCCGCTGCGATGCCGCGCATCGGGCTGCCCAGCCCCTTCGAAACCTCGGCGATGATCTTGGGGTTATCGAAGTGGAGCGTGGCCTGGACGATCGCCTCGGCCGTCCTGGCGGGGTTCTCGCTCTTGAAGATGCCCGATCCCACGAAGACGCCCTCGGCCCCGAGTTGCATGGCCAGGGCCGCGTCGGCGGGAATGGCGATGCCGCCGGCCACGAAGTTGACGACCGGCAGCCTGCCTTCCGCCGCAACCTGCCTGACCAGGTCATAGGGAGCCTCGAGCTCCTTGGCCGCTACGAAGAGCTCGTCCTCGCGCATCGACCCGAGCCGGCGAATCTCCGCCATCAATGTACGGATGTGGCGAACCGCCTCGACGATGTCGCCGGTTCCGGCCTCGCCCTTCGTCCTAATCATGGCTGCGCCCTCGTTGATGCGCCGGAGCGCCTCGCCGAGGTTCCGGCAGCCGCAGACGAACGGCACCCTGAAGGCGTGCTTGTCGATGTGGTTCGTCTCGTCGGCGGGGGTGAGCACCTCCGACTCGTCGATGTAGTCCACGCCGAGCGCCTCGAGGACCTGGGCCTCGACGAAGTGTCCGATCCGTGCCTTGGCCATGACCGGGATGCTGACCGCTGCCATGATCGATTCAATCATCAGCGGATCGCTCATCCGGGCGACGCCGCCGGCGGCCCGGATGTCGGACGGAACTCGCTCGAGTGCCATAACGGCACAGGCCCCGGCGTCCTCTGCGATCCTGGCGTGTTCGGGCGTAACGACGTCCATGATGACGCCGCCTTTGAGCATCTGGGC
>Ga0187857_10002971_pt1 | contig 14339 bp, 13 predicted proteins | sample June2016WEW_8_10_FD_132984 | JGI IMG/M metagenome (GOLD analysis project Ga0187857, IMG submission 132984) | Peatland microbial communities from SPRUCE experiment site at the Marcell Experimental Forest, Minnesota, USA - June2016WEW_8_100 | ecosystem: Environmental > Terrestrial > Soil >...
ACCTCCATTCGGGAGGTGGTTCCCCGAATGGGAGACCAACCTTTCCTACAACTGCCTCGACAGGCAGGTAAAGAGCTGGCGGAAGAACAAGGTCGCCTACTACTGGGAAGGGGAGAACGGGGACCGCCGCATTCTCACCTATTACGACCTCTTCAAGGAGGTCAACAGGTTCGCCTGGGTCCTCAAGCAGCTGGGCGTTCGTAAGAAGGACAGGGTGACCATCTACCTTCCCATGATACCTGAGCTGCCCATCAGCATGCTGGCCTGCCTCAGGATAGGAGCCATACACTCCGTCATATTCTCGGGCTTCAGCGCCCATTCCGTCGCCGAGCGCGTCAACGACTCGGGAAGCAAGGTGGTCATCACGGCCGACGGCTTCTACAGGAGGGGGAAGCTGGTCGAACTCAAGTCGGTGGTCGACGAGGCCCTGAAGGAGACCTCCACCGTCGAGAAGGTGATCGTCATCAAGAGGGCGAACAGGGAGGTCGAGATGGTCGAGGACAGGGATGTGTGGTACGACGAGATAGAGAAGCCGGCGAAGGCCTACGTCGAACCCGAGAGGCTCATGGGGATCCATCCCAGCTACATCCTCTACACATCAGGGACGACGGGGACACCCAAGGGCGTCGTCCACAGCACCGCCGGCTACATGCTCTGGTCCTACTATACGCAGAAGGTCGTCTTCGACGTCCAGGACGACGACATCTATTGGTGCACGGCGGACTGTGGTTGGGTTACAGGCCATACATATGTGGTCTATGGCCCGCTCCTAAGAGGTGTCACTTCGTTCATGTACGAGGGCGCGCCCGATCACCCTGCCCCTGACAGATGGTGGGAAATGATCGAAAGGTACGGCGTCACCATACTGTACACTACTCCGACGTCCGTCAGGATGCATATGAAGTATGGAGAAGAGTGGGTGAAGAAACACGACCTACTCTCTCTTCGTTTGCTCGGTTCGGTGGGCGAGCCTATCAATCCCGAGGCCTGGCAGTGGTACTACAGGAACGTGGGGAACCACCGATGCTCAATCGTTGACACGTGGTGGCAGACTGAAACTGGAGGCATAATGGTCTCCCCTCAGCCAGGAATCGCCAATATCCCGCTGAAAGCGGGCTCTGCTACGCTCCCCCTGCCGGGCGTTGATGCCGACGTCATAACAGAAGATGGTAGGTCAGCTCGTCCCAACGAGAAGGGCTTCATGGTCATAAAGAGGCCATGGCCGGGAGAGCTCATGACCGTCTGGGAGGACCCGAAGAGATTCAGGGAGGCATATTTCAAGAAGATTCCTGGAATGTACTTCGCAGCGGACTATGCTATGAAAGACGAAGACGGCTACTTCTGGTTCCTCGGGAGGGCCGACGAGGTGCTCAAGGTCGCCGGCCATAGGATCAGCACAACCGAGCTAGAGGACGTCCTGATCTCTCATCCAGCCGTGGCCGAGTCGGCGGTGATAGGGAAGTCAGACCCGATAAAGATGCAAGTACCCGTGGCGTTCGTCACCCTCAGGCCAGATAGCAAAGCGTCACCACAGCTGAGAGTGGAGCTGATAAACCATGTGAGACACAACCTTGGATCCATAGCCGCACCAGAGAATATCTATTTCGTAAGCAAGCTACCCAAGACCAGGAGCGGGAAGATCATGAGACGCCTGCTGGGAGCCATCGTCGAAGAAAGGGCGCTGGGGGACATCACGACTCTGGAGGACGGAACGAGCATAGAGGAGGCAAAGCAGAGCTACGAGGAGTTGAAGACAGAATTGAAGGCCGTGCTTGTTGGAGTTGAAACATCGTGAGCGTCACCATGGATAAGGCCCTGGCGGCTGACCCCGCCCCTCTGGGGTTGGCAGCCTTCGCCTTCACCACCTTCCTGCTCAGCTTCGCCAACGCTGGATGGTTACCTTCGACTACAACTGCTGTAGTGCTTCCCCTGGCGCTGGCCTACGGAGGCCTATGCCAGCTCCTTACGGGCGTCTTCGAGATGAGGAAGGGGAACACCTTCGGGTTCACGGCGTTCTGCAGCTACGGCGCCTTCTGGCTCTTCTACGCCCTCCTGGTGCTCCTTGCCAGCATGAGCATCATAACGCCCATCTCGAGCGCGGTGGGCGCGACCCTCATCCTGTGGGGGATATTCACGTTCTACATGTGGATACCGTCCATGAGCATAACCCGCGCCCTGAGCCTCGTCTTCCTCTTCCTCTGGATCACCTTCTTCTTCCTCGGGGCGGGCGACCTCTACGGCATCTCCCGCCTGACGACCATAGGAGGGTACCTTGGAATCATCACCGCCTGCCTGGCGGCGTACACCAGCTTCGCGATAGTGACCAACTCCGTCGTTGGTCCAGGAACCATCCCGCTAGGCAAGGGGATGGCATGGAGGAAGGCAAAGCCCAGCTGAAGGCGGGGACAAGGACACGGTCGAAGTCTGACTCGTTTGGAAGTCGGGCTTCTAGAGACATCCGATAGTAGCATTATTGGATGATCATATGTTGCAAATCCTACAAGGTTTGCAAGGTACCTAAACCCTATTGGATACAGGTCCCGCTCGGGCCAGTTCCCTCTACAGCTGGATGTTCTCCTGCTCACGAAAGAAGGGTCTCTGACAAGATCCCCTGGTCAGGCCGGAGGAGGGTAGGCGTTCTCTAGCTCGGACCTGTCTTCGGCCGACATCCTCCAGCCGACGGACCCGATATTCTCCATGACGTGCGCCTCGTTTGAGGCCCTGGGAATGGGAAACACGTTCTCCTGCGACAGCAGCCAGTTGAGCGCCACCTGAGGAGCAGTCTTGCCGTACTTCTGCCCGATGCTCGACAGTACCCTGCTAGAGGTTAGCTTCCCATGCCCCAGCGGAAAGTACGCCAGGAGTGCCATGTTCTCCTTCCTGCAGTAGGGAAGTATCTCCTTCTCCATCCGCCTATCGGCGAGGTGGTAGGGCATCTGGTTCGACGCGAGGCGGTGCTTCTTCAGGGAATCGTTCGCCTCAACCATCTGTCTGAGCGAGAAGTTGGAGACGCCTATGTACCTGATGAGGCCCCTATCCACCATCTCCTCCATGGCGGACATGGTTTCCTTGATGGGCACGAAGGGGCTCGGCTGGTGGACCTGATATAGGTCGACGTAGCCCAAGTTCAGCTTCCTGAGGCTCCTCTCAAGCGATTTCACGAGCGCGTCATGCCGCAGGTGGAGGAACATCACCTTGGTGGCGATGAAGAGGTCCTCCCTCGGGAATCCGTCGATCGCCCTGGCGACAAGAGGCTCGGAGTTGTAGACTTCAGCCGTGTCTATCAGGCGGATGCCGCCATCGAGCCCCACCCTGAGTGCAGCCACCTTCGCCTCCCCTCCCGCGACGACGCCCGCCCGAGACTTGATGATCCACGGGAAGTCGTAGTAAGTGCCCATCCCCAGCGCGGTCACCTGCCTTGCCGTCCAGCCGAAGGATTTGCTTTCCACGCGCCGCTCGCCCAGCACGGGCTCCGGAATCCCACCTAAACAAGTCTTGCTGACATGACGAGGCCCTTGCTCAGCGCACCATGTACATCTCAAGCGGCGGCTGTGCTATCATGACGCTAGGGGGCAGATTCCTCGGCGGTATTCTCCGGCCGCCGGTCATCGCCTTCCGTCGCTTGTCTGTCGTCCTGACGAAGGGTTCCGCCTCCCGAGGCACCGCCCCCACCTCCTTCTCCGCTTCCCCCAGCTCGTGCCGCAGCTGGATGATATTCTCTTCAAATATCCTAATCAACCGTCTGAGCTGGGCCCGCTCGCTCGCACTCCATTCTTCACTATCCGCTCGCCGATGAGCTAGTTTGTATTTCATTCCCGTCATGGATGTGGTGTATTCATTAGCATTGAGCTTCCGCACATTCTGGCGGGCAAGTATGTACCAGTGGTATTCGGTGCCCACAGGAGCCCCTGATCCTTCGGGCGCGTTCCATTTCCTCAGTTTGTTCACAGCGTAGGTAAATTGCCATCTGTCGGGAGCGACCTTTGTCTCCTTCCATTCCCCTTGCCGATAGTACCAGCTATGGCTACCGCCAACCCTCATTCCGCTGTATTTCCTACCTTCGAATTCTTTGATGGCGTTGTAGCTCGCAGCTACATCCTCCACACCCGCCGGCTTTCGGCTGATTGCGACCTCTCCCATGATGATTTAGAAGGTCAGCAGATATAACCACATACAATTCTCGATAGACCACTAGATAACCTTCCCAACTGATTCTCCTGTTCTTCTGGAATGGTAACGCTCGGGACAACCTAGTGGGAACCGAATCGACTCTGTGATGTTGACTTGGGATTCACCTAATTGGTTAGGTGCCTAGCGCCCTCTTCGCTCAGGGACAGCGTAGAACCTTAAAGGGCGCTCACCCCTATCATGACGGTGATGTCGTCCGTCGTCGAGGAGGACACGAAGGGGGAGAGGGTGGCCTACAAGGACATGCACACTCTCTACGAGGCGGAGCAGAAGAGGGCCGACAGGCTGTCCAGGGACGAGGCCGCCAGGGAGCTGAAGAACTGAGAGAACTCTTCCTGGGTCGCGAAGCAGCTGAAGAAGGCCCTGGACCCCAAGGACAGGGACACGGTAAAAGTCTAGAAGACAATTGCTCCAACGATGCACTTATGCTAAGAACGCAAAGGCAAACAAAGGAAAGATGTCTCGGTCAAAACGCGCAGGCGATTTGAAAGAAGGCGATATCATAGAGCTTTAGGGAGTTCGAGTCAGACTGTCTCGCCACAGGAATTGCGATGTGTGTAATCCTAAACAAGATGCGAAGACCCCGACGAAGCTGAATCACCACGCTGAACATCACTATGCATATACTGAATATGCCATAGGAGTGCTCGGCTTCAAGAACACGGTGCGATATTATGAAACAGTCGAATGACGATAGTTGAGGAAGCATTCCCGAGCGCCTGGTTTTTGCGCGGAAGAGCCTGCCGTACATTCGAACCTGACATGGCTAGGACCCAAAAGGTCCGTGGGCTCATTCTGTTGCTTTCGACTCCTGCATCTCTTTGAGAAGACGGTTGACTTCGCCTAAGACAGTTCTGACGCGTTCACCTTCGTTTTGCTTCGAAGCGTAGGCGGCCTTGAGCCGATCTTCAAATCCCTTTTCGCCGAGGGTCTTAATATCGGCGTTCAAACGGAGAATTAGCTTCTTGGCCGAGCCCCTAGCGCTCAGTTCCCTGATCTTGTCCCAGTCTGCTCCCCTCACAAGCATCGCCACGTCTCTCAAGTCGGGGTCCCTTCCGGCGTGCAGCTTCATCGCAATCAGCAGTTCCCTTGAGGCCACCTTCGAGAGCACCGAGCCGCTGACGCCTGTCACCCGAAGCTCCCGCGACGTCTTTCGGATCTCTTCCTCCTTCCAGATTGCCTCTGTCTGGCGACATCTAACACCGCCAACCGACAGATCTACAAAGACCTCATCCTGGCCTATTGTCTTGATGAACTTCCATGTCTCAAGTTTACTGGGCTCATCCCGATAGATCATTCCTTCGTTCGCGTAGCCCTGAGTCTTGAAAGATGACGCGAACCCATCGAATTGTAGATTTGCAATGACTATGTCGCAGTCTGCGGAGTACCGTGGAAGAGGAGAATATGCGTTGACTGCATAGCCACCTATCAGTGTGAAGTTCTCTCTCATCCCGTAAATGGCTTGCAGCGTCCGGATGACTTCCGCTTCTCTTGCTACGAGGCTCTGGCGGATCATCTGGTCATCGGAACATCCTCATATTCAGCGTTCAGACCAAGATTGTATTTCTTATCGAGCATCTCTAGCGCTGGCGCATACGTGTACGGATCTCTTCGGCAGTACTCGACCACCTTGTCCAGAGGGTCGACGCTCAGCCCATCGACGAACGTATACCCGACGCTAGCCGTTAGCCTGAGGACAAAGTAGATGCCGTACAATGTCTCTGCCGGTTTGGAACCCTCTACGATGCATTTCTTGTCGTTGATGGAGAAGAATGTCCTCCACTTCTCGTTGTCAGACTCGTTGACCTCGATGTATATTGGATAAGACCCAAAGAACCTGTTCGCGTTGTACCCACCCTTGGTCCACACGAACACCCCGTCTACGTTGGTCAGAGCATAAGGAAGTCTAGACCTTTTCAAGAGATCATACGCGCCTCCGATATCGTATTTTGAGCTCAGGTAGCGGTCTGGGCTTTTGACTCTGTATTTTCCGCGGCCTATCCTTTCTAGGAGGCCTTTCTTTGTCATGTCGAATAGGACTTTGGATGGATCAGGACTAGAGAAAGCACTAGCGAAGTCTTCCGTCGTGAACTCTGACTTCCAGTTCCCCAGGATTGTCCAGAGCTCATAGTATGACATGCTGATTACCACTGCAGTAATAGGTATATGAAGACATCGCTCTGTAGAGGTCAAGGTCACGCGGCCGACTTTGAGTGGGAGCTAGTCTGTTTGGAGTATGGGGCCTATATCTTCCTCTGTTCGTCTTGCAGCTCCTTCGAAAGGGGAGAGGGACTCTGTCGTCACGAGAGAGGAGGTAGGGAGGAAGTTCGGACGAGGACTAATCGACCTGAGGGGACGGAAGGGATAGTCGATCTTGATGATATCGATCTCCTCTCCAACAGCAAACCGAGCGAGCTTCTCCTATACTACGCCCATCAAGGAGAGCTCAATCCAGCCTGGGCCGCCTCGGCTAGGATCTCTTCCGCCTGTTGATTCGCCTCTCGCATGTCAGCACTTTCGCCGACAGGCTCCCGGTAGACCCCGAATCGGTTATAGCAGTCGGCGCAGAACCAGGCGGGAGACTTGCCGCTGACGTAGAGGCACCCTCCCAGGAACGACCTTTGATGGCCCGGCCCCTTGAGCTCCTTGGCCAACCTCTCGAAGTCTGGCAGGCCATACTCAATCGGTATTACGTTCGTGGAACCGCACTTCGGACAGGGTTCTGGCGAAGTACTTCAGTCTCATGGGCTCAGTACAGCGGGTTCAGCACCACCGGCTCGCAGCCCAGCATCTTCAGGATGGAGACGGCCCCGGAGGCCCTGATGGAGTCCCTATGGTTGGCCCAGGCCAGCCCGCTCCACGAGACGGCGTAGAAGATCACGTACTTCGTGACCCCCCTGCAGCGGGCGGAGACGTACTCGATCGTTTCGAGCATGAGCTTCTCCTGGTCATCGTATTCCCCCATGACCACTATCGCCACCGGCTGGCAGCGTCCGGAGGCGAACCCCGGTATTATGGCCACGCCGTCCGGCAGGGGAGGGAGCTCCTTTCGAGGGAGCAGGTCGACGGGGAGGAAGTCGAGCTCGAATGAACCCAGAGTGTAGACGTCCCTCCCCACCAGGCGCCCAACGATGCTGTCCCCGCCCCACACCCAGCTGTGGTCCCGGCTTTCGTTGAGGAGCTCCCTCTCGACGCTGGTCAGCTTCGAGAGGATGGACTGGACCTCGGGCGGCAGCTTCCTGATCAGGAGAGGAGACACGGTCAACACTAGGCACCTCGAGCGCAAACCATGAAACCCGTTCCCCTAATAATCGCTGGAGTTGGTAGGGATTTGACCTAGAGTGAATAAGAGGTGACGCTCCACGAAACGGTGATGTTGAGCTAGAAGCGGAGGAAGTGAAGTCGAAGTCATCAATGTAGGAGGGAATCAGAACCATCTAGGACTCTACGAGGCCGAGCGGAAGAGGGCCGACAGGCTGTCTAGGGACGAGGCCGCCGGGGAGCTGGGGAACGAGGAGAACTCCGATTTGGTCACGAAGCAGCTGAAGAAGGCACTGGACCCCAAGGACAGGGAGGCCGTAGAAATCAAGAACGAAGCGGCCCAAGATTTAATAGCACAGTGATGTGCACGCCCTTTGAGCCTCCAATGAATGATCCGGCTGGGTTACACGAGTCACCGGCGGGACGGCACAGGTGATGACGATGAAGGAGGTGGTGCCGAGATCGTTCAGGAGAGCGGGCGTTCTTGCCGTGATCGCGGGTTTGGTCCTGATTGCGAGCGGCGTCAGATCGGGCTCAATACTCCTGACGGGCTTAGTCGATGCAGATGCATATCTCGGATTGAGCCTCGGTTCTGGCCAGTTGGTGGTGCAGCTTGCCATCCTATGCCTAACGTTCCTCGTCGGACTCGGAGGGTTATTGGTGATCGTTGGAGGAGCTTTGCTCTTGCGCAGACATGGATCCTCGGGAAGGTCCCTCATAGGTCTCGGAGGAGGGACGGCGATCATCGGTCTACTGTTCTCCATGGGCGAGGCCTTGTACGCCTCCGGATTCTCAGCGCCCATATTTCACCAGACGTATTCTATCCTGTATTGGATTGGCGCGATTCTTGCGACGGCTTCGATCCTTCTTTCTAGGAGAGACCCCACGACCAAACCGATGATCTGATCACGGCAGCGGCCCCTGGCGAGCCCAGCTTGATCATCCTGTTCAATCTATCTCCCAGCTTCGCCGTTGTCTAAGCGTATCGTGACTGCAAGATGCGCATGGGGACGCCTCGTACTCCGCCAAGTTCCACGACTGCGGCAAGGAACCTCCGCGTTCGACTCGCTTCGGCAATCGAACCGTCGGTTGTTTCTCTTCATGTCTCCAACTGCCACCAGCCAGCCGTCCTACCGCGCATACTTCACCGTGAGGGAGAGCTTCCGGCCCGACCTGCGTCCCAGTTCCCGCCGCGCTTGCGGTGCCAGCAGGAGGAATCAGAGGTTACAGTCACTTGCCGGTGAGGAGATTCTCGCCCTTGACGAGCCGATAGACCAGCAATCACCGCGAGGACACCAGCACTGAAAGAATATGCTTTCTCATCCAATTTCTTTGACGTTACTTCCCCCGTTGACTTAAATAGTCGTCAGAAATATCAAAAAGACGGAAAGATGGTGAAGCCTTGAAGAGCAGGCTCTCTGCCAGGGAGAAATCCAAACTCCATAGCCTTGCCGAATCCTTCGTCAAGAAAGAGAGCATTGTCGCCCTTTGCGCGTACGGCTCCAGGGTAGCGGGGTTTGCCAGAGAAGACTCTGATTACAACGTAATCGTTGTTGCGAAGGGCTTCGAGGAGGGAGTAAAGTCGACGCAAGCCGTGGCACCCATTCAGGCATCAGCGCTCATCGTAGACGAGTCAGTCCTGCGCGAAGAAGCGAGCAGGTCATCTCCTAGGGAGTTCGTCGTAGGCAGGTTTCTCAACATCTACGAACCGATAGTCGGTGCGGACCTCTTTCGAAGTGTGGAGCTGGAATACAAGAAGAGGATCATAGCCGAAGAGCTGATTGAAATCCAGTCCGAATATGGCGGCTTGGCTTCAAGCCTGATCCTTCCTTACGAGTACTTCCTTTTCGACAAGCTGCACAAGAGGGCCAGCGTCTTCCCCGAGGCGACCTACGCCTTTGCTAGCACCTACACATGCGTCAACAGGAAAGGGAACCTAGAGTTCACAGTTCGTGGGTTTCGCGAAGCGGCGGAATCTCTTGCTTCAAGCGGGGTGATAGAAATTACTGATGAATCGGTCAGGATCGTGCCCGGCGAGGTGCCCACGAATATACTCTCGAAGATAGTCACGCTCCTGTCACCCGCGAAGGAGGGTACCACCCAACCCACGGGCAAAGGTTACGATGTCTTGGCGGGAACCGGGGTCGTCGGAACCGACGTTCACGCCGGGGCTTTAGGCAGAAGAGGGGCATTCAAGTCCCCAGTCGAGCTCGACCGTCCGAAGAAACTGCTCCGCCTCGAGGAAGGGGTTGTCTTTGATGACGCAAGTAAGATAAACGAAGAGCTTGCGCGGATGTCTGGGTTCCACGGAGCCTTCACCTTCAAAGAGAGGAAGAAGGGAGAGGTCTACACTTCCACGCAGCTGCTCGAGATTTCGAGCCAAGGAAGACGAGTGGACTACGTCCTGAAGAGCTTTCCCGATCTGAAGTCCGTGAAGTGGGCGCTCCTCAACCTATGGGCATTTACCGGCAAGAAATTCACCATGACTCCTTTTGCAAGACTCCAGCGGGAATATGAAGGTGTCAAACGGCTACGTGAACTTGGAATAGGTACTCACAGCATAGTCGGTATCGCGCTGGACCAAAAGATCTTGGTTACGAAGTATGTGAAGGGAGCACCGCTCTCCAAGTTTGTCGATAGGGTAACTAGTGGGAAGAGCACAGACACCAAGTATGTCGAGAAGTATGCCAAGACCTTGGCAAAGCTACACAGCGCTGGTCTCGTATATGGAGACACAAAAGCAGATAACGCGTTCGTATGCCAAGGCGGAATCAGTCTTTTCGACCTCGAGCAAGCCGTTGAGAATGGCGATACGGCGTGGGATCTCGCTGAATTTCTCTACTTCTCCGCGAGGAGCGCTATGAAGGAGGAAGGGATGAAGCTCGTCGCTGACTCCTTCCTCGCGAGTTACCGAAAAGAGAATGGCACTCGAGCGATAGCGAAGGCGAAAAGCGTAAGATATCTGGTTCCGTTCCAGGCCTTCCTAGCGGCAGGGATGATTACGGTGATTAGAGATTCGCTTGAAGAATACTCGTCGGCTGCTAGTAGGGGCAGGAGTCATTGATCGGATTCTCGCAACGCTGGGCTTGAATAACCGCACCCGGTTGTAAGATAGGGTTCGTTGAGGGGCCGCCCGTCCACCAATCGTACCAAGATTGCATTGGAACGGCCGGTCCAGCGGTCGTCCGTCGTCGAGGAGGATACGAAGGGGAAGGGGGTGGCCTACAAGGACATGCACACGCTCTACGAGGCAGAGCAGAGGAGGGCCGACAAGCTGTCCAGGGGCGAGGCCGCCGGGGAGCTGAAGAACGAAGGGAACTCCGAATAGGTGACGGAGCAGCTGAAGAAGGCCTCTTTATTAGACTCTGCAGGTTGATTCCATGCTTGAGGTCCATCCCAGACATGACGGAAGCTGCTCCAGCGCAGGTCATCTCCTCTCGCCCCCGGGCCCAAGGATCGGAGGCGGCCAAGGAGGCCTAAGGCTATCATGAGCAGGAATTTGGTTCAGTGCAGGTTCTGCGGGGCCTGGATCTACTTTGAGAGAAACGCCGAAACGGGAGGGACGGACGCAAAGAACCCAGACGGCACCATTCACAGGTGCAGTGGTGCATGGGGTTGACGGGCTCGTCGAACGAAGTCACATTGATGGTCATTCATTCAATAGCCCGTCATATCCTTGACTGAGCCATCGGCTCTTGCGAATCGGACGCGACCGCTGGCCCGCCTTCTTCGGTTCCAACACTAGGCTCGAGTATTGGAAAAACAGATGGAGAAAGGGTTCACTGAACTGAAAGGGTTCACTGAACTTTTAGTTTCCTGATCTTCTTTTGAGGCCTGGGCCCAAGCTTGGGAAGCTTCACTTCGAGTATGCCTTCGACAATGTGTGCTGACACTTTTTCCGTGTTTACCGTCTCGCCGAAGCCTATGTGCCTGTGGAAAGTGGAGAAGGCCCTCTCCCTGTGCAGATAGGTCTTTCCCTTCTCCTCCGTCTTCACATCAGATTTGGCGTTCAGCACCATTTCGTTCGGCCCGACTTCGATCTCCACGTCCTCCTTCTTGATCCCTGGAATCTCCGCTTTCACGACATACTCGTTGCCAGAGTCGATGACATCGACGTAGGGTATTCTCGTCGGCAGCTCATATTCAAGAGGCCACTCGAATCCCCTGAATGGATCCCACGGCATCAGGCGAAATGGCTCTAATATCTTGTTGAAGTCTTCAATCCAAGTGGGTTGAGGTTCTCTGACGGCAAGCTCAGGCTTCTTTTCCTTCTTAACGGCTAAGGTCCCTTCTTTCTTCTCAGACATAATTATGCCTCAATTATTTTCATGGCAAGGGCTTGCTGTTATAGTTATGTGTGTTTATTGTTGCGTTTTTTCCAAACATGATCGACCACCCGAATCCGACAAGCTATGTGGATGGCAGGAGACCGTAGGCTCGCTCAAGAGCCGTCGTTTCACGGCCTTGACGCCGGGGTTCTGCTCGGATTCGACTTCCATTCCCTCTTAGTAATAGACATTACTTAGTATATAGATATGTCCTAAGAGAATGGTTAAGTATTACATGCGCCTGTTCTAGATTTAGGTCAGCCTTGTCAAGCAAGAAGGCAACCATCCCTGCCGTGGTGGCATCCATCGTAACCCACAACCCAGCCCTCTATGAGTGTCTCAAACTGAAGATAATCAATTATCACGCCCTGGCCGCGAGCATCAAACCCGAGGTCGAGAGGTTGGCGGAGAGGCCCACCAGCGTCAACACGATTGTGGTCGCCCTGGTAAGGTTCTCCGATACCATCACCGAAGCTGTCACGCCTGAATCACTCCCCATCCTAAGGGACGCCAGAATAACGCTGGCCAGCGACGTGGTGGACGTGACCATCAAGGCCAAGAAGTCAGAGCTGTTTCTCATCGTGAAGCGGCTAGCCGAGCTATCTCCCACCCTGAGCGAGCCCATCCACCTGTTCCAACTTTCCAGCTCGATCAAGCTGATCGCCGATGAAGGCGAGTATAACTCCTTGATCCGGCCGTCCCTTGACAAGATACAGATTGCGAGCGAAACGACCCAGTTGTCAAGGTTGGACATCCACCTCTCCCCCGCCGTTGAAACGACCCCCGAGTTCGGGTTCTTCCTCACCGAATTGCTCTACCGCCAGGGGGTGAAGATACGCCATACCTACATCGGGGAAGAAACGATCTTAATCCTAGGCAGGGATGAAGGTTCGAGAGCGTACGGGATATTGCGGCAGGAGATAGACAGAAGCAGGACAGCTTCGGTTAAGGAAGAAGCCAAAGCATAGTCCGAGGGGCCTGGCCGCTCAGCCCCTCCAGGCATCTCGAACGACGATTCTCTATCCTGCCATCGCCGAATTCGTCCAGGCAAGGTCCTAGGGTCCTTGCTGCAGAATAAAATAGCGACCTTATCTGAATTAAGTTGAAAGAAAGAAGGATTCGTCTACGCTGATACCGTCGGCTTGTAGACGAACGATGTTTCACTTGTTCTTATTCCGTCAATCTGCGAGATCTTCTGAATCGTATTCGCGAGAATCTCTTCGTAGGATTCCCCTTTCACTGTTGCAAGGATGTCCCACTGGCCTGATACGACCGAGGCGTCCGATACTCCGGAGATGCTCATCAATGACTTCAGTATGTCCTGCACGGGTTTGTCCACCCTCAGGAACACTTGACCCATCGCGTGGGCGCCATTGCTATGTGCATTCGCCAGATATTCGTAGGGGTACATAGAGGTAGTCGAGAGTACGCCGTTCATAGATCTGATCTCCTTGATTGCTGCGTAAGTCTTCTGCACGTCATTGCCCTTGAGTGAGGCTACGAGATCGAAGCGGCCGGAAGTGCTTCCGAACCAGTTTATGTAACTGACTTCCTTCAGCTTGTGCAACACTGCGTTAAGCTCGCGCTTTTCGACATTTGCGAACAAGTACGTCGGCTGCATGTTTGCTGTTAGTATATTAGTCATTGCATAGTGTATTAGGCGTGTCTATATATAAGCGTTTCCATATAAAAGGTTACAGCTGCAACACTTGATGCTTGCCTGTCACACCGGCTTCTGGGAGCGCAAGTTCGCCCTGAACGTGGAACGGGACGCGAGAGTCAGGGAGTCCCTCAGACGCGACGGATGGACCCTCCTGGAGTTCTGGGAGCACGAAGTGGAGAGGGACCTGCCGGGTTGTGTCGAAAGGGTGCAGATGGCCTTGCACCCCTAGTTCCGGGCCTGTTCGGCGCTCCGGCCGGGAGGGCTAGCGCCCACTTAGGTTGATTCGGGTTCCCGAGGCCGAGGGAGCTACTGGCGGAGTGAAGACCTAGGCTGTGAGCCCGACGGACCGATCAATGAAGAGTGTGAGTCTAGGCGTGAACTCGCGAGCCTCTAGTTATCATGCCCTTGTTCCTCTTTCTTCATCATTCCCGAAATGGCGTCTTCGACCGCATCCACAGGCGTGATCCCTTTGCCAGCAGCATAGGCGTCAACCGCCTTCGCTATGTCCTCAGGTATCTCGTAGATCCTAACCCTCTTGAACTCGAGGGCCCTAAGCAAGTCAAGCCAGTCGGGTTCAGGTATCCTGATGCAATTGAAGCCCTTTGTCTTGACTTCGTATGATTCCCAGTAGTATTTCCCTGAAGTCTGCTCCGCATAGGTTAGCGTCAGGGCCGATCTAAGGTACATGTGACGACTGTCAGTCTGTTTCGACCTCAGCTCCTCCAGCCGGTTGAGAGTGGATGGGGAGATCTCCAGATAGATGGCGCCATGAGCCGTCGCATTAGGATAGAGCATCACCGGTGTCTGAAGGTGCGAAATTCCCAGAATGAAGGGAGGAAGAGGCGCTGCCGCTTCCATTATTCCGAATGAAGTGGTCACCAGCTGTGGTTGAGGCTGCG
>Ga0187857_10002977_pt1 | contig 14312 bp, 14 predicted proteins | sample June2016WEW_8_10_FD_132984 | JGI IMG/M metagenome (GOLD analysis project Ga0187857, IMG submission 132984) | Peatland microbial communities from SPRUCE experiment site at the Marcell Experimental Forest, Minnesota, USA - June2016WEW_8_100 | ecosystem: Environmental > Terrestrial > Soil >...
CTGCAATCTTCACAAAGGAACCAACCTCGTTGGCCGCGACCCGCAAACCGGCCAGGTGACGCACTTGTTCCATCCGCGTCAGCACAACTGGACGGAGCACTTCAATCTCGGCGGCGGGCAAGTCGTCGGGCGCACCGCCATCGGACGCACGACGGCGGCGCTTCTGCAAATGAACGCGCCCGATCGGATCGAGCTGCGCCTCCAATTAATGGCGGCGGGGCTGTGGCACTGAAGCCCCTTCACAAGCTCCACCCCACCCGGCAAGGTGGATTGAGGAATTGGTTGGCCTCCGGCGAGTTCAGGAAGCGGCCTCTCCGGCCATCCCATTCCAGTTTTTTGCCGCCCATCTTGATGGCGATAATGCCCAGCAGGGCAATTTCCGTGAGGGGCCCCCCGTATGAGAAGTCCGAGCCGGCCTTAGTCCCTTGGCGGATGGCCTGGAGCCAATCCTGGTGATGTTCTTTGGCGCGCGGGATGGTCTTGGGCGGTTTCTGGTAGGCGTCCATCTTCGCTTGGGGAATAAGGCGCACCTGGCCTGCTCCATGCGAGCCATAAACAATCGTGCCCTTGTCGCCAACGACCACCGCCCCCGTCTCGATGGGCTTCTCGTCGGACTCCAGTTCGGGCGGCCGGGGTATGCGCTCGGTGCCGCTGTACCAGTGCAAGACCACGGGCCCGCGGTTGCCCTTGGCCGGGAACTCGTAGGTGATCACCTCGCCATACGGAAAGGCGTCGCCCTGGGTCTTGAAATCGTAATCTTTCACGTTGGCCTGGATGGTGGCCGGCGCGCCCAGGTCCAGCGCCCAGAAGACGGGATCGACCACGTGGCAGGTCCAATCGCCCACCGTTCCGTTGCCGAAGGGCACCCAACCGCGCCATCGCCCCGGCAGGTAGAACGGCTGATAGGGGCGCTCCTGCGCCGGGCCGAGCCAGAGGTCCCAATCCAGCGTGGGTGGCACCGGATGCTCGTCCGTCAGATGCGCCAGTTGACCAATCCCGGAGTTCCTGGCGTTGCAGCCGGCGTGGATGGTATGGACCTCGCCTATCGCGCCGTCGCGCACCCATTCGCAGAAAAGGCGGATGGACTCGAAGGAGTGGCCCTGGTTGCCAAGCTGCGTGACGACCCTGTGCTCTCGGGCCGCCCGCATCAATTCACGGACCTCATGGATGGAATGGGCCAGCGGTTTCTCGCAATAGACGTGCTTGCCGCGTTTGATGGCTGCCATCGCCGCCACCGCGTGGCAATGATCGGGCGTCGCCACCACCACCGCCTCGAAGCTCTTGTCCATCTCGTCGAACATCTTGCGAAAATCGCGATACGGCTTGGCCTGGGGGTACTTCTTGAAAGTGCCGTCGGAGTGCGCCAGGTCCACGTCGCACAGCGCCACGATGTTGTTGCCCCCCGAAACGGCATCGATGTCCCCCGCCCCCTGCCCGCCCACCCCAATGCCGGCAATGTTGATTTTTTCGCTTGGCGGAGTCTCGCCGCTGCCGGCCACGACGTGGCGCGGCACGATGCTGAAAGCCGTTGCCGCCATGGCGGAGGTTGAGAGGAATTGACGCCGTGTGAGATTTGGTTGTCGGTTCATGTTCGTGTTTAGGTCGTTAAGCGCCCTGGCGGGGCGCGGCAAATTCGTTGCTCTGGGCGCGCGGGCAAACAAACCCAACGCAGCCCGCCACGCCTGACGGGGCCAGAATACCCCGACCCGATTCGCAAGGTCAAGGGAAGGGTGCATGGAAACCGGCGGGGCGAGAGGTCATAATTGGTTAAAAATGGAAAAGCCGGAAATCGCGCCGGCTCGGGCTTGGCGCCACCGCTTGAAGTCAACCACCCGTGGGTCCAAATAAACCGACCCATCACGCAGCTTCGTCGTGCCGGGCAGCGTGGTGTTGTACGTCTCGGTTCGACGGCTCCCCGTTGTGGCGTTGACTTTGCTGCCCACATAAACCCAATCCGACTGCGGGCGTGTGTGCCCGTTCAAAACCGCCAGCATCACGTGGACAAATCGGATGAAGCCAGTCGCTTCCTCGATCTGGAAGCAGGCAAACAAATGCCACCCCGAGTGTCCGTTGTGACTCTCGCCTCCCTTGCCAATCTGAACCGTGGACTTGACCTCCAGCCCCACCGGCTTTCCGCCTTGCTCCACATTCGGATTGATCAGGTCCGGGTATGCCTGGCCGGAATTGTGTTTGTAAGGCGAGTGCTCGTGCAGCGCGTCACACAGGACGTTCGACACCAGCCCACTGAAATTGTTGCCCTGAATGTACCCCGGCAGCGGCTTTGCCCCACTCGCAACGAGATTGGAGCTGATCCGCGCGACAAGCATTTGAGTCGCGTTAATGGCGGCTTCCAAATGCCTGACGTCCATTCCCGGAGGCAGTGGCACGTGCCGGCGGAAGTAATGGGCCTCTGCCATGGGTGCCGCGAAGTTCTTGCCAGCACTGAAAGCCTCCACAACCAGCTTCTCAAGCGGGAGGTTCAGGGCTTGCGAAACCGACTCCAAAATATCGATGGAGAAATTCTCACGGCCATTCTCCAGGCCGGAGAGGTACTGGTAGGTGATGCCAGCCTTGCGCGCCAACTGTTCCTGCGTAAGCTTGGATTGCTCCCGCAGCTTGCGGACAAATCGCCCCAGGATGGCTTTCGCGTCCATTTCGCCTTTAGTTGGTACACATTTTTCGCTTGCTTGTCTTTCGCCTATAGTTGAAAAATGGGGCGTGTATCGGATCGAACATACCGATTGCTTCGGCTGGCTGCGGGATTGCCCCTCCCATTCCGTGCAGGCCGTATGCACCGACCCACCTTACGGGATTCTGGAGTTCACGGAGAAAGAGCTGGCCAAGCTTCGGGCCGGACGCGGCGGGGTGTGGCGCCTCCCGCCCAAGGTCGGTGGCAGCCACCGCGACCCTTTGCCCCGCTTTACCGTGCTGACGGACGAGCAGAAACAACACCTCCGCGATTACTTCCGGGATTGGGGCAAACTGCTCCTGCGGGTCCTGGTTCCGGGTTCCCATGTCTGTGTGGCCGGCCACCCGATTTTACAACACCATGTCCAAGGCGCGATGGCGGAGGCGGGCTATGAGGTCCGGCCCGCCCTCATGCGCCTCTACTACAGCTTTCGCGGCGGCGACCGGCCCAAGAACGCCGAAACGGAATTCCCCGAGGTCTGCGTCAGCCCGAAGGGCGCTTACGAACCTTGGATGCTCTTCCGCAAACCCATTGACGGCAAGACCGTGGCCGAGAACCTGCGGCGGTGGCAGACCGGCGCCTTGCGCCGCCTCTCGATGGACAGACCGCTGCCGGACGCCATCCCGAGCAGCCGCACCCCCAAGCGCGAGGAGGCCATTTCCGACCACCCCTGCCTCAAGCCCCAGCATTTCATGCGTATCCTCGCGCGGGCCCTGCTCCCGCTGGGGCAAGGAACCATTCTGGACCCCTTCATGGGCTCAGGTTCGGCCATCGCCGCAGCCGAGGCCGTCGGCTGCGCCTCGACCGGCTTGGAGATTGACGCGGAGTATTTCCACCTCGCCGAGAAAGCGATCCCCCTGCTCGCCGCGCTCTATCCGCGGTTCAGAGGCCAGGCCATCGAGATCGAACTGAACGGAAACGTGGAACCGGAAGTCTCCGAAAGCCAGTTGGCGCTAACCCTGGCCGAAGGGCCGGCAGCATACGGCAGGCCGGCTCGAGCGGCGAAAAAGTGACCGGGCCCGTCGCGCGTTGCGGATGAGAGCAAACGTCGGGGTCACATCTACACTGTAACAGGACTCCTGGCACCGGCCGACCCCGCCGGCCCGCGGTTGCGGGGGCCCTTCCGTCCCTCGGGCGGTCCTCGACAAACCTGACGCCATCCGGCAGTGTCATTGCATGGGCAAGCGGCCGACAACCAAACGCAGACCGAAGAAAGCGAAAGACCCGTACCTGTTGGCCCTGGGCAGAATCTGGCCGGCCATCCTGAGAGCGTGTGACGAGTTCAAAGACCTCAAACCAATTCTTGAGTACGGGCTTAGGCAGGAGCTCCTCTACGTCTATCCGGCCCTGCCCTACATCAACGACCTGAGCGACCGGACCAGGGAGCAGGCGCGGCGAACGTACATGGATACCTTGGCCGCGGGCGAAATCATGGTCTTTATCCGCGACAGCAGGAAGAGGGTTCTCAGGTCTTATGTGTTTCCCGTCGGAGAACCCGGGGAGGGCCGGCCAAGGCCTTTCTGATGGCAGCCGAGCAAGCCGGGGTTGACACCTGCGACCAACTGGCCGTGAACCAGTTCATGGTAGAGTATAACCTGCGGCTTCTGGCACGGCTGGAAGCCCGGCAGCGGGCTCTTGGTCCATGAAGTTTGGGTTTGCGGCAGCGCATCAGTCTGGATTAGCTTAGCGGCATGGTGAAGCAGCCGTTGGTTAACCTGGAAGAGAAGATTGATAAGGTCGTCGGGAGGCGGCTCAAGGCGCCCGACGCCCTTTCCGCGCGGACCAGCAGGAAGGCTGATTCCATCGCCTGGCGCAAAGCGTTCGGCGGCGTCAACGTCCCGCGAGGAGTTCATCGGTTTCGCACCCATGAAGAGGCAGACGACTGGTTATGGCGGATGATCTCCCGGCGCAAAACGAGTTAGAGCCGCGCGAACCGACGGTTGAAGACCTGCGGGATTTGTGCCGTGAACTGAATCGCCGCGGAGCGCGCTACCTCGTCGTAGGAGGCTTTGCCGTTCGCGAACTGCAGCCCGGCGAGTTGCAACAATACGATGTGATCCGCGTGGCCGACGAGGTGCTGGTGGATTTGATGTGCTCGGCCGGCGGGCTCAACGACGAAGAGGCGGCTGGCGACGTGGCCGTGCACCAAGTGGACGGTGTCCCGATTCGTTTCGCGTCACCGCGCTTGCTCTGGCGCATGAAGGCAGGCACTCATCGCGAGAAAGATGCGGCCGATCTGGTCTTCCTCCGCTACTGGTTCGCCCAACGTGGCGAGCAGCCGCCGCAATGACGGAAAAGGGGATCAAGCCTTCTTCCCGGGTCTGCTTCTGCGGGTAGGTTTAACGGGGGTGGCAGGCGCGGTTTTTGACCGGCGGGCTTTGCGACGGGCTGTGGTGTGGCGCGATTGGCCTTGTTTCCACGGGCAGTTATCGCAGGCTAGCGGTATGGCGATATCTGCCGCACCAACTGTTCAGCCGGGAGATCTGACTGCCGGGGTCGCGGAGCCCGTGCTGGAGGCTGGGGACCGGCTCTCACGCGGCGAATTCGAGCGGCGCTACGAGCGGCTGCCTGATCTCAAGAAGGCCGAGTTAATCGAAGGGTGGGAGCTCAGGGAGGGAGATTATCAGGAGCTCGCCGCAGCGAGCGACGGGCTGCTCAAGAGCGGCGTTTTCCCGGGCCTTTGGCTCGACGCCACGGCACTGCTGCGCGGCGACATGAAGGCGGTGCTGGCGGCTTTGCAGCGCGGACTGGGCAGCCCGGAGCACGGCGCCTTTTTGTCCGCGTGAGGGCCTGTGAAAAGGACCTGGCCAGCCAACGGCGCACAGGGCCTGTCCGAAGAACTCGCCTAAATGCACCCTTGGCCGCATCCTTTGCTTTGTCGTGAGCTTTGTCGGATTGGCTGTTTTTAGACAAAGGCAGCGACAAAGGCGGCGACAAAGATACGGAGCCGGAGTTCTTCGGACGGGCTCTGACGGAGCAAAGCATTCTGCCGCAAAAAGGCGCAAGAAACGCGGCGCGGCGAAGCCGCAACCGAAGCCCATCGCAAGTGCCTTGGTCAGGCAGGTAACGGGAGCGCGGATGGAGGCTTTGCAATGGCGGCCGAGCGCGTGACAGTGAGCCCCGCGTCCCCGAAACAGACGCAGATGTCCGCTGCCTCTGGGGCAGGTCGAACCGGGCGACCGCCGGGCAGGGGCCCTTTGTGCGCAGGAGCCTTTGAATGTCTGAGAGTGCCAGTGGCTTCGATCCTCACGCCGCTCTCACGCAGGGCTTTCCAAACAGTAGGATGCGGATGCTTCGCGTCCTCGGAAAGGCAAGAAACCACTGCTATCGTTTTCTCACGCGCGACCCAGTCAGAAAACAATGGCGGGTAATGACTGTCCTCCGCTCCGTGGTGGCTCACCTTAATAACATCAAATTTGCTCCAGTGCGGAACCTCTCCCGAGCGCAGGCCAAACGCGCGAATCTCATTCCAGCGCTGCATGATCTGCGGCCAGCACTCCCGAGGAGCATCCGCACAGAATAGAGCCGCTTCACGAGTGTCAACATGCCGGAAGACGATCACTCTTGAGACTCGATTATCTGCAATTCGGTGTCTAAGCGCATCCGGATCGTTCATGAGTTCCTTGTAAACGGGAAAGAATCTGTCCGCCTCAAATTCGTCGGATGTAGTTTGTTCAGGCGCGAGGAAGCACACCTCGAACGGCCCAAATAAAGCCCCGCCGGACGAAGGGGGCGCTGAGGCGAGAAAAGAAGGAGCGGGATACGGTGGCATGTACACTCGCTCCTCTCTAGGCAAGCCCTTTCCATCCAAGAGCATTTGTTTGATTAGGTCAAAAAGTTCCAATGCCTCTGCCGAAAAATCCAATTCGACCTTAGATTCGTCAATGCGAGCCACGACCTGCTTCATAAGCGCCAACGCGCGCAGTATGTCCTTGGCTGCCATGGGCTGGATTATCTGATCAATCAGCCACCGCCGGCGTCCAGTGTTGTCCCCGTAATCTGCCGAGAAACGCTCCCGGAGGAGGCCTGCCATTCCGCGCAAGTGGTCGGCGTCGTAGTGAGTCACACACGCGAACCTTAGCCGCTGAACTTGGTTCCGGTCAAGGACGTCGAGCAAGCGATGTCGGGCGGCAGAGCTTTTTGTGAGATTGCAGTCAATTAGCCCCCAGTCGTTCCCAGCCCGGGCGAGGATAGTGTCGCCATTCCCGCAATAGAAAAAGTGAAGTTCCTGGCTCACGACCCAACGGGATGCGGCGGGGACACCTGTTCGGGGTCGATCTCCTTCCACTCGGCTGCCTCTTTTTCGAATCTTTCTTTTGCGGCTGCAATTTCTTCGACCGTTGGTTTCCCCAGTGGCAAGAGGATGTGCAAGGATGTCTTGGCGAGCACCGGGGCCCCAACTCGAAGGAACTCGTCGCTGGTGCTCAGGTCTCCTCTGGAAAACTCTCGCTGCTCGACTTCGCCGTCCACACGGAACTCAATTATTATGCGGTCGCGGTCAATTTCTGTGACCCGGCCGCTGTGCTGCGCGGAATGCACAAGGATGGCGTTGGGCAAAACCTTCTGCTCCTCAAGCGACGGCGCATAAATTATTGTTTTCCAAAACCCCTTGGGTAGCACTCGCTGAAGATCATATTGTTGCCAACCTAGCCGAAGACTTTCTCCCAACCCGAGATAATCCGGAATTGCGCTCAGAGCATCAGAAACCTGACCATGAGTAAAGGAGCTAGCCACGCGAGAGGGAAACGTGTCCATCCAGGCGCTTATAGAGCCCGTCCTGAAATCTGGATCGAGATACGAGCGCCTGACTGCCAGCGGGCGTGACCGATAATCCCTTGCAATTCCCAGGCTCTCCCGATGATAATCCGCTTTCGGCGATAGTCCTGATGGACCGTAAGACAAATTGCCGGTCGTACGTCTGATGTTCATTTTGGAAGATCCTTCGGTCTGACAACCCTGTCCTCGGAAACCATCTGAGAAGCCACTCTCAACTGGATTTCCGCGGCGTCCAAAAACATTTTCAGTTGCTTGAGGTTTCCCGGGCTCAGCAGGATGCCAAGCGGGTCGTGGTCCTCATGGAAAGTCAGCCGTAACGTAACTCGCGGATGGAGGCATTTCAGGGATGGCTTATAGCTCTGGATGGGATCTTTGTCGGCATCAAACTCCTCGTCGAACTCTGATATGAACACACATCGCGTGTTGAAGGACTGTATGTGAAGCAGGGGCAGTTCAGGGCTCACTTCAGCCGCCAAGTTCCGCAGCAGGGGCTCTATCGGGGTGCCAAGCGCCAGGATGTTGTGTTTTGCGCGACCCCGAAACTTGGGTTCGTCACCAAGAATTCCAGCTTCTGCCAGGTCGTCAACTAAATCAGCGAGGCGGACGTCCTGCTCTGCGCACCGACTCGTCACCCATACCACCGAGCCCACAATGCTCTGCAGATCATCCAGCGGGATTCCCGTTTGCCTCGAAATGGGCACCCATTTGTCGCTGTCCGAGAATTGCTCGGTGCTCCTAACGCTGGCTAGCCATTTGCTCAGCGTCCCAATGACAGAGTCGCTGGCCTCGGTCACCGCCTTGAGATCCGCGCGAAGCTCACTTCGATAGAACGCCGGACTTTTTTCCAATATGCCTGTTTTCACAGTCTTCCGCTTTAGGAGAGAGAATGCACGGTCTAAACCGAGTTGTCAAATGCGCATTCCGGGCCGGTATTCCCGGCCGCTCGAGCGCCGAGGCGCCGAATGCCTCATCCAGGCGCTCACCACCCGCCGGGTTGAGCTTCGGCTCGGCCTGGTCGCTCGGCTCGACAAATAAACGCCCGCTGGGCGGCAATGGCTGGTCTTCATGAGCGATGCCATTTCCACCTTGGTGATTTCCTTTCCCTTGGGCAAGCGGCCCAATTGCAGGCTCACCGCCTGCTTTAACGCGCGCGTCTCGACTTCTCCGACAATGCCTTGTTCGTTCAGGAAGGGGCGGAGGCCGTTTCCGCGATGCGCTCTTTTGTTCATGGATTTTCCAGCAAAAGGTCATCAAGGTTGTGGTTTCTTCCCGGGTCTGCGTCTGCGGGTAGGTTTAACGGGGGTGGCAGGCGGGGTTTTGCACCGGCGGGCTTTGCGGGCGGCCGGGGCTTGGGCTGCGGGCGTCTTGGCAGCGGGTGAGGTGTCCAGTTCAATTCCGAAGACGCCAGCCAGTTCGTTGTCTGCAATGGCGGCGGGTTCTCCGACGGCGGTTGGGCGGACGATGTCGGCGGCTGAGGCGCGGCTGATGAGCTCCGAAGGGTCCACGCCACGAAGGAGGAAGAGCAGTTCGGGTTTTTCATCGAGCCTGGCGCCGACGCCGTAAAGGGTGGCGGCGACGTGTTTGCAGAGATCGGCCCAGTCCGGGCAGGAACAGTCGAGCTCGATTTCTTTGGGGCTGGGAAACAGGCCGGTCTGCTGGCGGGTAACCACTTGCATGACAGCGGAGGAGAGCTTGCCTTGGAGGAGTTCGATGAGGGAGTCAATCTTGCCGGCGCATTCGGTCTGGATGGTTTTCCAGAGGCGCGGGGGCAAGGGCTTGATCTTGATGTCAATCTTGTAGAGTTCTGAGCCGCTGACGTATGAGGTGATTTTGCCCTCGGAAATCTGCAAATCGACGACCGAGCCGTTGCGGATGTAGGTGCGGCCGCGCGGGAGGCGGTTGGAGTAGTCGCTGTAGGCCTCAAGGTTGTCGCACCAGGCCTTGCCCCAGAACGTGCCGGCAATCGTCCGCCCGGCCAGGACCACCGGCGAGACTGCGCGGCCGGCTTTTTTCGTCAATTTGGCCATCTCTCGGGCGGCGTTGGCCCGGCGTTGGGCCACGGGCACATAAGGCCGCCAGCCGCCGTAATATCCGTAACTTCTCCAACTCATAGGTTTTGATTCGTTTTTAGACCAAGGTTCATGAGCAAGCCGACATCCGAGTGTCGAGTGTCGAGTGTCGAGTGTCGAGTGTCGAGTGTCGATTTCGTTCCCTCGACACTCGCCACTCTTTCACTCCCCCGCTGCGGCCTTGATGTCCAGGGCCACGAAGCGGAGCAATTCGGAGTTGCCCATCTCGGTCAGCAAGCGCTCGGCGCCTTCACCGAGAATATCCTGGGCCAGGGAGGTTTTGCTGGCAATCAAATTCTGGATGCTCTCCTCGACGGTGCCGCGGCAGGTGAATTTGTGGACCATGACATTGCGCTTCTGGCCGATGCGGAAGGCGCGGTCGGTGGCCTGGTTTTCGACGGCCGGGTTCCACCAGCGGTCGAAGTGAATGACATGGGAGGCGGCGGTGAGGTTGAGGCCGGTGCCGCCGGCCTTGAGCGAGAGCACAAAAAAGGGCGGGCCACCCTCGCGCTGGAAATCGTCCACGCGTTCTTTGCGTTGTTTGATTGGGGTGGTTCCATGAAGGATGAGGCCGGGTTTGCCAAAAACGCCCGCCAGGCAGCGGGCCAACGGTTCGGTCATCTCGCGGTATTGGGTGAAGACCAGGGCCTTCTCCTGCCGGGCGGCAATTTCCTCGCATAGCTCGCGCAGACGCTGGAACTTGCCGCTGGCGGCGGGGTCATAAGCGGCATCGCCCAGCCATTGGGAGGGATGATTGCAGATTTGTTTGAAGCGGGTCAGAAAGGCCAGGATGATGCCGCGGCGTTGAATGCCTTCGACTTCGGGGCCTTCGAGCCGCTCGGCCAATTCAGCGACCGACTGTTGGTAGAGGGCGGCCTGGGCTCGGGTCAACGAGCAGAAGGCGATCATCTCGGTCTTTTCAGGCAGGTCGGCGATGACGCGTTTGTCGGTCTTGAGGCGGCGGAGGATATAGGGCCGCACCAGGCGGCGCAAGGCGCCGAACTGGGTTTGGCCGCCGGAGGAGCGGTCCTTGAGGAAAGCGGCGAATTCCCTGGCGCTGCCCAGCAGGCCGGGGCAAATGAAGTCGAAGAGCGACCACAAATCGGAGAGGCGATTTTCGATGGGGGTGCCGGTGAGAACAATTCTGTGGCGGGAGGGGAGTTCCTTGACGGCGCGCGACTGGCGGGCGCCGGGGTTTTTGACCGCCTGGGCTTCGTCCAGGACGACCAGGTTCCAGGGGGTTTCCTTGAGCCAGGGCAGACGGACGACCATCGAGTAGCTGGTGATGACCAGGTCGCGGCCGGCAATGGCGGCGGTGTCTTTGGCGGCGGCAGCCAGGGTCTCGGCGGAGGTTTCAGCCGGGTGGGCATAGAAGACAGAGAGAGCGGGAGCGAACCGAAGAATTTCGCTTTTCCAATTGGCGACCAGGGAGGCGGGAACGACCAGGAGACTGGGGGCGGGTGCGGGGTGAGCGGGGGACAACTGAGCGGGGTTGGCGCGTTTGAGGACCAGGAGCAAACAGAGGACCTGGATGGTTTTTCCCAGGCCCATGTCATCGGCCAGGCAGGCCCCCAGACCCAGGCGGTTCATGAACCAGAGCCAATGGGCCCCCTGGCGCTGGTAGGGACGCAACTCGGCGCGCAGCGCCGGGCCGGGGTCCGACTCGGCGGATGCGCCGGGGTTTTGCATTTCCTCGAGCAGTTCTTCGAGGCCGCGTCCGGCGATGACACTGGACCATTCGGCCCTCGTGGCTTCGGTTTCCGGGGTTTCCTGCTGGGCGGGGTTGAACCCCGAGAGCAGGCGCAAGCCCTGGAGGAGGCTCACACCGTCTTTGCCCAGGGTGGTCTGGACCTTTTTCCAGTGGTCAAGGACTTCCTGGAGCTTCTGGCGGTCCACCTCGACCCACTTGCCCTTGAGCAACACCAAGCCGGAGGCGGACTGGAGGAGGGCCTTGAGCTCCTCCTGGGTGAGCGGTTCGCCCTCGATCGTCATCTCCATGCGGAAATCCAGCAGGCTATCCTTGCCCAGAAGACTGGCGCCGGCCTCTCCGATGCGCACATTGACACGCGGGCGCGGGGGGTGGCCTGCCTTCCACCAATCCGGGATGCGGGCGACCACCCCGCTTTGCTCCAGGAGCGGGATGTCCTTCAGAAAGGCAAAGGCCTGGTCCGGGCGCCAGACCTGGGGATGGAAGACCGCCCGGGAATCCAACAGCTCACGGGCCAGTTTGCTCTGTTGGGCGGCGCGCTGCACGGGGCTCAACAGGGCGGCCAGCGCCGCGCGGTTCCTGGCCCCCGCATATTCCTCGAGGGCCCGGCCCAAGGGCAGGTGCTGCACCTTGCCCTGCTCCGACATGCGATGGGTGTAGGTGGCCAGAAAGGCAAACGGATAGGCTGGATTGCGCTTGTTCTCCGCGAGGTGGAACGTCACGCGCCCGACTGTCTGCCAGGCCGGATTGCAGGCTTTCAGCCAGCCCGCCGCGCCGCCTGCGGCCTGCTGGATGGCTGCCCGAGCGTAGGCATCCAACCCGTCCCAGAGCCGGCCCAGGACCTCGCCATCGAGGTACTCGAGGCCTTTCATGGGCGGGGCTGTCTGGGCCAGGCCGCTCAGTTGGGCCGCCGCCGGCTTGGGGATGCTCAGCGTCGCGGGGTTTTCCAGGTCGGGATTATGGCAGAGAGCGGTAAAGAACTGCCGGCCCAGGCCGCGCCAGAAATCGAAACCCGGCGGCAGCGGCTGGTGCAGGAATTCCCCGGCCAGCAACACCAGGCCCTCGGCGGAGGAGGCGCCGAAGGCCTCATGCAAACGCGCGCCAACCGCCGGGCTGAGCTTGGGCTCAGCCTGGTCGTCCGGCTCGACAAATAAACGCCCGCCGGGAGACAACGCCAATGCGTGGGACATCCTAAGCGAACGCCTTGGAGACGATCTCGGGGGGGCCGATGCGGCGTTCGTATTCCAGGATAATGTCCACGGCTTCCTGGGGGTCGTCGGTCAGCTTGAACAACTCGAGGTCGCCGGGACTGATATACTTGGCTTCTTGGATTCGGTCTTTCATCCACCCGATGAGTCCTTTCCAGTGCTTTTTTCCGAAGAGGATGAGGGGGAACTGGGGAATCCGCTGAGTCTGCACCAGTGTCAGGACCTCGAAGAACTCGTCCAAGGTGCCGAAGCCGCCGGGCATGAAGACGAACCCGACGCTGTATTTGACAAAACAAACCTTGCGGGCAAAGAAGTAATGAAAATTGATCGGAATGTTGGCGAAGCGGTTTACGGTTTGCTCGCGCGGCAGTTGGATGTTGAGGCCGACCGACCTTCCCTTGGCGAGGGCGGCGCCCTTATTGGCGGCTTCCATGATGCCCGGACCGCCGCCGGTAATCACCACCAGGTTGTGTTTGGCCAGGCCCTTGGCCAACTCGACCGCCGCCTGGTAATTGGGATCTTTGGGCAACACGCGGGCGGAGCCAAAAACGGTCACCGCCGGCCCGGTCTGGGAGAGTGTCTCGAAAGAATCGACAAACTCGGCCATAATCCGGAAGATCCGCCAGGGGTCTTCCTTGACAAAAGTGGTTTTAGTGTCGTTCATTAAATCAGTGGGGTTTCTGCAAGGTGCGGAGGTCGGTGCTGGGGGCCCGGCTATAGACCGGGGTGCGGACCACCAGGGCAGCGAAGCCCAGGTAATATCCCGCCGACTTGGGGGACTTGCCGGCACACTCGAAGCGCAGGGTATGGGTCCCGGCGGCGAGCTGATGCACTCCCCACTTGTGCTCGGCCGGCGTGACGTTCGGGTCATAAAGGTCCTGCTGGGCGATCTGCTTGCCGTCGAGCTTGACCCGGTAAATGCCGTAGTCCCAGGAGTGGACCATCTTGCCCAGGAGCTGGAGCGGCTCGTCTTTCTCAGTTTGAAAGGACACCTCCACCCAACCCTGGTCGTTGGCGGGTCTGAACCAAAGCTGCTTATCGTCAGTCACACCGCCGACCGACTGGACCTCGAGGGGGTGGTCGGAATGCTGTGCCTTGGCCACGGCCTCATGGCCCTTGAGCAAGACGTGGTCGCGGAAGGGCAAACGCTCCGGCCCGGGCGGCAGGGCGGGCCAGAGCTTGTGCGGCTCGACCTGATACCAAAACGCGACGCTGGACATCAGGTCGTCGCGCTCGATAAAGCCGTCGCCCGTGCCGTCCGGGAAGGTCTGCGAGCCTTTGTGCTCGATCTCCGCGCGGAGCGACTTTTTGAACACGATGGGGTCGGGGATGTGGAACCGGTAGGCCGTGCCGCGATCGCCGGTGTCGTAACCTTCCCACAGGGGCGTGCCATAGAACGGGCCGAACTGCTCGCGGAACCCCCAGCCGTCGCAGAAATAGTCCTCGGTGCCGGTCCCCCGAAGGCTCGGCTCCTTCTCGCCATCGATGAAAAAGAAGTCATCGCCTTCGCCATACCACCCCGGGGAGACCATGCAGACGCTTTGCACCGTTCCGACATAATGGCCGCGGCCCTCGATATCGGCCAGCAGGTAGTTGCGCCCCATGACACACGGAAACTCCTGCCGGTACATCGCATGAAAGTAAGCGGCATCCTCGGCCAGGGACGGGTGTTTCTGCCAGTCGATGTAGTAATACAAGGCGTCGCAGCGCTTGTCGCTCTCGTTGGTGACCGTGATGCGGGCCTGCTTGCGGAAGGGCATCGGCCAGTAACAGTTGCGTCCGCGTCCGTCGGAAGAGACCCGAATCGGGAGCGAGGCGAACGGCTTGTCGATGCCGTGGCCCATGCCGAAGAAGTCGCCGAC